>WNEY01001811.1_pt1 | contig 15339 bp, 12 predicted proteins | sample 5400531 | NCBI WGS metagenome assembly WNEY01 (sample SAMN13153338, study PRJNA577476) | soil metagenome | isolation source: 200 cm saprolite under Douglas fir tree site 1 | place: USA:California | collected 2015-04-18
ACGAGCCCGAATACGACGGCAAACGCCACGTTGACGATATCGGGTCGGGGCATCGGGGGCTCCCTTCACCGCCTTCGTTCTCCTCAGTCTATAAAAGGGCGAACCCCGCATTCTCGCCGGCGATAGTTTCCGGCTCTTTTGGGTTCCGTCAATGAACGGACGAGGGCATCGCGTCACGCGCCGAGACGGAATCTAATTTAGGATCTCATCCCATCGACCGGGTGGCGATGACGACATCGAACCAGGTGAGCAAAGAGCTCCGTGCGAGGCTCAAAGGCCTCATGGGGCGGATGAAAGCGAAGACGTTTGACGAGCTCCTCCGACGACTCCTCGAGCGGTTTCGGGATTCTCCCCGAGAGCGGTTCGGGACCCATCCCGACATGAAGGGGTTCGCTCATCGGGACGATCCCGATGAGCCCTGAGGCTAGGCCTCTAGTCGTTCACGCGCCGCGTGATGACGACGGCATCACCGTACGTGGCGTGATATGCTTAGCCGACGTGGTCCGCACTGGCGTTTTGGCTACCCTGCGGCACCCGTTAAATAGCTCCCGTTTGTTGTTGACCGCATGGGTCTTTTGGTCACTGGCGGGATGGGCTTTATTGGCTCCAACTTCATCCGCTACCTGGCGGCAAGGTACCCCGACGAGGTCCTCGTCAACTACGACAAGCTGACCTACGCGGGGAACCCAGCGAACCTCGAGAGCCTAGGTCACCGAGCCTACAGGTTCATTCGGGGTGATATCTGCGATTCGGAGGCGGTATCGAGAGCCCTTGGAGAGCACGTGAATGGCATCGTCAACTTCGCGGCCGAGAGCGTAGCGCCGGACACTCCGATCCCGGTTCATGAGCGGCACGCGATCAGGATTCGTAGCATCGAGGAGCTGTTCAAGCGCCATGCGAGGATCGACGGGGTTGTCACAAACGCGGCCGGAACGGAAATCGTCAACGTGAAAAGCCCACTTTATGCGCTCTCGTTTAAGAATGGAATGGGAACTTGGTGCAGAGTAACCCACGTAACTCGCCATTTGTGGAAAGGAAAGCTCTTGCGTCTTTCACAGAAGTGGGGTGAAATTCGGGTGACCCCTAATCATTCTCTTTATGACTCGCACGGAAATCTGGTGGAGGCAGCTACGAACCCCGAGCTCTTGGCGATCAGGAAAATCAATGTCCACCGCGGTCGCCATCGCGACTTCGCGGTCCTGCGGATCCCCAACGGTTTTTCCCGCGGAACCCAGAACCACGTCTTTTTCAGAAAACGGCTGGCGGCACCCAAGCAGTCGTGGGTTCTCCGTCGCTACAGGGGCGGCAGGCTAAAGGCTCTCCTTAGATTCTTGGGGGCCTACGTTTCCGAGGGGAACGCGACCTTTAATACTGCCAACGGCGCCTGGCTCACCGCCATCAGTAATAGTAATATGCAATTTCTGAAGTCAGTTCAGAGCGACGTCGCGAGATTCTCGAATGGATCGGGCGTCTTGACGACTCGAAGAGCACCGAATGTTCATCAGTTGGTGTTCAGCAGCCGGATCCTTTACCTGCTCGCCACAACGCTCTGTGGGCAGACGTCGGTGGGTAAGCGAGTCCCCGACTTCCTATTCACTCTCAAGGATGAGTACAAGATGGAGTTCCTCAAGACATATTTGCTCGGGGACGGAAACGTCCAACACTACAAGACCGTCGATTCCCGACGCTTCACCACTGTTTCCCCGCAGCTCGCAGCCAGACTTGGGCTTCTCCTCTCTTTGATGGGGCTCGACTATACGATCTCATACCGAGACTTTCCTCTTCGACGAAAATGGAACCGAGCATACAACGTCCGCCTCACCGCACACTACGATGTTGGCTCGCGCTCGCGAATGACGGAGGAAGAGTGGGAAGGTTACGTCTACGACCTATCTGTAGAGGGGAGCCAGAATTTCGGAGCTGGAATCGGCTGCATTGTAGTGCACAATACGCACGTCGATCGCTCGATCGCCAATGCCACTGACTTCATCGACACCAACATAAGGGGGACTCAAGTCCTCTTGGAAACCGCAAGGCGTCGAGACCTCTCGTTCGAACAGATTAGCTCAGACGAGGTATACGGGAGCATTGCGGAGGGCTCTTTCGCCGAGGACGATCCTCTCAACCCCTCCAGCCCTTACAGCGCCTCCAAAGCCGCGGCCGACCTCCTCTGCTTAGCCTACCATCGGACGTACGGGCTCCAGGTGAAGGTCACGCGCTCCACCAACAATTTTGGTCCGTATCAGTTCCCGGAGAAGCTCATCCCGCTCCATATCACCAGTGCCCTCCAGGCGAAACCCCTGCCCCTCTACGGCGACGGACGTAACATACGGGACTGGATTCACGTGGAGGACAACTGCGAGGCCATTGACCTCGTGAGGCGTAGGGGCGGGACTGGAGAGGTCTACAACATCGGGGCGAAGAACGAGAGGACCAACTTGGAGGTGGCCAAGGCGATCCTCCGAACCTTGGGTAAGCCCGAGGACCTCATCCGCTTCGTCCAGGACCGGCCCGGCCATGATCGTAGATACAGCGTCGAGACCTCTCGCATCGCGGCCCTAGGATGGAAACCCCGTCACACCTTCGAGGACGCCCTGAGCCAGACGGTGGAGTGGTATCGGAAGCGGGAGGATTGGTGGAGGCCCCTGGTACCCAGATAAGGGATGTGGACGACGAACTTCGGCTTCGGTGTGATCAGGACTGAAGCCGGAAAGGAATTCACTGAGACGCCTTGATCGAGATCGCGATGTCGTAGCCGGTCGCACGGCGACCCCGGCGTAACAGAGGCCGCCTAGATAATCGTTTGACACTGTGCCAAGGCTTTCATCCTCCCGCGGTGATTCGGCGGACGTGACGGAAGTCCTCGTGATCGGCGCGAGCGGCCTCCTCGGGGAGCATCTCCTGGCGGAAGCGAAACACCGTGGGCTCGATGCGGTCGGCACGTTCGCGGGCAACCCGGTGAACGGCCTCATCCCGCTGAACCTGAGCGACCTCGTCGCAGCGGTCACACTCGTCCGCGACCGACGTCCGAAGACGGTCCTCCTACCTGCGGCGATGACGGGCGTCGATGCGTGCGAGTCCCATCCCGACCAGGCGCAGCTCGTCAACGCCGACGCCCCGCGGGAAATCGCGAAGGCGTGTCACACGCTCGGCACGCGGCTCGTATTTTTCTCGACGGATTACGTCTTCGACGGCCGTCGGGGGCCGTTCAACGAGCGGAGGCGGCCGCAACCGCTCAACATGTACGGACGCACGAAGCTCGCGGGAGAACGGAACGTCTTGGCGGCGCATCCGGAGGCGCTGGTCGTCCGAACGTCTGCAAACTTCGGATGGGGACGCGCCCGGAAGAAGACAAACAGTGTGACCTGGATCCTTGAGATGCTCCGCCGCCGGCAGCCCGTGCCGCTCTTCACGGACCAGCGCGTCTCTCCCTCGTACGCGCCCGCGGCGGCCCGGACCGCGTTCGACTTGTTGGAACGGCGGGCGACCGGAATCTTCCACGTCGCCACGCGATCGTACCCCACGCGGTTCGAGATGGGTCTCGAGATTTGCGACGTGTTCGGCCTCGAGAAGGGACTCCTGAAGGCAACCCGGCTCGTCGAGGCCAACCTGAAGGCCGCACGGCCTTCCGACTCGTCCCTCGATGTCGGCAAGGTGGAGCGATTCCTTGATAAGAGGTCCCCGACCTTCCGCGACGCGCTCGAGGACATGAGGGACACCGAATGAAGGGCGTCGTCTTGACGGGCGGCCACGGCACGCACCTGAGGCCTCTCACGCACACGGGCCCGAAGCAGCTCCTCCCGCTCGTGAACAAGCCGAACGTCCTCTATTGCGTCGAGGATCTCCGCGATGCGGGGATCACAGACATCGGGATCATCCTCGGCGACAACATGCCAGAGAAGGTCCGCGAGCTCCTCGGCGACGGCTCGAGGTACGGCGTTCATTTCACGTATCTGGTCCAAGGGGCACCGAAGGGAATCGCCCATGCGATCGCGTGCGCCCGCGACTTCGTGGGACGGGACGCGTTCTGCGTATACCTCGGCGACAACGTCCTGAAGGGCGGCATCCGTCACATGGTCGAGGAGTTTCAGGCGAACAACCACGACGCCGGGATCGCGCTCTGTCCCGTCGCGCATCCGGAGCGGTTCGGGGTCGCGGAGCTCGATGCCGTGGGGAACGTGACCGGGCTCGTCGAGAAGCCGAAACAGCCGAAGAGCAACCTCGCGCTCGTGGGCATCTACCTGTTGCGTCCCTCGATCTTCCCGATCATCAATCGCCTGAAGCCGTCCTGGCGGAACGAGCTCGAAATCACGGACGCGATCGAGGGCCTCCGCAAAGGGGGCGGCAAAGTCAAAGCGTACGTGGTCAAGGGATGGTGGAAAGACACGGGTCGGCCGGAGGACGTGCTCGAGGCGAACCACCTGCTCCTCGAGGACATCGAGGCCCGCAATGACGGCACGGTCGAAGACGACGTTGAGATTCACGGTCGCGTGCGGATCGGGAAAGGCACCGTCGTCGCGAAAGGCACGGTGATCCGCGGGCCGGTTGCCATCGGCGCGGATTGCGTGATCGGTCCGAACACGTACATCGGCCCGTACACCTCGGTCGGAGACGGCTCGAAGATCGTCGGGGCGGACATCGAAGCGTCGATTGTGATCGGCGAGGCGATCATCGAGACCCCGAACAAGATCGTGAACAGTTTGATCGGTCGACACACCACAATCCGGTCCGCGGAGGGCCGTCGACCGAAAGGCACCCAACTCGTCGTTGGGGAAGGCAGCACGCTCTTCCTCTAGACCGCGTGTGACGTCACTTCATCTGGACGTCCCAGTTGTACGGGATCGTCGGAGAGTCGTGCGGAATCCGGTACTCGTCCGGCTTCTCGTACTTGTAGAGCTCCGTCGGCGCATTGACGACGTACACGGGCTCGCCGCCGATCGCTTTGAAGCCGTGGACGACGTACGGCGGGATCTGGATGAGGGAGGGGTTCTTCTCGCCGGGGAAGAACTCGTTCACTTCGCCCTTCGTCTTCGACCCTTCGCGATTATCGTAGCAGACGACCTTGGCGGTGCCCTTCACGATGATGAAATTGTCCGTCTGGACCTTGTGGTAGTGCCAGCCTTTCACGACGCCCGGATACCCGATCGTGATGTACACCTGCGCAAACCGCTGGAACTCGGGCCAATCGGAGCGCAGCATCTCCATGAGATAGCCCCGTTCGTCATGGATCTGACGCAGGGGACGGACCTTCACACCGTCGATCATTCGCGATTCCCAGGTGGCCCGATGGGCTCGTCTGCCTAATATCTTAGCCCGGACCTCGGGACCTGGAGTCCGCGTAGGCGGCATCGGGTCGGCGAAGGTCTCCGAATAACCTACAAATAGGGTCCTCCCCATCGAGTCCGTCGTGCTGGATATCCGCCTCGCTCGAGAGAGTCCGGACGTCATTCGACGCGATCTCGCCAGGCGCAACGCGCCAGAGAAGGCGAAGCTCCTCGACGAGGTGATCCGGTGGGACGTGGAGTGGCGCAAGGCGCTCGCGGAGGCGGACCGCCTGCGGCGCCGACGGAACGAAATCACGCGCGACATCGCGGAAGCCAAGAAAGCAGGCAAGTCGACGGAGAAGCTCCGGAAGGAGGCCGCGACCCTCCCGAAAGAGATTGACGCGCTCGACGCGAACACGGACGAACTCGCGGCGAAAGTCCGCGGCGGGCTGCTGCGGCTCCCGAACCTCCTCCATGAAAGCGTCCCGGTGGGGAAAGACGACACGGAAAACGTCGAGGTGGCCCGGTGGGGCACGCCGCGACGGGTCGATTTCGAGCTGAAGTCCCACGGAGACCTCCTGGAGGCGCTGCGGCTCGCCGACTTCGGTCGGGCCCGGAAGATCGCCGGCGCGGGATTCGTGTACCTCCTCGGCGACCTCGTCCGGCTGGACCAGGCCCTCCTGGCGTTCGCCCTGAATTACATGGTGAAACAGGGCTTCACGGCCGTCTTCCCGCCGTTCATGATGCGCCGCGGCGCCTACGAAGGCGTCGTCGACCTCGGGGACTTCGAGACGGTCATGTACAAGATCGACGGCGAGGACCTGTTCCTCATTGCGACGTCGGAACATCCGATGGGCGCGATGTACATGGACGAAATCATCGACGAAGCAGAGCTGCCGATCGCGCTCACGGGACTCGCCACGCAGTTCCGGCGGGAGATTGGCGGGCACGGCGTCGATACGAAAGGCTTGTTCCGGATGCACCAGTTCAACAAGGTCGAGCAGTTCGTGTTCTGCCGACCAGAGGACAGCTGGACCTGGCACGAGAAACTCCGCGCGAACGGCGAGGCGATCTACCGCGCCCTCGAGATCCCGTACCGCGTCGTGAACGTATGCACGGGCGACATCGGCACGGTCGCCGCGAAGAAGTACGACATCGAGGCCTGGTTTCCGCGCCAGAGGAAGTACGGCGAGGTGATCAGCTGCAGCAACTGCACGGACTACCAAGCCCGGCGGCTGAACACGCGAGCCGGGAAGGTTGGGGGCGAGAAATTCTTCCCGCACACCCTGAATTCATCTGCCATGGCGACGTCCCGCGGCCTCGTCGCGGTGCTGGAGAACTACCAAGAAAAGGACGGCACCGTGGGGGTGCCGAAGGTCCTCCGGCCGTACATGGGCAACCAGGACGTCATCCGGACGCCGGGACGTCACTGAACGCAGGGAATCCCCGCACCGGCCTTGGCAGAGGTGGCCGAGGTTCCCGCAATACGACCACCCGGACAGTCGAGGACAAATCAATATATATTCGGCGCGGGCGTGGTGCCTTCACAGCGGCGAACCGGTAAGGGCCCGCGGGCCGGCAGGAAGGCAATCGCCCACATTGCCCTTCGCTACTGCTCGGGGAGTCCGTACGGACCCAAACGCACGGCCGACCAAGGCACCGTCGCCCGTTCCCGGGACGACGGATCGTCCGAGCCGGGACATTGAGGAGGCCTTCTACATGGCGTTCCGGGCGTCCCCGGTCGCCATGGTCATCACGGACCTTCGCGATGGCCGGTTCCTCGAGGTAAACGACCAGTTCCTGCGGTTGTTCGGATTCGATCGCGGCGATATCCTCGGCCGGACGTCGGTCGATCTGGGGATGTGGGCCGACATCGAGCGGCGGCGGAACGTCCGCGAACGGCTCCGGGAATTCGGCTCGATCCGCGACGAGGAGGTGTCGGTCCGCACGAGGATGGGCGAAATCCGGCGGACGCTCCTGTCCGCGGAGGCGGTCGACCTCCGGAATCAGCGGGCCGTCGTCACGAGCCTCGTCGACATCACGGAGCTGGGGGCCGTCCGCGAGGCGAAGGCACGCCTCGGCGCCATCGTGGAAGGGTCCGCCGACGGAATTTATGCGAAAACGCTCGAGGGTCGAATCACCAGTTGGAACGCGGGCGCGGAACAGATGTTCGGATACACGGCCGAGGAGGCGATCGGGCGGCCGGTTTCGTTCCTCGTCCCGGAAGATCGGCGGGCCGAACTCGACCGGGTGATGGACCACTTGCGCGCCGGCGAGACGATCCCTCCGTTCGAGACGGTCCGGGTCCGGAAGGACGGCTACAAATTCGTCGCCGCCGTGACGATCTCGCGGATCTGCGACGAGGCGGGACGGCTCGTGGGCGCGTCGGCCGCCACGCGGGACATCACGGAACAGAAACGGGCGGAGCAGCTCGTGCGGCGCTCGGAGGCCCGGTTCCGTCACCTGTTCGAGAACGCGGCCGATGGGATCCTGCTCCTCGATCGCCGCGGGACGATCCTCGACGCGAATCCAGCGGGCGGCATCTTGCTCGGTGCGCGGGATCCGGGAGCCCTCCGAGGCATCAACCTCGGCGAAATCCTCCCGGCGCGGGAGCTCGAGAAAGCCCGGTCCTACCTCAGCGCTCTGCTGCACGACGAACCCGTCATGGAGCCTTTTGAGACGTTCGTGCAGGGAAAGGACGGTGCGCAACGCTTCATGCAGGTCCGGTCGCGCGTGATCCGGGAAGAGGGCGTCGACCCGTACGTGCAGGTGATCGCGCGAGACGTGACCGCGGACAAGGAGTATCAGCAGCGGCTCCTGGAATCGGAGCGACGCGCCTCGATGGCCCAGGTCGCTGCGTTTGTGGCGCACGAGGTCCGCACGCCGTTGACGAACATCGCACTGATTACCTCGAGCCTCGAGCGCACGGTCGAGGACCCGCACACGCTCGAGAAACTCCAGAAAATTCACGAGCAGCGGCGCCTCGCGGCGAATATCGTCGCGGAGCTCGTCGCAATCACGCGCTCCGATGAAGTCCGCCGGATCGAGACGGACGTGCGCGGCGTCGTCGAAGCCGCGGCCGACCAGGCGATCGCCTTCCGCCAGGGAAAGGTCGCGCTGGTCAAGGAACTGCCGAAGGATCCCGTCATGGCGAACGTGGATCCGCTCCGCCTCCAGCACGCCCTCGTGAACATCCTGAAGAACGCGTTCCAGGCCGCGGCCAAAGGCTCCGTCACGGTCCGGCTCGAGACGACGCCCGACTCGTTCTCGGTCGGCGTGACGGACACGGGCGCGGGCATGGACGAGGAGGTCCGGACGCGACTCTTCCAGCCGTTCTTCACGACGAAGCCGCGGGGGGAGGGGGTCGGTCTCGGCCTCGTCCTCGCGAAGGCGGTCGTCGACGCGCACCACGGATCGATCGCGGTCGCGACGCAACCGGGGACGGGGTCCACGTTCACGATTCGGCTCCCGCGCCCGAGCGAGCCGGCGACGTCGGGATCGCGCAAGTCGAAGTCTTAATGCCGCACGCGACCATGCGGGGTCACGGAGGGGCGGTCATGCTCTGGATTCAGTTCGGGAACATCAAGGAAGGCCGGTACAAGGACTTCCAAGCGTGGACGAAGAAGAATGAAGGGTTATTGGAGAAGCACGCGCCACCGGGATGGGCGTATCGCGGTACGTTCGGCACGGTCTTGGGCTTCGGCCGGTACAACGTGGCGTTCATGATGGAGTGCAACAAGTACGGCGACTTCGATGCGCTCCGCGAGCACAAGGACGAGACGTGGGACCGACTGAACGAAGAGGCGACGGACTTCTTCTTGCCCGGCGAAGCCGAGGCGATCCTTCTGCGAGAGCTCGGCGACGTCAAAATCCTCGAACCGAAAAAGTCGAAAAAGTAGGCCCCGCCTTCCGGAGAGGAAAGCTCCATAACGCCTCCGGGCTTTGCCCTCGCGGGTGGCCATGTCTCTGCTCTGCCCAATCGACTTCCGATATGGCCGGCCGAAGATGAAGGCGATCTTCGAGGAGGACGCACGCCTCCAGCGGCTCCTCGACGTCGAGTCGGCCCTCGCCCGGGCGGAGGCGAAGGTCGGGTTGATTCCGGAGCCGGCCGGGGCGGAAATTACCGCGAAGGCGACGACGAAGCACGTGACGGTCAAGCGCGTGCAGGCGCTTGAGGAGGAGACGCGGCACGACCTCATGGCGGTCGTCCTCGCACTCACGGAGGCATGCGATGCCGACGCGGGCAAGTACGTCCACCTCGGGGCGACGAGCAACGACATCCTCGATAGCGCGACGGCCCTCCAGCTTCGTGACGCGATTCGCATCATCACGTCGGATCTCGACGAGCTCATCGAGGGCCTTGCGGGCCTCGCGACGAAGCACAAGCGGACAATCATGCTCGGTCGGACGCACGGTCAAGCCGCGGTCCCGATCACGTTCGGCCTCAAGATGGCGGTGTTCGCCTCGGAAGTCGTCCGGCATCGGGACCGGTTGCGGGAAGCATCCGCGCGCATTGTCGTCGGCAAGATGTCCGGCGCGGTCGGGACGGGAGCGGCGTTCGGACCGTACGCCCTCGACATCCAAGCCGCCGTGATGAGCGACCTCGGTATCGGCGTCGAGGAGGCCGCGACCCAGGTGGTCGGGCGCGACCGGTACGCGGAGTTCGTCGCGGTCCTCGCGAACCTCGCGGCGTCCTTGGAGAAATTCTGCACGGAGGTCCGGAACCTCCAACGCACGGAGATCGGAGAGGTCGCGGAAGCATTCGAGACGAAGAAACAGGTCGGCAGCTCGACGATGGCCCAGAAGGAGAACCCAGTCGGGTCCGAGAACGTGTGTTCGCTCGCGCGCGTCGTGCGGTCCCTCGTCATCCCGGCCCTGGAGAACGTGCCGCTGTGGCACGAGCGGGACTTGACGAACAGCGCGTCGGAACGGATCATCCTCCCCCACGGCTGCGTCCTGATCGATGAGATGCTCGCGCGGACGACGGAGATCTTCGGCTCCCTCCGCGTCTATCCGGACCGCATGAAAGAAAACCTCGACGCGACGAAGGGGCAGGTCATGGCGGAGGCCGTGATGATCACGTTGGTGGGCAGGGGGCTCGGACGGCAGGATGCGCACAAGCTCGTCCGCGAGACGGCGCACAAGGCCCGGACGAAAGGGATTCACCTCCGGGACGCGCTCCTCGCCGAGTCGAAAGTGACGAGACTCCTCTCGAAGAAGGAGATCGACGCGGCGATGGACCCGACTGCGTACCTGGGAGAAAGCGTGGCAATCGTCGGCGCGTTCGTGCGGCGGCTTCGGTAGGCGGCGATCCCGATCCTCCGAGGCGGGCTTCGCGATCGTTCCGCGAACCCTTAAGAAGCGTCCGCGGTTCCGACGGTCGATGCAGTTCGCCCGCGTCGTCGACGCCTACGAGAAAATCGAGGCGACGACGAAACGGCTCGAGATGACCGAGCTGCTCGTCGGGCTTCTCCGGGAGACGCCGAAGGAGGACCTCGACAAGGTGGTCTATCTCACCCAGGGCCGGATCCGTCCCGATTACGAGGGGGTCGAGCTGGGGCTCGCGGAGAAGATGGTGATTCGGGTCCTCGCCCACGCGACGGGCTTCGACGAAGACCGAATCGCGCGGTCATGGAAGGAGAGGGGAGACCTCGGGCTCGTCGCGGAGCAGGCGATCGCCGCGCGACGCCAGAAGCCGCTCGAATCGACGCCCCTCACGACCGCGAAGGTTTACGACCTCCTCGACGCGATCGCCCGCGAAGCGGGCGAGGGAAGCCAAGATCGGAAAATCCGCCTGTTGTCGGACCTCCTTGGGAACGCGACGCCGCGCGAAGCGAAGTACATCGTTCGGATGGTCGTCGGCCAGATGCGGCTCGGCGTGGCGGACATGACGATCGTGGACGCGCTCGCATCCACCTTCGCGATGAAGGCGAACCGGGACCGAGTGGAACGCGCATACAACGTCTCGTCGGACCTCGGCGAAGTCGTCCGCGTCCTCGCGTCGAAGGGGCTTGACGGACTCGATGAAATTCACCTCCGGCTGTTCCGCCCGATTAGGGCAATGCTCGCGGAGCGCCTCGAGACCCTCGAAGAAATCTTCGCCCGGATCGGGAAAGCGGCGCTCGAGTACAAGTACGACGGCCTGCGGGTCCAGGCCCATATATCGCCGAAGAGAATCGAACTCTTCTCCCGGCATCTCGAGAACACGACGGAACAGTTCCCGGAGATCGTCGAAGGCTTGCGGGCGGCAATCCAGGAGCGAGGGACCATCGTAGAGGGCGAGGCAGTTCCCGTCGACCCGAACACGGGCGAGTTCCTGCCGTTCCAGGAAGTGAGTCGCCGACGCGGGCGGAAGATTGAGGTCGAGCGGATGGCGAAAGAGTTCCCCGTGACCCTCTTCGCGTTCGACTGCCTCCTCCGGGGGGACGAGGACATGACCTATCGCCCGTACACGGAACGCCGCAAAATCCTCGAGGCCTTGCTGAAGCCGAACGATTCGATTCGCCTCGCGACGATGCGCGTCACCGACAACGTGAAGCAGGCGGAGGCGTTCTTCGACGAGGCCCTTCAGGCGGGATGCGAGGGTCTCATGGCGAAAGCCTTGGACTCGACGTACGACGCGGGAGCCCGCGGGTATCAGTGGATCAAGTTCAAGAAGGAATACAGTGCCGCCCTGAGCGACACGATTGACCTCGTGATCGTCGGCGCGTTCGCCGGTCGCGGGAAGCGGGCGGGAACGTACGGGGCGCTCCTCATGGCCGCGTACGACGACGAAGCGGACGTCTTCCGGACCACGTGCAAGCTCGGGACGGGATTCGCGGACGAGATTCTCTTCGCCTTGCCCGACAAACTAAAGCAAGCGAAGCGGGACCGAAGACCCGCGCGGGTCGACTCGAAACTCGAGCCCGATGCTTGGTTCGAGCCGGAAACCGTCCTCGAGGTGCGCGGCGCGGAAATCACGGTGAGCCCGGTCCATACCGCGGCATGGAGCGCGGTCCGGGAAGGCGCGGGCCTTGCGGTCCGTTTCCCGCGCTTCACGGGACGATGGAGAGACGACAAGGGACCCGAAGATGCGACAACAACGAAGGAGTTGCTTGGGATGTATCGGCTGCAGCTGAAACAGGCGAAGAAGCCACGAGCGTGAGCTCAGGGTTGAACAAATCGACCCGAGGCCGCGAACTGGACTAGGATCCGGTTGAGATCCGACGGCCGGCGCAGCCGCAGGGCGCCCCCCGGCACGACTTCCTGTTCCTCGCTGGCGTTGCGCGAGAGCCACACGCAGCCCATCCCAACCGCGGCCGCACCCACAAGATCGAGCGGGGAGTCTGAAACGAACAGGCTGCGATCCGAGGGCGCATTCATGCGGTCCATCGCCGCCTGGTACACCTTCGGGTTCGGCTTGTATGCCCGGACTTCCTCAGAGGTTATTACGAAGTCGAAATACAAGTCAAGCCCCGTTTCCTCCATGAGACGACTAACGTCTTCCTGGTCTCCGTCGGTGACGGCAGCAATGCCGGCGGTGAGACGACGAATCTCTACGAGCCACTCTTTAGTCACGCCTTCGCAGAGCCGCGCGTGGGCCTGCCACTCGCCCCAGGCTCGCCGTAACAGACGTTTGGCCTCAACCGGCTCGGCTGGAATTCCGCGGTCCCTAAGCAGATGGGTCAGCACCCGCGTCCCAACCTGTTCCTGCGTCTCGAACGGTTCCGTCTCTTTCCGCGGCAGCGATCGAGCCAACTCGACGAACCAAGATTTCGCGAGGTCGGAGGCCCACAGGGCCCCAGTGGGATAGTAATCGGCCACCAAACGAGCGAGGACCCGAATTGTATCTTTGAGATCCACAATCGTCTCGCCCAGATCGAAGAAGACAAACGGCTTCTCGGATGGCGTTGGGGTTTCCGTGATTCTCGGCATTTACGACCATCAGGGACCTAGAGTGCGCGAGATCCTCGCTGCCGAAGGTACTCTTCGAGGGTAATCTCTGAACCCATCGACGCGACCAGCTTGTCGAAATCCTCGTTGGTGGCCCTGTTTAGCCAGCCGCGGAAATCGGACGCCCTCTGGAACTCGTCCCCGAACTTCCCTTTCAAAAGACCACGATAGTCTTGGCCGTCCAGGATCGCGCGAGCCGCGAGGGCGCCCGTGAGGACCGCATAGCGAAATCCGAATCCTGCGATGGCATCCTGAAATCCGCCCGCCTCGCCGACTAACAGGGAACCGCGGCGTTCCGCCGACTCGATTGGGTCGCGGACAAAATAGGCACGGCCATTAATCTTCGAGACCCACCGGCTCGTTCCAAGAATCGCTCGAATCCAGGGAATCTCGAAGGCAGCTTCTGTCATGGCCAAGAGTTTCTCGAATCGAAGTTCCGTCCACGACACGCTGTAAATCGAATGGAACCGGATTCCAGGAGTGATGACGAGATAACCGCCGGGAGCGGTGCCGTTGTCCAGGAGGGCATAGACCGTGTCAGGCTCCAAGTGACTGCCTTCCTCGGTGAAGGTGTAACCCGCTCCCAGAATGTTGAACTGACCTCTCGGCGGTCCCGTCGCCACGATGTCGGCGTTCGACGGATCGTGTGTTCGACCGAAGTAGAACCGAACGCCATCCTGTTTTGCGCCGGCGTAGAGCATCTGGTCCACAGTGTAGTCCTCGCGACCCCGCATGAACAGGTAGTACGCCGGGCCATGGAGCACGTTTCGGAACTTTGGAGAGAAGCGGATGGTTCGGCGAACCACCCCGAAAGGCTCCAACTCGAAACCCTGGGCTCGGAGCTCCTTCAGCGCGTCGATGGTGCCGTAGTTCCGGATCCCCTCCGTGTGGGGGCCCGAGCTCGGGAGCAGGCGCGTCTTCTTTTCGTAGACTTCCACAGATCGGCCCCCACGCGCTAGTATGACGGCAGCGGTCAGACCGGCGAGCCCGGCGCCAACAATCCGCACGGTACCCGGCACGTACCAGAATCTACTTATCCCAAAATAGTTTCATCTCTGCGCCACACGCGGCGACACGAAATGCCGCCTGCGCGCCCTGGGAATAGCGTACCGGGTATTATCTAGCCAGAATATTATTCCGTCCCCAGAATAACGGTCCCCGGTGACTCCCCCACGGTCGAACTGACAGACATCCTCCGCCAGGCACCACTCGTCTCGGCCGCAGCCTGGTTCCTCCTCGCCATCCTTCAGGTCTACCGCGACCGATGGCACACATGGACAGAGACGTTCTTCCTCGCGGCTTGCTTCTTCGCGGGACTCTACGCCGTCAGCGATTGGCTGTTTTTCAATGCCGATCCTAATCGCCCGGACCTCGCCCAGCTTGCCGCCCTCGCCAGCCTATCCAGCCTGACACTCGCCGCCCTCTTCGTGTTACTTTTCACCTCTGTCTACCTCGATCGAATGAGACGGGCGTATTGGGGCTTCGCGGTAATCTCGGGCGTCGTCCTCCTCGCCGTGATGGCGAGTGTCGAGGGCGTCGTGGCGCCGGCTAAGAGCGGAGACTTGTACCGGGCAGAGTTCCGCCCGCTGTTGTTCGAGGTTTTCCTCGTGTATCTCGTGGTCTACGCCGGCGTCGGCAATTGGAACCTTTACCGCTTGTACAAGATTGTTCGGGAAACGAGCAAGCCGCTCGCGCGTCGCGCGGCTGGTCTGTTAATCACGTTTTCCCTCACGCTTGTGCTGGGACTCCTCACGAACGGCTTTCTGGAGGTTTCACCCCAATACGCGAGCCTGCCGCGTCCATTCTCGACGTTGCTGGGCCTCGTGGCCGGGCAGGCGTACTATACCCTCTACCCAATCGGACGGCCGAGGATCGCGGAGGCAATCCGCCGGTTCCAAGCCCGCCGCTATTCAATCAAGGCCGTGTTCCTCACGTACGAAGACGGCACACTTATCGGCTCGAAGGCGAGGCCCGGCGAGACGGCGATCGATCAAGATTTGTTCGGTGCCACGTTGGATGTCATTCAGAACTTCATGCGCACGTCGTTTCCCATGCTGCATGGCAAGTCGCTTAGCGCCATCGTCCAGGGACCGTACGTCCTCGTCATGGAACGGGCGCGGTACGCGTACCTGACGGTCGTCCT
>WNEY01002355.1_pt1 | contig 15339 bp, 14 predicted proteins | sample 5400531 | NCBI WGS metagenome assembly WNEY01 (sample SAMN13153338, study PRJNA577476) | soil metagenome | isolation source: 200 cm saprolite under Douglas fir tree site 1 | place: USA:California | collected 2015-04-18
GACGAGCACGTTTTCCAGCACGGTCATCCGTCCGAGCGGGCGCGGGATCTGGAACGTGCGCCCGACGCCACGCCGGGCGATCGCGTGCGCAGGAAGCCCGTCGAGACGATCGGCGCCGAGACGAATCTGGCCGCCGTCGGCCGGCATCAGGCCGCTGATCACGTTGAAGAGCGTCGTCTTGCCCGCGCCGTTCGGTCCGATGAGGCCGGTGATCGAGCCGTCGCCGACGGAGAGCGTGCAGCCGGCGAGCGCTTCGACGCCGCCGAAGCGCTTGGTGACGGTGGTGACGGTCAGGAGCGGAGCCGTGGCAGGTTCCCTCCGAGCCTCTTCGAGATCGCCGCGTATCATACGTCATGCCCTGGGACCCCGCAGCGAGCCGCCGCGGCGGCCATTCGGCCGACCTGGTGTCGGCGCTTGTGTCCGGACGAGCACTACCCGATGATGATGCGCGCCCCGGCCAAGCGGCGGCATAGCGCGATCGGAGACCGGGGTTGATCGTCGGGGGAGCGCCATGGACGGGGAGCCGGCGGTAGAACGACAGATCGCACGCATCAACGTGGCAGCCGAGCGCGACTACCTGCGAGCCGTGCTCGCGTTTCTGCGCGAAGCCACCGCTCCGCTCGGACTCGGAACGCCGGAGGTGTCGGGGCTCGAGCGCGCGGTCGAGACCGTCTGCCTGAATGTCGTCGAGCGAGGATTCGGACCGGGCGACCGGGCGAGCTTCGATGTCGCGCTCCTCCGCCGGCCCGGACACCTGGTGGTGGTCGTGGAAGACCAGGGCCTGCCCTTCGACTTCATGACCCTCGAGGCGGCCTCCAGCTCCGGACTCGCGGGGTCGTCGCTGACGGGCCTCGCCGATGCGGTGCGCTTTCTGAACCTCGGTACGCGCGGCAACCGGGTGGAGATCGTCAAGCGCCTCTCCTTCGCGCACATCGAGACCTACATCGCCGGGGGCCAGGCGGCGCCGGTGGCTCCGTCGCCATCCACCACGTCGACCGCCCCCGTGACCGTGCGGTTGATGACTCCCGATGACGCCATCGCCGTGGCGCGCTGCACGTATGCCGTCTACGGGTACACCTTGCCCGACGATTACCTCTACTTCCCGGACCGCATGCGCGAGATGCTCCACGGCGGCCTGCTCGAGGTGTACGTCGGCACGACGCCCGAGGGTGAGGTGGTGAGCTGCCTCACGTGCGAGGTCGCGCATCCGGGCGCCCCGGTCGGCTACATCGGGGAGGGCCTGGTCGATCCGCGCTTCCGGCACCATGGCCTGCTCGAGCACATGCTCAGGTTCGCGCAGCGCCGCGCGAGCGAACGCGGCATGCTCGGCCTCTACGCCGAAGCGGTCACCGTGCATCCGTATTCCCAGAAGAGCAATCTCGCCCTCGGCTTCTCCGAGGTGGGCGTGCAGCTCGGTGACGAGGCGCCCACGGTCGACTTCAAGCAGATCCGAACCGTCTATGCGCCGGCGCATCACCGCGCCATGATCGAGCGCGTCTACGAGCGTGGAGGGTTCCGGCGTGACGTGAAAGACGCGTCCGCCGTGGCCGCCTCGACACACGGCGCCCAGGTGAGCGTCGACGTGTCCCCCGAGTGGAGCGAGGCGTCGATTCACGTCACCGCCTACGGCGCCGACCTCCCGGATCTCGTGCGCGCGCGACTGCGCGAGCTGTGCCGCCGCCGCATCGACTGGATCGGCCTCGATCTGCCGCTGTCGGAGCCGGGAGCCGCGCAGGCCTGCGCGCCCCTGGAGGGACTTCGGCAAGGACCTGTTCGCGTACGTCGTGCGGGCGATGGCCCAGGCGTCCGGCGCGTCCGCTCGCTAGGCTAGACTCCGCCCGTCACGTCGATCGTCACCCCGGTGACGAAGTCGGCATCGCGCGAGGCCAGGAAGCAGATCACGCGCGCCTGGTCCTGCGCTTCGGCGACGCGACGCAGTGGCGTGCGGCCGATCTCGTCGGCCTGCTCGTCCGCCGTGCGCTGCTCCCAGCGCGGTCGGATGCGCTCGGTCAGGGTGAGACTCGGTGCAATGGCATTGACGGTGATGCCGAAGGGCCCCAGCTCGTGGGCCAGCTTCCGTGTAAAGGCGATGATCCCGCCCTTGGCTGCCGAATACGCGCTGCTGCTGCTCGCGCTGAGCCCCCGGCCGGCGATCGACGAGATGTTCACGATCTTGCCGCTCCGCTGGCGCTTCATGATCGGCGCCACCGTATGGCAGAAGAGGAACGTCCCGTCGAGATTGAAGGCGAGAAGCCGCTGCCACTCGGCGAGCGTCAACTCGTCGACGGTGGCAGCGGGCCGAGGGATGATGGTGCTCCCACCGACCGCGTTCACGAGGATGTCGATGCGCTCGTGTTCGCGGATCACGCTGTCGACGACCGCTTGGACGTTGGCGGCGTCGAGCGCGTCGGCGCGAAGCGGATGCGCCCGGCCACCCGCGTCCCGGATCGCAGTCATCGCCTTGTCGAGCCGCCCATGGTCGGTGTCCACGCCGACGACGATGCCGCCCTCACGACCGATGATCTCGGCCGTGGCCTTTCCGATGCCGCTCGCCGCCGCGGTGATGATCGCCACCCGATCTCGAAATCGCATCGTTCACCCTCCTGGCCCTCGGCTCGCACGCGGGCGTCAAATATATACCGAGCTCCATGGCGCCGTCCTTGCGCGGCGTGCGATCCTAGGCCGCGTGACTCCCGAACGACGTGCGGCATCCACGCTCGAGGCGTCGCTGCGCCGGATTCTCTGCATTGCGGCTCACCCCGACGACCTCGAGTTCACGGTCGCCGGCAGCGTCGCCAGGTGGACGAAGGAGAGCCGTGAGGTCACCTTCTGTCTCGCCACCACCGGCGGCGCCGGCACGAACGAGCACACGCCGTCGAGCGAGGGCCTGATCCCGATCCGGGAGCGTGAGTCGCGCGAGGCGGCGCGCATTCTCGGCGTGCAGGACGTGATCTTCCTCGGCCACCAGGACGGCGTTCTCGAGCCGACGATCGCCCTCCGGCGCGACTTCACGCGCGTCATCCGTCGCCGCCGGCCCGACGTGGTCGTGTGCGGCGATCCGACCGTTCGCTATTACGGGAACGAATACATGAATCATCCGGACCACCGTGCGGCCTCGAGCGCGGCGCTCGACGCGGTGTTCCCGTCGTCCGAAACGCGCGCGATCTTTCCCGAGCTGCTGACGGAAGGTCTCGAGCCGCACAAGGTGAGGGAAGTCTGGATCAGCGGCTCGCTCTCCCCGGACGCGTGGATCGACATCGGCGACACGCTGGCCACGAAGTGCGCATCGCTCAAGGCGCACGTGTCGCAGGTGGACAAGGGCGAGTGGGTCGATGATCTCCTGCGGGGTTGGGCTCTGCGCGACGGCAAGGCCGCCGGCGTCGAGCACGCCGAGGCGTTCCGCCGAATGGTCCTGTGGGACGGAAAGTAGGCTTCAGGCTCGCGCGTTGACGATGGTCTGGAGCACGGTCTTCGGCACCGCACCGACGACCCGGTCGACGAGCGCGCCCTCCTTGAAGAACAAGATGGTCGGGATCGAGCGGATGTCGTAGCGCGCCGCCAGCCCTGAGTTCTCGTCGACGTTGACCTTCATCAGGGTCACGCGACCTTCCGAGGCCTCGGCCAGCTCCTCGAGCACCGGCGCGATCGCGCGGCACGGTCCACACCACTCCGCCCAGAAGTCCACCATCACGAGACCCTGGGTCGCGACCAGCGCCTCGTCGAAGTTCTGCTCGGTCAGATGAATCGTCTCGACCACTCCGCGATCCCCGCTCGGAGTCATCGTCAGGTTCCTCCTGCCAATAGGATGCCGGCCCGGGCCAGCAGGATTCGAGGACCGGTCAAAAACGGGGTATCTTCGCCACCGGGACGACTTCGAGATCCTCGATGTGCTCGGCCGGAAGGAGAGCATCGCATGATCGAGAGCGGACGCGGGAGTGGTACGAGCGGGTGCTGGGCTCCGAGTCCCTCGATCGCGGCACTCGGTCTCGTCACGCTCGTGCTCGCCGTCGTCCTCCTCGCCGGCGTGCCCGTGCCGGCCGCCGCGCCGCCCGAGGGGCAACTGACCTGGGCGCTCGCCGTGACCCTGGCGCCGGCGTGGTTCGACCCGGCCGACGCGACGGGGATTCTCACGCCGTTCATCACGCTCTATGCGCTCCACGACGCGCTCGTGAAGCCGATGCCCGGCAAGCTGATGGCGCCGAGCCTGGCCGAGAGCTGGAGCGTCTCGGGCGATGGGCTGACCTACGAGTTCGTGCTCCGCCAGGGCGTGCGCTTCCACAACGGCGATCTCCTGACCGCGGACGACGTGAAATTCTCGTTCGAGCGCTACCGGGGGGTTTCGGCCAAGCTCCTGAAAGACCGGGTGCGGCAGGTCCAGGTGGTCGACCCGCACCGTGTGCGGTTCCAGCTCAATGAGCCGTGGCCCGACTTCCTCACCTTCTACGCGACCCCGGCGACGGGCGCAGCGTGGATCGTGCCGTCCCGGTACGTGCAGAGAGTGGGCGACGATGGCTTCAAGAGGGCGCCGGTGGGCGCCGGCCCCTACCGGTTCGTCTCGTTTGCCCCGGGCGTGGAGCTGGTGCTGGAGGCTCATGAGCAGTACTGGCGCAAGAGTCCGAGCGTCAAGCGGTTGGTCTTCAAGGTGGTGCCCGACGAGGTGACGCGGGTGGCGATGCTCAAGCGCGGCGAGGTGGACATCGCCTTCGCCTTCCGGGGCGCCATCGCCGAGGAGGTCCGGCGCACGCCCGGGGTGACGCTGAAGCCGGCCCACAGTTTCGGGGGCCACTGGGTGCTCTTCACGGAGCAGTGGGACGCGAAGTCGCTCTGGGCCGACCGGCGCGTGCGTCTGGCGTTCAACCATGCGATCGATCGCCCGGCCATGAATCAGTCGATCACGCTCGGCTTCTCGCGGATGACGGGCAGCATCGTCCCGATGGACTTCGAGTTCTACTGGCCGGCGCCGCATTACGCGTACGACCCGCAGAAGGCGAAGCAGCTCCTGGCCGAGGCGGGCTACGCGAACGGCTTCGACGCCGGGGAGCTCTCGACCGACGCCAACTTCGCTGACTACACGGAAGCCGTCGCCAACTATCTCGCGGCGGTCGGGATCCGGACGAGGGTCCGCACGCTGGAGCGCGCCGCGTACTTCACCCACGTGCGCGAGAAAAAGCTCCGGCCGCTCGTGTACCTCGCGAGTGGAGCGTACGGCAACGCGGCGACACGACTCGACTCGTTCGTCGCTTCCGGCGGTCTCTACACCTACGGCAGCTACGCCGACATCGAGGGGCTCATCCGGGAACAGGCTGGCGAGCGCGACCGCAAGCGGCGGGAGGCCACGCTGCACCGGATCCAGCAGCTCATGCACGAGGCCTGATTTCCGGTCACCTCTTCAGCGCGCCCTACGAGGACGTCAGGCTCTTCGCGTCCTCGCGGTAGAGGTCGAACGCCTTCATCGCCGGCGCGTCGCTGAAGCTGAACAGGAAGGCCGGGCGGGGACCGGTGTTGACGTGCTCGTGGAGCGTCCACGTCGGGACCGTGAACACGTCCTTGTCCTCCCAACCGAGCCGCTCTCCGCCGACCAGCGAGTAGCCGGAGCCCTCGATCACGTGATAGTTCGTGCAGCAGACGTGGCGATGCGCCTCGGTGTGCTGGCCGGGTCGCAGCATCTGCACGTAGCACGCGATGGTCGTCATGGTCGGCCCGCCGGTCAGCGGGTTCGTGTACTCGAGGATCACGCCGTCGAAGGGGCTGCCGGCGTGCTCCGTCGCCATTCGTTCGAGGGCGGCGCGCGCCTGGGACCACGGGTAATGCCACAGCGGCGAGCCGTACTTCGTGACCGATTGCGACTCCTCGCCGTACTCCTCGTAGAACCCGGCCTCCAGCATCCGTACCAGGGGCGTGTCCAGGCCGTCGAGCCAGATCATCGGGGCCTCGGTGTCGTTCGCGTGGTCGTGCCAGGTCCAGTTCGGCGTCAGCACGAGGTCGCCCGGTGACATGGGAATGCGCTCGCCGTTCACGACCGTGTAGCCGCCCTGGCCCTCGATGATCAGCCGGAGCGCCGACGCCGAATGGCGATGGGCCCGGGCGATCTCGCCCGGCATCACGATCTGGATGTTGGCGACCAGCGTGTTGCTCGCCGACACGCCCGGCAGCTCGGGGTTGGTCAGCCGGAGCACCCGGCGCTCGGCCTGCTCGGTGCCGACGAGCTGCGCCGCCCGCATGGCCTGGGGACGAAGGTCGCGCCAGTGCCACACGTACGGCACGGCCTTGCTCCGGGGCTCGGCCGTGATGCCCGCCGAGATCCACGCGGGCGTCACGTGCTGCGCTCGAAGCCCTTCGTAGTAGCTCTTCAGCTCGTCTTCCGAAGCCTTGATGCTCGACAGCTTCATCGTGGGCCTCCTCACTTGTCGAGCCAGGCGATGTCCCAGCGCACGACGTCGTAGACACCTGAGATGAGCCGGGGGTTGATGCCTCGCACATAGGTGTACCACGCGTCGGAGAGTTGCTCCCACGCGATCGGCAGGACCGGCGGATCCTGCTCGAGGATGGCCTCGGCCTGACGCACGAGCGTCTTTCGCCTGCCTTCGTCGACCTCCCGGTCGATCTGACCGACGAGCCCCTCGAACGCCGGACTGTGCCACTTCGAGTAGTTCTGAGGAGCGTCCTTGCCGTACCACGCGTGGAAGTAGTCCGACGGATCCGTCAGCGTCGAAGCGATCGCGCCGATGCTCAAGTCGAAATTACCGGCTTGAGTCTCCTCGAAGAATATCGAGACTTGGACGGTCCGAAGCGTCGTCTCGATGTTCAGGGCTTCCTTGAACATGGCCTGGATCGCGACCGCCCACAGCTTCCAGATCGCGCCGTCGCGGACGACGACGTCGAGATTCCGCAGCGCCTTGCCGTAGCCGGCGGCGGCCATGAGCCGGCGAGCTTCCTGCACGGCGGCCTTCGGGTCGCCCTGATAGCCCAGCCGTTTGCTCATCTCGTCCGGCGGCGTCGCCCACTCGGAGAATGGGTACGTGAAACCGCCGAGAAGGTATGGCGCCGACTCCTTGGCGATGTCGATCAGGGCGTGACGATCGAGCACGAGGTGCAGGGCCCGACGCACACGTGGGTCGTCGAACGGCTTGTGCTGCGTGTTGATCCACACGGCTTCGATCGCGGTCTGGTAGTACGTGGCTCCCGCCATGGTCGCCGTCGCCTTCGCCTTCTTCAGGGTCGCGCCGTCGACGATCCGCGCGTAGTCGAGTCGGCCGCCGAGCAGAGCCCCTCCGAGCTGCGGGGAGAAGGCTGGAAAGTGGTACACCTCGAGCCGATCGAGATAGGGAAGGGGCGTGTTCCAGTAGTGCGGATTCCGCTCCATCACCCACACCTCGTCCTGCTTGCGGCTGACGTGTCGAAAGGGGCCGGTGCCTGGGTAGTTCGGGACCTGCCGGAGGTTTCCGTCCCTCTCCTCCAACGTCTTCTTGCGCACGATGACGTTCCAGCCGCTCGCAAAGGCGGCGAGCATGAACTTGCTCGGCCGCGGCTCCCGAAGTGTGAACTCGATCCGATGGGGATCCAGTACCCTGATCTCGCTCACCGCGGAGAAGAGCGGGGCGCGGGGACTGACCACGCCCTTCGGCGGCCAGACGATTCGGGCAAACGTGGCGTTCACATCCTCCGCCGTGAAGTCCGCCCCGTCGTGGAACTGGACGCCTCGGCGGAGGTGGAAGATGTACCGCTTGCCGTCGGGCGCGATGTCCCACTTCCAGGCGAGGTCGCCAATGATCGTCTGCCCGTCGCGCGGGTCGCGCCGCACGAGATTGTCGTACATCGGCCCCTGCGCGCCCAGATTGGCCACGGTGCCCGACTGGTGGATGTCGAAGTGCGCAGCCGAGCTGGGGGCACCGTAGCGCAGGGTGCCGCCGCGCTTCGAACTCGGCTCCAGCGCGCGCAGCGGTGATGCGGTCTCGTGGCTCCGCGCGTCGGCTGGCCCTCGGCGTTGGAGGATCATCGCTCCGACGCTGCCGACGCCGCTGAGAGTGCGAAGGAAGCGGCGCCGGTCAATCTGCCAGGGTCGCATTACCGGGGATGATCCCGCTCGTGACGTCTCCGGGCAACCCTAAGTTCCACATGATGTAGGATGCCAGCCCAAAGGAGACGGGGACATCATGGCGATCTCGTTCGGGATCTTTGACTGGATCGATCGGCGGCCGACCCCGCTCGGGCAGCTCTACGAGGAGCGACTGGCGCTCCTGGAGGCGGCCGACGCCGCCGGCTTCTTCTGCTACCACATTGCCGAGCACCACGCGACACCGCTGGGCATGGCTCCGTCGCCTTCGGTGTTCCTGGCTGCCGCGGCGCAGCGCACGCGGCGCATCCACTTCGGTCCGCTCGTCTACCTCCTGCCGCTCTATTCGCCGCTCCGCTTGATCGCGGAGATTTGCATGCTCGATCATCTGAGCGGCGGGCGACTGGAAGTTGGCGTCGGACGCGGCATCTCGCCCTACGAGGTCGGCTACCACGGGCTCGTCGTGGAACGGACGCGGCCGATGTTCCTGGAAGCGCTTGCCGTGCTGGTGGCGGGGATGACGAGCGATCGGCTGACGTACAAGGGAGAGTATTACCAGTACGACGACGTGCCGATGGAGCTGGCGCCGCTCCAGAGGCCGTATCCGCCGATTTGGTATGCGACCAACACCATCGACAATGTGGAATGGGCGGCGGCGAAGGGGATGCACCTGGTCAGCCTCGGCCCCGCGCCGGCGTTTCGCGCGATGGTCGATCGGCATCGCTCGGCGTGGCTGCAACACCAGGATGATCCCGGGCGCCTCAACCCTCACGTCACCACCCCGCGCGTCGGCATTACTCGGTTGGTGGTCGTTGCCGAGACGCACGCGAAGGCCGAGGCGATCGTCCGTGCCGTGCATCCGCGCTGGAAGGCGAGCTTCGTCAAACTGTGGGCCGATCACGACGACATGAGCATCTATCAAAGGGTCAGCCTTCTCGATCTCGAGGCGGCGCTGCGGGACGAGATGATTCTGTGCGGCTCGCCCGAGCGCGTTCGCGCACAGGTCGCGCGACTCATCGAGGCGACGAACGCCGATTACTTCGTCGGCTGCTTCGCGTGGGGCGAGCTCACCCTCGAGCAGTCGCTGACGTCGTTGCGCCTGTTCGCCGACGAGGTTATCCCGGCGTTCCGGACGTGATCGCACGCTCGGGGCTGGCGATTCGGCGGCGCCCGGCCTACAACCCGATGCGCAGGCCGATGAAGCGCTCGAGCGTCGCGGTGTCCCGAAGCAGCTCCCGCGAGGCCGCCCGGTGCACGATTCGACCGCGCTCCAGGATCACCGCGTCGTGGGTGAGCGAGAGCGCGATCTCGGCGTGCTGCTCGACCAGGACGACCGCCGTGCCCTCCTCCGCCATCATGCGCCGGATCGCCCGGGCCAGCTCCTCGACGATGATCGGCGCCAGGCCCTCCAGGGGCTCGTCCAGGAGGAGCAGCGACGGGTTCGTCATCAACGCGCGCGCGATCGCCAGCATCTGCTGCTCCCCGCCGGAGAGCTGGCGGCCCAGGTGGCGACGACGCTCGGCGATGCGCGGAAAGAGGTCGTAGACGACCGGCACGGTCCAGCGCCCGGCCCGCGACGCCACGGTCAGGTTTTCCTCGACGGTCAGGGACGGGAAGATCTCGCGCTCCTGGGCCACCCATCCGATCCCGCGCCGGGCCCGGAGGTGGGGTGGCAGCCGGGTGATGTCCGCGCCCTTCAGCCAGACCGCACCGCGCCGCAGCGTCGTATACCCCATGATCGTCAGGAGGAGCGTGGTCTTCCCCACGCCGTTCCTGCCCAGCACGGCCAGCCCGCCTTGCTCGGCGACCTCGAGGGAGATGTCATCGAGCACGACGGCGTCGCCGTAACCGGCGAGCACGGCGTCGAGGGTCAACGGGGCGTCAGCCATGGCGCGCGCCGCCGAGATAGACCTCCCGCACGCGCGGGTCCGCGGCGATCTCCTCAGGAGTGCCCTCGACCAGAATGCGCCCGCCGACCATCACGAGGATCCGGCTCGCGAACCGGAACACCACGTTCATGTCGTGCTCGATGAAGAGCACCGTGATGTCCCGGGACAGGTTCGCGATCGCGGCGAACAGCGCCGCGCTCTCCGCGCGCGGGACGCCGGCCGCCGGCTCGTCCAGCAGGAGGACCTTGGGGCGCGTGGCCAGCGCGAGCGCGATCTCCAGCAGGCGTTGCTGGCCGTAGGCGAGCTGGCTGGTTCGCCGGTAACAATCGTCGCCGAGCGTGAGCGACGCGAGAATCGCGTAGGCCTCGTCCACGGCGTCGCGATAGGTGGGGAGGCGCCACCACCACGTTCCCGCGACGCCGCGCCGCTCGCAGACGGCCAGCGTCACGGCCTCCAGCGCGCAGAGGTCGGGGAAGAGCGAGTTGATCTGGTACGTGCGCACGAGCCCGCGGCGCACGCGCGCGTCCGGCTCGAGTCGTGTGATGTCCTCGTCGTCGAGCCGGATCTGGCCGGCGTCAGGCCGGACCATGCCGGTGATCAGGTTGATCAGCGTTGTCTTGCCGGCGCCGTTCGGACCGATGAGCGCGTACCGGACCCCGCGCGGCAGGGACAATTCGATCTTGTCGGCCACGACCAGGGAGCCGAAGCTCTTGTCGAGCCGGCGCGTCGCCAGGAACGGCGCGCTCACGGCCACGCGCCCCGCCGCTCCCTGAGGCGGGCGAACCCGCCGAGGACACCGTTGGGCAGGAACATCACGACGCCGACGAGCAAGAGCCCGATCCAGAAATACCAGTACTGAGGATTCGCGCCCGAGAACTGGTCGCGCGCGATCATGTAAATGATCGCGCCGAGGATGCCGCCGTAGAGCCGGCCCGCGCCGCCCAGGGCGAGGATCACCAGCACGTCCGCGGAGCGCTGGAAGCTCAGGACCTCCAGCGAGACGGTGGACGTGGTCTGCGCGAGCACGGCGCCGGCGATGCCGGCCATGGTCGCGGCGATCGTATAGAGCTTGCGGACGTGGGCGCGACCGGGCGCCCCGATGGCGGGCATCCGGGCCGGATTCTCGCGGATGCCCCGCAAGGCCAGGCCGAAGGGCGAATGGATGAGCCGGCGCGCCACCAGAAACGTGAGGAACAGGACGATCAGCGAGTAGGTATAGGCGGTGCGACCGTACAGGTCGAACGTGAAGGTCTCGAACAGCGGCCGGATCTTCACTCCCTGGAGGCCGTCGGCACCCCCGGTCAGGAACGAGGCGCTGTTCGCCGCCTCGTGGAGCAGCAGGCCCATGCCGAGCGTGATCATGATCAGCGCGAGGTGGCGGAAGTGGGCGATGACCAGGCTCGCCGTGTACCCGGCCAGCCCTGCGAGGGCCGCCGCGATCACGAGCCCGGACAGCGGCTCGCCCCACCCGTACACGGACACAATGCCGGTCGCGTACGCCCCGACCCCGAAGAACGCGGCGTGGCCGAGCGACACGATTCCCGCGTAGCCCAAGATCAGATCGAGCGACACTGCAAAGAGCGCGCTGATGGCAATCTGGCTCGCAAGCTGCAGGTAGGACGGAAACAGGAGGAACGGCAGGAGCGTCGCGACCCAGAACGCGATCTCGAGCCCGTGCCAGCGGGTTTGCGCTTCGAGATACTGGTGCGGCCCGGTCATCGGCGCCCGAACAGGCCGGCCGGCCTCCACATCAAGAGACCCACCATCACCAGGTAGATGAGAAACGAGCCGAGCGCCGGCACGTAGTACTTGCCGGCGATATCGCTGATGCCCAGCAGCGTCGCCGCCGCGAACGAGCCCCAGATCGTGCCGAGCCCGCCCACGGACACGACGATCAGGACGTAGACGAGATAGGCAAAGGCGAACGCGGGATCGAGGCCGACCATCGCGATGGCCAGCGCGCCCCCCAGGCCGGCGAGCCCGCTGCCCAGCGCGAAGGTGATCGCGAAGACCACGTCGACGTCGATGCCGAGTCCGCGCGCCATGCGCTGATTGTCCACGGCCGCACGGACCTGAGCGCCGAACCGCGTCCACTCAAGCGCGGCGACGAGCACGACGGTCATCGCCAGGGCCATCGCGACCAGGAACAGCCGATACACGGCGAAGTTGACGCCACGGACCGTCACCGAGCCCTGCAGATACGCGGGGAGCTGGACGGGCTGCTGGACCGTTCCGAAGACGTAGGCGGCCGTCGCCACGGAGATGAAGACGACGCCGATCGTCAGCAAGCACTGATCGAGACCGGTTGCCCGGTACGTGGAGCGGAACAGCACGCGCTCGAGCACGAGGCTCGCGACGGCGGCGGCCAGAAAAGCGATCGGGAGCGTCGCCAGGAACGGCCAGCCCAGCCGGTCCATCAGCGTGATCGTGACGTAGCCGCCAAGCATGGCGAAGCTGCAATGCGCCAGGTTGATGAAATTCATCATGCCGAGCGTCACCGACAGCCCGACGGAAAGGATGAACAGCAACATCCCGTACGCCAACCCGTCGAAGAGCACGCCGACGATGGGGCCGATCATGGCAGACCCGGCGAGGTTACTGCTTCATCCGCGCCTTGAACGGATCCTTGACGTTCTCGATCTTGTCGAGCTCGACGTTGAGGAGTTGCCCGCCGACCTTCTCCACCCGGCGGATATAGACGGTCTGAACGATGTCGCGGGTCTCCGGATCGATCGAGACCGGCCCGCGCGGGCTCTCCCACTTCATCCCCTTGGCGGTGCCGATCAGCGCGGCAGCATCGGTGTTGCCGCCGGTCTTCTTCAACGCCTCGTAGATGAGGTGCATCCCGTCGTAGCCACCAATCGAATAGATATTCGGGTTGCGCCCTCCGTAGGCCTCGTTGAAGGCCCGGACGAAAGCCCGGTTCAGCGCGGAGTCGTGGTTGTGGTCGTAGTGATACACCGTGAGGATGCCGAGGCAGGCGTCGCCCATGGTCTTGCGCGCCTCGTCCTCGGTCAGCTCGCCCATGCCGAGCACCCTGGTCTTCCGGGGGTCGATGCCCCGCTCGGCGAGCGCCTTACCGATCGCCGCCGGCTGCACGCCGCCGGGCACGAAGATGAAGATCGCCTCCGGGTTCACGTCCTTGGCCCGCTGCACGTAGGCCGAGAAGTCCGGGTTGGCGACAGGGAACCGCACCGAGCCGATGATTTCGCCGCCCGCCTCCTTGAAGCCACGCTGAAAGCCCTGCTCGGCGTCGTGGCCGGGGCCAAAGTCCGAGACCAGCGTGTACACCTGCTTGATGCCGCTCTTGCGGGCCCACGTGCCGAACGTCTCGGTCAGCTGCGGCACGGTCGTCGAGGTGCGGACCAGGTACGGCGACTTGGTCGTGATCATCGCGGTCGCCGCGTTCATCACCACCATGAATTTCTTCGCCTCCGCAGAGACGTCGCCCACGGCGAGCGTGTTGGGAGTGAGCACGAAGCCGGCAAGGATGTCGACTCCGTCGCGCACGATCAGCTCCTGCGCCAGCCGCTTGGCCACGTCCGGCGCGACGCCCCCGGTGTCCTTCCGGATGAGCTCGATCTTCCTGCCGGCGACGGTGTCGCCGTGCTGTTTCACGTAGAGCTTGATGGCGTTATCCATCTGCGCGGCCGGGTCGGCGAACTGACCGGAATAGGGCATGATCAGCCCGATCTTCAGCGTCGGCTGCGCGTGCGCGGTGGCAACCAGCAGCGCCACGATAACGCCGCCGCCCAGTCGAACGAGCACGTCTCGCATGGTCCCTCCTTACGGCCAGAGCCGCTGGCTCGCCAGGCGCGCGCCTTCCGACAGCATGCGGAACTTCTCCCACATGATGCTCGGATGCACACGCGCGGTGGCGAGGCCCTGCGCGAACCCGCAGTCGACGCCGGCGATGACGTTGTCCCGCCCGACGAGCTTCGCGTAGCGCACGATCCGCTCGGCCACCAACGCGGGGTGCTCGACGCAGTTCGTCGTGTGGGCGATGACGCCCGGGATGATGATCTTGCCCTGCGGAAACTTGATGTCCTCCCAGACGTGATACTCGTGCTCGTGGCGCGGGTTCGCCGCTTCGAGGGAGAAGGCGCCCGCCTTGATCTGGAGGATGACCGGCGCGATCTCCCGCAGCGGCGCGTCCGTCGTGTGCGGCCCGTGCCAGCTGCCCCAGCACATGTGATAGCGCACGCGGTCTTCCGGCAGGCCGCCGAGCGCGTGATTCAACGCCTCGATCCGCACCGTCGCGAACCGGCGATACTCGTCAGGCGTCGGCGGCGGGTCCATCGAGTCGTACTCGGTCACCATCCGCGGGTCGTCGATCTGGAGAATGAAGCCGGCATCGACGATCATCCGGTACTCGGTCTTCATCGCGTCGGCGATGGCGTACAGGAACTCTTCCTGGGTTGTGTAGAAGTGGTTGGCGCGCTGCAGCTCGATCGTCCCGGGCGCGACGGCCGGGATGAACGCTTCCTCGAAGCGGTGAGGGGCGAGCGCCGCCTTGAAGTTGGCGATGTCGGTCTGGACCGCCGACTGGCCTCGATAGGTGATGGGCCCGGTGCACACCGTGTGGATCATCTGCAACTGCGGCTGGCCCGTGGAGGTCGGCGCATTCTGCGAGCTGCCCTCGATCTCGCGATACGCGTCCGGGAACCGCTTTCGGTCTCGGCTCCGGGCGGTGCCGCCGCCGCGGCCCGGCAGGTCCGTGCGCAGCTCGAAGCCGGCCAGCCGATCGGTGATGTACTGCGAGAAGCCGGTCTTCGAGTACTCGCCGTCGCTTGGAACATCGATGCCGCATTCAGCCTGCATGCGGACGGCTTCGGCGACGTGACGGGCCAGCAGCGCGCGCTCGCTGTCGGTGAAGGGCCGACCGTCCTCCTTGCGCTGGAGGATGTCCACGATCTCCTTCGGCCGGACGAGGCTGCCCACGTGGGTGGTGAGGATCCGGCTCTGGCTGCGCTTCATCGTTCTCACTCCTTCGGGGGTTGTGCCGAGGGCGCGTGCGCCGCCGGCGCGCCCAAGGATGGCGTGGCTCGGCGACCGGAGTCAACTGTGTCGCTCCAGATGGTGTGTTCGTTGCCGCTCTCCCGCGATTGACCCGCCGGGGAGGTCCTGAGAACGTGCAGGGCGCGAACAGGAGGATCACATGGCCCCCACGGCGAACTCCAGGACTTCCGGTATCGTCGAAGACATCCGCGCGATCCGCGAGCGCTGGCACACGAAGAACCATCCGTTCTTCGGGGCCTTGGCCGAGGGCAAGCTCCCGCTGCGCGCGATGGGGGTCTACATGGCGCTGCACTGGCAGTTCGTGCAGCGCGCGCTCGCGAGCTTCGGCGTCCTCTACGCGCGCACCTTCGCCTACGACGACGTCCGAAAGGCGCTGGT
>WNEY01001812.1_pt1 | contig 15337 bp, 12 predicted proteins | sample 5400531 | NCBI WGS metagenome assembly WNEY01 (sample SAMN13153338, study PRJNA577476) | soil metagenome | isolation source: 200 cm saprolite under Douglas fir tree site 1 | place: USA:California | collected 2015-04-18
CAGCCCGGAGATTACGACTGTGGGAAGTGTTTAGGAGGATAGAGCTTCGTACTTCGGAGGGAGGAGCCTGAGGCAATTCTTCGCGCCCTTGCGCCGTATTCCGCGCGGAGTTGGCAGTCGTCGGGAGGTCTACTGCGCTGGTTCCTTGGCCACTGTCTGTTCGGCCTTCGCGGCGCTGTGATTTTGGGCCCCGCCCCCGCTCAAGGACTCTCCGCCGCCCGAACGCATTTCAGTCATCGCAAGGAACAGCTTCGAGTAATCATTGCGCGCGTTCCAGAACAGGAATCCAACGCCTCCTGTTTGCTTGGCCGTTTTGACCTGTGTGCGGATATACGCGGGGGAATATGTCTTCGTGCGCCAGGCAAACGCTTGCAGCCAGGGCCGGAGCACCACCTGGGAATTCGCCGTAATCTCGCCGAACTGAGTCATGGATTTCCCGATGAAGTGTTCGGGAGCGTCGCCGGGTCTCGCGTATCCGTCCATGCCGAAAAAGTGCGAGGGATAGATCATGGGCGACAGGACGTCGCAAAATTGCGCCATGGCGGCAATGTCCTGGCCGGTGTGGCGCAGGTCCAGCGGCCGTTGCCAGGCCATCACCCCGAAAACGTCAAGGGAGACGAGCACGCCGAGAGGATGAAGCTCCGCGAATGTTCGCGAGAGAAAATCGGAAAGAACGTCAGAGCGGTCCCATTCGGGATGGGTGGACTGAAAGGCAAATCGGGCGTCCCTCTGGTCGCCTTCCGCGGGGAATCGAACATAATCAAACTGGATTTCATCCACGCCTGATGCGGCCACCTCCTTGGCCAGGGCCAGATTGTAATCCTGCACATCAGGATTCGACGGGTCGGTCCAGACCAGCTTCCCATTTTCTCGCCAAGCTTGGCCCGTGTGCCGGGAGTGGACGGCGAGCTCGGGGTAAATCTTGGCGATGTGCTCATCGCGGAAAAGGGCGATGCGCGCGATGGCGTGCAGGTCGAGCGAATGGAGGAACCGGACGAACTTGGGAAGGTTGCGGATCGGAGCGTCGCGTCGCTTCGGTGCCAGCCGGTGACTGAAGGTCACGTTCACAAGCCCGTCGAAATCTTTGATGTCGAAAACGATGGCGTTCCCTCCGGCGGCGTGCCAGCGACGGATCAACCGGATGCCGTGCTCGCTCCCGGCCATGTACCCCGTGAGATAGATGGCGCGGACTTCATAGTTTCTGGGAATCGGGACCGGGCGTTCCACGATCGGCGAGGTCAGGATTTCGGGAATAATCACTTGTTCTCCCAATTTGGGAAACGCTCCCTCTTTTCCCCCGTTGCTTTCGCGGAGGGCGGCCTCGAGTTCCGAGACCGTCATGAAGCTGGTTTGCGGGAGGTAGTGGCGCGCCAGAGAAGCGATTGCTTCCCCTCGCCTCCGTGTGTGGATGAGAGTCGGCGGAAAGCCGGCGCCCGGGAAGTCGGGGACTTCCGGAACCTGTCTGGCCGAAGTTCGCGCGGGGGCGTGAACTGACGGCGTCGGAACCAGTGTTTGGACTGCCCGAGGCCCCGCGGCGGGAAACGCGGGTTTACTGCCGCGGTCGGTTGCTTCGGCCGAAACAATAGATGGCTGAGGCGAGGCAGGCGCATTGAGCCGGCGAGGCGCCTCAGGATTTTGTAGCTGAGGTGCGGTGGGAATTTGCAGTAATGCGATGAAAGTCAGGCCAAGAAGGGCGGCGAGATAATGTCGTTCGCGGAAACGGAGCAAGGGCTTGTCGGAATCCATAGATGAGCTGGGCACGTTCGAAACGTGACTGCCTGGCGCTCACCCCCGGGGCGCTTAAACCCGGGAATGATCCTGGTGGTTTCGGAATTTTGCGCCGCCCGCTGACGGCCGCTCGTGCGACCCATGGCGGTCCCCCTCTGTCCCTTATGACATCATATCATCACTTTGGTAAAAGTGATTAGTCGGGCAAAGCGTAGGCGGCTAGCGTATCGGAAACTGTCCTGCTGAAATACCCGCCCCCGCCCGCCGCAATAACAACGTACTGCTTGCCATTCTTTCTGCTCAGGAAGGTCATAGGCGTGGCATGGCCGCTGGCTTCGAGGCGGGCTTCCCAGAGCACTCTTCCCGTCCGAGCATCGAAGGCTCGGAAGCGGCTGTCGTTCGAGCCGGCGATGAAGACTAGACCACTGGCCGTTGCGATGGAACCGCCGAGGTTCGGCGTGCCGGTCTGCGGGATCCCCTTGGCGGTGAGTTCGTCGAATTCCCCGAGCGCCACCTTCCAGGCAATTTCTCCTGTATTTAAATCGACTGCGCTGAGCGTGCCCCAGGGCGGCTGCACGCAGGGGTAACGGCTTCCATCCCAGAACCGCGCGTATTCTCCCGACTGGGTCGTGCGTCGAAAGGGCACGGGCGAACCTGCCGGTTGGGGTTTCATCGCGCCGACTGCCGGCACCTCGTTCGCGTTGACGAAGAGGTAAGCCGTGGAGGGATCAAAGGAGGTGCCCGACCACGTCGCGCCTCCGAGAGTCCCAGGCACGATCAGCGTGAGCTCAGGGCCTTCCGGAGTGAAGATGCGTCCCGGCAGGATGGGCCCGAACTCTTCAGTGCAGAGCTTGCGTGATTCAGGTGTTACCCGGGTGAGGTCCTCAGGCGTGAGGGATATCCTTACCAGGGGAGGGGGCTTGAGCGGGAACGGCTGGGTCGGCGAAGTCGATTCGCCGGGAATGAGGCTGGCGGGCACGGGGCGCTCTTCCACCGGGAAAAGTGGTTTGCCGGTCAGCCGGTCGAGCAGGTACACGAATCCCATCTTTGTCACCTGAGCGACAACCGGAATTTCCTGTCCTCCGCGCCGCACCGTGACGAGACTGGGCTGGGCGGGCAGATCGTAGTCCCAGAGGTCGTGATGCACCATTTGGAAATACCAGATCAGTTTACCCGTCCCGGCATTTAACGCGACGAGCGAATTGCCGAAGAGGTTTTGACCTTTGCGGTCGCCTCCGTAGAAGTCGTACGTCGGCGAGCCAATCGGCAGGAACACCATGCCGCGCTCGGCGTCCACGCTCATGATGGACCAGACGTTGGTGCCGGAGCGGTCCTTCCACGAGTCGTCTTCCCAGGTCTCATGTCCGGGCTGGCCGGGGCCCGGAATCGTGTCGAACCTCCAGACGAGCTTGCCGGTTCGGACGTCGAATGCGCGGACGGCACCGCTCGGTCCGTGGGGGGGATACTCCTGGAGTTGCGCACCGATGATGACCAGGTCCTTGTAAATCGCCGGCGGGGAAGTGACCGAATAGTCCTCGTTCGGCCATCGGTCCGCCATTCCTTCGCGAAGATGGATGACGCCGCCAATTCCGAAATCGGGGCAGAGCTTCCCGGTGCGAGCGTCGAGCCCGATCAGCCGCCCGTCGAATGTGCCGAACAAGATTCGCTTATCTGTGCCGCGACCGTCACTGGACCGCCCTTCCCAGTACGCCACGCCACGGTGCTGAAGGAATTTGCGGCCGGTCGCCTTGCCGTCCTGCATGTCGTACTCCCAAAGCTTGTTGCCGGTCTCCGCTTCGACTGCGATCACGCGCGTGCCCGGAGTCGAGAAATAGAGCACCCCGTCAACTTCGATTGGAGTGGATTCGAACGCGGGAATTTGGTGGTTGTCCGTATTGCGCATGTCGGGGGTTACTTCACCCGTGTGAAAGGTCCAGGCTCTTTTAAGCCTGGCAACATTCTGGCGGTTGATCTGGTCGAGCGGCGAGTACCTCACGCCGCCCGCGTCATGCCCATACGAGCGCCACTCGTCGTTCGAAACCGACTGGCCAAGGCAAAATCCGGGAACGAGGAGAAACAACGCGAGCCTGAAAAAGATTTGTCGCATTAGAACGTTGCTCGATTTCTGTTTGGCGCGCGAGTATATCAAATGCCTCCCTGGGCTGACCATTAGGCGCAGCTCGGTTTTGTGTGCGCCTTCGCTCCCTTCTCCGGATCAAATGGCAGCTTTATTTTGTTTCGGGCTTCCGGATGCGGCGTCGAGCGGCCGCAGCCGCGTGGCGGGGCCGGGGCTGGCATTGCGGGCAGAAGTGGGTGCTGCGCCCTGCGACGATAATTCGCCGGATCAGGTGGCCGCACCTGCGACAGGGCTCTCCGGTCCTTTGGTAAACGCGCAGCCGGGGTGTGAAATTCCCCGGCCGTCCCTCGATGTCAATATAGTCTCGAAAGCTTGTGCCCTGAAGGTGGATTGCGCGCTCAAGGACTTTTTTTATGGCGCGGTGCAGACGGCGGCCCTTGTCTGGTGAGAGTCGTCCTGCCTGAGTGAGCGGGTGGATTCGCGCCGCGAAGAGCGCTTCGTCCGCATAAATGTTTCCGAGGCCCGAGAGGATTGACTGGTTCATGAGCCAGCTCTTGAGGGCGCCGTGCCGGCCCTGGAGGGCGTGGCGGAACTCGGCCTCCGTGATTTCCCGGGCGTCAGGGCCGAGCGACCCCCAAACGCGGTCGAGTTCCTCGCGCGTGCAGCAGCGAAGGCGCCCGAAGCGGCGGACGTCGCGATAACGGAGTTCGTGAGCGCCGTCGTCCAGGATCAGCCGGACGTGCGTGTGAGGCTCGAGGGGAGACTCGCGCGGAACGACCGTAAGCTGGCCCGTCATTCCCAAACGCAACAGGAGATAACGCGGCAAGTCGTGGTCCTGGCCTGAGAGTTCAATCGCCAGGGCTTTCCCTTTGCGGGCGACGCCTTTGATCCAGCGACCGCCCGCGCCTTCCGTAAATTCGTCCGGGGGACTCTTAAGAACCAGCGGGCTGATCACTTCAATGGACGCGATCCGCCGTCCCAGGACACGCTGCTTAAGACCACGCAGAATTGTTTCAGCTTCAGGTAGCTCGGGCATGGCGGTCAACGCGCGGCTGGCAGGCTTTTATCCCTTTTCGGCGGGGACAAGCCGCCGGCGGGCGAAGTTGAATAAAAGCCCAGGACGCGAGTGGGGCTTCCCGACCCGCTGCGCAGGAACAGAAGCGTTGATGGGAAGCGGAGAATTAAACGGCGACTTTGATGTCGCCGCCTTCGACCTGGACAGGGTACGACGCGACTTTGATGTTGCTGTCGCGCAAGTTTTCACCGGTCTTGACCTTGTACTGCCAGCCGTGCCAGGGGCAGGTGACGACGTCGCCTTCGAGTATTCCTTCTCCGAGCGGCCCGCCGCGGTGAAGGCAGGTGTTGTCGAGGGCGACCACGGTGCCGCCGACGTTGAACAGCGCCACGTCTTTTCCGCCGGCGCTCACCGTCATGCATGAACCGGGGGCGAGGTCAGCCATTTTTGCGACCTTCAGGAAATCAGACATAATCCCTCCTCGAAGAAGGACCGACCTCGACCAGTTCGGGAGTCCCGGCCTTCCCAATTCGCACCGACTTTTTGAACTCCTCGAGCATGCTCTCATCGAGCCGGACTTCGGTGGGCGGAGCGTTCAAGTGCATCTTGTCGATCTTTTCCTGGAGCATCAGAAGCCCGTAGAAGAGGTTCTCCGGCCGGGGCGGGCAACCCACGATGTAAACGTCCACCGGCACGATCTTGTCCACACCCTGGAGCACCGCGTAGGTGTTGAACGGCCCCCCCACGCTCGAGCAAGCTCCCATGGAGATGCACCACTTGGGCTCCGGCATCTGCTCCCAGATCCGCTTCAGGACCGGACCCATTTTCAGCGTGACCGTGCCGGCAACAATCATCAGGTCGGACTGGCGGGGGCTGGGACGAAAGACCTCCGCGCCGAAGCGCGCCATGTCAAAGCGGGCCGTCGTGGAAGCGATCATCTCGATCGCGCAGCAGGCCAGGCCGAAAGTCAGCGGCCATAAAGCCGATTTTCGCGCCCACTTAAAAACGTAGTCCACCTGGGTGACGATGAAGTTTTCCTCGTGCTTCTGATCGAGATAACCCATATCGCAGCCTCGCGGCGAACCAAGCAATGATGACCGGGAATCCAGCCCCGAAAAGAGAATTATACCCTGGCGCAGGCGACTTATCCCTGGACTTTACTCAGCAGTTCAGCGAACTTCTGCTCGCGCTCTTTCTGGTCGAGTCCCAGGTGTTTCTCCATCACCTGCGTCGTATTCATGGAGCAGAACTTCGGCCCGCACATCGAGCAAAAGGCCGCTTCCTTGTAGTAATCGTCCTGGAGCGTCTCGTCGTGCATCGAACGGGCGGTTTCAGGATCAAGGGAGAGCTCGAACTGCTTATTCCAGTCGAAGAGGAAGCGCGCGTAGGAGAGCGCGTCGTCCCGGTTGCGGGCGCCCGGACGGTGCCGCGCGACGTCGGCGGCATGAGCGGCAATCTTGTAGGCGATGATGCCCTGGCGGACGTCTTCCTTGTTGGGCAGCCCGAGGTGTTCTTTCGGCGTAACGTAACAGAGCATCGAAGCGCCGTGCCAGCCGATCATCGCCGCGCCAATCGCCGAAGTGATGTGGTCGTAGCCGGGAGCGATGTCCGTGACCAGCGGGCCCAGGGTATAGAACGGCGCCTCGTGACAAAGTTCGATCTCTTTATCCACCTGGAGCTTGATCTGGTCCATAGGGATGTGACCCGGCCCCTCGATCATCACCTGCACGTCATACTCCCAGGCCTTCCGGGTCAGTTCGCCCAGAGTCTTGAGCTCGGCAAACTGCGCCGCGTCGCTGGCGTCGGCGATGCAGCCGGGCCGCAGCCCGTCGCCCAGGGAAAACGAGACATCGTATTTCTGGAAGATTTTGCAGATGTCCTCGAAGTGCGTGTAAAGGAAATTCTGCTGGTTGTTCTCGACGCACCACTCGGCCAGGATGGCGCCGCCGCGGCTCACAATGCCCGTGATGCGTGTGCGGGTGAGCGGAATGTGCTCGCGCAGGACCCCGGCGTGAATCGTCATGTAGTCAACGCCCTGTTCCGCCTGCTCTTCAATCACCTCGAGCATCAACGAGGGCGTGAGGTCCCGCACCCGGGTGACCCGCGTGACAGCCTCGTAGATCGGCACGGTGCCGAGGGGCACGGGACTCTTTCGCAAATTGGTGTCTCGAATCTTCGGAATGTCGCCGCCGGTCGAAAGGTCCATCACCGTGTCGGAGCCGTAGTGCACGGCAATGTGCAGCTTCTCGAGTTCCTCCTCGATGTTCGAGGTCACGGCGGAATTGCCGATGTTGGCGTTGATCTTGCACTTCGAGGCGACCCCGATACACATCGGCTCGAGCTCGAGGTGGCGGATGTTGGCGGGGATGATCATGCGCCCACGCGCCACTTCGGAACGAACCAGCTCCGGCGAAAGGTTTTCGCGCTTCGCGACGTATTCCATCTCTTCCGTGAGGATGCCCTTCCGGGCATAGTGCATCTGGGTCACGACGGGGCCGGTGCGCTTCTTGACCCATTCACTACGGATCGAAGACGCCATGGGTTTTCTCCCTCTTCAGCCTGCGGGAATCCTGAAGTTTCAGTCTACAACCTGAGTGCGCCCGGCGCAAGCTGCGAGGCGTGTTGGCGGCTCGCTAGTCCTCTTGCTGAGGTCGGCGTGGCGACCGAAGCATCTCGCGGCGCGAAGCGTCCGAGGTGGAATACTGAGACCCTACGCTGCGCTCATCTGGAACGCCGTCCGCGTCTCAGCTTTCCTGGGGGCTGCGATTGATGAGGAAGGTTTCTTACTGAATGAGCGTGCCGCCGGGCGGCGGTTCTTCGGACTTGGGGTCGTCCAGAGGCTTGCGCCCCGCAAAGCCCTCGTCGATTCCGTGCCAATACCCGATGCGCTGTTCTCCTAGTTTCCAGCACAGGTAAACTTCGCGCCCATCGAGCAGGCTCGGGAAATCCACCAAGCCTTCATCAAGGTCTTTTACGACGCACCCGGTTTCCTGAATTTTGTCGACGGCTTCGAGCAGCTTCGCCGTGAGCTGTTCGCGCTCCTTCTTCTTCTTGGCCAGGTTCGCGTAAGGCGGAATCGAGCCTCCCAGGACCATAATTTTGGCCACGGCCTGGGACAGGCCCAGGTCGAGGTCGGCGATTTTCCGTTTTCGCTCACGGGCCTGCTCGAGGCCAGGCTCGATGATGGGCAGCAGCCCTTCGGCCTCGTGACGCTTAAAATACCGTTCCGCCATATGCAAGAGAAGTGCGGGGAATCCCGCTGTGTCGCTACTTGATTTCGAGCATCCGGCTGAGCGCCTCGAGCGCCCAGCGCCTGGTTTCGGCGTCCACACTGACGCGGTTCACCACTTGCCCGGCGAGCAAACTTTCGAAAGTCCAGCACAGGTGCTGGGGTGAGATGCGGTACATCGTGCTGCACAGGCACCCGCAATCGTCGAGCGTGATCACGAACCGGTCCGGGTTTTCGCGCGCCAGGCGGTTCACCAGGTGGATCTCCGTCCCCACGGCCCACTGGCTGCCCGGCGCCGACTCAGTGACCCGGTGGATGATGAATTCCGTCGAACCCACTTCGTCCGCGAGCTGGCAAACTTCCCAGCGGCATTCGGGGTGAGCGATGACTCGAATGCCCGGGTACTTCTCTCGCGAGCGTTCTACGTGCTCCGGCAAAAACCTCTGGTGCACGGAGCAATGGCCCTTCCAGAGAATCACGCGGGCACGGCGGATGTCTTCTTCCGTCAGTCCTCCGCGTTCCTCGTGAGGGTCCCAGACGGCCATCTGCTCGAGGGGGATGCCCATGCGGTAAGCCGTATTCCGCCCCAGGTGTTCATCGGGGATGAACAAGCCTTTCTCGCCGCGCCCGAGCGCCCACTCCATGATTTTTGAGGCGTTCGAGGAAGTGCAGACCGCGCCGCCGTTCCGGCCCACGAATGCCTTAATGGCGGCCGTGGAGTTGATGTAGGTGACCGGGACAATTTTTCCCGAGCCCGCGCGGGTCAACTCCTCCCAGCAGACTTCCACCTGGTCGAGGCTGGCCATGTCGGCCATCGAGCATCCGGCATTGAGGTCGGGAAGGACCACCACCTGGTGCTCCGCCCTCAGGATGTCCGCGCTCTCCGCCATGAAATGGACGCCACAGAAGACGATGTAGTCGGCCTCGGGGTGCGCGGCGGCGATTTGGGAAAGTTTCAACGAGTCGCCCCGATAGTCCGCGAACTTCACCACTTCGTCGCGCTGGTAGTGGTGCCCCAGGACCACCAGGCGGGAGCCGAGCCGGGCCTTGGCCCGCAAGATCCGCTCGTCCAGCTCCCGGTCGGACAGCTCGACGTAGGCTTCGGGAAGCGAATTGAGGACTGCCGTTGCCATAACCGCTCTCGTAGATATTTTACTACGCTTTTCGGGCTGAATACGCCACAGGATGCCGTACTGGCACTAGCCGTCCGCCCATCACCAAGTTAGCCAGCGCGGCTAGGGCAGCCCGGGAGTCACCAGACCGGAACAGAGGCTGTTTCCGTGCACCCCGGGGAATTGCCGCCCTCTATAGTTATCGCCACCCGCCCCGAGGTGGCTTAGCCCGATGAGCCGCGTCCAGCCGCCGCGTGCCTCTCTCGGCTTTTCGATAAGAGTCAATCATACCCACGGGGAAGGCCCTCCAGCAAGCTGGTGGAGGCAATTTTGTTCGTATGTCCCTTTACCTCATAGAGAGGGTCAGGTCTCTCATTTCCGGGCGGGAGGTATCCTTCCCTGGGCTTTAGGGCGCGCCCCGGCGGGCTACTCACTCGCCGGAGCCAAATAAAAAGGCCGCCCCGGGTCCACCGGGGCGGCCCAACTACAAAACCAAATGCCGGAGGAATTAGGCTGAGATCTTTTCAGTTACCGGCTTGGAATTGCCGTTGTCTTTGCCGTCGGCGTTCACGACTCCAATTTGGACCAGCGTCGGCGCGGGTTTCTTGAGCACCAGCTCTTCGTAGAGCTGCCGCGCTTGCTGGGCTTCCCAGGCGGCCTTACGACGCGCCTTTTCTTCCTCCGCCGCGGTCATCGGGATGTCGCTGGCCTTTTCCCGCACACGGGCCGCGTCCTCAGGGTTGACGCGGAGAGAGTGCTCGTAGTTTTCCAGGCTGACCTTCTTCCCCTTGGCGTAGATTTCGTGCTTGCCGTACTTCTTGTACCAATCAGCGACGGTCGCGTTCTTGTGCATGTTTTCGATGATCTTCCTCCAACCCACGCCGGTGTTATAGGCGCAGAAGGAGATTTCACCTTCCTGCGTGGCGTAGGGGATGATGCACATTTCTGTGCGCCGGAAGTCATAGTTGAACAGGTCCTGGAACCACATGCCGGCGATAAAGAGGAAGTTCCAGGGGTCGGAGCGGCGCTTCAGGGTGTCTTGGTACGTCCGTTCGGGGCCGGAAGAACCGTAGTTCTTCTTTGCCCGCTCGTCGCCGGTAAGCGCGAAGGACTTGTCAAACTTCTTCAGCAGGTCCACCAGCGCCAGGCTGGGGGGCGCCTTGAAAGGCTTGTAGTTCTTGAGCAGCGCGAGCCCCATCATCAAGTTCGAAAACAACTTGCCGCGACCGGCATCCGTGATTTTCTGGATATCTCCCACCAGCCCCGGAATGTCCAGGAACTGAGGCACGGGCGCCCACTCGTTGTTCTCCTTGTTGACCATGAGTGCGGTCCCGACGCCGCAGTTCGGATGGCAGCCGCAACTGACCTGACCCCACTGGGCCTCCGGGCCGTGGACCAGGTCGGCGAAGTCCGCGAAGGCGCCCATCAGCGAGATTGGGAACCAGTCGCGCGTGGGCTCGGTGATCCCGAGCTGCTTTTTGACGTCCTGCGCCATATGGGAGAGCGTGTAGCGCTGGCGCAGACGCCTTTCGGGCGTGATGTCTTCATCGCGCCCGGTAAACGAGACCGGCTGGAAGGCGATAAAGGCGATCTTCCTCGGGTTCTCCCGGGCGAAGCTGATGATCGGCCCCACCTGGTCGTTGTTGACTCCGTTCACGAGTGTCGTCACGAGGATGATCTCGATGCCCGCCTCGTGCATGTTCTCGATGGCCCGGAGCTTCACGTCAAACAGATTGCCCACCTGTCGGTGGCTGTTGGCGTCGTTCCCGACACCGTCGAATTGCAGGTAGGCGTAACGCAGTCCCGCTTCGAACGCGCGGCGGCAGAATTCCTTGCTCTTGGCAAACTCGATGCCGTTGGTGGCCGCCTGGACGCTGTTATACCCGAGCTTGCGCGCGTAGCGGACCGCGTCAATGAAGTAGGGTGACATGGTGGGCTCGCCGCCCGATAACTGCACCGACATCTGCCGGCGGGGCTTGATCTTCAGAGCGTTGTCCAGGATCTCCTTGACCTCCTCCCACGTCAGCTCGTGGACGAAGCCCACTTGGTTCGCGTCCATGAAGCACGGGTCGCACATCATGTTGCAACGATTGGTGAGGTCAACGGTCAGGACCGATCCGCGGCCGTGCCGGATTGAGCTCGAGCCATGGTTGTGGAGTTTTTCGTCGTTGTGGGCCCGGATGTCCCGGCCGGGGAAATTCTTTTCGATCCACTGGAGGAATCGGGAGTCAGCGGCCATCAGGTCTTCAAAGTGGCCGTGAATGGGGCAGTCCTTGACCATCCAGACCTGGCCGTCGCGCTCGATGATGCTCGCCTTGATCTCGCCCACCTTCTCGTTGATGAGCACCTTAAAGTCCTGGTCGCCTTTCATGATCTTCTCGCGCGCTTCCTTCACGCAGGACGGGCAAAGCGAATCGGTCTGCCGGGGCCAACCCAGTGGCGGCTTCGTTTTCTGCCAGGATTTCAAGAGCGGCTTATCCGACCATTTGGGGGTAAAGGAAGGATTCGGATTGTACTTATTGAAAAATTGCATCGTGTCGTACGCAACGCCGGCAGCGACGCTGATGGCCTGGTCGAAATATTTCATGAGCCGCTGGCCTTTAATTCTTGGCATGGTCCTCTTCTCCTCTGATTGTGGTGACGAAGCCCCGCTCCCTCAAGCACGATCCCTGAAATCCCTGAATGAGGGCTTCCTCAAAATTTTTATTTGAACGTGCCCGTCCGCTCGCCACTTGGCGCCGGGAGGGCCCCGCTGCACCCCCGGAGCTAGAACTTTGTGCGTCTGGGCAATGAAAATTGCTTTTGCAAAGGCTTACCGAGCAAGAGCGCAAACCTGCGGCGCCTTTTTTCCCACCGCCACGCGCGGCCGCCCGTGCACACCTGGACGGCCCGAATTTGCCCGGTCATCGTAGGTAATTCAGGCAGATAGCGCTAAGTCCTTTGCGCCGAATGGTCAAATTGCGAGGTTGGATGGCACAAATGGGGAAGCGAACGGTGAGAGCAATCTGCTTAATAATCAACATGTTGCCCTGCTTTTGCCCTGCCTTCGCATTACGGCGCGCCGGAAAATTAACTGACCGCTACCACCCTTGATAAGGTTTCTCCCGGGATAAACGACGTCTTAAATGTCGAAAATTGTCTGCCTGAACGTGCGACGACACAGCCGGAGTCAATCAACAGCCGTCCTCATGGGCCCCGCGTTTTCGACTTCAGACAGAAGGTGAGAAGGCAAGTCTCCAATTATTGCGGTACGATAAAAGCGTGGTTTCGAGTTCACTCATCAAGGAGCGCGCGCTGGCCATTGGTTTCGACCTGGTGGGCGTCGCACCCGTAACCGCCGGCCGGGACCTCGAGTTTTCGAAGCAGTGGGTTGACCGGGGCTTCGGCGGAGAAATGGAATACCTCAAGAACCCGAAGCGAGAGGACCCTCGCCGCGTCTTGCCCTCGGCCAGATCGGTAATTTGCGCCGGACTGATCTATAACACGCCGCATCCGTACTCCACGGAAGCATGCCGTGGCGCGAATGCCGGAACGGGCGCCGCGCAACTGCATCTGGCGCAGACCGTTGGAGCGGCGGCATCCGCGAAGCCCGACCCGCCGGGCGGACCGTTCTCGCGCGATGACATCCCCCGGGCCTGGATTTCCCGTTACGCTTGGGGACACGACTATCACGAGGTCATGCGCGCTAAGCTCGAAAAACTTCGCGCGGCGATTGAGGCTCTGGCGCCTCAAGTCGAAACGCGGGTTTACGTGGACACGGGGCCGGTGGTGGAGCGCGCCCTGGCTCGTTATTCGGGCATCGGCTGGATGGGGAAGAATACGTGCCTGATCAATGCGGAGAAGGGCTCCTGGTTTTTTCTCGGCGTAGTACTCACCAGCCTCGAACTTCGGCCGGACATGCCCGCGCCAGACCGGTGCGGCACGTGCACGCAGTGTCTTGAGGCGTGCCCGACCGGAGCGCTGGTCGAGCCTTACGTCATGGACGCCTCTCGATGCATCGCTTATTTCACGATCGAGCTCAAAGGCTCCATCCCGCGGGAATTTCGACCCGCGGTCGGCTCAAACGTGTTCGGCTGCGACATCTGCCAGGACGTGTGTCCATGGAATTCGACGCGGCACGCCCAGGTGACCCACGTGCCGGAATTCCAACCCCTGAAGGTCAAGACCGTACAAGAGAACAGCAAAGCCGCCTTTTCTCTCTTCGCACCGCCCCTCGAAGCTCTCGCCTCGTTCGCGGCAGAAGATTTTCGCCGCGCTTTTGCGCGGTCTCCCATCAAGCGGGCCAAATATCGCGGCTGGTTGCGAAACCTCTGCGTGGCCATTGGGAATTCCGGCGACCGGCGGTTTGTGCCCTGGCTCGAGAAAGCGGCGCGACATCCCGACCCCGTCATCCGCGAGCACGCCGAATGGGCGCTCGAACGCATTGCCCGGGAGGAACAGAAGGAAGGGGATGGGGCTCCCCGCAGAGTTGCCTCCTGAACAGCGGGTGCACCGCAACACCGGCCTGGGTGGCGGGGATGTTTTTGGGGGACATGGACTCGCCCGGGCTTGAGAGTTTATATTTCCCCGCCCAAGGTCTCTCTACCGGGCTGGAATCAATCTGGAAGCTCGAGGACGAAATCCTCAGCAAAGGAGGAAACAATGAGCACGGCGACGAAAGCGGTCTGGCGGATTTCGGGCGAAGAGGTGGCAAGCTGCAACTGCGCGTGGGGCTGTCCGTGTCAATTCAACGCGCTGCCGACGACGGGCCGATGCGAGGGGTTCGTCGCCTGGGACGTCACGAGCGGCCACTACGCCGACCTTCGGCTTGACGGCCTGCGCTTCGCCCTGGTCGCGTCCTGGCCGGGGGCCATCCATGAAGGGAACGGGACGGTCCAGCTCTTCATCGATGAAAAAGCCGCGCCCGAACAGCGCCGCGCGCTCCTCGAGATTTCGAGCGGGAAGGCGGGTGGGACTTTTTTTGAAATCTTTTCCGCGGTCTGCTCGACGAAACTCGACCCGATTTATACGGGCATCAGCTTTGAAGCGGATCGTGAAAGGCGCCGGGCCCGCGTCCGAGTCGGCTCAGCCGTCGAGAGCACCATCGAGCCGATCAAAAATCCGGTGACCGGCGCGGAACATCGCGCGCGCATCAATCTTCCCTTCGGGTTTGAGTACAAGGAGGCGGAGGTGTGCAACACCGTACACCTCAAGGCGAGCTGCGGGCCCAAACTTACCCTGGACCACCGCAACACCCACGGGCATCTGAACGCTTTTGATTTGAGCAACCTTTAATTGGAGTTGGCCACTCGAGTGAGGATCCTTCCTGCGTGCCAAAGGCCTACCCGTGACGCTCGGGCCATCGGACCGGCTCGGGTCGCCTGGCTGGTCCTCCTGGCGGCGGCGCCGCTTTGTTCCTCCGAGCGGGCCCACACCGGCGCGTCATCCCCCGCCGCCCCAGCGATCGAATCGGCTCTACGCAAGCTCGATGACGCCGAGCTTGCGGGAATCCGGAAGCGCGACGCGAAGTTTATCGACGAAGTTTACGCGCCGAACGTCGTCATCTTTCCCTGCTTTTTGCCGGTGAAGTTCGAGAGGCTCGAGGGAGCGCGGGAGGCTTGGCAGTCATTTTTCGACCGCTTTGCTACGATTCGGAAATGTGAATGGAGCGAGCGCGTGTACCGGGCCGCCAGCCCGGGCGCCGCTTGGATGACCTGCCTGTGGTATCTCGAGGGCACGAACGGAGAGGGTCAAGCGGTCGAACTCATCCTCCGCGCCACCCGCCATTATGAAAAACAGCGAGGCCGATGGCGCCTCGTCCACGAACATTTTTCTGCCGCGGAGCGGTAAACGCGCGCCTGGCGCGGACCCGAGGGCAGGAACCCGTTCTTATTTGCCCGCCGTGAACCGTCTCTCCACTTCGTTCCAGTTCACCATGTTCCACCAGGCGGCATGGAGGAAGTGAAAGCGGCATAGACGCCGCTCCGGCTTCCGCAGGGAATGAAAGACTCGCCACCCGGGGAATTCCTCCCGCAAGGGCAAAGAACTCACGCCGCAAAGCCTGCCACCGACCTGGATTCCGGGAGATCTTCGGTTCTCCGCGGCAGCGAGACAGACCCGTTTCCTCCTGTATCGTGGCGCGGTCAACGCGGTGCTGCTATGAAAAATGTTTTGCGCCTAATGAAACTAGCCGCCAA
>WNEY01001813.1_pt1 | contig 15336 bp, 13 predicted proteins | sample 5400531 | NCBI WGS metagenome assembly WNEY01 (sample SAMN13153338, study PRJNA577476) | soil metagenome | isolation source: 200 cm saprolite under Douglas fir tree site 1 | place: USA:California | collected 2015-04-18
TCGCGATTCCGAAGTTCGCGAACACGAAGGAAAAGGCGTATCTCGCCTCGATGAAGTCGGATCTGCGCAACCTGATTACTGCTGAAGAGGCGTATTTCGCCGACTCGGTGAAGTACACCAGCAACCTGGGTACGGCGTATGCGACGACCACGGGCGTGGTTGGCCCCACCATTACGGTGACGGCCAATGGGTTCACGGCTAGCGTGTCCCACACCACGACCACGAAGACGTGTGCTGTGTACGTCGGTACGACCTCGTTGGCGCCTGCCAACAAGGAAGGCGAGCCGAAGTGCGCGTAAGGCCTCTGGCCTGACGCATCAGGGCGGCGGGGGGAAACCCCGCCGCTCTTTTTTTGCAGCTTATCTTGGCACCCCATGTTCGCCAGCGACAAACGCGTCTATCTCACCGTCGCAGCTTGCGCCGTCGCGGTCCACATCGCCGCGATCTGGAATCAGTTTGCGATGGACGACGTGGCCATCGTGGTCTGGAATCCGGTTGTTCAATCGGTGAATGGAGTTTGGCGCGCGTTCGCCGCCCCATACTGGCCGGCCAATCTCGGCGGACTCGTATACCGCCCGCTCCCGGTCGCATCCTACGCAATCGATTGGCAGCTCCACTCGGCGGCGTGGCTTCACGCCGTCAACCTCCTCTGGCATGCCGGTGCAGCGGTCGCCGTGGCGGCCCTTGCCCGGCGCTGGGTGAGCGCGACGGCGGCGCTCGCGGCCGGACTCAGCTTCGCGGTCCATCCGGTGCACGTCGAAGCAGTCGCGAGCGTCGTTGGCCGCGCCGAGCTGATGGCCGCAGTGGCGACGTGCCTGGCGGTGTACGCCGCTGTTGCCCTCGATAGCATCGCCTGGAGCGCTGTCTTCCTTGTCGTCGGGCTGCTCAGCAAGGAAAACGCGGCGGTGGCGCCGGCGCTGATCGTCTGGGCCTGGGTGCTCGGGCTCGCGCGGCCATCGCGGCAACGCATCCTTCGTTACGGAGTGAGCTGGATCGCGATCGCGGTGGCGTACCTGACGGTCCGATGGATCGTACTGCATCCCTACGAAGGTTTTCAGAACCTCGCGGCGCAGTTCCTCGGCCAGGGTCCTGGCGCCATTCGCCTCACGGCGATCGGCGCGTTCGTCGATGTCGCCCGACTGCTCGTCGTGCCGCTGCACCTGCAGGCCGATTACTCGCCGGTTGAACGAGTCACGATCACCACGCCCCTCGATCCACGATTTGTCATCGGGCTTCTGTGCTTCGCGGTCTGGGCTGCGCTGCTCGTCCTCGCATGGCGTCGTGGCCGGCGCGTGGAGGCGTATGGGCTCGGGTGGATCGCGATCGCGTATGTGCCGGTCGCGAACCTGCTCTTTCCGCACGGTGTCCTGGTCGCCGAGCGGCTGCTGTATCTGCCGTCCGTGGGCGTCGCCCTGGCTCTGAGCGCGGTGCTCGACCGGCTGCCGCGGCGTGCGTGGGCGCTATCGGTGATGGTGCTCGTTGCCGCAGGCGCCGTCCGCAGCGCATTGCGCGTGCCCGTCTGGCGCAACAACGGCACCCTCGCGGTAAGCATGATCGCGGATGCTCCGCGGTCGTACCGCTCGTGGGACTATCTCGGCTGGGAGCTGCTGTGGGCGGGCAAGAACGAGCGGGCGCTCGACTCTTTCCGCCGAGCGGGGCTGATCTATCGTGCCGACGCGAGAGTGTATCTCGCAGCCGCCCACATGGCGTATGTGCTCCAACGTGTGGCGCTGGCCGATTCATTGCTCATGCGGGCCGACTCCGCGTGCCCGCAGTGCCCCAGCGCGTATCGCAACCAGGCGAACGCCGCACGCCTGCGGGGCGATACCGCAGCTGCGGAATTTCTGCTGCATCACATCCAGCCTGCGCCTCGATGAAACGCGAGTGCGAAGTCGTGACGGAATCGCCTCAGGACGGGTCCACACGCGGCGCCTTGTGACCGTGTTCCAGTCCCTAGAGGGAGGTAGCACAGGTGAACAGGAAAGGCTTCACCCTGATCGAACTTCTGATCGTCGTGGTGATCATCGGCATTTTGGCGGCGATCGCGATTCCGAAGTTCGCCAACACGAAGGAGAAGGCCTACCTCGCGTCGATGAAGTCGGATTTGCGCAACCTGATTACCGCCGAAGAGGCCTACTTCGCCGATTCGGTGAAGTACACGAGCAATCTCGGTACCGCCTACGCAACGACCACCGGCGTGGTTGGCCCCACCATCACGGTGACGGCTGACGGGTTCACGGCAACGGTGTCCCATACCACCACGACGAAGACTTGCTCGATTTATGTCGGGTCGACGTCGCTGGCGCCTGCCAACAAGGAAGGCGAGCCGAAGTGCGCGTAACGCGGTGATCCCAGGCAGTGACGGGCGGCGGGGCCAAAACCCCGCCGCTCGCTTTTTTGGCCTTATCTTGGGGTCCCATGAGTCGCCCCAAGCCGGCGCTCCGCGTCGAGCTGCTCTTCTACCTGACATTCCTCGCGGCCTTCGCGATTCTGGTGGGCGTTGCGACTTCGCAGCTCGCCCTCGCGATCGCCCCCGAACGCGGCGTCATTCTCGTTGTGGTCTTCGTCGCCGCCGAAGTGGGGATCTTCGTGCTCTACGGACGCTCGCTCGTGACCCGCCTCGTCCTCCGCCCACTCGCTCGCGTGATGGAAACGGCCGACGCCGTCGCCGACGGGGACCTTGCCGCTCGCGCGCCGGACGCCGACACCCGGGATTTCGCGACCCTCGCCGAACGGCTGAACCGGATGACGGACCGGTTGCTCGACGCGCAGAGCCAGCTGGTCCGCTCGGAAAAGCTGGCGAGCATCGGACGTCTCGCCGCCGGGGTGGCGCATGAGGTGGGCAACCCGCTCGGCGCGGCCGGCACGTACCTCGAGGTGCTGCGGCGCCGGGGCGCGGATCAGGAAGTCACCGAAGGGATGTCCCGCGAGCTCGAGCGGCTCGACCGGATCGTCCGCAGCCTGCTCGATTACGCCCGTCCGCAGGAGGATCCGCTCGTACCCGTCGATGCGGCCCGGATCGTCCGCGGTGCCTTCGAGCTGCTCCGGGCACAAGGCGCGTTTCGCAGCGTGCGCGCGGAGCTCGACGAAGGTCTGCACGTTCCCGAGATCATGGGCCGCGCCCATGTTCTGGAGCAGACACTGGTCAACCTGCTTCTGAACGCGATCGACGCGACGCCCTCCGGCGGGTCGATCATCATCGGGGCCCGGCGCTGGGCCTACGAGCCGGGACAATCGCTGCCGAAGCGCGCCAGCGATCCAGGCTACGCGCGGTACCCGCGCGTCTCCGAACGGAGACCGGCACGCGTCGAGTTTGCGGCCGGACAACCGGGGGCGCTGCTGTTCGTGGCGGACTCGGGACCCGGCGTCACGTTGGAAGACCGGGAGAAAGTCTTCGAACCCTTTTACACGACCAAAGAACCGGGTCGTGGGACGGGGTTGGGCCTCGCCATCGTCGCGCGATCCGTGCACGACATGGGAGGCGTGGTCTGGGTGGATGGGGCCCGCGAAGGGGGCGCGGCTTTCAAGATGTTCTTTCCCATCGCGGTCCTGCGATGAAGAAAGTTCTCATCGTCGACGACGAACCGGGCCTGCGGCAGAGTCTCGGACTCCTCCTGACGGACGCGGGCTATGTCGTCACCGCCGAGCAGAACGGCCGTCGCGCGCTCGAGCGCGCCATCGCGGTGGCGTTCGACCTCGTCCTCTGCGACGTGCGCATGCCCGAAATGGATGGGCTGACGTTCCTGCGCCAATACCGCCAACGCGGCGGCAGCGCCCTCGTCATCGTGATGAGCGCGTACGGCGGCGAGGATGCAGCGATCGCCGCGATGAAGGAAGGCGCGTACGATTATCTCCCCAAGCCGTTCCGCCCCGACGAAGTCGTGCTCACCCTCCGGAAAGCGGAGGAGCGGGAACGGCTGCGGCAGGAAGTCGCGGGCCTCAAGGCACAGCTCGCCGCCGGACCGGCGGAGCGGGGGCTCATCGTCGCAAGCGCCGCCATGCGCCAGGCGCTCGAGCTCGTCATACGCGTCGCCGAGCACAATACCACGGTCCTGATCACCGGTGAGAGCGGGACCGGAAAGGAAGTCATCGCACGCGCGATTCACCGCGCCAGCCCGCGCGCCGGCAGGGCGTTCGTCGGCATCAACTGCGCGGCGATTCCCGAGGCCTTGCTCGAGTCCGAGCTGTTCGGCCATGTGCGCGGCGCGTTCACCGGAGCGAGCGCGGATAAGACAGGGCTATTCGAGGCCGCCAACGGCGGAACGATCCTTCTCGACGAAATCGGCGAATTGCCGCTCGGTCTGCAGGCGAAACTGTTGCGCGTGCTGCAGGAGAATGAGATCCGCCGGGTCGGAGACCAGAAGACGCGCAAAGTGGATGCGCGCGTCCTCGCCGCGACGGCGCGCGACCTCGAAGCAGAAGTCCGCGCGGGGCGGTTTCGTGAGGACCTGTTCTACCGCATCCATGTCGTGGCGATCGAGCTGCCGCCGTTGCGCGAGCGGAAAGACGACATCGGACCGCTGTCCCGCCACTTCGCCGCACGACTGGCGCAGCGGCTCGACCGCCCGCTTGCACTGAGCGACGACGCGATCGCATGGCTCGAGCAACAGCCCTGGCCGGGGAACGTGCGAGAGCTCGAGAACGCCATCGAGCGCGCGGCGGTGCTCAACGAGAAAGAGGTGTTGGAGCAAGGAGACTTCAGCGCCGTTTCCCCTCGCCACGAAGTGGAGAGCGGGTCAGGGGGTGAGGACGCAGGGGACGGCACCCTGAGATCTGCGGTCGAGAATGCAGAGCGCAGTGCCATCCTCGATGCCTTGAAGGCGACCGACGGCAACCGTCGCGCTGCGGCGCAGCGGCTCGGCGTAAGCCTGAGGACACTGTTCTACAAAATCGATCGGTATGGGATTCCCTAGGCCATGCAAGTTTCTGCATAAGTGCAGCATTCTGCACGGGTTTTCCGGTCGTCGTTCAAGCATAAGTCATTGTTATTATGTAGCTTACATCTCGGCATAGAACGTGTAATAGGGGGCGGTCGAACAGGGGGTTCCATGGGTCGCAAGGGCTTCAGCCTCATCGAAATGATCGTCGTGGTCATCCTGATCGGCATCATTGCGTCAATCGGGTTCCCACGGCTGCGCGATGCGCTCGAGAAGCAGAACGTCCGCAGCGCCAAGGCGCTGATCGCGACGTTGGCGGCGACGGCGCGCGGGGCGGCGATTCAGCGCGGTTGTTCAGCGACGCTCAACCTCACCGTGGACAGCATCTGGGTCTCGGCGTGCGGCGTGAACCCGCCGGCAAACTCGGTCCAGGTGGGAACCAAGAAGCTCGTTGGCGATGAATACAGCGTCACGCTGAATTCAACGGCCGCATCGGTCGTGTACGATCCGCGCGGCATATCGACGGTCTTTCAGGCCACCACGGTGTACGTCGTCGGGCCGAATTACCAGGACTCGGTGGTGATCAACGAGGTGGGGAGAGTGAGCAAGCAATGAAGACCATCACGAACAGGCAAGGTTTCACGATCATCGAGATCATCATCGCGATCATCGTGTTGACGGTCGGTGTGCTCGGCCTGGTGACGACGGCCGCACTCGTCACGCGGATGATCGCCCGCGGGCAGCGGTCCGCGACGGCGTCGGCCTTTGCGGCCCGCCGGCTCGAGCGCATGCGCGTCGCGGCATGCATTGACGCGCAGCGTGTCGCTGGCACCGACACCTTGTATCGCGGTTCGAACTGGGTATCGGCCAACACCTGGACGTTTACGGACGCTGGGAATCTGAATTATCGGCTCAAAATCGTCAGCGTCTACAAGACGGAAAAAGATCAAACTCGCAGAGACTCTACGGAGACCACGATTTCATGCAACACATTCCTATGAGCCGCAGCCGCCGCGGTTTCACGATGATCGAGCTGCTCGTCGCGATCGTGCTGTTGGGTATCGTGAGCGCCGCCCTGTACCGCGTGCTGGTCAACAACCAGCGCCTCTACATGGCCCAGACGCAGCGCATCGATCTGTCGCAAAACATCCGCGCCGCCGGCACGATTCTGCCCGCCGAGTTCCGCGAGCTGGATGCATCGGAAGGCGACATCGCCGTGATGTCGGCCACGAGCATCTCGATTCGTGCGATGCGCTGGCTGGGGTTTGCCTGCAATCTGCCGGGACTGGGTGGCGCGCTGAACTCCGTCTCGGTCGTCGTTCGTGGCGGGGCGCCGGGTCAGCCGCTGTTCTTCGGTGCACGCGGGATCGATAACAACAAGGATTCCGTGCTGATCTATTACGACGGCAACATCAACTCGCGAGCCGATGATTTCTGGGCGACGGGCGCGATCACGGCGCTGCCCAACGGGCAGAACTGCAATGACGGCACGAATGGACAGCGGCTGCTCCTGAATATCAATCTGCTCGGACTCGGCCCTAACGTCGCTGGGGCGATCCCGCTGGGAGCACCGGTGCGTGGGTTCGAGCGCGTCGTCTACTCGTTGTATAACCCGCCCGGGGACACGTCCTGGTACGTCGGCTTTCAGCCGGCTGGTCAGGCGATGCAGCCGCTCATCGGGCCCGTGCTGACAAACGGGTTGACGTTCCAGTACTTCGACGTCAACGGCAACGCGACAGTGGTCCGCTCGCAGGTCGCGCGGATCGACATCACGGTCCGCGCCAGGACAACCGGGGCTGTTCGCGCCGGCGGTCAAGCGGCGGCGGCGACGATTGTCGACAGCATCGTCACCAGTGTGGCATTGCGCAATAACCGGCGGTTTTAGGGCCGTCCGGAACTCATGAAGGAGCGAGGCATGAAACGGATCTTGCGGGACGAGCGCGGCATGGCGCTCGCAGTTGCGATCTTCGCGCTCGTCGTCGTTGGGGCGCTGGTCGCTGGAGCGTTCTTCGCTGGGACCCAGGAGCAGCGGGTCGGTGAAAACCAGCGCCGCGTACAGACCTCATTCGGCGTTGCCGAAGCCGGCGCGCAGGAACGCGTGCTGACGTGGGATCCATCCACGATGAATAAGCGGCCCCTGTACTGCAATTGCGCGGGCGGCGACTCGGTGGCGATTGCGAATACCCCGGCACCGAGCGGGACGGGGAGCTACGGCGGATATAGCTACAAGGTCGGCCCGAACCTCTTCCTGATCGATGTGACGGGTCGCGACCGGGCCAGCGCGGCCGGGGCTATCGCCGGCGGCGGCGGCGCGCGCCAACGCATCGGCATGATTACCCGCATCGCGCCGGTCGACTTCGGCATCCATGCGTCGCTCACGACGCAGGGTGTCGTGAACCTGGCAGGCAATGCGGACGTCAACGGCAACGACCAAATCCCCACGGGCTGGATCAGCTGCGATCCGGCGGGGCCTGCCCAGCCTGGTGTTCGGGATCAAGGCGGCAACGTGACCGAAACCGGTAATGGCTCGGTCCAGGGGAATCCCCCAGTCGTGAACGATCCGACCGTCAATAACGGCACATTCACCACGTTCGGCGGGGCGACGTATGCCCAGCTCGCGGCGCGGGCGACCATTGTCATCCCCGCGGGGAACTACTCGACCGCCCCCGTGGTGACCGGCGGCGTCTGCGACCAGACGGTATTGACCAACTGGGGCGACGGTGAGAATCCGCTAGGCGCGTGCGCCAGCTATTTCCCGATCGTTCATGCCACGGGGACCATTACCCTGGACAACACGCAGGGGCAGGGTATCCTGTTGGTAGACGGTGACTTAAATATTCAGGGCTCGTATCAGTTCTTCGGCATCGTCATCATCCAGGGTGACCTGAAGACCGCCGGTGGTGGTTCAACCGACGCGCATTTCTGGGGTGGCGTGATGGCGAAGAACGCTGACCTGTCAACCCAAAACCTGAGCGGTAAGGCGACGCTGAATTACTCTAGCTGCAGTATTAACGCGGTGTTACAGGCCACAAGCCCGATTTCGATGATGCGTTCCAGGGGCTGGGTACAGCTCTATTAAGTGGCCTAAGTCGCAGTAACCAAAACAGTTGTTGCTTCGGCCTCAAGTCGATTCGAGGCTTGACAGGATAAGGGGCGGGGCCTATTGTAGTTTGCCCTCGCCCCTTCTTTTCTCTAGGCCAAAAGGTGCACATGGCCCTTTTTGGGTTATTCGGCGGCAAAAAAACCTCGGTCGGCCTGGATATCGGCTCCGGCATCATCAAGCTCGTGGTGATCGACCACGGCGGGAGTGAGCCGGAACTGAGCAAAGTCGCCACAACCGAGGTCGCTGCCGACGCCATTGTCGAGGGTGAAATCATGGACCCCGGCCTCGTGTCGGAGGCGATTCGGGGTTTGTTCGAGGCTGCCGGCGTCAAGCGGAAATCGGTGGTCACGGCCGTCGGTGGCCGCGACGTGATCGTCAAGAAAATCCAGATGGATCGCATGAAGGAGACGGACGCCCGCGAGGTGATCCGGTGGGAAGCCGAGCAACACGTGCCGTTCGACATGGCGAACGTGGAGCTCGATTTCCAGATCCTCGATCCCGACGCCGAAGGTCTTCAGATGAACGTCCTGCTCGTCGCCGCGAAACGCGAGCTGGTCGAGAGCCGCGTGGGGCTCCTGAGCGAGGCAGGACTCGATCCTTCCGTAATCGACGTCGATGCGTTCGCGATCCACAACGCCTTCGAGCTGAATCACCCCGACGCGATGCAAGGCGTCGTGGGTCTCGTGAACATCGGTCACGAAGTCACCAACGTGAACATCCTCGAGGACGGCGTGCCGGTGTTGACCCGCGATCTGTCGGTCGGCACGCGGCGCTTCCGCGAGGACTTGCAGCGTGAAAAGGGACTCGCGAGCGACGAAGCCGAAAAGGTCATTCAGGGGACGTCGCAGCATCCCGATCTCGCGGGCTACGTGAGCGCGCGTGGCGACGAAATTGCGGTCGGCGTGGAACGCGCCGCGGCCTTCTTGGCCACGGCATCGCGCTCGGCCGGCGGCCTGTCGCGCGTGTACACGACCGGCGGTGGCGCCCGAATCCCGGGTCTCAACGACGTGCTCGGCGCGCGCCTGAAGGTGGCGATCGAGCTGGCGAATCCGGTGCAGCGCCTGCGGGTGCGCGACGACGTGTTCGAGACGGTGCCGGTCGATGAGGTCGCGCCGTTGCTCATGCTGGCCGTCGGCTTGGCGCTGAGGCGCGCCGCATGATTGAGATAAACCTACTCCCCGGAAAGAAGAAGAAGGCACCGGGAGCCGGCATGAAGCTCTCGATGCCGGACTTCAGGGGCCTCATCGCACAGGTCAAGGACCCATGGTTGATCGGCGCGATCGCGGCCTGGGTGGTCGTGGGGGGTGGCGGCGCGTTGTTATTCATCACCGATCGCGCGCGCCTCGCGTCCGCGGAGACGCGACTCGACAACGTGCGCACCGAGAAGCGGCGGTACGACATCGTGATCGCGCAGAAGCGGCAGGCGGAGAAGGTGCGCGATTCGCTGCTCTACGAGATCAACGTGATCCGGCAGATCGACGCGGATCGCTACATCTGGCCGCACGTCCTCGACCAGACGACGAAGGCGCTGCCCCCGTACACGTGGATCACGGGCGTGAGATCGGCGTCGACCATCGTCGCGCCGGGCCAGGGGCAGCCAAACGGTCCCGTCACCATTGAGCGGGACTCGACCGGCGCGCCCGCGGTGCGGGTGACGATCGACGGACGCACGGTCGACATCCAGGCCTATACGACGTTCCTGCGGCAGCTCGCCGCGTCGCCGTGGTTCACCGACGTCACGCCCGCCAGCTCGCAGACGGTGATCGAAGCGGATCGTCCGGTCACATCGTTCACGGTGACGGTCAGCTACCGGATCGCGGATTCGGTCTACATCCGTACCGTCCCGCTCGTGCAATCGCTGAGGTAGCCACATGGCACTCGGGTTACCAACCGACCAACGCGGTCAGATCATGGCGCTGCTCATTCTCACGGCCTTGGCGGGCGGCTACTTCTTCTGGACCAAGAAGCACAAACCCGACATCGCCAGCTTGACGGCGGCGAATGAGGAATCTGACAGCCTGGAGCGCATCGTCGCGGCTGCCAAGGCCGACCTGGCGAGCGGCAGCATCGAGGATCTGCGCCGCCGTGTGGAAGAGTACCAGGGCTCGCTCGAGCTGATGCGGCGCCTGGTGCCGGAGCGCAACGAAGTGCCGACGCTGATCGATGACTTCTCGACGAAAGCGAAGGTTCGCGGCATCACCATCGGCAAGATTCAGCCCCTCACGCCCGAGCCCGGTTCGCCGTTCGACACCTACCGCTACCGGCTCGAGATCTTCGGCCATTACGACCAGATCGGCGAGTATCTCGCCGACGTGGCGTCGCTGCCGCGCATCGTCGTGCCGCAGGACGTCATCTTGTCGTCCGCCACACCGGCCGTGCAGAAGCTGCTCGCCGACACGGCGGGGGCGTTGTTGCTGGCGGAATTCTCGATTCGCACGTTCGTGAAGTCGCCCGGACCCAAGCCCGCGGGGGGAGCCCCTCGTGCGCGCAGCTAGCCTCGCGCTCGCGTTCGCGGCAGTGACGGCCCCGGCCGCCCCGGCGGCCGCCCAGCGGACCGACAGCGTGCGTGCGGAGCAGGCGCCGGTGTCCCTGGTCCGCGAGGTGTTCGCGTACGAAGGCGGGGGGCGCGATCCGTTCATGTCGCTGCTCAAGTCCGGCGACGTGCGACCGTTGATCTCCGACCTGAAGCTGACAACCGTCGTCTACGACGGGCGGTTTGCGTCGCGCAGCGTGGCTGTGCTGCGCGATATCACCAATCGCCACATCTACCGGGTGAAAACGGGCGACATCATCGGGCGCTTGAAGGTGACGCAGATCCGGCCCCGTGAAGTCGTATTCACCGTGCAGGAATTCGGGTTCGAGCGGCAGGAAACGGTGTCGCTCACCAAGCAGGAGGAGACGCCATGAAGGCCATTCTTCCCCTCGCGGCGCTGCTCGTCGCCGTCGCTCCCCGGGCCCTTGCGGGGACGACGGTCGACGGGCGGAACGCGCGCGACGGCGAAGTCCGCGGGGTCAGTGTGCTGCCGGCGGCAGGCAAGGTCGAGATCGTCATCGACCTGCAGGGCGCCGCGCTGGTCCAGGACTTCACACTCTCGAATCCCGCCCGGCTCGTCATCGACCTGCAGGGCACTCGCCTCACCGCGCCGGTCGCACTCTACGACGGCCAGAATCGCGGCGGCGTGCGCAACGTGCGCTACGCGCAGTTCAAGCCCGATGTCGTCCGCGTGGTGATCGACCTCGACGCGCTCAAGGACTACCAGGTCGAGCGCGCCGCCGGTCAGGTGCGAGTGCGCATCGGCACCGAGCGCACCGGCTTCGCGGCCTGGTCGAGCAACACCGTTGCACGCACTCCGGTTGTCACGACAGCAGCGAGGCGGGTGGCTGAGGTCGCGCCGCCGGTCACCGGCGGCCCGGAGCAGGCGGCCCGCGTCACTACGCCGTCGCTGGGGCAGCCGCTGTCGATCGAGGAGTACCTCGCGGCGCACCGCGCGGACGCGGCGCAGTCACAGGCCGCGCGCATCACCGTGCAGTGGGACAACGCCAGCATCGAGGACGTGGTCGCGGGCTTCGCGGCGTTCAGCGGTCGCACGATCATCTTGGGGAAGGACATCAAAGGCAACGTCACCGCCGAGATCAAGAACCAGCCGTGGGATCTCGCGCTCAACGCCGTGTTGGAATCGCAAGGCCTGGCGGTGAAGACGCTGCCCGGCGGCATCCTCAACGTCCTGAGCAAGATCGAGCTGGCGCGCGCCGACTCCACCGTGCCGATCACGACGCGGCTGGTACGCGTCAATTATGCGAAGGCGACGTCGCTGGTGCCGTCGGTTGCCTCGATTCTCTCGAAACGCGGACAAGCGGTCGCCGACTCGACGAGCAACTCACTCGTGATTACCGAGGTGAGCACGCGCATCGACGATGTCGTGGAGTTCGTGAAGGGCCTCGACCAGCGCACACCGCAGGTCTCGATCCAGGCGAAGATCATTTTCGTGGACCGCCAGGATGTCGAACAGCTCGGCGTCAAATACGATCTTGGCTCGACGACGCAGTTCTTCAACAGACTCATCCAGCGACCCGACCCGCGGAGCGCCCAACCCGTCGATACGGACCTGGACGGCGTCCCGGACGCCCTCGTGCCGACGAAGAACTTCCTGTCCAGCGAGAATATCGTCTCCCTGGGCGGCAACTCGCTGTCGGCGCTGGGCAACGCGAGCCAGGAGGTTATCAATCCGGCGCTCGACCTGATCTTCTCGACCGCGATCGGCAACTTCGATCTCACCGCGTTCGTCCAGGCTCTCAAGAACGTCGACCTCGCCGACATCCAGGCCGAGCCGACGATCACCACGCTCGACAACCGGCAGGCCGAGATCCTCGTCGGCGACCGGGTCCCGATCCGGATCATCGACGTGAGCTCCGTCAACACGGGCGGCGGGACCGGCACCGCCGTGCCCCGGGCCACCGTCTCGTTCCAGCAGACCGGTATCAACCTCCGCGTCACGCCGCACGTGACGGGGACCCGCCAGATCCTGATGGAAGTGCACGCCGAGCGCTCGAACGTCCGGCCGGCGGCGGTGGACATCGGATTCACGTTCCAGACGCAACAGGCGGACAACCAAATCCTCGTCAGTGACGGCGAAACGGCCGTAATTGGCGGACTTACGGTGACTGAGGTCACGGTAACGAAGTCCGGAATCCCGTTTCTTGTAGATCTGCCGATCCTGGGCAAGCTGTTCGGGTTTACGTCCCAGACGGAGAACCGGCGCGATCTGCTGATTCTGATCACGCCACACATCATCGACGATCTGGTCGCGCCCAGCGGACAGTAGGTCCGGCGGCCGATAAGCGGGAGAGGGTGGCTATGCGGCTGGTCAGACGCGGAACCGCATTGTGGAGCATCGGTGCGCTCGCGCTCGCCGTCTATGCGTGCGAGACGTCGCGCAGAATTGGCGGCGTCGTGCCTGACACCCAGTCACCGGTCATCACGCTCACGAACGCCGCGGGGGACACGCAGGATATCGCCGGCGGGCTGCGCTTCAACGTGCAGGCCGTCGATAACCTGGGTCTGAAGGACATCAGTCTGACGTTCAGCGGTGGCCTCATCGGCGTCCTCGACACGGTGTTTCACAGCCAAGTCAAGACCTACAGTGTCGCGCACACCATCACGTTTCCGTCGAACTCGGGCGCGGGCGGCCAGATCATGATCGTCGGCCGCGCCACCGACGGCGCCGGCAATTTTTCCTCAGACACCATCTTCATCTTTCTGTCGAACGTCCAGGCGCTGCGGGTGCGGCTGGTGCTGCCCTCGCCCGGCGCGCTGGCGTCGACCGGCAAGGGCATTCCGATCGACGTCATCGCCGTCCAAAACGGCGGCATCGCGAAGATCGGATTCCTGGTGTCGCCCGCGGCGAGTGTGACCAATCCGACGAGGCCGCCCAACGACTCGATGATGTTCAGCTCGCCGCTGGCGGACTCCGTCGAATACCAGGATACGGTGGTCGTCGTTCCATCGAGTGGCACATTCAACGTCATCGGCTTCGCCGAGGACTCCGCCGGGCGGCGCGGATTCTCGAGCGTCGTCACCGTGCAGATTCAATCGGTCGCGACCGACAATACACCGCCGATCGTGGCCCATCGAGTCGCTCCGCGCGTCGAAGTGGACGACACCATCCACGTCCGCGCCCAGGATCCGAGCGCCATATCGTGGATCGGGTTCGAGGTGGACACGAACGGCGTGCGGATGAAGTTCGATACCGTGAACGTCGGCGCCGGCAACCTCAGCGATGTCACGCGCCATTTCTCGCTGGGATTGCAGGGGCTGCAGCCGCTCCCCCGGTTCATCGCGGTGAAAGGCTACGCCTGCGATCTGGCGGTGGCCCGGAACTGCTCGTTTACCAACAGCACGTCGCTGATCCCCAGCGCGCCGCTGCGCACCAAAGGCATCGGGCCGTCGCCTCAGGTGCCGATGGCCCCGCAGGCGCTGATCGACACGATCGTCGTCGTCTCCGGCATCACGCGCCCGCTGCCGTTCGGGGGCCGCATCGCCGACGCGATCTTCAATGGCAACGACTCGAGCCTCTATCTCACGAACCCGGCGCTGGGGCGCGTCGAGATCTTCCAGGTTGCGAACACGTCGTTTGTCGCCGCCGGCATTCCGACGGCGGGACCGGTGCCCTGGGGCATCGCGCTCTGGCCGCGCGACACGCTGGGCAACTACGGCGACACGATCGTCGTGGCGAATGCGGGCGGCCTCGAGCTGTCGGTCATCGACGTCCGCGCGGGCGTGCGGCGATTGGCGTGGCGCCAGGATCTACCCGACTACCTGATCGAGACCTACAGGGTGTTGACTGCGCCGCTGCGCGAGGACATCAAACTGTACGATGTCTCCGACCGGCCGCAGTACGTCGGCACGGTTTGCCGGGTGACCACCGGTACGCCGAACTGCGCCGCCGATTCGATTTACGCGATCTACTCGACCACGCCGACGCAAAGCAGCACGTCGCCGTTCGCCGGCAAGGCCACATTGCGGATGGAGAAGTTGATCAACACGAACGACACCACGTTCCTGTTCGGTCATTTCTTCTGGGAGCTTGCCGGGGACAGCACGCTCTCGAGCACGAGCCGCGACACGCTGCGCATCGAGCTGCGGCGCGGGCGGCCGTACAACCAGCAGAGGGTCATTCTCACGGCGTGCGCGGGCGTGACGATCGACCTCGCGACGTTCGGGCTGGGGGATTCGACGTACGTGCGCAACTCCGGCAACTTCACCCACGCGATCATCGGTGAGGGCGGGAACGTCCAGACCAAGTTCGCGCGCATCGTGGGGTACACGACCAAAGCAGCTCTGATCAAGAACAACCCAATGGCGGCTCCCTGCCCCACCGACCCGACCTTTATCGGCCTCACGAGCGATTCGGGTGAGAATCACGTCGACAAGGGCATGACGCCCGAGATCGATGTGAGCGACTTCATCAGCAACACCGGCGTCAACATCCATTCCGTCGCCACGAACTTCAACGGCGGTACGAACCTGGTGCGGGCCGACTCGATCTATTTCCTCGACGAGGGGATGAAGCTCAAAGGCACGGCCCCCGCGCCGCTGGGCGCGTTCGGAATGGACATGAACTACAATCACGCATTCCTGGCGGGCGATCCCGGGACGCCGACCTTCGGCGGCACCGGCAACCCCAATGACCGCATCGCGTTCTCGGCCCGGTCCGACGGCAACATTGACGTCTGGGATACCTTCTTCTTTAATCAGATCGGCACGATCGTGGTGCGCGATCCGATCATCGGGCCGCTGCGCGTCGCGCGCAACAGGACCAACACGCGCCAGTGGCTCTTCGGGGTGACGCCGAACGG
>WNEY01002281.1_pt1 | contig 15336 bp, 14 predicted proteins | sample 5400531 | NCBI WGS metagenome assembly WNEY01 (sample SAMN13153338, study PRJNA577476) | soil metagenome | isolation source: 200 cm saprolite under Douglas fir tree site 1 | place: USA:California | collected 2015-04-18
TGGTGTCGGCGTCGGGAAACCGGATGTAGTGGAAGAAGCAGCGGCGCAGGAACGCGTCCGGCAGCTCCTTCTCGTTGTTCGAGGTGATGACCACGATCGGGCGCCGCCGCGCCTTGATGGTCTCGCTGGTCTCGTAGACGAAGAACTCCATCCGATCGAGCTCTTGCAGCAGATCGTTGGGGAACTCGATGTCGGCCTTGTCGATCTCGTCGATCAGCAGCACCGGCCGGGCATCGGCGACGAAGGCGTCCCACAGCTTGCCGCGCTTGATGTAGTTGCGGATGTCCTTCACGCGCTCGTCGCCGAGCTGGCTGTCGCGCAGCCGCGACACCGCGTCGTATTCGTAGAGCCCCTGCAGCGCCTTGGTGGTCGATTTGACGTGCCATTCGATCAGCGGCGCGGCGAGGCTCTTGGCGATCTCGAGCGCCAGCACGGTCTTGCCGGTGCCGGGCTCGCCCTTGACCAGGAGCGGGCGCTCGAGCGTGATCGCGGCATTGACCGCGATCTTGAGGTCGTCGGTCGCCACATAGGCGCTGGTCCCTTCGAAACGCATGAACTCCTCTCGTGACCTGACGTGTCGCGGCTTGGCGTGACGGTGCTTGACCGAAACGTATTGCACAATAAGGTACTCGAAGGTACTTGCGCAAAGAATTCGATGAAGTCGCGCTTGCAAGACGCGATCCACAGGGGAGGGTGCAATGCGAGCGAGTTTCCGGCTGGCGACGATGATCGCCGCTGCTGCTTTGGCCGCAGGTCTTGCCACAGCGGCCGCTGCCCAAAATTTCGTCATGAAGTTCGGCACCGCCACGGTCAACGAGCCGCAGCACGAATACATCAAGATCTACAAGGAGGAGATCGAGCAGCGCAGCGGGGGACGGATCAAGGTCGAGGTCTATCCGCAGAGCCAGCTCGGACCGATTCCGCGCCAGATCGAGGGGCTGCAGCTCGGCACCATCGAGGGCTTCATCGGCCCGGCCGATTTCTACGTCGGCGTCGACAAGCGCTACGGCGTGTTCAGCGCGCCGGTCTTGTTCGGTGGCCGCAAGAATGCCGCCGCGACCTTGGCGGATCCCGAGCTCAACAAGGCGATCCTGGCGCTCGGTGCCGACAAGGGGCTGGTCGGCGTCGGCACCTTCGCCTATGCCCAGCACGATTATCTGGCCAAGGACCCGATCCGCAGCTTCGCCGACTTCAAGGGCAAGAAGATCCGCGTCAACGCGACGGCGATCGAGCGCGAGGCCATGGCCCGGCTCGGCGCCACCGCCGCGCCGATGCCGCTCAACGAGGTGCTGGCGGCGCTCCAGCGCAACGTCATCGACGGCACCCGCAGTGCGCTGTCGATCTACGTCACGCTGAAATACCAGGACGTCTCCAAGCTGGTCACGGTCACCAACGACACCATGCTGGTGCCGGTGGCGACGGTGAGCAAGCCGTGGTTCGACAAGCTGCCGGCCGACCTGCAAAAGGCGGTGATGGACGCCGGCCAGGCCGCGCAGAAGCGCACCGACGCGTTCACCTCCGAGTTCATGGCCGGCATGCCGAAGCGCTGGGCCGAGGTCGGCGGCGAGGTGTTCATTATGCCGGAGCCGGAGCGCCAGAAGCTCGTCGCCGCGCTGAAGACGGTGGGCGACGAGGTCACCAAGGACGATCCGCCGGTGAAGGCGTTCTTCGAGCGGGTGCGAACGACGTCCGGCAAGTATTGACGATTTGTAGCCCGGATGGAGCGCAGCGTAATCCGGGATCCGCCCATCCGCACGGCGAGGTCCCGGATTTCGCTCCGCTCCATCCGGGCTACAAGCGTGACACCCACAGATGATGCCTCGCTCCAAGGAAAAGCTCGAGGCCCTTGCGGAAGTCTTCCTGCATCGGCTGCCGCTGACCTTGGCGGCCTTCCTGCTGCTGGGGGCGATCGCAATCAACTTCGCCAATGTGGTCGGACGTTACCTGTTTCTGGCCTCGATCTACTGGGCCGACGAGGCCATGGTGTTTCTGGTGATCTGGTCGATTTTCCTCGCCGCGGTCGCCGTCACCTATGACGGCAGTCAGCTCACCATGGATTTGTTCTCGACCAGGCTCTCGCCGCGCTGGCAGCGCGTGCTCGATGCAGTGATCGGGGCGGTCTGCCTCGTCACGTTCGCTTTCATGGCCTGGCAAGCCTTGACCGTGGTGCGGACGCTGATGCGCAACGACCAGAGATCGATCGCGCTCGACATTCCGATCGCCATCCCGCACGCGGCGTTGCTCGTGGGGTTCACGCTCTCGGCGCTGGTGGTGATCGCGCGCGTGGCTTTGGGGCACCGCATCATCAAGCCGATGTCGCCCGACGACGTCACGTCGGCGATGTAGCACGGGCCGCGTCGCACATGACATCGCACATGAGTTCCCCATGACCTGGGCGATGACGCTGTTGCCGCTCGTTCTTCTGGTTCTCGGTTTTCCGATTTTCGTCATCCTGCTCGCCACCTCCGCCATCGTCATCGTCAATTTCTACTCGATCCCGCCGACCGCGCTGCAACAGGTGATGTTCGGCACGCTCGACAGCTCGGCGCTGCTGGCGGTGCCGTTCTTCATCTTCGCCGGCGAGATCATGGGGTTCGGCGGCATTTCCCGCCGCCTGGTCGACTGGACCAAGTCGCTGCTCGGCGGCACCAAGGCGAGCCTGCCGATCACCACGGTCGGGACCTGCGTGGTGTTCGGCGCGATTTCCGGGTCCTCGGCCGCGACCGTGGCGGCGGTCGGGCGCATCACCTTCAAGCCGATGGTCGATGCCGGCTACGACGTGCGCTTTGCGACCGGCCTGCTCACCGCATCCGGGCTGATCGACAACATGATCCCGCCGGCGATCGCGATGATCCTCTATGCGGCGGTGGCCGAGCAGTCGCTGGTGCGCATTTTCACCGCCGGGTTCGTGCCGGGCTTCCTGTTTGCGCTCGCTTTCGTGGCCTACATCCTGGTGAAGTCATGGCGCAGCACCATCGATCCGCCGGAGCCGTTCTCCTGGCGGCGGCTCGGCCGCGAGACGCTCAACGCCGCGTGGGCGCTCGGCATGCCGCTCATCATCCTCGGCGGCATCTATTCCGGCCTGTTCTCGGCGACGGAAGCGGGCGGCGTCGCCTGCGTCTACGCCGTGCTGGTCGCGATGGTGATCTACCGCGAGGCCGGCCTGGCCGACCTCATCCAGCTCACGCGCCGCGCCGCCTACATCACCTCGCAGATCATGATCGTGGTTGCCTCGGCCGGCGTGTTCTCGTGGCTGCTCACCACCAGCGGCGTTGGGCCGTCGCTCACGACCGCCTTCGCGGCCTTCGACCTGCCGCCGTGGACGCTGCTGCTCGTCATCAACGTGTTCCTGCTCATCGTCGGCTGTTTCATCGACACGGCCTCCGCGATCTTGCTGCTGACGCCGATTCTGGTCCCGATCGTGAAGGCGGCCGGTATCGACCCGATCCACTTCGGGATCATCATGACGGCGAACCTGAGCATCGGGTGCTTCACGCCCCCGTTCGGCATCAACATTTTCGTGGCGCAAGCGGTGTTCAAGCAGCCCGTTTCCGTCATCTATCCGGGCGTCGCGCCGTTCATCGCGGTGAGCGTGGTCGTGCTGGCGCTGATCACCTATGTGCCGGAGCTCTCGCTGTTCTTGACGCGCCTGCATGACTGAGCAGCGCTGCCGATATTGCCGCTGAGCCGACGCCGACATAGCATCCCTGTCGGAGGCGATCTGCCTCGGTATCGTAGCCCGCATGGAGCGGAGCGTAATGTGGGCGGTCGTTCCGCGCGGTGGGAATCCCGGATTTCGCTTCGCTCCATCCGGGCTACGCTTGCTCCGAGGAGAGGAACATGCAGCGCAAGATCATCCATGGTTGGACGAAAAATGCCTTGATGCTCGCCCTGGTCGTTCCTCTCGCCGGCCAAGCGGCGGCCGATGAGCGCAAGCAGCTTGCCTTCGAGGTGATCGACCGCAATGCGCAGCAGATGACCGACATCAGCGACGCGTTGTTCTATTTCGGCGAGCTCGGCATGCAGGAATTCGAAAGCACCAAGCTGCTCAAGGGCACGCTGGAAGCGGCGGGTTTCAGGGTCGAGATCGGCGGCGCCGGAATGCCCACCAATCTCTGGGCGCAGTGGGGCAGCGGCCGGCCGAAGATCGCGATCGTCACCGAGGTCGACGCGCTTCCGGGCGGCTCGCAGACGCCGGGAACCTGGGAGCGCAAGCCGCTGGTGAAGGACGGGCCCGGCCACATGGAGGGGCACAATACCCATGGCGGCGTCGCCTCGCTCGCCGCCTTCGCGGTCAAGCAAGTGATGCAGCGCCACAACCTGCCCGGAACGGTGGCGATCTCGTTCGGTCCGGCCGAAGAGCAACTGGCGAGCCGCCCATTCCTGGTGCGCGCCGGCTATTTCAAGGACGTGGATGCGGTCATCTACCTGCACATCCGCGACTCGGTCGCCACCGGCTACGGCTTGCAGAACTACGCGGCGATCAGTTCGCTGTTCACCTTTACGGGCAAGACCGCGCACGGCGCCGTCAATCCGTGGGACGGCAAGGACGCGGTCGACGCGGTGGTGCTGATGGATATCGGCTTCGACAAGCTGCGCGAGCATCTCAAGCCGACGTATCGTGCGCATCGGACCATCACGGCCGGCGGCATTCAGCCCAACATCATCCCCGACAAGGGGCAGATCTGGTGGTTCGTCCGCGACGCCAACATGCCGGACGCCAAGGAAACCTACGACAAGCTGGTGAAGATCGCCGAGGGCGCCGCCTTGATGACCGGCACCACGCTCGAGGTGCAATACGCCGCCTCCGCCTGGCCGCAACTCGGCAACAAGGCGATCGCGCAGGCGATTCAGAGGAACATCGAGACCGTCGGCGTGCCGAAATGGACCGATGAGGAGCAGCGCTTCGCCAAGGATTTCCAGAAAGCCGCCGGACGCCCGGTGCTCGGGCTGCGCACGACGCCGGTTGCGCTCGGCGACCGGCCGCAGGCGAGCTCGTCGAACGACAACGGCGACGTATCGTGGGTGGTGCCGGCCGGGCTGTTGGGCTTTCCTTCGTCGGTGCCCGGGATCGCCTACCACGAATGGAAGGCGGCGGTGACGCCGGTCGGCTCGATCTCGCACAAGGGGCAGGTGACGGGAGCGAAGGTGCTGGCGGGGTCGATCATCGATCTGATGACCTCGCCGGAACTCGTGCAGAGAGCCCGCGCCGAGTTCGAGGTCGAATCGAAGCGAACACCCTATTTCTCGCTGCTGCCGCCGGACGCCAAGCCGGACCTCGATCTCAACCGCGTGGAGATGGAGAAATACCGCGCCGATATGCGAAAGTTCTACCTGAGCAAGACGCCGCGCTTCAATTGAGGGGGGGCGAATGGCGAGTGGCGAATAGCGAATAGAAAGCTATCTAATCGCCACTTTCCTATTCGCTACTCGCTACTTGCTACTCGCCATTCGCCACTCCGTTCACGCCGCCATCGCACGAACGTGAGGCGAATTGTAGCAACCGGCGACTCCAAACCGCCGTATATATCCGGGAGAGAGCGCGCAATCGCGCCAATGCCGGGAGGATCGCATGCGACGTCTGGGGATGGGCTTGTCGCTTTGGCTGGCGCTGGTCGCGAGCGCGGCAGGGCAGGGTCCTTCGCCCGCGCCGCCGACAACCGCGACCGCGATCTTCGCCGGCGGCTGCTTCTGGTGCGTCGAGGCCGATTTCGACAAGGTCGCGGGGGTGATCAGCACCACCTCGGGCTATATCGGCGGCCGCACCGCCAATCCCAGCTATGAAAGCGTCTCGCGCGGCGGCACCGGCCACGCCGAGGCGGTCGAGATCGTCTACGACCCGGCGAAGGTGAGCTACGAGAAGCTCGTCGATGTGTTCTGGCACAACATCGATCCGCTGGTGAAGGATCGCCAGTTCTGCGATCACGGCGACCAGTATCGCAGCGCGATCTTCTATCGCGGCGACGATCAGCGTCGCGTGGCGGAGGCTTCGAAAGTGGCCGTGCAGGCGCGCTTCAAGCAGCCGGTGCAGACCGAGATCGCGGCGGCCGGCCCGTTCTACAAGGCCGAGGACTACCACCAGGACTACTACCTGAAGAATCCGGTGCGCTACAAATTCTACCGCTTCAATTGCGGGCGCGATGCGCGGCTGGAAGAGCTGTGGGGCAAGAAGGATTGACCATGCTCGATCGTCGTCTGTTGCTCGCGGGTGCCGGCGCCGTCGCGGTGCTCGCCGGCTTGCGCTGGCTGCAAGGCGCCGACGCCGAGGCCGCCGGCCCGTTCGAAATCGAGAAGTCCGATTCCGAGTGGCGGCGAATCCTGAGCAAGCCGCAATTCGAGGTGCTGCGCCTGCACCGCACCGAGATCCCGGGCTCGAGCCCGCTCAACCAGGAAAAGCGCAAGGGCCTGTTCGCTTGCGCGGGCTGCGAGCTGCCGCTATTCTCGTCGGACACCAAATACGACAGCGGGACCGGCTGGCCGAGCTTCTACCAGCCGCTGCCGAACGCCATTGCCACCTCGACCGACCATGTGTTGCTGATGCCGCGCACCGAGGTGCATTGCCGGCGCTGCGGCGGCCACCTCGGCCATGTGTTCGAGGACGGACCGCGGCCCACGGGCCTGCGCTACTGCATGAACGGGATCGCCTTGACGTTCACGCCGGACGCGCCGGCGTAAATCCGCACCGGAGCCGACCCGCACGCGGCAATTGTTGCCGCGGGTAGGCAGATGTGTGCCGACGCGCCCGCTGCCGGTGCCTCCAAATCATTGATATTCCACAAATTCTCTCTGGCACGCGGCTTGCGACGGCCATTGCGATGGTGCGGCCGAAATTTGTCGCGAGCCTTCCGGACGGCCGCCCGGAACGCTGTTGGAGATGATGTCATGGGTATCTTCGGCGCTCTCACCACCGCGGTGACGGGTATGCGCGCGCAGTCGTTCGCGCTCGAGAACGTCTCCGGCAATATTGCCAATTCGCAGACCACCGCCTTCAAGCGCATCGACACGAGCTTCGTCGATCTGATCCCGGACGAGCGGCCCGCCAAGCAATTGGCCGGCAACGTGGTGGCCAATTCGCGCTCCACCAACACGGTGCAGGGCAGCATCCAGACCTCCTCGATCGGCACCTTCATGGCGATCAACGGCGACGGTTTCTTCGTGATCCAGAAGCCGTCGAGCTTCGTCGACAACCGCCCGGTGTTCGATGGTATCGACCGCTATACCCGCCGCGGCGACTTCCAGCCGGACAAGAACGGCTTCCTGGTCAACGGCGCCGGTTACTATCTGATGGGCATTCCGGTCGATCCGACCACCGGCAACCTGGTCGGCAGCGTGCCGCAGCTGTTGCAGTTCCAGAACGACTTCCTGCCGGCGCAGGCGACCAGCCAGATCGAATACCGCGCCAATCTGGCGAGCTATCCGCTCACGCCCGGCCACGACAGCAGCGTGCCGCGCTCGGAGCTGCTCGATCCGGCGAACTTCTCGGCCAACCCGATCGCCGGCTCGCCGCAGCCGGCCAAGATCACCGGCACCGGCGCGACCCTGCTGCCGGACGCACCCGCGGTGGTGACCGGCACGCTCGATGTCTCGGCGCTCGATACCGGCGCCGCGGCGACCACGCTGGTAATCAACGGCGTGACCATCAACATTCCGGCGAACTCGAACGCCGTCGCCGTGCGCAATGCCATCAACGCCGCGCCGGTCCCCAACGTCACCGCCTCGATCAGTGCCTCCAACCGGCTCGTGCTCACCAGCACCGGCGCAGCCGCGGCCGATACCGCCGTCACCATCGGCGGCGGCAGCACGCTGAGCCTGCTGACCGCGCTCGGCCTTTCGGTCGGCACCACCAATCCCACCAACCTGATCACGCAGAGCGCGGCTTCGGCCGGCCAAACGCTCAACATTCAGGTCGGCACCTTCCCGCCCAATGCGCCGCTCAACATCGTCTTCGGCACCGGCGGCGGGCAGGTATCGACCATGGCGGAGCTCGCCACCGCGCTCGGCGGACTGGCGGGCGGCACCGCCTCGGTCAACAACTCGAACGGCAACATCACGGTCACGGCCGGCAATATGATCGACACGATCACCGTCACCGGCACGGCGACGGCGCTGAATTTCGGCATGCACACGCTCAGCGCCCTGCCGTCGGACCAGACCGTGCGCGCCCAGGACCTCACCGCATTCCTCAACGCCTCGGTCGGCGGCGGTGCCGTCACCTGCTACGACGTTTCGGGCTCGCCCGTGAACATCCAGCTGCGCTGGGCCAAGCTCGACAGCTCGACCTACGGCGGCACCGACACCTGGAACCTGTTCTACCAGGCCAACTCCAACGCCAGCGGCACGCAGGTCGCCTGGCAGAATGCCGGGGTCAACTACACGTTCGGACCCAACGGGCAGATGAACCCGCCGATCGCCAATCTTGCGCTCAGCAACGTGACGGTAAACGGCATCGCGCTCGGCAGCGTGCAGATCGTGCACGGCACCGGCGGCATCACCCAGTTCGCCGATCCCAACGGCAACGTGCAGGTGAACATGCTGCAGCAGAACGGCTTCCCGGCCGGCGAGCTGCAGCAGGTGTCGGTCAGCGATAAAGGCCGCATCGTCGGCAGCTACTCGAACGGCCGCACGCTCGACCTGGCGGAGATCACGCTCGCCAACTTCAACGGCTCCAACTACCTCAAGCGCATCGACGGCGGCGCCTTCGAGGTCACCGACGAGTCGGGTCCGCCGATCTACGGCGCGCCCGGAAAGATCATCGGCTCCTCGCTCGAGGGCTCCAACACCGACATCGCCGACGAGTTCACCAAGCTGATCGTGACCCAGCAGGCCTATTCGGCCAATACGAAGGTGATCTCGACCAGCAACCAGATGGTTCAGGACCTCCTGAACATGCTGCGATGACCTATCCACGTCGTCATGCCCGCGCTTGTCGCGGGCATCCACGTTTTTCTTCGCAGCAAGCAAGGCGTGGATGGCCGGGACGAGCCCGGCCATGACGAGTTGAACGTCGAGGTTGTTGCATGAGTCTCACGCAGGCGCTCGCCACCGCCGTGTCCGGCCTGCGCGCCAATCAGGCGGGCCTCTCCCTCGTCGCCGCCAACGTGGCGAACGCGGACACGCCCGGCTACGTCCGCAAGACTCCGGTCCAGATCACCAGCGCGGCCGGCGATCTCGGCGCCTCGGTCCGCGTCGCTGCGATCAATCGCCAGCTCGATCAATTTGTGCAGCGGCAGATGCGGGTCGAAAGCTCGGGCGCGAGCTATGCCGGCCTGCGCGCGCAATTCTACGACCGGCTGCAGAGCGTCTACGGCGTCCCCGGCTCGGCCAGCTCGTTCGAGACCGTCTACAACAATTTCATGGGCGCGCTCGAGGCGCTGTCGACCAGCCCCGATTCGACGTCGGCGCGCGCGAGCGTGCTCAGCTCGGCCAAGGTGCTCACCCAGCAACTCAACGGCATGACCACGGACGTGCAGGCGTTGCGCAGCGACGCCGAGCTCGGGCTTTCCGACGCGGTCACGAAAGCCAACGACGCGATGTTGCGCATCGCCCAGATCAACCAACAGCTCGGCACCGCCAACAGCAGCGACGCCACCACCGCCTCGCTGCAGGATCAGCGCGATCAGTACATCGACCAGCTCGCCCAACTGATGGATATCAACGTCATCCAGGGCGATCACAACCAGGTCACGGTGTTCACCAATTCGGGCATCCAGCTGGTCGGCATCGAGGCCTCGCATCTCTCCTTCGATGCGCAAGGCTCGATGACGGCGACCGCCAAGTGGAGCGCCGATCCGAGCCAACGCACCGTCGGCACCCTCGTGCTCAAGGGGCCGAACGGCGGCGACGTCGATCTCATCTCCAACAAATCGATCCGCTCGGGCGAGATCGCCGCCTATCTCGAAATGCGCGATCAGGTGCTGGTCGGGGCGCAGGCGCAGCTCGACGAGATCGCCGCCGCCATGGCGCGCGCGCTGTCCGATCGAACGGTCGGCGGCACCGCGGTGACATCCGGCGCGCAGTCGGGCTTCGACATCGACCTTGCCGGTCTCCTCAACGGCAACTCGGCCCGTCTCATCTATACCGACACGGCGACCAACACCCAGCACACCGTGACCTTGGTGCGGGTCGACGATCCGGCCGCGCTGCCTCTCCCGGACACCGCCACCACCGATCCCAACGATCGCGTCATCGGCCTCGATTTCTCCGGCGGGCTCGGCTCGATCGTGAGCCAGCTCGGCGCCGCCTTCCCGCAGACGCCGCTGCAGTTTTCCAATCCCGGCGGCACGACGCTGCGCGTCCTCGACGACGGCGCGCCCAATACGCTCAACGTGGACGCGGTCTCCGCGACCATCACCTCGACCGCGCTGGCGGGCGGCAGTTCCGAGTTGCCGTTCTTCCTCGACGCCAGCGCGCCCTATACCGGCGCCATCACCTCGATGGGCGCCCAGAGCGTCGGCTTTGCCGGCCGCATCGCCGTCAATGCCAATCTCGTCGCCGATCCGTCCAAGCTCGTGGTGTTTGCGACCTCGCCGCTCACGCCTGCCGGCGACGCCACCCGGCCGAACTTCATCTATGACCGGCTCAACAGCGCCACGCTCGCCTTCTCGCCGGCTTCGGGGATCGGCGCCGCGGTGGCGCCGTTCCAGGGCTCGCTGCCGGAAATGATCCGCCAGGTGATCAGCCAACAGGGGGATGCGGCGCAAGCCGCCGCCAACCTGAAGGAAGGCCAGGACGTCGTGTTCAATTCGCTGCAGCAGCGCTTCAATGGCATTTCGAGCGTCAATATCGACGAGGAAATGGCCAATCTCCTGAACTTGCAGAACGCCTACGCCGCCAATGCGCGGGTGATGTCGACCGTCAAGGAGATGCTCGACACCCTGTTGAAGATATGAGGACGGCATGAGCATCACCGGGGTCGGATCGAAATCTTCGCTGGTCGTGCAGTCGCTGGTCGACATGCGCCGCCAGCTCGACGATCTGCAGCGGCAGCTGGGCACCGGCAAGGCGTCCGACAACTATGCCGGCCTCGGCCTCAACCGCGGGCTCGCGGTCGGCTTGCGCTCGCATCTTGCCTCGCTTGACGGCTTCGGTGACGCGATCACCAATGTGGGCGTTCGCCTCGATCTCGCGCAGTCGACGCTCGGCCGCCTCGGCGAGATCGCGCACGGCGTCAAGTCGTCGGCCTTGCAATCCGGCGGATCGATCGATTCCAGCGGCCAGACCCAGTCCCAGCTGACCGCCTATTCTGAGCTCGGCGAGATCTTGGGCCTGCTCAACACCCAGGCCGGAGACCGCAATCTGTTCTCCGGTCGCGCCAGCGACCAGCCGGCGGTCGAGAGCATCGAGCGCATCATGAACGGCGATGGCACGCGCGCCGGCCTCAAGCAGGTGATCGCGGAGCGCAACCAGGCCGATCTCGGCGCCGGCGGCCTCGGCCGCCTGGTCATCTCGGCGCCGACCGCGACCTCGGTGCAAGTCGCGGAAGATGCGGTCTCGCCGTTCGGGCTCAAGCTCGCGGGCGTGACCTCGAATTTGAGCGGCGCCACCGTGACGCCGTCCGGGCCGCCCACGGCTTCCACGGTCGACCTCGGCGCCGTCAATCCGAACGACGGCGACACCGTCGCGTACCGCTTCACGCTGCCCGACGGCTCGACCGAGAGCATCACGCTCACCGCCACGACCTCGGCCAATCCGGGGCCGAACCAGTTCGCCATCGGCGCAACCAGCGACGTCACCGCCGCAAACCTGCAGAGCGCGCTGACGGCGGCGGTCGGCAAGCTCGCCGGCACCTCGCTCTCGGCCGCCTCGGCGGTGGCGGCGGCGGGCGACTTCTTCGCCGATCCGCCACAGCGCGTCGCCGGCCCGCCGTTCGACACCGCGACCGCCTTGGTCGCCGGCACGCCGGCGAATACGCTCAGCTGGTACACCGGCGAGACCGGCGCCGACCCGGCGCGGGCGACCGCGACCGCCCGCATCGACAGCTCGATCACGATTTCTTACGGGATGCGCGCCAACGAAGAGGGCATCCGCTACCTGGTGCAGAACGTGGCCGCGCTCGCCGCCATGACGTTCTCGCCGAGCGATCCCAACGCGACCGCGCGCAGCGCCGCGCTCAATCAGCGGGTCGGGGCTGCGCTCGACGTGCCGCCCGGCACCCAGAAGATCGAGGACATCGAGGCCGAGCTGGCCGGCGCGCAAACCTCGCTCGCCGCCGCCAAAGATCGGCACAAGCAGACCAAGAGCACGCTTGCCGACATGCTGGAGCAGATCGAGGGCGTGCCGACCGAGGAGGTGGGGGCGCGCATCCTGGCGCTGCAGACGCGCCTGCAAGCGTCGCTGCAGACGACGGCGCTGCTCTATAAGACGTCTCTCGTGAACTATATTTGAGGTCGGTCGGCGTCGGGCAGCTACCTGCCCAGCAATCCGGCCGCCAGCTCGCGATTGATATTGATCAGCGACTCGAGCTGCTCTCGGCGCGGATTGCTCATCATCGACATCGTCTGGTTCATGACGAACAGTCCGAGATTGGCGACGTTCTGGCGAATGGCGACCGGCAACGGATGCTCCGAGCTCATCACCGAGGTGAGGAAGATCGACCAGAGCTTGCGATTGTACAGCAGCGCCTCGTCGAGGTCGGGCCTGCCACGGTCCCAGGCGTCGCGGATCGCTTGCAGGCGCGCGGCCGCCTTCAACAGCAGATCGGCTTCCAGTTCACGCGGATTGGCGATTTGTTTCGCCACCGTGCCGTAAGCCAGCGCGGCGTTTTGCATTGCTGACAAGCTCCTGCTCGTAGGCGATCAATTTTCTCGCCTGTTTTAACGCCTTATACATCTCGCCCGTTAAGATTAGATTATTGATACTTTCGATATGCGGCCACGTGCTGGGCGCCGCCTCGAGGATATCGCGCACCAGGGCGAAATAGACTTCGTGGTGCGGGCGCTGATCGCGCGACGTGTACATCAGCTGAACCGCGAGATAGATGCGTTTGGCCGGCGTGTCCGCGAGCTCGGGCGTCAGGATGTCCTTCTCGCGCAGGATCGGCATCTGCCCCTCGATCAGCAGCCGGGTGCGCTGGTCGTGGTTGGTGATGACGCATTCGCCCAGGATGATCCGCTCGCCCGGCTTGAGCTCGACTTTCAGCGCCATGGATCTCCCCCTGGTTGTCGCAACCGCGGGACCCGCCGATCCTGGCGAGCGATGGTTAACGTCGAGTTAAAGGGGTGGCGAATGGCGAATAGGGAATTGGGAAGCGAATAGCGAAACGGCGAGTGGTCGATTCGCTACTCGCCATTCGCTACTCGCTATTCGCTCACTCTCACCCGAACAGCCGCAGCACCGCCTGGCTTGCCTGGTTGGCGAGCGATAGAGCGGTCGTCGATAGGCTCTGGCGGGTTTGCAACGCCAGCATGTTGGCACCCTCTTCATTGGTATCGGCCAGCACCAGGTTGTCGGCGCCGGTCTCCAGCGTATTGATCAGCTTCTTGGTGAAGTCCTGACGAGTCTGCACGGTCGTCAGCGTGGAACCAAACCTCGATGCTTGATTGCGCAGGGTGCTCAATGCGGTGTCAAGCTGGGTGACCGACGCGTCGATGTTGGTGTTGGATTGGAAGGCCGTGCCTGTGACGGACGTCACACCCAAGCCCGTTGAGTCGTAGGTCACGCCGGTGATCGTCAACGAGCTCGTGCCCTTCTCATTGAACACCACCTTGAGGTCGTCGCCGTTGAGCAAGTTGACCCCATTGTAGGACGAGTCCCGGGCTAGCGCATCGATCTGCGCGAGGACGTTGTTGTAGTCGCTCTGCAAGCTGGTGCGCGTGGCATCCGGTGTAGAGACCGAGGCAACACCGTTCGATGTGGCGTTGGTGATGCCGAGCGCCGTCGTGACGCCCGTCGATCCGGTCAGCGTCAGGCTGTTCGCTGTCGCGGACGAAGCCACGCTGAAGGCCAACGCGGTGCCGCTCACGCTCGCCGTGACGCCGGTGAGGCCGCCGAGCGCGGCGTTGAGCTTGGCGCCGCCGTTCGCCGCGACAGTCAGCGTCGAGGTGCCCGCCGTGCCGCCGGCCGCGACGATGCGGTCGAGCAGGTTGGTGGAGTTGATGTTGCGGTTGGTGACGGCGTCGGCGGTGAGTCCGACTTCCGCCGAGTGGGCGTTGGCGGTGATGGTGATGTCGGTGTTGACGTCGCTGGCGTCGATCTTGATCTGGCCGCCGGAGACCGAGGCAACCGCATGGCCGGCGGTGTTGACGTTGCCGGCGATGGCGGCATTGATCGAGTCGCGGACCGCGGTGTTCGCGTCGGCGACGCCAACGGCGGCGGTCAGGCTGTAGGTCGTGCCGTTGACCTTGACGTCGAACGTGATGTTGCCCGCGGTCGTGGCGCCGAAGCCCGCGCCGGTGAACGGCGCGCCTGCTGCGCGATCGACTTGGCGGACTGCAGGAGCTTGGTCAGCGAGCTGAGGCCGGTATTGGCGGCGTCGAGCGTCTTCTGCGCCTGTCCGATCGAGTCGAGCAGCGCGTTGAGGTCGCTGGCGCGGTTGTTGAGGGACTGCGAGGTGAAGAAGCTGGTCGGGTTGTCGAGAGCCGAATTGACCTTTTTGCCCGTGGCGAGACGCTTCTGCGTCTGGCTAATGAGCTCAGCCGTGTTCTGCAGCGACAGCAGATTCTGCCGCACGCCGGCGGTAAGGGTGATACTGGAAGACATCGTCGGAACCTTTCTGGTCTTTGGCCGTACTGGCGTTTACGCACATCGATCGCGTGGATCGGATAAAGCCATCGCACGACCAGCGTAATGTGGAGTAAAAAAATATAGTTAATGAGTAAATCGACTGGCACAAATGTATGAGGGAAAGTCGACGTGAGCTTTATTTCTTGTTAAGCAAGAATAGTAACGAATTGTTTTCCATGAAATGGAGCCGGAGCACAGTCCGCGCGGCAAAACCCGCTGGACCGGAAGGCCCGCGGAAGGCCCTCACACGGTCACGTTGACCTTCTTCGCGCCCGTGGCCGTGTCGATGACCGTTCCGTTGGAGAGGGTCAACGTCCCCCGGTCGAGATTGAGCTTCGATCCGCCAGGGAGGTAGATCGTCGGATCGAGCTTGATGGTGCTGCCGTCGGGCAGGGTGAGACTGGACGAGCGGCTCGGCGGGCTCGAAACGACGGGCGGGTTCAAGGCTGACTCCACCTTTGCCTTGGCGGCCGCCTGGGTGCGTTTGAGTGCCACCTGCGCCGCGATACTCACCGTTCCCCGGAACTGGTCGGTCGCCGCGGTCGCCAAGGAATCGCTGATGGCCGACTGAAACTCCTCGGATTGCCTCAAGGCCTGCTGCCTGTCGGTCCAGGC
>WNEY01001814.1_pt1 | contig 15333 bp, 20 predicted proteins | sample 5400531 | NCBI WGS metagenome assembly WNEY01 (sample SAMN13153338, study PRJNA577476) | soil metagenome | isolation source: 200 cm saprolite under Douglas fir tree site 1 | place: USA:California | collected 2015-04-18
TTGCGTGATCTCGGCGACGGCGCGCTGGAGCTGAAGCGGATGTACCTGCGACCCGCGCAGCGGGGACGGGGACTCGGAAAGCGACTGCTCGCAACGGCTCTGGATTGGGCACGCGGCACCGACGCTCGCGTCGTCAGGCTCGACACGAGCGAGCGGATGGAGGTCGCTCGGTACCTGTACGAGCTGCATTGCTTCGAACGCGTACCGGGTGATGCACCGCGCCAGGGGCAGAAGCGGCTGCTGTACGAGTTGAGGCTCTAGCGCAGCGAGACGACCCGCTCGCGCTCGGCGCCGGTGCCGACGAGCGAGATCTCGACGCCGAGCGCCTGCTCGACGAACTCCACGTAAGCGCGCGCGCGCACGGGCAGATCGTCCGTCAGCGGCTCCGCCCAGCCCGCGATGGTTTCGTACACGGGCTGGCAGTGATGGAAGTCGCTCTGGTGGGCCGGGAACTCGTGCGTCTCGCTGCCGTCCCGCAAGCGGTATGCGACGCAGACCGGCAGCTCGGCGAAGTGCGAGAGGACGTCGAGCTTCGTCAGCGCGAGCGACGTAATCCCATTCAGGCGCACCGCGTAACGCAGAGCGACGAGATCGAGCCAGCCGCAGCGTCGCTCGCGGCCGGTCACCGTCCCGAACTCACCGCCGAGCTCGCGCACGCGCTGTTGATCCGGGCCCTCGATCTCCGTCGGGAACGGGCCCTCGCCGACACGCGTCACGTACGCCTTGGCCACACCGACGACGCGATCGATCCTGTTCGGTCCGATCCCGACGCCGGTCGCTGCGTTCGCGGCGACAGTGTTCGACGAAGTCACGAACGGATACGTCCCGTGGTCGAGATCGAGCAGCGTGCCCTGCGCCCCTTCGAGCAGGACGTCGCGCCCCTCGTGCAGGGCGCGGTCGACGAGCAGCGATGTATCCGCCACGTATGCACGGATTCTCCGGGCGAACCTCTCGAGCGCCTCAGCTATCTCCTCCAGTTCGAGCGGCTGGACACCGTACACGCGCTCGAGCCAGACGTTCTTCTCGGCGAGCGCGACCTCGATCTTCTGACGGAGGATCTTCGCGTCGAGCAGGTCCTGGACGCGAATCCCGAGCCGCGCCGCCTTGTCGGCGTAGCACGGCCCGATGCCGCGTCGGGTCGTGCCGATCTGGAGCGAGCCGAGACGCCGCTCGCTCGCCCGGTCGATCGCGACGTGCCACGGCATGATCAGGTGCGCTTCGCCGGAGAGGTGGACGTCGGCCGTCGAGACGCCCCGGCCCTCGAGCTCGTCGACCTCGGCCAGGAACACCTCTGGATCGACGACGCATCCCGCGCCGATCACGCACGTCTTGCCGCGCAGGACGCCGCTCGGGATCTGCCGGATCTTGAACGTCTCGCCGTCGACGACGATCGTGTGTCCCGCGTTGGGCCCGCCCTGGTAGCGGCACACGAGGTCGGAGTCCTGGGCGAGCAGGTCGACGATCTTGCCCTTGCCTTCATCCCCCCACTGCGCGCCGACGATGACTGTTGCAGGCACGTCAACGGAGTTTGCCAGAGAAGGCGGCTAGGGTCTGCGCGTGTCCGCGCCGGTTGCTTGTCTCCTCTTTGCCGGCGCGTTCGCGCTGACCGTCGCGTCCAGCATCGTGCTCGCCCGCGAGCTGGACCGGATCGGCGAGCGGCTCGGCTTCTCCGAGGCGCTGCTAGGAATGGTGACGGCACTCGGAGCGGACGCTCCCGAGATCGCCTCGGCAGTCGCCGCGGTTGTGGCCGGCCACAAGGAGACGGGGGTCGGCGTCGTGATCGGCTCCAACGTCTTCAACCTCGCCGGCTTGCTCGGCGTGTCCGCGCTCATCGCTGGACCCGTTCGAATCCACCGACACGGACTCGTCCTGAACGGCGGTGTGGCGCTGCTTGTCGCGTTGCTCGGCGCGCTCGTCGCGGTCGACCTCCTGCCCGGCCTGGTCGGCCTCCTCCTGGCGGTGCTCATCCTCGTGCCGTACGTCGGGATGTCGGCGCTGCACGAACACGCGCGATCGCGTCTCCCTGCACCACTTCGCGCGGCCGTCGTCGAGGAGCAGCGCGACGCACGTCGCGACGAGTTCGCACCTCCGGCAACGCCGTTCGACGCCCTGGCGGTCGTCCCGGCTCTCGCAGCGGTGATCGGCGGCGCCTACGGCATGGTCGCAGCCGCGCAGTCGTTGGGGGACCGATGGGACGTTTCGGACCTGATCCTCGGGGCCCTCGTCCTGGCTGCGCTCACGAGCATTCCGAATCTGATCGCCGCCGTTCGCCTCGCGCTGCACGGCCGCGGTGCCGCATGCGTGAGCGAGTCGTTCAACTCGAATAATGCCAACATCCTGGTCGGCCTTTGCATTCCGGCGTTGATCCTCGGGATCGGCTCTGCGTCCGGGGTTGAGACCTTTGCGGCCTGGTGGATGGTCGGGATGACGGCCGTTGCAGTCGTGCTCGGATTCGGCGGCGGACTCACCCGCCGCGAGGGGGCGGCGATCATCGCCCTCTACATCGGGTTCGCAGTGGTTGTCGCTACCGTCGGCTAGCGGCCGTCGCGCTCAACGCGAATCTCGTGGCCGCGGGGGCACTCGATCGTCCCGCGGACATGGTCGAGCGACAGCGTTCCCTGCGCGGAAGCGAAGGTTTCGCCAAGCTCGACGCAGCGCTCGCACACGACGGTGAAGCCCGTCGCAAGCGGCGAGATCCACACGGTCTGCTCGGTGAAGACGGCCCAGCTCGCCATTACGCCGCCAGATCCGCGAACTTCGCGTAGCGCTTGAGGAAGGACAGGCGCTCTATCCCGGTCGGCCCGTTGCGGTGCTTCGACAAGATGATCTCTGCGAGTCCCTGCTGGTCGGACTCGTCGTTGTAGTACTCGTCGCGGTAGACGAACATGACGAGGTCCGCGTCCTGTTCCAGACTTCCACTTTCTCTCAGGTCTGAAAGGATCGGCCTCTTGTCATGTCGCTGCTCGACGGCGCGAGAAAGCTGCGACATGGCGAGGACGGGAACGTCGAGGTCGCGCGCGAGCACCTTCAGGTTGCGCGAGATCTGCGAGACCTCCTGGACGCGGTTCTCCGCCGTCGTTCCCGACGTCATCAGCTGGAGGTAGTCGACGATGATCAGCCCGAGGTTTGGCTCGCGAGTCTTGAGCCGCCTTGCCTTCGAGCGGATCTCCATCATCGTGATCGAGCCGGTGTCGTCGACGTAGATCGGCGCCTTCATCAGCTTGTCGCCGGCGGCGACCAGGCGAGGCCAGTCGTCCGGCGCGAGCTTGCCCGTTCGCAACCTTTGTGACTCCACCTTCGCCTCGCTGCAGAGAAGGCGCTGCGTCACTTCCGACTTCGACATCTCGAGCGTGAACAGCGCGATGGGCGTCTCGTAGCGCAGGGCGAGGTTCGCGCCGACGCAGAGGCCGAGCGCCGACTTCCCCATGCTGGGTCGTCCGGCGACGATGACGAGGTTCCCGGGCTGGAACCCCGACGTCAGCCGGTCGAGATCGCGGAAGCCGGAGGGAACTCCCGTGACGTCGGCACCGGCCTCGTACAGCGCGGTGATGCGCTCGAAGCTCTCCTTGAGCAGCTCCTCGATGTGGCTGAACTCCGTCGAGACGCGGCTTTGCGAGAGCTCGAAGACGACCTGCTCCGCCCGGTCGACGAGCATCTGCGTCTCGCCGGGCCGCTCCCAACCGAGCTGGGCAATCTGCTGACCCGCGACGATGAGTCCGCGAAGCGTCGCCATCTCGCGGACGATGCGGGCGTAGTGCGCCGCGTTCGCGGTGGCCGGGACGAGCGCCGCCAGCTCGTGCAGCCGAACGCGCCCGCCCACGTCCTCGAGCTCGCCTCGTTCCTCGAGCTCGTCGACGAGCGTAATCGCGTCGACCGGCTCACCCTTCGCGTAGAGCCCGAGCCCCGCGCGGTAGATCTTCGCGTGGCTCTCACGGTAGAAGTCCGACGCGTCCAGGATCTCGCTCACCGCCCCGATCGCGCCCGGGGAGAGCAGCATCGCCCCGAGGACGGACTCTTCGGCCTCGAGGTTCTGGGGCGGCGCGATCGGAGCGGCTTCGGCGAACTGGGCGACAGGTGTCACTTGGCGTGAGCTAACCACTGGCGCAGGGGTTTCGCTAGGTCTGGACGAGTCGGCTTTGAACATGGCAAAAAGTGCCTCTTTGCAGGGAGAGGAGAACATATGTTCTCAGGCCCGTCGGACGGAGCTGTGGACAGATCGGCCGCTCCGTGCGGGAACTTCTGCGGCGATTCCACAAGGACGTGGAAAGCGGTGTGGATCGTTGTCCCCACGTCGTCCACAGGGATGCCTGGACGTCGCTTCGACAGGCGGGCACGATTGTGGACATGACGGCCGCCCTCGGGGTCTTGGCCGCGGCCGCGGCGCTTGCCGGGCCGCCGACGCTCGATCCGCAGCACCTGCCGCAGTTGCGCCAGCGTGGTCTTGCGCGCGAGACGAAAGCCGGCGTCGAGCTCGAGACGATGCGCGGCCGGCCGCTCGGCGTCCTGAAGGGACTCGACCTCGCGCCCAACAAGGCCACGAGCGGCGGGCTCATCATGCGCGACCGGCTCGACCGCCTGTTCGTGATCGACTTGTACGAGCATCGCGTGCGACAGGTCTTCGAGATGCCGCAGCGAATTCGCGACTGCCGCCTGACCGACGCCCGTCTTCAGCTCGAGCTGCTGGTTTGCGGCCAGACGGTCAAGACCGCGCGCTACGGCCCTGCGGGCGCGAAGCCCAAACTCCGCGTGGTCGCCCGCGCACCGGGCCGGGTCGGACAGTGGGCGCGCGCGGAGTTCGCGCCGCGCGGCGACGCGTTCCTGGCGCAGTGGTCGGCCGAGTGCGAAGTACCCGTTGCGTTTCTCGTCGCGGGCGGTGTGATGCGACCGTACGGGGGTCGAACGCTCGTCGATGCGCCCGAGTCCGTCGCGCTCGGCTGGCTCCCCAACGGGCGCGCGGTCATCCACTTCCCGAAGGGAGCCTGCGGCGGCACGTTTCGCACGCCCGGCATCTACGCGGTCCCGCGAACAGGCAGCGCTCGGCTGCTTCTGCGCACGCCGCAGTTCGCTTCGTATTGGATGTGGGGCGGCTAGCGCTCTTGGGTGCCCGCGTCGACGGCGCGGTCGAACTCGTCGTCGGAGAGCTCGCCCTGGACGTCCTCGCGTGAAGGTTGCAGCTCCCCGGACGCGGTGAGCTCCGCGTTCTGGGCCGCCGCGGCCGCGTCCAGCTCCTCGAGGTCGAGCTCGTGCTCGTGCTTCTCCGCCTCGGCCTGAACCTGCGCCGCCAGCTCGGCCGCCTCCATCGCCTCGAGCTCCGCGTCCGGCGGCAGCTCGCCGCCTTCCGGCACGACGAGCGTCCGCACCTCGACCGTCACGTCCTGGAAGAGCTCGATCGGCACCTGGTGGCGCCCGATTCGCTTGATCGTGTCCACGCCGATCTTGCGCCGGTCGACCCGCACCTTGTGCTTCGCCCACAGCTCATCGGCGATGTCCGTCGGCGTGACGGATCCGAACAGCGAGCCGGTCGGTCCGGCCTTGGCGTCGAACCGAAGCTCGACCTGCGCGAGGCGCTCAGCGACCGTCTGCGCGTCCTCGAACGTCTTCGCCTCGTGTTTGGCGCGTCGCTCCTCGACCTTCCGCAGCTCGGCGACGCGGGCCGGCGTCGCTTCATCCGCAAGGCCCCGCGGGAAGAGGAAGTTACGCGCATACCCGCGCGCGACGTTCACGACCTGGCCGCGCAGGCCCACCTTGTCGACGTCCTTGCGGAGGATGACTTCCATCTCTAGCGGTCGGCGACGTACGGCAGGAGTGCCATCTCGCGCGCCCGCTTGACTGCAACCGCGACCTGGCGCTGATGACGGCGGCACGCGCCGCTGATGCGCCGGGACCGGATCTTACCGCGCTCCGAGATGTAGCGGCGCAGCTGATTGACGTTCTTGTAGTCGATCTCCTCGACCTTGTCCTTGCAGAAGAAGCACGACTTCCGCCGGATCGGTCCGGCGGTGCCCGGGCGCTTGCGGCCCGGCTGCCTGTCTCTGTCCCTGTCCCTGTCTCCGCGCGGCGGCATCAGAATGGAATGTCGTCGTCCGCGGAGCCGCTGAAGTCCTCGTTGCCGGCGGTCGCGGTCGCCGCGGCCGGGACGAACTGGCGCTCGCCGTCGCCGCCGCCGCCCTCGCGGCTGCCGAGGAACTGGACGGAGTCGGCGATGATCTCGACCGCCTGGCGCTTCGTCCCGTCCTGCGCTTCCCACTCACGCCAGTCGAGGCGCCCGTCGACGCCGACGGGGCGGCCCTTGGACAGGTACTGCGCGCAGCTCTCGCCCTGGTTTCCCCAGACGGTGACGTCGAAGTAGTTGGGCTTGTCACCCCAGTTTCCCTGCGCGTCCTTCTGGCGCGTGTTGACGGCGAGCCGCAGCTTGCAGACCGGCGTGCCGCTCGGGGTGTGCCGTAGCTCCGGGTCCTTGGTCAGATTCCCCACGAGCACGACGCGATTGATGTTGGCCATGGTGTTCTACTCCTCTTCCGAACGGGTGTTCGCTTCAGCATAGGTGGGCTCGGGGATGGACTGGGGCTCTGGCTCTGGCTCGGGCTCAGGGGGAGGCGGACCGGGTGCGCCGCCTTCGATCCGGCGTACGGCCAGGTGCCGCATGACGCCGTCCGTGATGCGGAGGATGCGGGAGAGCTCCGCCAGCGTCTCCGGGTCGGCGTCGAAGTTCAGGAGGTGGTAGGCCCCCTCGCCCTTGTGGTCGATCTCGTACGCGAGCCGGCGCCGTCCCCAGACGTCGTGCCGGACCCACTTGCCCTTCGCGCCCTCCACGAGCTCGCGCGCGCGTTTGACGATCTCCTCCTGCCGTTTCTCAGGCAGCTCCGGATCGAGCATGAGCAGGATTTCGTATGCAACCACTGTTTCCCGAGACCTCCCTTCCCATGGTCTGAATCGGCCTCGCCGGCTGGCACCACTCGGGAACACGCGGCGCGATGACGAGGCAGGAAGCGGCGGCCAGTGTAGCATCGCCGCGTGAGGAGGCCTTTGGCGTGGGGGTTGGGCGTGTTCGCGCTCCTTGGCTTCCTGCGCCGCAGACGCGAACCGGTCGACGACGCGGATCCCCGCGCGGAAGAGCTCCGCCGCAAGCTCGAGGAATCGCGCTCGATCGTCGAGGAGCGGGACGAGTTCGAGGGTGCGGAGCTGACCGTCGACCAGGCCGAGCCAGCGCCCGAGGATCCGGAGTCACGCCGCCACGCGGTGCACGAGGCCGGCCGTGCGACCGTCGAGCAGATGCGCCGCGAAAGTTCTAGCTCCGAATCACGCTGAAGCACTCGGCCACGAGCACCGTGGCCGCGGCGACCAGGACCGTCGTGCCGCCGGGAGGGAGGTCAGCGTAGTAGGCGACCGTGATCCCGGTCAGCACGGACGCAAGGCCGATCGTCATCCCGAGCAGCATCGTCGACCGCATGCTCCAGGCGATTCGCGACGCGGCGATCACCGGCAGCACCATCAGGGCCGCGATCAGCAGGATGCCGACGACGCGCATGGACAGCGCGATCGTCACCGCAGCGAGGGCGGCGGTCAGCGCGTTGAGCGTCGCAACGGGCAGTTTCGCGACACGCGCTCCCTCCTCGTCCACGACGACGGCGACCAGCGGGCGGTAGAGCAGCGCAATCACGGAGAGCGCGCCGGCGCCGAGCCCGGCGATCACGGCAAGGTCGCCTCGCGTGACCGTCAGGATCGAGCCGAAGAGGAACTGGAACAGGTTCACGTTGAGCGCGCCGGCCGCAGAGACGAGCACGACTCCGCCCGCGATGCCCGTGTAGAAGACGAGCGCGAGGGCCTGGTCGCCCGCAGTCTGCCTCCGCGCGCGGATCCATTCGATCGAGAGCCCGCCGAGGACGGAGACCACCAAAGCCGTGAGCACCAAAGGCAGGTCGAGCAGGTACCCGAGTGCGACTCCCGCGAACGCGACGTGCCCGATTCCGTCGCCCACGAGGCTGAGCCTGCGTTGCACGAGGAAGAAGCCGACGGCAGGCGCAAGCAGTCCGACGACGATCCCGGCGCCGAACGCGAGTCGCATGAACTCCAGGTCAAGCATGGACGTGAGAAGGGTCGTGCCAGACGGCGGGCAGGGCTGAGGGAGGGCCGTCGAAGACGATCTCCCCGCGCACGAGCACGATCCGCTCGACGAACCGCTCGACCGCCCCGAACTCGTGCGAGACGTAGAGGATCGTGACCTCGAGCTCGCTGCGCAGGCGCTGGAGCAACGCGGCGATCGCCTCCTGCGCCTCGACGTCGACGCCGGTCGTCGGCTCGTCGAGCACGAGCAGCTCCGGCTCTGCGGCGAGCGCCTTCGCGATGAAGGCCCGCTGCTGCTGGCCGCCGGAGAGCGTCGACACGCGCCGATCCGCCTGCGGCGCGAGCCCGACACGGTCGATCGCCTCGCCGACGGCTTCGCGGTCCGAGCCCGCGAGCGGGCCGAGCAACCGCGTGCGCGGTGCGCGACCGGCCGTGACGAGCTCGCGCACCGTGAGCGGAGCGTCGATCCCGGCCTGGGCTCGCTGAGGGAGATAGCCGAGCCGCCGGGCCACGAGCTCCACACGTCCCGAGGTGGGCTGCTCGAGCCCAAGCACGAGTCTGAGCAGCGTCGTCTTGCCGCCGCCGTTCGGCCCGGCGATCGCGACGAACTCGCCGCGCTCGACCGTGAGGTCGACGTCGCGCAGCACGGGTGAGCCGTGCCCGTACGAGAAAGAGACGTGGTCGAGCCGAAGCGCTAGCGGCATCCGAGGGCTTTGCGAAGCGCGACGAGGTTTCGCCGCATCAAGGAGAGGTAGTCCTGGCCCGCCTTCTGCTCCGACGCCGTCAGCCCTTCGATCGGATCGAGCACGGCGGTTCGGGCGCCCACCTCCCGTGCGACCGTCTCAGCGAGCCGCGGCGAGACGAGCGTCTCGAAGAAGACCGTCGTTGCGTGCGTGCGGCGGACGAGTCGGATGACGTTCCCGAGCTGCTGCGGCGACGGCTCCGACTCCGGCGTCAGACCGGTGATCGCGATTTGCCGCAGGCCGTATCGCTGCGCTAGATAGCCGAAGGCGGCGTGGCTCGTGACGATGTCCTTGCGGGCGCAGTGCGCGAGTCCGCTTCTGTATGCCGCGTCGGCGTTCCGCAACGCGCGGACGAGCGGGCCGGATGGACGGTGGAGCACGGCTCCGATCCGCCGTGCGATGCGTTCGAAGAGGACGGGATCGAGCCAGACGTGTGGATCGCCGGGGCGGAGCGGCAGCCCGCTCAACAGGTCGACGCCGTTGCCCCGGATCGCTTGCTCGACCGCGGGCTGGAAACCGTGCCCGAGGTAGAAAACGACGTGTGCCCGCTGAATGTCGGCGACGTCGCGGGGAGAGAGCTCCAGATCATGCGGCTCCGCGCCCGCGGGCGTGAGGTTCTCGACCCGAACGTCCGGTCCGCCGATGCGCTCCGCCGCGAACGCGAGGGGATGGAAGGACGCCACGATTGTGTTGCTTGACTTGGCTGCGCCGCAGCCGGCAAGGGATGTCGCCGCCATGAGAATGAGAACGATTCTCGGAATCACCGAATCGCACTATACTGCGTAAATGGCCTGGGTGAAACACGCACTGGACGTCCTCGACGAAGCGGGATACCGCAGGGGCGGGGCGCGCCGCGTCGTCGTCGAGCTCCTCGGCCGCCAGCACTGTTGCGTGAGCGCGCAAGAGATCTTCGACGAGCTCCGGAAGGCGCGCCGTCCCGTCGGGATCGCATCGGTCTACCGCGCGCTCGAGGCGCTCGCGGACCTGCGGCTGGTGAAACGCGTCGACGCCGGCGACGGAATCGCCCGCTACGAAGCGGCTCCAGCCGACGGCGACCATCATCACCATCTCGTCTGCCGCGACTGCGGCAAGGTCGAGGCGTTCAGCGACTCGCGGCTCGAGCGTGCGATCGACCGCGTCGCCGGCGGGCTCGGCTATTCGGTCGACGAGCACGAGGTCGTGCTCACGGGCGCCTGCGCCGACTGCAGCTAGCGCGGCGCGAAGGCTTCCGCGCCCGCGGCGAGCCCTCGTGCGACCTTCAGCTGGTACGCCGCCGAACGTAAGAGCCGACCCTCCGCTGGATTCGTCATGAAGCCGCACTCGACGAGGATCGCCGGCACGTTCGCCCAGTTGAAGCCGGTGAGGTCGGAGCGGCGGATCAAGCCGAGATTCGCAGCGCCCGTCTCGCGTGCCACCGACGCCTGCACCTCTCGCGCGGCGCGCAGGCTCGCCGCGTAGATGTCATCTGTCCAGCCGCGCCGCAGCGCGGGGAAGAGCGTCTTGACCCCGTGCTGCGAGCTGTCCGGCGAGCCGTCGGCGTGGATTCGGACCATCACTGCGGCGTGGCGCACGTTGCAGAAGCGTGCGCGATCGATGTTGCCGCCCGCGTACGTCGGCCCGGTGCGCGTCATCGCAACCCGGTAGCCGTCGCGCAGGAGGAGGGCACGCGTCTTGAGCGCGATCGCGAGCGCCACCGGAGCCTCGCCGGGAGCGCCTCCGCCGTCCTTGATCTTCCGCTGTGAGGAGCCCGGGCCGATCGGCTCCGTCTGCCGGCCGATCGCAGGGACCGTGCCGTGGCCGGGGTCGAGGCAGACGAGCGGGGGCGGGGCGGCGGCGAGCACGGCCAGGAAGTCTGCCGTGTTGCAAATCCGCCTCCGGGGTTCGTGGGGCGATCCTCGGGTTAGGAGCCCGGCGCTTCTTCAAGCCGGCCGTGGCCGGCCACCACAGTCGAAGTGCGCCAGGCTCCGACGAAAGAGACCCGCAGCGTCGCGGAAACTTGCACCCGCCGTGATTGTCCTTTTCGGACAGTAATCTTTGTCGTTCTGAAGCTCGCCGCACTTCTCTTGTTGACTCTCTTCGTCGCGGCGGTGTCAGCCCCCGCGCTTCCGTCGAGCGCAACGTCGACCGCAACCAGCTGCGGCGGCGAGCACCGCTGGGCCGTCAAGACGCTGAGCGACGCCGATGCGGACAAAGTCCACTACGACACCCCAAAGCGGAAGACCATCCACTACCTACTCACGCGAGAGGATCCGGGAGTCCACAAAGACACGCCGCGCGATCCGGACGGCAAGCACGTCGAGCTGACCGTCTACCACCTCGTAGCAGTTCACCTCGTCGAGGCGCGGATCGAGGAAGACGGTGACATCCATCTCGTGATCCGCAACCAGAACCCCGATAACCACATGATCGTCGAGTTTCCCAGCACCCTGTGCAAGGGTGCCTCGGTGTCTGCTCACAAGGCGGAGATGGAGCAGGCGCGGACGAACTTCGCGACCCTTTGCGGGCTCCCGACCTGGGCGACGCGGGTCAAGAAGGCGGCGCCGAAGCAGCTCTCAGGCTGGGCATCGCTCGAGGGAGTTGGCTTCTTCGACCTGCCGCATTCGACTCCGCAGTCGGGAGTCGCGCCGAACAACATCGAGCTTCACCCAGTGCTGCAGTTCAGCGCCGAGAACTGCCACGTGACGTAGCTTCCCGGCCAAATGCAGGAGGAGCCCCGCACTTGGCATCACGGCGTCGTCGCGAGGTGGTGGGCCGAGTTCAACGTGTCGGGGCCCGAGATCGCCTACTTCCGGCAGTTCGTGGAAGGCGATGGCCAGCCCGCGCTCGACGTGGCCTGTGGGACAGGACGCCTCCTTGTTCCCTATCTTCGCGCCGGCCTCGACGTGGACGGTTGTGACCTCTCGCCCGACATGCTGGCCCTTTGTCGCGAGAGGGCGGAGCACGAGGGGCTGTCACCGAATCTGTATCCACAAGCGATGCATGAACTCGATCTGCCCCGCAGGTACAGGACGATCTTGGTCTGCGGCGGTTTCGGGTTGGGCGGAAACCGCGAACAAAGTGTCGAAAGCCTCCGGCGCTTCTACGACCACCTGGAGCCGGGTGGCCTTTTGGTGCTCGACAACGAGGTCCCGTATGCGGATGGGGAGCTATGGCACTGTTGGCTCAAAGAGGAACGGCAGTCCCTGCCGAGGTCGTGGCGCCCACCGGGGGAGCGCAGAAGAGCGTCCGACGGAGCGGAGTACGAATTGCGCAGTCGCGTCGTCGACTTCGATCCGCTGGCCCAGTCCGTCACGCTGGAGATGCGCGCCGACATGTGGCGCGACGGCCAACACGTTGCCGGGGAAGAGCACGTCTTGAAGATGAGCCTCTACTTCACGAACGAGTTGCTCTTGATGCTCGAGCAGGCGGGCTTCGGCGATGTGGTTGTGCGCGGGGACTACACGGACGACGAACCGACCGCTGACACCGACTTCGTCGTCTTCATCGCCAGGAAGTCGCGCTAACGGAAAGCGGCTCGAAGTGAGTCCCGCGTGACGAAGGCCTCGCGACACCGTTCTGCGCTCCGCGGCGGCCTCGCGCTTCTGATCTACGTGCTGGCCGCCGTGGCGATCTTCGGCCGCGATGTGCTCTTGTCACCGGGCGACAAAGTCGTCGGTGACCTGGGCGCCGACAAGACGATCTTCATGTGGTCGTTCCGTTGGTGGCCACACGCGATCGTCCACGGCCACGACCCGTTCGACGCGAACGTCGTTTGGGCCCCGCACGGGATCGACCTCTCGTGGGTGACGTCGGTCCCGCTCGTCAGCCTCGTGCTTGCGCCGCTGACCGCTGTTGCAGGTTCAGTCGCGACGTACAACGTCGCTGTCCTCGCGGCACCCGCGCTGAGCGCCTGGGCCGCGTACCTGCTCGCGCGCTGGTTCACCAGGGCGTTCTGGCCGTCGCTCGTCGCCGGCTGGCTCTTCGGCTTCTCCGCATTCGTGATCGGCCACATGGTCAGCCACCTTTTCCTGGTGCTGACGGTTTTCATACCGTTGTGCGCGCTCCTTGTCGTGCAGCACCTGTACGGGGAGATCACGGATCGCCGCTTCGTCGTGTTGCTCGCGCTCGTGCTCGCAGGACAGTTCCTGACGTCGACCGAGGTCTTCGTCACCCTCCTGATCGTCGGCGCGATCTTCGGCGGCACGCTTGCGCTGCTCAACCCGAGCATGAGAGGTCGGCTGCGCTCGACCATTCGCTGCATCGCGCTCGGGACGACGGCCTGCCTCCTGCTCATGTCGCCCTACCTTTGGCACGCCTTCGTCATTTCCGGCACGGAGAACGCACCGGTGCGCTCGCCCTACTCCGAATCCGCCGACGTCCTGAACTACCTCGTCCCGACTCACCTGATCTGGCTCCAGCTCCCGGGTAGCACTGAGATCGCGAGCCGGTTCACGGCGACCGGCGCGGAGCGCGGCGCGTACTTCGGCCTGCCGTTGCTGGCGATTGTCGCGTTCTTCCTCACGGGTAGGCGCCGATCGCCCTCCTTCCGCGTTGTCGCGTTAGCTCTCGCAGCGACGGTGATCGCCTCGCTCGGAGCAAGCATCCGCGTCGCAGGGCACGGCCTCCTGCCGGGCCCTTGGAAAGTGCTGGCGGCTCTCCCCGTCACCCGGGCGATCCTGCCGGGGCGGTTGACGCTGTACGTCGCGCTGGTGGTCGCGATGATCGCTGCCGTATGGCTTGCCGAGGGCGGCGGGCGCCGCGGCTGGCGCTGGGTGCTCGCCATCACCACGATCGTGTTCCTCCTGCCAAACCCAGCGACGGAGCGCTGGAGCTCGAAGGTGCCGAACCCGGCCTTCTTCAGGACGGCTGCCTCCACAAAGCACCTCCACGAGGGGGAGACCGCGCTCGTCCTGCCGTACGGCGGCGCCGGCTGGAGCCTCCTTTGGCAGGCCGAAGACGGGTTTCGCTACCGGCTCGTCGGTGGACGCTTCGGCCACATCGTTCCCGAGGAAGAGGACTGGAAGCCCGTCTATTACGCATTGAGTTGGGGACCGTCGTCGCCACGCTCGGTGCGCGCGTTCCGACGCTTCCTTCGGGCGCACGGCGTCGACGCGATCGTGGTTGGGCCCGACACGAGGTTGCAGCCCCGCCGTCTCGTGGATGCGCTCGGGATCGAGCCCGTAGAGGTGGCGGACGTGCTCATCTACCGCCCCCGGTAGCGGAAGGTCGAGAGAGAGAGCCGCAACCGGGGGGGAATAGAAAGATCCCCTCAAGGTTTGACATCTTGATACCGAAGTGGCAAGATACCAGTCACACAGCGGTCTGTTTGTGAAAGGAGCCTCACCGCTATGACCAAAACCAAGACCATGAGCCTGCGTCTCGGCGAGGACCAGGCCCGCGAGCTCGAAGCCGTCGCACGGGTCGATGAGATCCCGGTCTCTGAGGCTGTCCGCGAGGCGATCACTGCCCATGTGGCCGCTCGGCGACGGGACCACGAGTTCCAGGACCGGCTCGCGCGCATGATGAAGGAGGATCGCGAGATCCTCAAGAGGCTCGCCGACCGATAGCGAACGCTGTCGAGTACCTCGAGCTCGGCGACTTCCTGCTCATCGCGGAAGCCGTCTTGGGGATCTCCGCGGAGACCCTCATCCGCTTTGAGCGCCTAGTCCCTCTGGCCGAGTCCGCCCTCAACGCTCCGCGTGCCGGCTTTGGCGACACGGAGGCGTATCCCGAGTTTCCGACGAAAGCTGCTGTCCTGTGTTCTCGACTCGTTCGGAACCATCCGCTTCCCGACGGCAACAAGCGTGTGGCGTATCTCTCTCTTCGCGAGTTCGTCGAGCGAAATGGGTATGGCTGGACCTCCGCAGGCGTGGACGAGACCGTCGAGATACTCGAGCGGCTGGCAGCGCGGGACCTCACGGAAGAGGAGCTCGTCGAGTGGGTTCAGCAACGGCTCGCGTGACGAGGCCGACTGCCGCGCGCCAGTTTCACGACAGTTGTAACCAGACGAGAGAGGCCTTGCGCGGTGTGGGGCGGTACGGCAGGCTCCCGGCGATGGTTCCTGAGTCGCGGCTCGAATCGACCGAACACGGACTCGTCCCCAAGGGGGACGGCTGGTTCGTCCTCAACGCGCGCGGGGCACGGTGGTACCACGGGCCTGGGCGCTCCGCCATCTGCGAGTTCGAGGGTGAGTTCGAGGGCGAGCAGGACTTCTTGCAGCTGGGGATCAACCTCAGCGTCCTCGCGCCGGGCGAGCCGATGGCGATGTACCACTGGGAGGCCGATCAGGAGGACTTCCTCGTGCTCGCGGGCGAGGCGCTGCTCATCGTCGAGGGCGACGAGCGCCCGCTGGGGCAGTGGGACCTCGTGCATTGCCCTGCGGGGACGAAGCATGTGATCGTCGGGGCCGGAGACGCGCCCTGCCTGGTGCTCGCGGTCGGCGCACGCGACCGCTCGACTGGCCCAGACTGGGGCGGCTACAGCGTGGACGAGGCCGCCCTGCGCCACGGCGCTGGCGTCGAGCAGGAGACGACCGACCAGAAGCAGG
>WNEY01001815.1_pt1 | contig 15332 bp, 22 predicted proteins | sample 5400531 | NCBI WGS metagenome assembly WNEY01 (sample SAMN13153338, study PRJNA577476) | soil metagenome | isolation source: 200 cm saprolite under Douglas fir tree site 1 | place: USA:California | collected 2015-04-18
CAACCCGCAAGCGACAGGCGGTGGAACAGAGCACTCGACCACCCCGCAGATGACGCTCGCGGACTTCGACGCCGCGCGGGCGCAGCTCGAGCAGTCGATCCATCAGTCCCTCGCCCAGCAGCTCTCTGCCGGATTGCAGAACGGCGAGAAGCTGAGCGAGTCGATCATCTTCGGCGCCCCGCAGTTCACCACCGACCACCAGCCCAACGACAAGGTGCCGAGCTTCACGGGGACGATGACCGTCAACGCCGAGGGCGACTTCTACACCGACACCGACGTAGTCGCCGCCTACAAGAGCTACCTCGCGGCCCGTGTGCCCAACAACATGCAGCTGCTGACCGACAGCCCGATCCAGGTCCAGTACCGGTTGCTGAGCGCGGCCAAGGGCGGATACCTGGTGTTCGTAGGCACGGCGTCGGCTTACGTGGCGCCGAAGCTCGACGAGCAGAAGATCCGCGCCGCGATCGTCGGCCGGCCGGTGACCCAGGCGCGCTTCTACCTCCAGACGCTGCCCATCCGCTCGGTGGCGATCAAGGAGGAGCCGCTGGCCCTGCCGCTGATGCCGCTGCTGGACCGGCGTATCACGCTCATTTACACCGTCGAGCCCAACACGCCTTCGGCCGCGGCGGCCGCCCAGGGCACAACGAACCCGTCGCCATCACCGTCGCGATAGCCGCGCGGCCGGTGAGGGTGCTGGCGGTCGACCCGGGATCGAAGCGAGTCGGGCTCGCGATCAGCGACCCGACGGGGACGATCGCCCAGCCGCTGACCACCATTGCGGCGGAGCCGCGGGAGACTCTCGCGGCGCGACTGGCTGAGGTCGCGCAAAAGCACGAGGCGGTCCGGATCGTTGTCGGCCTGCCCCGCCGGATGGATGGATCGTTCGGGCCGGAGGCGAAGGCGGCGCGCGAGCTCGCGCGCGAGGTCCGTGAGGCGTCGAAGCTTCCGGTCGAGCTGGTCGACGAGCGGCTCACCACCGCCGCGGCGGAGAAGTCGCTCCTGGCGGGCGGAATGCGCCGGGAAAAGCGGCGCGCCAACATAGACCGGGTGGCTGCCGCGATTCTTCTTCAATCGCACCTCGATCGCCGGCATGTCTGACGAGGTCACCCTCGTCGACGAGTCGGGTGTCGAGCGCCGCTTCGCGCTGCACGACGCCTTCGAGCTCGACGGCGAGGCCTTCTACCTGGTCGAGGACGTCGACGAGCCGGAGCGCGTGCTTCTCCTGCGGGAAACGCCGGCCGGTCTCGAGACCCTGGACGGTGAGGAGTTCGGCCGCGTGATGAGCGCCCTCGAACAGGACAAGATCGAATGAGGCGCTTGATCGCGATCGTGGTGATCCTCGCGCTCCTCGGTTTCGGCACCTCGCGCGCGATCGACTGGTGGAACTTCAACATCAACACGCCGGTCTCGACGACGAGCCACCCCGTCACCTTCCACGTCGACCCGGGCGAGACCGCGTCCCAGATCGGCAGCGAGCTCTACGACCTGCACCTCATACGCAGCACCATCGCCTTCGACCTGTACACGCGCCTGACCGACGCCGGGCCCAAGTTCCAGGCCGGCAGCTTCGTGCTCAACCAGGACATGTCCCTTCGCCAGATCGTCGATGCCCTTCAGCACGGGCGGCCTGACGAGAAGACGATCACGTTCCGCGAAGGCTTCCCGCTCTGGTACCAGGCCACAAGGATCGACGCCGCGAAGATCGGCGCCATCACCGGGGCCGACTACCTGAAGGCCGCCAAGGATCCCGCGCTGGCAACGAAGTACGGCTTCCTGCCCGCGTCTCCCACGAACGCGGACTACCCGTACGAGGGCTACCTGTTCCCGGACACCTACCTGGTCGACCCGTCGGCAGGCGCGGCCGGGCTGGTGAAGGCGCAGCTGGACCAGTTCGGCACGGTGTTCTCCGCCGACCTGCGCGCCCAGATCGCCCAGGCCGCGCCAGGAAGGCCGAAGGAGGACGTCCGCACGATCGTCATCCTCGCCTCGATGGTCGACCGCGAGGCCAACGCGACGACTCCGACCGACCGCGGGAACGTGTGCAGCGTCTACTACAACCGCCTGCGGCTGGGGATGAACCTCGGCGTGGACGCGACGCTGCTGTACGCCCTGCGCCGCCTGACGCCGGAGCCGACTGCCGCGGAGCTCCTCAGCACGTCGCCGTACAACACGCGCAACCACGCCGGCCTTCCGCCGGGGCCGATCAGCAACCCCGGCAAGGACGCGCTGCTCGCCTGCATCAACCCGCCGGTGACCAGCTACCTCTTCTACTTCACCGACAAGCAGGGTGTGACGCACTTCGAGACCAACGAGAGGGACTTCGAGGCGGACAAGAGCAAGTACGGCGTGAGCGGCAGCTGACGACCCACGTCTATCTGCTGGGCGGCGGCATCTCCTACTCGAGCAGCCCGGCGATGCACAACGCCGGCTTTCGGGCGCTCGGCCTGGACTGGACTTATGAGCTGCTGGATGTCGCGCCCGCACAGGTCACCGAAGCGCTCGGTCGCCTGAAGGCGCCGGATGTCGCGGGCGCCAACGTCACCATCCCGTACAAGCAGACCGTGATGGAGCACCTCGACCTCATCGACGACCAGGCGATGCGCGCCCGAGCGGTCAACACCATCGTCAACGAGGACGGCCGGCTGAACGGCTACAACACCGACATCGAAGGCATCCGCCACGCGCTGGAAGAAGTCGGCGTCGAACCTCACGGCGCGACCGCGGTGATCCTCGGCGCGGGCGGCGCCGCGCGGGCGACGGCGCAGGCGCTCGAGGGCGCCCACCTGACCTTCGTCACCCGCCACCCGGACGGCGCGATCGTGCCCGGCAAGGTCGTGGGCTGGGACGATCCTGGTGTCGTCTCGCTCACCCGCTCCGCGGACGTGCTCGTCAACGCCACACCGCTGGGGCGGCGCGAGGAGATGCCGCTGCGACCGGCCGCGCTGCCCAAGAAGGGCGCTGTGATCGACCTCGTCTACGCGGCCGGCGGGACGCCGCTGGTGCGCAAAGCTCGCTCGCTGGGGCTGCGCACCGCCGACGGCTGGGGCGTCCTGCTGTGGCAGGGCGCGATCGCGTTCGAGCTCTGGACCCGAAAGAGCGCGCCGCTCGACGCGATGCGAGAAACTCTCACGCCGTGAACCACTACTTGATCGCCGCCATGTGGGCGATCGTCGGCGCCGCCGGCGGGTGGGTCGCGCGCTGGGCCTCGGTCAAGCTCGCGCGGCTCGAAGGTCTCGAGCCCGGAAACAAGCGCTGGCAGGCATATGGGCCGCCGATCCTGGGAGCCATCGTGTTCGCGGTGCTCGCCCTGGTGATCACGCCGTTTCCCCTGCTGGTCGTGCGCAGCGTGTTCGGGCTCGTGCTGCTGCAGGTGATCTTCTTCGACTTCGAGCACCGCCTGATCCTCGACCGCGTCATGTTCCCGGCGATGGCGCTGGCCCTTCTCGTGACCCTCTCGCCGCTGGTCAGCAGCCACGCCGGCCTGTGGACGCAGCCGTGGTGGATGGGGATCGTCATGGGCCTGATCGCGGGCTTGCTGTTCCTGCTCCTCGCGCTTCTGGGGAGCTCGATCTTCAAGGCGGAGGCGCTGGGCTTCGGCGACGTCAAGCTGGCGGTCTTCATGGGCCTTCTGCTGGGCTGGCCGTACACGTTCACCGCGCTCTTCTACGGCGCGTTCCTGGCCGTGATCGGCGTGGTCGTCTTCGCGATCAGAAACCGCTCGTTGAAGGGAACGATCGCATACGGCCCGTACCTCGCCGCGGGCGCGCTGATCATGCTGCTCGATCCGCTCAAGTAGGGGACAATACCCGGCCATGAGCAAGCTCCTCCCCGGCGAGAACCTCATCCTCAAAGACCACCCCCACTGGATCACGGTCGTCAAGAGCCTGGTGGTGCCGGTGGTCCTGGTCGTCGTCGTCCTCGTCGCCGACTTCACATTGCTGAATCCCGACAACTTCTATGTCCCCAGGCTCCGGACCTTCCTCACGCTCGGCGTGCTCGCGCTCGCGATCCTCTGGGCCATCGTCGTGTGGATCCGCTGGCGGTCGACCACGTACATGCTGAGCGACCAGCGCATCACGATCGAGGCCGGAGTGTTCAGCCGCCAGGAGAAGATCATTCCGATCGACCGCGTGCAGGACTGCACCACGCGCCAGTCGATCTTCGGCCGCATGATCGGCTACGGGCGCGTCGAGGTGGACGCGGCCGGCGCGCAGGGCGCCGAGGTCCTCGACCACCTGCCGAAGCCGGGTGAGTTTCGCGACCAGGTCTTCGTCCAGTCCGAGAGGCGGCGCGGCGGAGTCGGGCCGGCCGCCCCGACGCCTCCGCCCCTAGCGGCGAACCCTAGCGGCGTCTAACACGGCCCGCCGGCCGCTGGCGCTGCTCGGCTTCATGGGAGCAGGCAAGACTCTCGTCGGCGCGCTCGTGGCCGAGCGGTCGCGTGCCCAGTTCTTCGATCTCGACATCATGGTCGAGGACCGCGCGGGGATGCCGATCGCGGACATCTTCGCCACCCACAGCGAGGACGTCTTTCGCGCCCTGGAGAAGGAGCTGCTGCCGCGAACCTTGAAGTCCGGGGCCGTGGTCGCGCTCGGCGGAGGTGTGGCGATGGACGACGATAACTGGCGATTGCTCTCCGACCAGGCGGTGACCGTCTACCTCGAGGTGCCGTTCGCTTCCCTGTGGAGCCGCATCGGCCATCTCTCCGGCCGTCCTCTGATCGCCCGGCGGAGCAAGGAGGAGGTGGAGGCGCTCTTCGAGCGGAGGCGCCCGCGCTACGAGCAGGCGACTCACCGCGTGGACGGAGACCGCGACGCGGTGTCGGTGTCGAACGAGGTGATGAAGCTCTGGTCCGGCTGATCCTCGACTCCTCGACCGGCGGCTACCCGGTCCTGATCGGCTCCAACCTGCAGCGCGAGCTGCGGAACGTCGTCGCGCGCCTCGACCCGACAGGCGCCGCCATCGTCACCGACACCAACGTCCGGCCGTGGGCCGTGAAGGTCGCCAAGGCCATCAAGCGCGCCGGACTGAAGACGGCGATCCACGTGGTACCGGCAGGCGAGCGTTCCAAGTCGATGGCGCAGCTACAGACCGTGCTCTCGTTCCTGGAGCGCCAGCATCTCGACCGCGCCGGCTGCGTGATCGCAGTGGGAGGGGGGACGGTCGGCGACCTGGCGGGGCTGGCGGCCGCCGTGTGGCAGCGCGGCGTGCGCCTGGTGGCGGTGCCGACGACCCTGCTCGCGATGGTCGACTCCAGCATCGGCGGCAAGACCGGGGTGAACGGGCGCCGCTCCAAGAACGCGATCGGCGCCTTCTGGCAGCCGTCGGCGGTGGTATCTGACCTCGCCGCGATCGAAACGCTGCCCGCGCCGAGCTACCGGGACGCGTTCGCCGAGGTTGTAAAGTACGCCGTCGCCATGGACCGCGGGCTGTTCGACCTCCTGCAGCGCAACGCGCCTCGCCTCGCCGAGCGCGACCCCTCGATGCTCCAGCGGGTGGTATTTCGGTGCGTCGCCGCCAAGGCGCTGGTCGTGGCCAAGGACGAGCGCGACCGCGGCCCGCGGGCGATCCTCAACTACGGCCACACGGCCGGTCACGCGCTGGAGGCGGCGACGAACTTTCGCGTCTCCCACGGCCGGGCCGTGGCGTTCGGGATGCGGGTGGCCGCGGACATCGCGGTGGCGATGGACCTCTGCAGCGAGCGGCTCGTGGAGTCGCAGGACGCCCTGCTCGTGGCCTTCGGCCTGCCCGACCGGGCGCCGCACGCCGACCCTCGGCGCCTCCTCGCCGCGATCGCCCTGGACAAGAAGGCTCGCCGCGGCAAGGTCGCCTGGGTCATGCCCCGCCGAATTGGCCACGCCGAGGTCGGCCACGCCGTTCCTGGCGCGCTGGTCAGGCGCGTGGTGACGAGGGCGCTGGCGTGAGCAGGTCGGTGGTCGTGGTCAACGGGCCCAACCTGAACCTGCTGGGCAGGCGCGAGCCCGAGATCTACGGCACGAAAACGCTCGCCGACCTGGAGAAGACGGTGCAGGCGAAGGCGAAGGCGCTGGGCATCGACGTCACCTTCTACCAGAGCAACTCCGAGGGCGAGATCATCGACTTCCTGCAGCAGAACGCGCCCGGCTCGCTGGGCATCGTCATCAACCCCGCCGCACTCTCCCACTACTCGCTCGCCCTCTACGATTGCCTGCAGGCGCTCGCGCTTCCGGTCGTGGAGGTCCACATCTCGAACATCCACGCGCGCGAGGAGTTTCGCTCCCGCAGCGTCACCGCGCGCGCGGCGCGGGGCGTGATCACAGGGCTCGGCTTTGCGGGATATGAGATGGCACTGGAGTATCTGGCCGCACTGAAATGATTTCCAGCAACGACTTTCGCAACGGGACGATGTTCGAGATGGACGGGCAGCTGCTGTCCATCGTCAGCGTCGAGCACATCAAGCTTGCGCGCGCGGGCGCCGTGATCAAGGCCAAGCTGCGCAACGTCCTAACCGGCTCGATCTTCGAGCAGAGCTTTCGCAGCGGCGACAAGTACCGCGCCGTCCGCATCGACAACAGCGAGGCGACGTACCTCTACTCCGACGGCGCGCACCACTACTTCATGGACACCAAGACGTACGACCAGGTTCCCGTCGACGACGACATGCTCGAGGGCGTGCTTCCAATGCTCAAGGAGGGGAGCACCGTCTTCCTTCAGCGCTACCAGGACCGGCTGATCGGAGTCGAGCTGCCGATCAACGTCGACCTCAAGGTGGTGTCGACCGACCCCGGGTTCAAGGGGGACACGGTGTCGGGGGCGACGAAGCCGGCGAGGCTCGAGACCGGGACGACGATCCAGGTGCCGCTGTTCATCCAGTCGGGCGACGTGATCCGGGTGGACACGCGCGATCACACCTACGTCGAACGGGCGTGACCCCCGGATGGTCGCGACTGTCCGAGTAAAGCGGTTTGTCCCAGGCGGGTGGGCCCGGAGCGTAAGGTAGGGCGGTTATGAGCGAGAACGGTTCGCTGGGGGCTGTCCGTGTGGCCAACGAGGTGATCGCCAGCATCGCCGCCCTGGCCGCCTGCGAAGTCGAAGGTGTGGAGGGAATGGACGAGGCCGCGGCCCGTCACTTCGGCGACTGGGTGCGCCGCCAGGCCGCGCATCGGGGCGTGCGCGTGCACATCGAAGGCGATCGTTCGATCCACCTCGAGGTCTTCATCACGGTCGACTCCGAGGCGAAGCTCGCCGACGCCGCGGCGGCGGTCCAGGCCAACGTGGTCGAGGCGACGGAGCGAATGCTCGGCCTGGAGGTCGGCGAGGTGAACGTCTTCGTCTCGAGCGTTGCCTTCGCCACGTAGTGCCCGGTAAGCGCCACCAGGCAAGGGAGCTGGCGCTCAAGGTCCTCTTTCAGCTCGAAGGCACAGGAGACGACCCGGAGGAGGTTCTCCGCTACCACGCCTCCGAGGGCGCCGCGCCGGAGGACGTTACCAACTTTGCGCGCCAGCTGGTCCAGGGCGTGATCGACAACCGTGACCGCCTCGACGCAGTCCTGAGCGAAACCTCCGAGCACTGGAGGCTCGAGCAGATGGCGAAAGTCGACCGCGTCATCCTGCGCATCGCCGTCTACGAGATCGCGATCGACCGGAAGGTGCCGACGAAGGCCGCCATCAACGAGTCGATCGAGCTGGCCAAGACCTTCTCCGGCGAAGATGCCGGGCGGTTCGTCAACGGCATCCTCGGCCGGGTGGCCGCGACCGCGACTTGAGTGAGCGCCGTTTCGACGAGATCCTGTCCGAGCTCGAGAAGACGATCGCCATCCTGGCCGACGGGACTGCGCCTCTCGATGACCTGGTGCAGGCACATCAGCGGGCGTCGAGGCTGCTCGCCGAGGCGCAGGCTCGCCTCGCGGAGCTGAAGGCCCGGGCGGACGAAACGGCAAAATTGCTCTCTGGGTGAGATTCCTCCTTGCTCCGATCGTCGCGTGGGCCATCGCTCAGGCGGCCAAGGTCACCGTGGCGTCGATCCGTCAGCGCCGGCTCAACCTCCGAGTCCTCGCCGAGATGGGCGGCATGCCGAGCAGCCACAGCGCGATCGTGATGGGCCTGACCACCGCGGTCGGTAAATATTCCGGCATCGCTTCCGCCCCGTTCGCGATCGCCCTTATCTTCACGTTCGTGGTCATGTACGACGCCGCCGGGCTGCGGCGCGCCGCCGGCCGCCAGGCCGAGGTCCTCAACCGGCTCGTCGAGGACCTTGTCCACATGCGCGGCGTCCAGGAGGCGCGGCTCCGCGAGCTGCTCGGGCACACGCCGATGGAGGTCCTGGTCGGCGCGGTGATCGGCCTGGTGGTGGGACTGATCCTCTGAGGCTGGACGTGCTCGTGGCGAAGAGCGGGCTCGCCGAGTCGCGCGAGCGGGCGCAGGCGCTGATCCTCGCGGGCAAGGTGCGCGTGCAAGGCGAGACCGTGCGCCGGCCCGACCGCACCGTCGATGAGGACGCGCAGCTCGCGGTCGACGCCGAGCCGGGGTACGCGAGCCGCGGGGCGCTCAAGCTCGCGCCGGCGCTCGTTGCGCTCGGGGTTGACGCCGCCGGGCGCGTGTGCGCCGACATCGGCGCGTCGACTGGCGGCTTCACCGACGTGCTGCTGCGAAATGGAGCGGCGAAGGTTTACGCGGTCGACGTCGGCCGCGGGTTGATGCACTGGCGTCTGCGTCAGGACCCGCGCGTCGTGCTCATGGAGCGCGTAAACGCGCGCGAGCTGGAGTCGTTTCCGGAACCCGTGAGCCTCGTGGTGATCGACGTCTCCTTCATCAGCCTCGACAAGGTGCTGCCCGCGGTCAGGCGCTCGGCTCCTGACGCGGAGGTGGTCGCGCTCTTCAAGCCGCAGTTCGAGGTCGGGCGCGGGGAGGTGGGGAAGGGAGGCATCGTCCGTGACCAGCTCGCGATCGACGCCGCGCTCGATCGTTTTCGCGCCTGGTGCGCGGCCAACGGCTTCCAGGTCATCGACCACGCCCCATCGGAGGTCGCGGGCGCCGAGGGCAACCGCGAGGTTTTCGTCCACCTCGGGCCGGTGAAGGCGTGAAGGTCTACGTCGTCCACGCTCCCGGCGCCGACGAGTCGGACGTCGCGCACGCGATCGAGAGGCTCGAGCATCTAGGCGTCGAGGCGGCCGAGATGCACCGCGACGCAGACGCGGAGCTGGCGGGCGCGGACCTGATGCTGACGCTTGGCGGAGACGGCACGTTCCTCGGCGGAGCGCGGCTCGCTGCGCCCAACGGCATTCCGATCCTTGGCGTCAACCTCGGGCGCCTCGGGTTTCTCACCGAGCTCGAGCGCGATCACCTGGAAGACGGCCTCCGCCGTTTCCTCGCCGGCGACTACCGCATCGAGGAGCGCACGATGCTCCAGGTCTCGGTTTTGCGGGACGGGCGCAAGCTGGTGAGTTCCATCGGACTCAATGAGGCCGTGGTCGACCACACCGGGGATGCCCGCATCCTGCGCCTCGAGATCGACGTCGACGGCCAGGCGGTGGGGGTCATCGACGCCGACGGGGCCATCGTCGCGACCGCCACCGGGTCGACGGCGTACGCGCTCGCGAGCGGCGGACCCATCCTGGAGCCCACCCTGCACGACCTCGTGCTCGTGCCAATGAGCCCGTTCGCGCTCACGGTGCGGCCGATCGTGTTCGCGCCGGGCCAGGACGTGACGTTGAAGGTCGTGCGAGGTCCGGCGGAGCTGCGGGTGGACGGCGCCCGGCAGGGGATCGCCATCGAAACGGGCGACGTGGTCCGCTGCGGCGCCCATGAGCGGCGCCTCGAGGTCGTCCGCTTCAGCCCACCCGAGGCCTTCTACCAGCGGCTCGGCGAGAAGCTTGGCTGGGGCCGGCCCCTGGTGCCGAAGAAGTAGGTTGCTCAAGGAGCTCAAGGTCCGCGACCTCGCGCTGGTCGCGGAGTCGACGGTGCGGTTCGGGCCGGGCTTGAACCTGCTGACCGGCGAGACGGGCAGCGGCAAGTCGCTGATCATCGACGCCCTCAGCCTCGCCCTGGGCGCGCGGGGCGGCGCGGACCAGGTGCGTCACGGCGCGGAGCGAGCTTCGGTCGAGGCAACATTCGACTCGGTCGTCATGTCGCGCGAGATAGGCAAGCGGTCGTCCGCCCGCATCGACGGCCACGCCGCCGGTCCGGCGCAGCTTCGGGAGCTCGGAGAGAAGCTGGTCGCGATCCATGGCCAGCACGCGCACCACGCGCTGCTCGACACCCAGACGCAGACCGAGCTCCTGGACGCGTATGGAGGCGCGCTGGATGGGCGAGCCGCGGTCGGGGCGGCTCACGCCGCGTGGGTCGCCGCCGCCGGCAACCTGCGCGACCTCGAGCAGCTTCGCTCGCGCGGCGGTCGCGAGCAGGAGTACATGCGCTGGCAGCTCGAAGAGCTGCGCAGGGCCGACCCCAAGCCTGGCGAAGATGAGACCCTCAGCTCCGAGCGCGCGGCGATCCGACATGCGGCGCGGCTTGGCGAGCTGGGCCAGGAGGCGGCCGACGCGCTTCGCGAGGACGGCGTCGCTCGCGCTGCGACGTCGTTGCGGGCGGCCGCCGCTCTCGACGCCCGGCTTACCGACCAGGCGGCGCGCCTCGAGATGCTCGCCGAGGAGACGTCCGACCTGGCGGTCGAGGTGCGGCGCTACGTCGAGGTCCTCGACTCCGACCCCGCCCGCCTGGAGAGCGTCGAGTCGCGCCTGGCCGAGCTCGAGGCGATCAAGCGCAAGCACGGCGGGTCGATCGAGGCAGCCATCGACGAGCGCCGGCGGCTGGAGCTGCAGCTGGGCGCGACCGAGGACCTGGAAGGTGCAGTCGCCGCCGCGATGGCCGAGAGAGACCGGCGGCGGGAGGAGCTCGACGCGGCGGCCGGGCGCCTGAGCAAGGCGCGTGCCTCGTCGGCGCGGCGGATGCAGAAAGCGGTCGCGGGCGAGCTGGACGGTCTTCGGCTGGAGGACGCGCGCTTCGAGGTCGACCTTCGGGCCAAGCCCGACATCGACGCGACCGGCGCCGAGGCGGCGGAGATGATGTTCTCGGCGAACCCCGGCGAACCGATCGCGCCGCTTGCCCGAGTGGCGTCGGGCGGCGAGCTCGCGCGGGTGATGCTCGCGATCAAGACCGTCGCGGCGGACGCGGACCGGCTGCCGACGATGGTCTTCGACGAGGTCGACGCGGGCATCGGCGGCGAGGCCGCCATCCAGGTCGGTCTTCGCCTCAAGGGGCTTGGTGCGCGCCATCAGGTACTGGTCGTGACTCACCTGGCGCAGATCGCGTCGTTCGCGGACCATCACCTCGTCGTCGAGAAGACTCCCGGACGCGACGGCCGCAACGTGGTGACGGTGCGAGAGCTCACGAGCGAGGCCGAGAAAGCAGCCGAGCTGGCGCGGATGATGAGCGGCGGTGTGACGGACAAGGCGATGGCGCGGGCCCACGAACTGCTGGAAGAGGCACGGCGCTAAGACGTTGCGTTGGGCGGCCGGGTTCATCCCGGCCGCAACTCGCGGTCCCGTTCCCACCAATGACTCCTTGCGGCGATTAGTCAAGTCCGAACCGCGCCGGAGGGAGTAGGGGCGCGAATCCGGCCGGGAGTTGTGCGGGACGGTGTCCGACCTCGAGCGGCCGCTGAGCGCCCCGCAACAGAGGGAACCTGACAAGGTTCCCTCTGTTTTGCAGGTAACCTTCCCGGTCGAATGGAATCGGCGCCGAGCCGCCTCGCTGTCACGACACCGGTGTTCGAAGGGCCCCTGGAGCTTCTTCTCGCATTGGTCGAGCGCGAGGAGGTCGACATCTTCAAGGTCTCGCTGAGCAAGGTCACCGACGCGTATCTCGCCGAGATCGCAGCGCGCGAGGTCCCCGACCCGCAGGAGATGGCCGAGTTCCTCTGGATGGCGGCGCGCATGCTGCTGCTGAAGTCCATCCGGCTGCTGCCGGGCGAAACCCCCACCGACGAGGAGACCGAGCTTCTCGGCTGGGAGGACGAGGTGCGGCAGCGGCTCGAGGAGTACCGCGCCTACAAGGAGATCGCCGGCGAGCTGCTCGAGCGCGCGCAGCAGGAGACGTTCGCGTTTCCGCCGCCGGCGCGGCCGGTCGAAGCCGGCGGGCAGGAACAGCCGCTCGACGTCGACTTCCTGGTCGAGGCCTTCAACCGTGTGCTCGCGCGCATCCCGCCGCGTCCGCTCGTCGTCACCGGCCGCACGTGGACGCTGCAGGAAAAGCTCGACCTCATCACCGATCGCCTCCGCAAGGGCCCGATAGAGCTTGTCGAGCTCATTCTCGAATCCGAGGACCGGCTCGAAGCCGTGGTCACGTTCGTCGCGCTGCTCGAGCTCATACGCCGCTCGCTCGTGCGTGTGAAGCAGAAGGAGCGCTTCGGCCCGATCCACGTCGAGGCGAGGGAGCCGGCCGCGTGAAATTGGGGCCCAGCGACGCTTCGGCGGCCCTCGAGGCGATCCTCTTCAGGTCCAACCGGCCGCTTAAGGTGCGTGAGCTGCAGCAGGCGACCGACGCCGACCGGAACAGCGTCGAAGGCGCTCTCGAGGAGCTGCGCGAGACGCTCGAGGGACGTGGCGTGATGCTGATGCGGCACCACGACGAGGTCCACCTCGCGACGAGGCCGGAGTACGCGGCCGCCGTGCGCCGCGCGCTGAGGCCGGAGGTCTCGGGCCGGCTGTCGCAGGCCGCGTACGAGACGCTCGCCATCGTCGCCTACCAGCAGCCGGTCTCGCGGGCGCGTATCGAGGAGGTGCGCGGCGTCAACTGCGAGAGCGTGCTTGGCAACCTCGAGCTGCGCGACCTCATCACGGAAGTTGGCCGGGGGTCGGGACCTGGACAGCCGAAGCTGTACGGGACGACGATGCGGTTCCTGCAGGTGATGGGGCTCGAGTCGCTCGACCACCTCCCGACGCCGAGCGACGGCGCGGAGCTCGTCGAACGGGCGAAGAAAGGTTAAATCGGTTTCTGGCGCGTTCGGGCGTGGCCAGCCGCCGCGCCGCGGACGCGCTCATCTCTTCGGGAGCGGTCCGCGTCAACGGTGACCGCGCGCCCGCAACCGGCCTGCTCATCGACCCTGAGCGGGACGAGGTCACGGTCGATGGCCGCCGCGTCAAGCCGCCGTCGACTCACCGCTACGTCATGCTCAACAAGCCTTTGGGCGCCATCACGACGGCAAGAGACGAAGCCTCACGGACGACGGTGCTCGACGTGGTCGGCGAGGAAGGCATGCATGGGCACCGGCTCTTTCCGGTCGGGCGGCTCGACGCGGACAGCACCGGCCTTCTCATCCTCACCGACGACGGCGACCTGGCTTACCGCCTCACGCATCCTCGCTACAAGGTCGCGAAGGAATATGTGGTGAGGGTCGCGGGAGTGCCGACGAGAGCAGCCGTCGAAGCCCTCCGCTCCGGTGTGAAGCTCACCGACGGCGTGACCGCGCAGGCCGAGGTCGAAGTTTTCCCCGGTACCGCGAACCGCGCCGAGCTGCGCATTGTCATCCGCGAGGGTCGCCGTCGTCAGGTCCGGCGCATGCTCCAGGCCGCCGGCCATAAGACGCTGGCACTGCGGCGCACCGCGTTCGGCCCGTTGAAGCTGGGCCGCCTCAAGACCGGCGACTGGCGCCTCCTGACGGCCGGCGAAGTGGCCGCCCTGCGCCGCGCGACGGGCCTCGACAGCCGGTGATCGTCACCATCGACGGCGGCGTTGCGTCGGGCAAGTCCGCCGTGGGCCGCCGCGTGGCCGAGAAGCTCGACCTTCCGTTCATCGACAGCGGTCTCATGTATCGGGCGATCACGCGCCTCGCCGCGCAGCGCGGAATCGACCCGCACGACAACGAGGCGATGACGATGCTCGCGCAGTCGACCGCGATCCGCATCGACGGCGAGCGCGTGTGGGCCGATGCGGTCGAGCTCACCGACGGGATCTACGACACCGACCACGCCGACGCCCTTCCCGTCGTCTCCGCGATCCCCGGTGTGCGCAAGGCGCTGGTCGAGGAGCAGCGCAGCATCGCGCACTCCGGTGTCGTGATGGCGGGCCGGGACATCGGCACCGTCGTCTTCCCAGGCGCGGAGCACAAATTCTTCCTCGTCGCCAGCGTGGACGAAAAGGTTCGCCGTCGCGCCGCGCAGTTCGAGAGGCGCGGCGAGCGCGTCGACGAGGAGGCGATGCGCCGTGAGGTGGAGATGCGCGACAAGGTCGACTCGGAGCGACCGGTCGCGCCGCTCAAGCCCGCGCCGGACGCAACGATCATCGACACCGACCACCTCGACCTCGACGAGGTTGTGGAGAAGATCGTGAAGAAGGTGCGAGACAGGTGATCTACGCGTTCCTGCGCTGGGTGATGCGCTTCATCACGCGCACCTACCTCGTCGGATTGTTCAGCGTGGAAGGCGTGGAGAACGTGCCGCGCACGGGGCCGCTTATCGTGTGTCCCAACCACTTCGGGACGATCGATCCTCCGATGGTGCCGGCGTTCATGCCGCGAAGCGACACGTGGAACATGGCCAAGTCGGAGTACTTCCGCAAGCGCTGGATGCGCTGGTTGTTCACCGCGTACCAGGCATTTCCCGTGGTCCGGCACACCGCCGACCGCGTGGCGCTGCGCCGCTCGTTCGAGCTCCTGAAGGCCGGTCACGTGCTGGTCATGTACCCGGAGGGGACTCGCGTGGAGTCAGGCGTCCTGAGCGCGCCCGAACCCGGCGCAGGTTTCATCGCCCAGAGGGCGGGCTGCCCGGTCCTGCCGGTCGCGGTGACCGGCACACGCGAGTGCCTGCCGAAGGGCCGGTGGTGGCCGCGCCGCGTGCCCGTGAAGGTTCGGTTCGGGAAGCCCTTCCTCGTGCCGCAGAAGCGCCCGACGGGCGAGCGGATCTCGCACGAGGAGGCCTCCGACGCGATCATGGTCGCGATCGCGGAGCTGCTGCCGCCGGACAAGCGCGGCCTGTACAGCGACATCGAAGGAATCCGCCGCCGCCTGTTTCCCCCCTCTCCCGCGCCAGCGGGAGAGGGTCGGGGTGAGGGCCGAACCTAGAGGGAATCGTCTCTCCTCTCCCCGTGAGGGGAGCAATCAACAGGCGAAGCGCGCCGTAGCGCGCCGTCCTAAACGCGCTCCGCGCGCAGGGTCGGGGTGAGGGAGGAAGTTGTTTCCCCCTCTCTCCGTGAGGGAACCTAGCCGGAGCTGTCTCTCCCTCTCCCGCGCCAGCGGGAGAGGGTCGGGGTGAGGGGCGAAGTCGTTTCCCCCTCTCCCCGTGAGGGGAGAGGGTCGGGGTGAGGGGGGAAGTCGTTTCCCCCTCTCCCCGTGAGGGGAGAGGGTCGGGGTGAGGGGGGAAGTCG
>WNEY01001818.1_pt1 | contig 15324 bp, 16 predicted proteins | sample 5400531 | NCBI WGS metagenome assembly WNEY01 (sample SAMN13153338, study PRJNA577476) | soil metagenome | isolation source: 200 cm saprolite under Douglas fir tree site 1 | place: USA:California | collected 2015-04-18
ATCTGATCATGGCGGCTGGCGCCGGCGTCACTGGCGGCGGCAAGGCGAGTCCGCTCTGGCTTATCGGCTACTTCGTGCTCATCACGATCGGCGAGCTCTATCTTTCGCCGATCGGATTGGCGCTGATGTCGAGGAGCGCGCCCGTGCGCCTGCGGTCGATGATGATGGGCATGTGGTTCGCGACCACCTTCCCGGCCGACATCCTTGCAGGCTACCTCGGCAGCTTCTGGAGCAGCATGGCGAAGGCCAATTTTTTTCTGATGATCGCCGCCGTCGCGATGCTCGGCGGCGTCATCATGGCGGCCTTGAATGCCACGCTCCGAGTCCTGTTGGAGCCGCGCTGAGCCTACGGCATCTCGGGCGGCGCCTGCGTCGACATGGCGATGCAGCGGACCATCGAGCAGGTGGGATTCCTGTGGACGAGCTGGCTTCGACATTTTACTCATTCGCGTGTTGGGAACGCTCCAGCGAGAGAGGGTGAATGCGCGCCGGGTGCTCGATTGCGGTGGTCGCGAGTTGCGCAGTTCTGCTGACATGCGCGCAAACCTCCGCCACGACCACCTGTCCGGAGGAGCAATCAAGCCCGCAGCTGCCGACGGATCTGGCGCTGTGCGAGGCGCTGTTGCCGATCGTGCGCAAGCCGAGCGCGCTTCCGCTGAACGAATACCAGACCAAGCTCGGCGACTACTTGCGAAACTTCTGCCACCGCGACGAGAAGGGCGGGTGGAAGGTCGACAAACGTGTCCGCGACACCGGGCCGTGGATCGGCACCTATGCGAACGGCCATTGGGCGGGAAACTATTTCGGCACGCACGCGCCGGCGCTGGTCTGGTACTCGCCCGACATGTACGAGTGGCTCAAGGTCAATCGGCCGAGCGAGGGTGTTCAGCCTCCGGGTGAGGCGCAGCCGGTCCCCGACGGCGCCATCATCGTCAAGGAGATGTACCGAGCGCCCGCCGCCGGCTGCGCGCGCGTCGATCCGATCTATCTGCGAGCCGACAAGGAAGGCGCCGCCATCATGGTCCGCGACAGCCGCGCCTCCCACGACGGCTGGTTCTGGGGATGGTTCGGATGGGACGATTGGCAGCCGGACTGGCCGCAGCGGGCGCAGAATCACGATTATCCGTTCATGGGCTTCGGCCAATACTGCACGAATTGCCACTCCTCGGCGAAGGACAACCAGACCTTTTCCGCGCTCAAGAACATCAAAGGCGAGGGCGGGGAGCCGCTGGTCTTCCTCAGCCAGAACTACTTCCTCGACCCGTCATGGCAGAGCCTGCAGGCGCGCATCGCGCAGGCCGAGGCCAAGGCTGCGCCCAGGCCCGCCGAGGGCCGCTACGGCCCGGACTTCAACAGGACCTTCTCCTGGTGGGGCGGGGCGCCGGATCGCGAGTCGATCGTCAAGATGCCCTCGGTGTCCTACGACCATGTCTGGGTGAAGGCCGGTCCGCCGACGGCGGCCAGCCAGTTCATCACGTCGGATCAATGCCTCGGCTGCCACAGCGCGGGCGGCACCGGCCTGCAATACGACATGACCGAGCCCGGCGGCCCCGACAACAAGCTCATCAACATCTCGCCTTACGGCACCTGGAGCGGTTCACCGATGGGCCTGGCGGGCCGCGACCCGGTCTTCTTCGCCCAGCTCGCCAGCGAGACGGAGACATTCCACCCGAGCTCTGCGCCGATGATCCAAGACACCTGCCTCGGCTGCCACGGCATCCAGGGCCAGCGGCAATTCGCCATCGATCGTCACGCAGCGACCGGCGCGTGCGAAACGCTCGACCGCGAGATGGTGAACGCCGTGCCCTATCCGCCGAGCGATCCGGTCAGTCGGCTGGCGAATTACGGCGCGCTCGCACGCGACGGCGTAGCCTGCGCGGCATGCCATCGGATGGTGGTCGGCAAGGCGGAAACCGACAAGCATCGGCATGAGCCGCAGAACGCGTGCGTGGAGGAGCGGCAAGCAGCGCTCAATCCGGGCCTCACCGGCTTTGCCAAGACCTTCACCGGAAGCTTTTTCGTCGGGCCGCCCGACCAATTCTACGGACAGTTCCAGGATCCCAAGAAGAAGAACATGCATGCGGCCATCGGCAGCAACCCGGTGCATGGCCCGAACGTGTCGAGCTCCGAGATGTGCGGCTCGTGTCACACGGTGCACCTGCCCATCCTGCACCGCGGGGAGAAGATCGGTCACGTCTATGAGCAGACCACCTATCCGGAATGGGCGTTCAGCGACTACCGCACCGGCGCGTCTCCCGATGGCGCGCTGCCGCTCGGGGCCGGCCCACAGGCGCGATCCTGCCAGGGCTGCCACATGCCCAACAAGGATCAACAGGGAAACCCGTATCGCAGCAAGATCGCGGCGATCCAGGAGTACACGAATTTCCCGCAGGCCGAGCACACGCTCGATGCCAAGGAGATCGATCTGCCCGAGCGCGTCGGCTTCGCCGCGCATACGCTGGTCGGTCTGAACATCTTCCTGCCGAGAATGGCGTGGCAGTTCCCCGACATCCTGGGCCTGCGCCGGGCTGATCCGATGATGAGTGATCTGGGGGTTGACCCGCTGCTCAACTCGCAGCGCGCCATCGTCGACCAGGCCATCAATCGGACCGCCGGCATCACCGTCGGCGAGATCAAGGCTGCGGGTGGCGTGTTGAGCACCCGGGTCACGGTCAGCAATCGGGTCGGGCACAAGTTCCCCTCGGGGGTGGCGTTCCGCCGCGCCTTCATCGAGTTCAGCGTGCTCGGCGCCGACAACCGCCTCTTGTGGGCCTCGGGGCGCACCAACGGGGTAGGGGTGATCGTCGACGAGAAAGGGACGCCGATCGCCGGCGAGCTGCGGTGGAAGCACGACTGCTCCGCACGAATCGATCCCGAGGCGCGTAGCCACCAACCCCATTACCAGGTCGTCACTCGGCAGGATCAGGCACAGATCTACGAGGAGCTGCTCTCGACGCCGCCCGACGTGCCGGTACCCAAATGCGGTGTGGGCGCGGAGCCCGCGGGCCAGCTCACCACCAGCTTCCTGTCGATCTGCGCCAAGGTGAAGGACAATCGTCTGCTGCCGCACGGTTTCCTGAAGCTGGAGGATCGCATCGACATCAGTCGTGCGCTGGGGGCGGGCGCGGATTTGGCCGAGGAAGCGGGTCCGGTCGCGGTCGGCGAGGATCCCGATTACCGCGCCGGCGGCGGTGATTCGCTCATTTACCGCGTGCCGCTGTCGGCGCTGTCGGGCAAACCGGTTGCCGTGGAGGCGACGATCTACTACCAGGCGACGCCGCCCAACTACCTGCAGGATCGCTTCTGCACCTCCAAGAGCAACGACACCAAGCGGCTGTTTTTTCTGACGGGCAAATTGAACCTCGCCGGCACGCCCGCCCAGGACTGGAAGCTGAAGGTCGTCACCAGCGGTCCGGTGACCGTGCCGTAGACGCTCGCCGTAAAACCATCCGCTGTCATTCCGGGCCCCGGAATGACACGGAGACATTGGCGCGAAACGATCGAAACGCACTCTAAGGCTGGTGGTCCTGCTCGGCGAGCTCTTCCGCCAACTTCGTCAGCGCTTGTCGGAGCTTGGGGCTTGGAATGCGCGAATGGGCGCGCAGCAGGCGGAAGGCGGACGCCGATTCGACCAGCTCGAAGATCGATTCCGTGTGAGTGGAATTTTTCGAATCGGCGAAGAAGGTCGAGACCGAAACCTCGAGGATGTCCGCGATCCGCTGCAGCCTTCCCGCGCCGATGCGGTTCGTGCCCTTTTCATATTTTTGAACTTGTTGAAACGTGAGCTCGAGGGCGCACGCGAGTTTTTCCTGAGACATCCCCCGCTCCAAGCGCAACGCACGCACGCGGCGGCCGACCTCGATGTCGGTGAGGTCAGGTCTCTTGGCCATTTTGGAACCTTTCGAGATCTTATAACGCGCGTCGCCGGCACCTCCGAAAGCTGAATCGCGCAAACCAGCGCCAGATTACAGCTTCTTGATGCCGGCCTGGACGATGATCTCCCGGAACATCGGCACCTCCTTGGCGATGCGCGCCATGTGGCCCTTGCCATCCTTGGCGGTCACCTCGAAGCCGGACTTGGCCAGCCGCTCGCGCATATCGGGCCTGGCGAGGATGTCGAGCGCGACCTTCTCGAGCTTGCCGACGATCTCCGGCGGCGTCTTCGCCGGCGCCATCAGCGCCGTATAGGTGTCGAACACGAAATCCTTGTAGCCCGATTCCAACATGGTTGGAATTTCCGGCAGGTCGTGCCAACGGGTCGTCCCGGTGACCGCCAGGCCCTTGATGTTGCCGGCCTTGATCTGCGGATGCGCGGGCGCCAGCACGCCGGAGCTCAGTTGCACGGTGCCGGTGAGCAGCGCCTTGAGGGCGTCGCCGCCGCCCGGGAACACGATGGTCGCCATCCGCTGCAGCCCCTCGCGCAGCTTCAGCACTTCGGCCTGCAGTTGTGGCGTCGTGCCGATTGGCGGCGTCGAGACGTTGAACTTGTCGGGATCGGCTTTGGCGAGCGCGACGAATTCCTTCATCGTCTTGGCGCCCAGATCGGGCTTCACGGCGAAGACGTGCGGCGAGACCGCGAGCTCGCAAACGGCGACGAAATCCTTGAACGGATCATACGGCAGGCTCTCGTAGAGGCCGGGGTTGACCGAATAGGCGCTGGTCGAAAGCAGGATGGTGTAGCCATCCGCCTCCGCGCGCGCCACCGAGCCCATGCCGATATTGCCGCCGGCGCCGCCCTTGTTCTCCACGATCACCGATCCGCCTATCGCTTCCTGCATCACCGCCGCCATGATGCGGGCGATGATGTCGGATGGTCCGCCCGGCGTATTGGCCACGACGATCTTGATCGGGCGATCGGGATAGGCGGCAAACGCGGCCCGGGTCCGCAGCACGGCCGGAGCCGCGAGTGCGGCCGCCAGCACACCGGCTGCCTTGATGACGCGGCGCCGCGTCGGCGTCGCTCTTTTGTCGTGGGATTTGGCCACTGGATGCCTCCGAGATCGTGCCGGAATCTTGCCGTCATGCTAGGAATTTGCGGTCTTCGCCGCAACTCGGAAGCCTTGCGGCATTTCGGCTGCGGGTCACCGGGACCGAGCCTTCTCCCGGCAGGGCGCTGCGACTCACATGGACGATGGCGAGCTGCGCGAGCAAATCCTGCGTCTCGAAGCCCGCATCGAGGAGCTTGCCGGGGCGATCGAGAGCTGCCGCAAGATCATTCTGGCCGCAAAGGCCGCCATGGCGCTCGGAGGCCTGTTGATCGTGGGCACCTTGTTCGGGGCCATCACGTTCGATCCCACGGCCACGCTGGGCGCAATTGCCGCCATTATCGGGGGCATCGTGCTGTTCGGATCGAACACGAGCACGTTGGAGCAGGCCACGGCCGCCTTGAAGGCCGCCGAGGCCCATCGCGCCGAGCTGATCGGCAGGATCGATCTTCGCGTGGTGGAAAGCCGCAATAGTGGGAGTTGACCTGTCCGGCCTCCAGCGCCGATAGAATATCGGACCATCGCGCAAACCGAGGAAAGCAACATGCGGCGATCGATCGGGCTCATCATTCTTGCCATGCTGGCCGTGCCGGCCATGTCGCCGGAGAAGGCTTGGTCGCTGGCGAATCCGGCCTCGGTGTTCTGCGTGCAGAGCGGCGGCAAGAGCGAGATCCGCACCGGCGCGCGCGGCCAATACGGCGTGTGCCGGCTGCCCGACGGCCGGGTGGTCGACGAGTGGGCTTATTACCGGGCGATGAAGCGCAAGGGCGGCAGCCGCTAGCCGCGCTCGTTTCCGCGCCCCACATGGATTTCCTGGCAACGCCGGACGTCGGTCCGCTCCTGTTCGTCGGCCTGACGGCGGCATCATTCGCCACCGTTATTGAGTTTGACGCGTTTTCTGCGGCGAACCGGTTCTCGCTTCGGATCAACTCCGGGCAGGTTCGCCGGAAAACGCTATGGTGCTGCTATTCGATCCCCGCGGCCACGAAAGTCCGCTTGCCCTCCGGCGAGGCGAGAAAACCGAGAAACGCCTTGGCGGCGTCCACCGAGCTGGCGTTGGTCAGGAGCGCGGCGCCGTAGCTCGTATAGTTCTGGACCTCCGCCGGCAGCGGGCCGGCGAGCTTGAGGCCCTTCGGCTCGAACAGCTTGATCTCGGTGATCGCCCCGAAGCCCAGGTCGGTCCCCTTGCCCCTGATGATGTGCTCCATCACGGCATCGCCGTTGGGATAGCGCGTGCTCTTGGCCTTGATCTCGGCCGCGATGCCGATGCGCTCGAACAGCTTCTCCAGATAGAGCCCGGTGGACGCGGTGTTGTAGACAATCGCGTCGGCGCCGAGCATGGCCTGCTTGAGTGCCTCGGTGGTGGCGACGTTGGGACTGGGCGAGCTGGCGCGAACGACCACGCCGGCGCCGACGCGGCCGAGCATGATGCGTCCTTGCGCGGAAATCCGCTCGGCCTTGGCTTGCGCGTCGAGCAGCGCCGGCGGCGCAATTAAGATGTCGGCGGCCGCGCCCTCCGCGAGCTTCCTGGCGAGCTGCGGCGCGGTGTTGAATTGAACCATGACTTCGTGGCCGCTCGCGCGCTTGAAGTCATCGGCCGCGCGCAGCAGTCCCGGTTTGACCGCGCCGGCCGAGAGCACCTCGATGTCAGCTGCCACCGCCGCCCCGCTCCATAGCGCCGCCCCCACGCATGCAGCGATGATGAATTGCTTCATATCGCACCTCTTTGATCGTCATTGCCAAGGCATACCACAACATTTGCGTCTGCGCCCGGGCCGCTATCGGCGGGCAGAACGCCTCTTCTTCTTGGCACAATGCCCGCACTTGCAGCCTTTGTCCTTGATGAATGCGACGAAATAGTTGCGGCCGTAGTGGTACGTGATCTCATCGCCGGCCTTGATGCTCTTGATCGCCCGCACCTTGATGACGTGCCCGACGACATACGTCTCCGCATTGGGCCGGCAGGCGTGATTGATGTAGCGGGCGATGTTCCGCCGGGTCGAGCCGTCGATGGTCCAGCGGGTATTGAGCTCGAACAGATATTTCGTGCCGACCTCGTCGGCCGTTTCGGTGCGGATCTTGCGGCCGCTGTAGCGGATGACGAACTGCCCCTTCTTGATCGGCGCCTTGGCAAACAAGCCCAACCCCGCTTTGGATCGACCGACACGAAGGTGGCGCGACGGTATCAATCTTGTGGGCATGCGATAGGATGAGTTGTGGGTGTTCGATGCAGAGCTACGACGTCGTCATCATCGGGGCGGGTCATAACGGCCTCACTTGCGCCGCCTATCTCGGCATGGCCGGGCTCAAGGTCAAGATGCTCGAGCGCCGGCCGGTGGTCGGCGGGGCGGCGGTGACCGAAGAGTTTTGCCCGGGCTTCCGAAACTCGGTCGCCGCCTACACCGTCAGCTTGTTGAACCCCAAGGTCATCGCCGATCTTCGCCTCCCCGACCACGGCTTGCGGATCGTCGAGCGCCGCGCGCAGAACTTCCTCCCCGCCCCGGAAGGCCGATATCTCCTTGCCGCCGAGGGGATCACCGAACGCGAGATTGCAAAGTTCAGCCGCCTCGATGCCGAGCGCTATGCCGCTTTCAGCCGCCAACTCGATGCCGCTGCCGACCTCTTGCGGGAACTGATCCTGCAAGCGCCGCCGAACCTGACGCGCGGGCTGCGGCTCGACACTCTCGGCGAATTGGTGAAAGCCGCACGCCTGGGCAACCGGCTGCGCCGACTTTCCACCGAAAATCTGCGGGCGCTCTACGACCTGTTCACCAAGTCGGCCGCAGATTATCTCGACGGATGGTTCGAAGGCGAGCTGGTGAAGGCGCTGCACGGCTTCGACGCCATCGTCGGGAACTATGCGAGTCCCTCTACGCCGGGGACCGCCTATGTCCTGCTGCACCACGCCTTCGGCGAGGTGAACGGGAAGAAACGGGTTTGGGGACATGCGATCGGCGGAATGGGCGCGATCACGCAGGCGATGGCGCGGGCGGCCGCGGCGCACGGCGTGGAGATCGAGACCGACGCACCGGTGCGCGAGGTCCTGATCGAGAAGGGTCGAGTTTGCGGCGTGGCGCTCGATGATGGACGCAGCATCCGTGGCGCCGCGGTGGCCGCCAATGTCAATCCCAAGCTCCTCTATACGGCGATGGTGCCGAGCGGCGCGCTCGATGCGGATTTTCTCCGCCGCATGCAGCGCTGGCGCTGCGGCTCCGGCACCTTTCGCATGAATGTCGCGCTCTCGCGGTTGCCGAGCTTCACGGCGCTGCCGGGGAGCGCGCCGGCGGATCATCACACCGCCGGCATCATCCTGGCGCCGAGCCTCGGCTACATGGATCGCGCCTATGGCGATGCGCGCCGGCACGGCTGGAGCCGCGAGCCGATCATCGAGATGGTCATCCCCTCCACCCTGGACGATACGCTGGCGCCGCCGGGGGCTCACGTGGCGAGCCTGTTCTGCCAGCACGTGGCGCCGGAGCTGCCGGACGGCGGTTCGTGGACGAAGCATCGCGACCAGGTGGCCGACCTGATGATCGACACGGTCGAGCGCTACGCGCCGGGCTTCAAAGCCAGCGTGATCGGGCGGCAGGCGCTCAGCCCGCTCGACCTGGAGCAAGTGTTCGGCTTGACCGGCGGCGACATCTTCCACGGCGCGCTGTCGCTCGATCAGCTGTTCTGGGCGCGCCCGGCGCTCGGCTATGCCGACTATCGCAGCCCCCTGAAGGGGCTCTATCACTGCGGGTCGGGAGCGCATCCGGGCGGCGGCGTGACCGGCGCGCCCGGGCACAACGCCGCGCGCGCGATCCTCGCCGACCGGCGCAGGAGGCGGTAGGCAGTTGAGGGTGCGCGGCCGCCTTGACTCCCTTGGGCGAATTAGTAAAGTTACTTAACGAAATGGAGGATCGCGATGGCGCTCTCCATCAGTCACCGGCCGCCGCCGCCGCCCAAGAAGCCGCTCGACGCTTCGCTGCGCGGCTATCTCGCCGGCAATGCCGACATCGTCACCCGCATCAGCAAGCCGGTGCACATCGACGACATCGGCGCGTTGTCGGCGCAAAGCGACCGGCCGATCCTGTTCGAGAACATCGTCGAGAAGCCGGGCTTCCGGCTCTGCGACATCCTGGTGAAGACCAGGGCCTCGCAGGCGCGCGCGCTCGGGGTCGCTCCCGAGAACTACCTGCGCACGCTGGCCTATCGGCTGCGGCAGCCGCCGCGCGGGTTCAAGGTGGTGAAGACCGGGCCCGTGAAGGAGGTGGTCAAGCTCCACAACGAGGCCGACTGGACCGAGCTGCCGATCCCGTTCCACAAGGACAAGGACGCGGCGCCCTACATCACGGCGATGAACATCATCCGCGATCCCGAGACCGGCTTCTACAATTCGTGTCACGCCGGCACCCACGCGGTCGGGCCGCGCCGCGGCTTGGTGAGCTTCGTCACTCCGCACTCGCACGTCATCATGCGCAAGTACCGTGACCTGGGCCTCGACACGATGCCGATCGCCTTCGTGTTCGGCGTGCCGCCCGCCTACGAGATCATGGCCAACTTCTCCGGCCTGCACATGGATGCCTGGGGCGAGATGGAGATGGTCGGCACCATCATGGATCGCGACGTCGAGATGGTGCCGTGCGAGACGCTGGAGCTCAACGTGCCGGCGGAGGCCGAGATCGTGGTCGAGGGCCGCATCAACCTCGAGGGCAGGTTCAAGGTCGGCGACGTCACCTCGCCTTCGATGTATCACCTGCCGCACGACGAGAGCCTGCCGGAGGTCGAGGTCACGGCGATCACCATGCGCGGCGACCGGCCGATCTACCGCAACCACCAGACCACGCCCGAAACCGATCACCAGCCGCTGCCGCGGCTGTGTCACGAGGCGGTGCTCTACAACCGGCTCAGCGAGATCGGGCTCGACGTCAAGGACGTGCGCTTTCCGACCTGGGGCGCGGCGCTCTCCTGCATCCTGCAGTTCAGCTATCCGCGCGAGGGCATGGTCAACGACGCCCTGATGACCGCGATGGGCGCGCCCTGGCTCAACACCAAGCTGGTGGTGGCAGTGTCGCCCGACACCAATCTGGACGATCCGGCCGACGTCTACCACGCGATCGCGACCCGCTGCGATCCGGCGCGTGACGTGATCATGGTGTCGAACACGCGCGGCTCGCCCTATGACCCTTCGGCGCGGCCGTTGGAGGGACACTATCCATGGCGCACCGTCGGCAAGATGGGCATCGACGCCACCATCAAGTCGCGCCATGACCCCACTGATTTCGAGCGTGCCTGGCCCCGCAACTGGGGCAAGGTGAAACTAGAGGATTATTTGTGAAGCGCAATCCGTAGGGTGGGCAAAATCGCGTGACGTGCCGTCGCGAGCAGGCACGGCGCGCAGGCGATTTTGCCCACCGAACGCCGTCGAAGTGGTGGGCAAAATCGCGCGACGCATGCGTCTCACCGCACCGGCACGGCAGGCGATTTTGCCCACCCTACATCTAGAAGGAGAGCCGCCATGGATGCTATCGTTCCGAAGCCGAAGGTCCTGTTCGAAGCCCAGCCGTTCATCCCCTACGTGCGCGAGGAGGAGTTCGACGCGCGTCTCAAGCCGGTGGTCGAGCCCTACAAGAAGCGCATGGGCTTCCTGCCGAACGCGCTCAAGCTCTACGCCTACCGGCCGGAGATCGCCGAGACCTTGTGGAAGCTCAACAGCAACGTCATGCGCGATCCGAGCTCGACGCTCGATCAGCTGCTCAAGCGCAAGCTCGCGGCGGTCGCGTGCGCGACCAATGGTTGCGCCTATTGCACGGCGCACAGCTGCGCCATGCTCAAAAAGCCGAAGGAGAGCACTTACGAGGGCTGGGGCATCTCGGAAGCCGAGCTGCAGGACATCATCACCGGCGCCTATGAGCCGAAGAACGAGATGGAGCGCGCCTGCTTCGATTACGTACGCGCGGCCTCCGAGGACCCGACCTCGGTGCCGGACGAGATGCTGCAGCGGCTCAAGCAGCACCTGACGCCGGCGCAGATCATCGAGCTCGCCTGCGTGGTCGGATTCTGGAAATTCTACAACACCGTGCACGACAGCCTGCATATTCCGGTCGAATCCACGCTGCTGAACGATACCGGATATGTCGATCTCTAGGCTGCGGGGCGCACGCGCCAAAACGCTCGAGGTGGCGGCACCGGCGCGGGGCAATGGGGCGGCGGGCTACGTGCTGCCGGCGACCGTCTCCCGCGGTGCGCTGTTGGAGAAGGGATCGGACCGCCGGTTCCGCACGCTGGTCAGCGACCTGTTCACCATCGCGGCGCGCATGGAGGCCGTGCGCGAGCATCTCGGCCACCGTCTCGGGATCAGCGGGCCGCAATACAGCCTGCTGATTGCGGTCGCGCATCTGCAGGGCGGCACCGGCGTCAGCGTCGGCACGGTTGCCCAGGCGATGCACGTGTCGAGCGCCTTCGTTGCCTCGGAGACCGGCAAGATGGCGCGGGTCGGCTTGCTGCTCAAGCGTGCCAATCCGCAGGACCGCCGCGGCGTGCTGCTGAGCCTCGCGCCCGGCGGCCGGCTCAAGGTCGATCGCATCACGATCGAGCTGCGGGCGATCAACGATCTGTTCTTTGGCGCGCTCGACGGTAAGTCGTTCGGCGCGCTCAGCACCGCGGCGGCCGCGTTGGTGGAGAGCTCGCGCGCTGCCCTGGAATACGTATACGCGGTCGAGGGACGGCCGGGCTCGATGGTGAACGTCGCCGGCTGACGCGCACTTCGTCGCATGATGCGCAAACGGGCACAACCGCTGCCAGAATGCGCTTGTGCTATTCGGCCGGTGTGTCAACGTTGGGCTGCCGGCAGCATGAACGGGGCGCCGATCGATGGTTTCTTATTTCGTCAGATATCGCGGCTCGTCGTCCGACCCGGATGGGTTTCGCCGCTACTACGAGAGCCGGCACGCTCCGATTCTCGGCCGGTTTCCGAACATCCGATCGCTGATCCTGCATTCGCCCAGCGAGTGGGTGGACCCATTCCCGGTGCGGCGCGCGGATAGCTTTCTGCTTGCCCAGATGGTGTTCGACGGCGCGGGCGATCTCGACGCCGCGTTGCGCTCGCCGGCGCGGGCGCAGGCGCGCGACGACTTTCAGCGCTTCCCGCCGTTCGACGGAGACGTGACGCACGAGGCCATGGCCGGCAAGGTGATCTTCTGATGGCCGGCGAAGATCGACGTCGGGTGCTCCAGCGCGATTCCAATCCGCATCTGTTCCGCCCGCTGACGCTGCGCTCGGTCACGGTCCGCAACCGCATCATGGTGTCGCCGATGTGCCAATATTCGGCCACCGACGGGCTCGCCGACGACTGGCATTTCGCGCATCTCGCCGCGCGCGCGGTCGGCGGCGCCGGCATCGTTTGCGTCGAGGCGACGCACGTCGAGGCGCGCGGCCGCATCACCAAACACTGTCTCGGCCTCTGGAACGACGACCAGCGCGACGCGCTCGCCCGCATCGCAAGCTTCGCCGTGCGGCAGGGCGCGGTGCCGGCGATCCAGCTCGCGCATGCCGGCCGCAAGGCTTCGGTGTCGCGGCCTTGGGAGGGCACCGAGCCGCTGGCGCCGGACGACGGCGCCTGGGAGGTGATCGGCCCGTCGCCGCGGCCGTTCAAGCCGGGGCACCCGGTGCCGCGGGAGATGGATGAGAACCTGATCAAGGAAGTGACCGCCGCCTTTGCGGCATCGACACGGCGGGCGCGCGAAGCCGGTTTCCGCATCATCGAGCTGCACGCCGGTCACGGCTATCTGGCGCACCAATTCCTGTCGCCGCTGAGCAACCTGCGGAGCGACCGCTACGGCGGAACGCTCGAGAACCGCGCCCGCCTGCTGATCGAGACGATCACGGCGGTGCGCCATGAATGGCCGGAGGAGCTTCCGCTGTTCGTGCGCTTGTCGATGACCGATTGGGTCGAGGGCGGCTGGGACGTGCCGGAGGCGGTCGAGCTCTGCCGCATGCTCGCGGCGCGCGGCGACGTCGACCTGATCGATTGCACCAGCGGCGGCCTCGATCCGGCGCAACGCATCGCGCTTTATCCCGGCTACCAGGTCCCGTTTGCCGAGACAGTCCGCCGTGATGCCGGCATCCCGAGCGGCGCGCTCGGATTGATCTCGTCGCCCGAAATGGCCGAGGAGATCCTCGCCAATGGGCGCGCCGACCTGGTCGTGATGGGCCGCATGCTGCTGTTCGATCCCAATTGGCCGCTGCATGCCGCCAACGTGCTCAAGGCGCGCGGCGTCGCGTGGCCGGTGCAATACGAGCGCGCGAACATCTTCTAGAGCGCATTCCGATTTGGTTGAATGCGGAATGCGCTCTAGCGTCTTTAGTGGTCGCATTTTCTACGGAAAACCGGTGTCCACTTTTCCGGAAAATGCTCCGAGAGGCCGAGGAGGCCGCCATTCTCTCGCAGCAGATCGTCAACGGCCTGATGCTCGGCTCCATCTACGCGATGGTCGCGGTCGCATTGACGCTCAGCATCGGGGTGCTCAAGTTCCTCAATTTCAGCATTCCGGGCCTGTTCATGATCGGCGGCATGACGACATGGGCGCTCATCCGCGCCGGCACGCCGTGGCCGCTCGCGGTGGGCGGGGCGCTCATGATCGGCGCCGCGGCTTCGCTGGTGGTGGAGCGGTTCACCTGGCGCTGGATGCGGATGGCCGAGCATTTCGTGCCGCTGGTGAGCTCGATGGCCTTTCTGCTGCTGTTCGAGCATTTGGCGGTGGTCCATTGGGGATCGGAGTTGCGCACCTTGCCGGCGTTGTTCGGCAATGCCGACTGGCGCGTCGCCGGCCTGATCATCAGCCTGCCGCAGCTGGTCGGCCTGATCTCGTCGATCGCCTTGATCTGGGCGTTGACGCTGCTCTTGGCGCGCAGCCGCGTCGGTCGCGGCTTGCGCACGATTGCGGAAGATTCCGACACCGCGCTCCTGCTCGGCGTCGACATCAACCGCATCGTCCCAGTGGTGTTTCTGGTGAGCGGACTGTTCGCCGCGCTTGCCGGCGTGGTCTTCGCGCTGAACTACCGCCAGGTCCATCCGTTCATGGGCGAGGTGGTCGGATTAAAGGGCATCTCGGCCATGATCGTCGGCGGCATGGGCAATATCTGGGGCTCGATCGTGGGCGGCCTGATCATCGGCCTGGTCGAGGTGATGTCGATTGGATATTTCGGCGCCGATGTCGTCGACATCGCCGTCTACGGGCTGCTGCTGTTCATCCTGTTCGTCCGTCCGACCGGATTGTTCACCGGTTCGCTTGTCGGGCAGGCGCGCGTATGAGCGGCTATCTCGAAGGCATTCTGGTCCTGCTCGCCGTGAACGTGGTGTTCGCCTATGGCGGCTTCCTGCCGCTCGCGGCCGGACAGCTCAATCTCGGGCTCGCCGGTTTCGCGGCGATCGGCGCCTATGCGTCGGCCTACCTAAGCAACGTCTTCAAGCTGTCGCCGCTGATCGCCATTCCGTCGGCCGGAATCATAGCCGGCCTGGTGGCGCTTGCGGTCGCGGTGCCGGTGTTGCGCACGCGCGGCATCTATCTGGCGCTCGCCACCTTCGCGCTCGGCCAGATCGTCCAGGCGATCATCCTCAATCTCGAAATCGTCGGCGGCGCCGCCGGCTATCCGGTGGCGGCGTTCATCCGGTTTCCGACCATCGCCGCGGTGGCGGTGATCGTCGTGCTGTTGGTCTGGCTCTTGTTCGGCACCCGCTTCGGCATCGCGGTGACCGCGGTGCATGACGACGAGAGGGTCGCCGATCTCATGGGCATCGACGTGCGCGCCTTCCAGATCGCGGCGTTCGCGCTCGGCTCCGCCATCGCCGGAGTAGGCGGCGGCCTCTACGCGCATCATTTCAGCTTCATCGAGGCGCAGTATTTCAATATCTCGCTCAGCATCACGATCGTGCTTTACGTGCTGCTCGGCGGCACCCAGACCGTGCTCGGGCCGCTGCTCGGCGCGGCGGTGTTCACGCTGCTGCCGGAAGTCCTGCGCGCGAGCGCCAACTGGCGCTACGTCGTGTTCGCCGCCGCCTTGATCGTCATCATGGCGTTGCGGCCCGAAGGCCTGGTGACCGGGGCGCAGCTGCGCCGCCTGCTCGGCTGGCACCGCGGCGGGCCGGGCGAAGCCGCGCTGGCGAGCGAAGCGAGCGGCCAGCGCGGCGACCCTATAGAGCGCGCGCCGGACACTCGCCCTGAACCGGGCTCGTCGGCGCGCGCCGGCGCGAAGGAGCGCGCCTGATGACGGATGCCGCCGCCATCCTGCGTTTCGAGGCCGTGAGCAAGCATTTCGGCGGCCTGCGGGTGATCGAGGATCTGAGCTTCGCGGTCCG
>WNEY01001819.1_pt1 | contig 15321 bp, 13 predicted proteins | sample 5400531 | NCBI WGS metagenome assembly WNEY01 (sample SAMN13153338, study PRJNA577476) | soil metagenome | isolation source: 200 cm saprolite under Douglas fir tree site 1 | place: USA:California | collected 2015-04-18
CTCCTGCCTCGTAGGGTTTGCCGAAGGCGAGTGGCCACCGGCGTGGTTCTTGCCTATCTGTTCGTCGTCGCGTACAGCTTCCCTACCACAATCGCCCAAGGACACATCTTCCGCATCGGGTTCTATCGGCTGCCGATCACCGTTACGGAAGGGGTGTTCTGGTGGTGGTTTGTGGGATCGATGTTGGGCTTCTTATCGGTGATAGCTTTCGGCCTAGTTGATCGCTTGGTGCGCGCAGCTGCCTGGACGTACCGCAAGGTGCAGCAGCCTGCACAACAGCGTGTCAGCGATAATTCCGAGACCGCTCCACCTTCACCCAGCCGCCGCCAGTTCTTGCAACAGACCGCCGTGCTGGTAAGCGCCACGCCTTTTGTGGCGGCGGGCTATGGGCTGCTCTACGAGCGGCAGGATGTGGAAGTCGTGCGGCAGCGCGTCCGGCTGGCGCACCTGCCCAAGACTTTCGATGGATTTAGGATCGCCCAGCTTTCCGACATCCACATGGGTCCGTTCACGACTGCGGACTACATTCGCCGTTGCGTCGCGATCACGAACGGCTTGAAACCCGATCTGATCGTGCTGACCGGCGACTACATTGCCTGGGACCCGGGTGCGGAAAGCGAAGTGGTTCGTGCATTGGCGGGGCTGCGGGCACCCCAGGGCGTTTTCGGTTGCCTGGGAAATCACGAAGAGGAAAGCAACACCGAAGACTACATCACCAGTTTATTTGCGGAGCACGGCATTCACATCCTGCGCCAACAGCGCACACCCATTCAATTGGCCAGCGAGACCGTTAACTTGATGGGGATCGACGACCCGCGAGGCGAAACCGAAGCGGAGTGGATGCGGGATATTTACCGGCGCCTGCACAAAGGGCTGGTGACGCAGGGGACAGTCAATATCCTGCTGGCACACGAACCGTCGATGTCCATGTTCGATCGCGCCGCCGAGCTACGCATTGACTTGATGCTAGCCGGGCACACGCATGGCGGGCAGTTGGCGCTGGAGGTCGTTCGCCGTGAGCTCAACCTCAGTCGTCTGATCTACCGTTACACCAACGGATGGTATCAAAACCGAGGCACGATGCTTTACGTCAATCGCGGCATCGGCACCACCGGCTTCCCCATCCGACTCGGGGCCCGGCCGGAGATTACAGTGCTTGAACTCACTCGGCAGGATTAGCACCACGGCTGGAAAACGTTCCGAGTTCAGCTCGGCGCTCAAATGAAGAACAGGTCAACTGTTGTCAACAGGCGATTGCGCTCACAGCCTTTGCAACCAGGCCTGGGCCGGATTCTAGTCGTATGACGGGCAACTCGGAAACTGACCCACCACCGCCGGAAACCTAACTGCGCATAATTTCGTGACAACATATTGGCGGTTTGCCGCGTCCAATGATATGTGACATGAAGTTACAATGCCCCGGTGGGCGCGCTTTTGACGAGCCTGCCGAGCACCGGCCATCAAACCAGTGATGATCATGGCGCACCCGGCAGCTATAAAATAATTGTGCGGGAATTGCGGTGATATACTGAAGGTCGCGCCGGAAGTCTCTTGAACGCTAAGAGGAGCGAGAACTATGGGTCAGCAGGTAAAAGAATTGTTTGATTGGGCGCGTCGGCGCAAAATTTTGGCTTCGCTATTCGTTGCGCTGACGCTGGTCGTCGGTATTCTGATTGGGTCGGTGGTTTCTGGACGAGTCTCGGCGATGAAGGCGCTTTCGTTCGCGGGAACGAACGCCACGCGCCTGGCGGTGCCGGATCCCATTCCTTCGTCGGCTTCGTTCGCTTCGATCGTTACGCGCGTCGAACCTGCGGTGGTCAACATTGCCACCACGCAGGTGCTGGAGCGCCGTCCCAAAAAGCGCCGCTCGCAACAGTACGATCAAGACGATCCGATGCAGGACTTCTTCGACCGTTTCTTCGACGGGCGCCAAGACGGCCCGCCACAGGCGGAGCGCAGCTTGGGCTCGGGCGTGATTGTGGATAAGCGCGGCTATATTTTGACGAACAATCACGTCGTGGAGCAGGCCACCAAAATTCAGGTGCAGTTGGACGGCAACACGCAGACCAAATACACCGCGAAGGTCGTAGGCGTCGATGAAGACACGGACCTCGCGGTGATCAAGATTGACGCCGACAAAGAATTGCCGACGGCCAAGCTGGGTAATTCCGACGGTGTGCAGGTGGGCGATTGGGTATTGGCCATCGGAAGCCCATTCGGTTTGCAAGCCACGGTGACCGCTGGAATCATCAGCGCCAAGGACCGCGCGGGAATTGGCGGGGCAGGGCATCAGTTCCAAAGATTTTTGCAGACGGATGCGGCGATTAATCCTGGAAACTCCGGTGGACCGCTGGTAGACCTGGCGGGAGAAGTGGTGGGGATCAACACCGCGATTATCACCGGCAGCCGCGGGTATGAAGGCGTCGGCTTCGCGCTGCCCTCGACCACGGCGATCAGTGTGTACAACCAGATTATTTCGCAGGGGCGCGTAACGCGCGGCTCGATTGGCGTGAGCTTCCAGGAAGACCTGGGCACCAATGCCATAACGCTGAAGGAGCTTGGGGCGCCGTACGGCGTGGTGATCATGAACGTCGAACCCGGGAGCCCGGCGGAAAAAGCCGGCCTGAAGGGTGGAGATGTCATCACCAGCGTGAACGGCAGTCCGGTGAAGACTGGCAACGACCTGGTGAATCCAATCGCGCAAGCGGCGATCGGAAGTAAGATCAAGCTGAGTTACGTGCGCGACCGCGCTCGGAAGGAAACGACCGCCGTGGTGGAAGACCGCACGCGGGTATTTCCGACGCAGGCGGGGCGCATTAATGGGCAATCGGGCGAGGCGGCTCCAGCGGAATTCGGGCTGCGCGTCGATAGCTTGACCCCGGAACGCGCTGCGCGCGTGGGCATGGAAGGGCAGCGCGGCGTTCTGGTTACCGACGTCGAGCCCGCCAGCTTCGCGGACGACATCCAATTCAACCGCGGCGACGTGATTACCGAGGTCAACCACGAGCCCATCAACTCCGTGGACGATTACAGGCGTGCCGTAGGCAAGCTGAAGCCGGGTGCCAACGTGGTGTTCAAGGTTCTGCGGCGCGGCGATGCGGACCGAACCTTTACGCTGTACCTATCGGGCGTGGTACCAGCGGACAACCGACAATAGTCCTATTGCGGGCCTTAGCGGGTCTGCGATATAGAGGGTCGAGGCTTATGCGACTTCGAAGAGCCATCCCTGCGACTCTGATGCTGCTCCTGGCGGCGCAGTGCGGGGTGTCGGCAGCTTCGGGCCCTGCAAGGCCTATGGGCGCTGGAAGCAAAGCGTCGGGCTCGGCCGCAAGCGGCGGAGCGCGGGCAAGGAAATCGAGCAAACACTCCGGGCGGCGGGAGCGGGGACAAAAAACTCCCACTTCCGACCGCATCTCCGAGATTCAACAAGCTCTGGCGAAAGATGGGTCGTTCACCAGAACACCCAACGGGAAGTGGGACGATTCCACCGTGGAGGCGCTGAAGAAGTTCCAGGCTGGCCACGGGCTGAACCCCAGCGGCAAACTCGATGCGCTTACCTTGCAAAAACTGGGTCTTGGTTCGCAGACGGCGGGAGTTGCAGCGCCCATGCCGCCAGTGACTTCCTCCTCCGCCGCACCGAGCACCACGCAAACCGCCAAGCGCGAGTAAGCATCCTGCCGCGAATCTCGATTGCATTCCCCCTCTAACTGAATTAGAAGTCTGTCAGCACGACACTCTGTACGTGTGCCTGCGCGAGGGCTTCATGCGATGGAATCGGGTGATCCCAGGTGTATTGATTACGGTGGCGCTTGCGGCGCATACACCTGCGCAGGAGAAACCTGCGGCGAAGGCAGTAAAGGTCCTGCGCTTCGGCAAATTGTGGGACGGCAAAGGCAAATTGTGGACGAATGCCACGGTGGTCATCGACGGCAACAAAATCCTGGGCGTAACGTCTGATTCACACGCTGCTCCCGCGGGCGCTGAGGTGATTGATTTATCGAAATACACCGGCCTGCCCGGCTTGATCGATGCCCACACGCACATGACCTTCTACACGGACGAAACGCCCGGAGTACCGCTGTTGAAGCAGATGATCAATCCCGTGCCCGCCGTGGAGGTATTTCTGGCGCGCAAAGGCGCGCTGCGCACGCTCGCAGCTGGCGTCACTACCGTGCGCGATTTGGGCGCTGATCAGTACATGGACATTGCTATGCGCGATCTGATCAATCGCGGAGAAATGATTGGCCCGCGCATGTTTGTTTGCGGCTATGGCCTGTACATCACCGCGACGCCGTTCAAGAAAGAAGGAACTCCGCCGGCGGGTGGCATCGCCGACGGCGTCCCAGAAGTGCTGCGAGCGGTACGGCAGCAGATTGCTGCGGGCGCGGACGTGATCAAAATGTACGGCTCAACGGGCACGGATGACGATGTCACCGGCTTCGAGACGTACACATTCGAGGAGATGAAAGCGGCGGTGGACATGGCGCATCAGTTTGGCAAGAAGATTGCGATTCATTCTTACGGACCCGACGGCGCTCGAGACGCAGTGCGCGCGGGAGCCGATTCGCTAGAGCACGCGACCGATATGGACGACGCCACCATCCGCGAGATGGCCAAGCGCGCCACGTACTACGTGCCTACAATTGATCACAACCGCTACTACATCGACAACGGCGATAAGATCGGGTATGCGCCCGGGTACAAAGAGCGGCTCCAGGCGTTTATTCCGCGCAACCTCGAGACGGCGCGCAAGGCATTCAAGGCTGGCGTGAAATTCGCGATGGGCTCGGATGCGATTTACACCATGTTCGGAGAAAATACGCGCGAACTGGCCTGGTTTGTGAAAGCGGGCATGACCCCAGAGCAAGCGCTGCAAACTGCAACGGTGAATGGCGCCGCGCTGCTTGGGAAAGAAAAAGAATTGGGCGCGGTGGCGCCCGGCTATTTCGCGGACTTAGTGGCCGTGGAAGGCGATCCGCTCGCTGACATTAACGTCGTGCTGAACAATGTGAAATGGGTGATGAAGGATGGCGCAGTGGTCGTCGATGGCAGGCAAAATGCGGCGGGGCACTGAACAAGGGTTGGTGGCGCTGGAACTTCAGGAGATCAACTCATGGGTGTTGCTCTGTCCGATGACGTCAAGAAGCTAGTTGACCGCGCCAACTTCGCGCATTTGGCAACGCTCCTGCCTGATGGCTCGCCGCACAGCGCGCCGGTGTGGATTGCGCGTGAAGGCGATCTTCTCCTGGTTTGTACCGAAGCGAGCTCGCTCAAGGGCAAGAACACCCAACGTGATCCGCGCGTTTCTCTTTCCATCGTCGATTTTCGCGACCCGTACATCGAGGCGCAGATTCGCGGGCGGGTCATCGAGCGCCGTCCTGACCCACAGCTCAAATACTTCGACCTGATCTCGCGAAAATATATCGGCAAGCCGTGGCCCTATCGCGACGAGAACTCCCCCATCGTGCTGGTGATCGAAGTCATCAAGGCCAAATACTCGAAGCAGCCATTCGAGCACACGCCTCCTGCATCCTGATCAGCAACGTCTCAATCGTTCTTTCTGGGGTAGCAAAAAGGGCGCACCGCCGTTCCTCGCCGGCTCGGGCGCGCCAGATTCCGTTTACATTGATAGAAACGGCCGTTGGTGTCGGTTACGGGAAGGGCATATGGTCTCGTGGTTCCGAACGTGTCTAGCGACGTCTCTGTTACTCATCTGTTTGCCGGTGGTCACACAAGCGGCGGCTCATCGCTTGAGCGCCCGCGAGGCTCTTGCACAACAGCCAACCGCGGGAGGTATCCTGCAAACTGAGGACGTCACGCAGAGTCTCGGGCCCTTCAGCATCGCGGGAGAAAAGTTCACGGTAATTCTGCGCGCCAAACGCTTGCCGGAGGCGCGCAACCGCAAGCCAACGCAGACCCTCTCCGCGCTGGAGATCCGCGACCATGCTGACGCCGCGCTCTACAAACGAGCCTTCGCGTATCAAATCGTCGCAGGGAAATTCGCGACGACGCTGACCGCTTCGGCCAAGCTGCTGCCCGCCACCAATGGCAATGGCCTGCTCATCACCTACCGCGAAGAATCTTCCGCTACCCAAGGCGCCACCTACTGGCAGGTGTTTGGATTCATCAAGGGCAAGCTCGGTCTCTTTGCGAGTCCAGCGAGCCCCGAAATTCCGGGAGCGACGGGGATGCTGATGGGAACCGTCGCGCGCGGCGGTGTCATGGGAATGCCCATGGCGCAGCCGGGCGATGAGGCGGAGTTGCGCCTGTGGACTGGAAACTTCTATGTCATCCTGCCGATTCTTGTGGACTGGCGCAATGCCCGCCTGCTTCCAGGGCAGCGCTGTTTCGAGGCCGGAGGGGGCCCAGGACTTCACGAGCGAGGCTGCGACCTCCGCGTGGAAGCGCGACGCAAGCCTTCGGAAAACGACTTGGAGTTTGTGCGTATGTTCCGCGAACCGCAAGAGTTCGAAGGTGGCGCAAAGCATGTTGTCGTGAAAAAGGATTCTCAAGTCGAGTACCTCCTGGCACGCAGCATCATCGGCTGGACCGCGAACGGTGACTTGCTGCAGGCCACCTTCCCCGATCTTTGGCTCAAGGTCTTGATCGACAACGACGATGAAAAAGAGGGCTGGATCCACACAGAGCAAGAATTCCAAGCTGTGGGACTGCCTTCCACGGGCAGCCAGCCATGAAGAAAAACCTTTCGCTCCTTTCTATCCTCGTGCTCGCTATGGGATTGGTGTTTTTCGCGTGGCGCACGGCGAGAACGCATGCCGCCAAGGCAACCAACAACTCCACCGCTCTCCCTCAAGCGAGCGCGCAAACCAACGGCTTGGCCATACCGGCCTCAACAGCTTCTTCAGCGCAACCCCTAGCACAATCGGCGAGCCCAACAGCGCCCGTGCCGACGTCCGCCGCATTAGAGCAACGACTCGGGCCATTTCCCGTCGCCGGCAAAGAATACACCGCCATCATGCGGAAGGAGCTTCCCCCGGGCGCCAAGCCGGGAGAAGGCGAGACCGTGGTGAGCATGGAAATTCGTGACGCTGCCGGCGCCAGCCAATACGCGCGAGCGTTCCCCAACGTGACGCAGACCGAAGGCTTCGTCGACACGCTCTCCGTTTCCGTGAACCTACTCTCCGGCGCCCACTCCAGCGGCCTGTTGGTGAGCTATGACGAATACTCCGAGCCGTCCGCACCGGAAATCGAACCGAGCGGTTGGTGGCAGGTGTTCGGCGTCGTTGGCGGAAAGCTCAGGGCGTTCAGCGGGCCGATTCTGGTACAGGGCGACCTGCTGCCCGCCGACCCCAACGCCAAGCCCTCCTCCCCGCCTCCACCGTTTGCTGCTCCAGAGGATCTTCTGCGATTCAAAGTATGGGCCGGCCGCTTCCGGCTGATCTTTCCGGTTCGCATTGATTGGACGCTAGGGAAGCTTGTGCCCGCCCAGCCATGCAACATCGCCGCCGACGGTCATGTCGAAGCCTGCGAGTATAAAGTGCTGCCGGAAAATGAGCGTCAGATACAAGACCTTACCTTCGTGCGGCTTTGTCCCGTGGCCGGCATTGCCTGCAAGAATCCCGAGCGCGTGGTGGTAAAGAAGGATTCCAAGGTGGAATTATTGGCCGCGAGCGCCGAGATGCAATGGAACCCAGGGAAGGCAAGTGGCCCCTCCGGCGATCCCAAGAATTCGCTGGACGATGCCGGGGCCATCGCTGTGCTCTCGAAAGAGCCATTGCCCAGGGTGCGCATCGATGGCAAGGAGGGATGGATTCACAGCCAGGAAGATTTCGATGCCTTGGGCATGCCGCAGGAACAGTAGGATCAGCGGTTGGCGGCGGTTACGGCTACGCCTAATTCCTTCAGCTTCGCTCGAGCGCGGCGCTCTTCTTCCGTGCCGGGGAAGCGCCTCACCACATCGCGCAGCTCGCGGACGCCAGCTGTTTTTTGCCCCAGCTCGATAAGCGCCATGCCTTTTTTGAGGTGCGCCGGAGCGAGCTTGAAGCTTTTCGGATAATTCGTGAGCACGTGGTCGTACTCCGTGACCGCCTGGTCGTAGTTTTTCTGCGAGTAGGCAATTTCGCCGAGATAGAACTGCGCGTTGGAAGCCAAATCCGTGTCGCCGTAAAACTTCAGGTAGTCCTGGAATTCCTGTCGTGCCAACTCGTACTTGCCGCTGGTGATGTCGCGCAATCCGTTAGAGTAGAGCGTATCCGCGGAAGGCGCCGCGCTTGCGGTGCTCGCAGCGCGCGAGGGGGGCAGTCCGCCGCTGGGCTGAGAAGGCATTGCTCCTCCTGAACTGCTCGTCCCGGTCGAAGGCACGGCACCGCCGCCGCCGGAGATTTTGGCGTCGACACTCTGCACCGTGTTCTGCAAATCCACTAACTGCTGATTCAGCTTGCCCAGGCGCGATTTAATTTCCTCCAGGTTGTCGGAAAGTCCCTGCACCTGCGTGGACATGGTGTCCAGCCGCGCGCCCGAGTTCGCCTGCACGTCCTGCACCGACTTTTGCAGCGCGCCCATGGTGCCGTTGAGCTTGCCGACGGTCTCCCCAGATTGCTCGACCAGCGTCTTCATCATCGTGTGGTCCTGCGTCATCTGCGTGGAGAGGTCCTTCTGCCCCTGCAGCAGCGTCGTGACGTCGTGTTGCAGCTCGATGAGCTCGCGCGCCACGGCTTGTGCGGGGCGCGGTCCGACCGCGCTGCCCACGATAGCTCCGGCGACCACGGCAGCGCTGAAAATAGCAATATTGCGTGCACGCATGAAAAACCTCCTAGTGTCCGGCGAATGCAAAGCGTTCGCGCGGAGGGTCCAACGCTTCCATGAACTGCCGCAGGCCAGGTGAGAATACTTTTACAGAAGAACGCGGAACGGTCAATTCACTCTTCACTGTAAAGCTAGAACCGCGCGCGGAGCAAGAGGTTGCTTGCACGCGGTTTCGAAACAGCGCTGCCGTCCGGTTGCCCGCGCAACTAGCGCTGCCATCCTTCGCCTATCCGATGAGGATAGGCGATCGGAGATTCCGACTCCTGTCGGAAAGGACTTCAACGTTGGATGCTTGGCAACCGCGCATGTCCGGACGGCAGGGGCGCAGCATCCTGCGCCCTGCGACGAAAACACGCGCTGTAACAGGTTACTGCGCGCGCACGAAGTGCCCGCGGCGGTTTTGCTGCCAGCAGGTCTCGTTGTGCTCGTTGCAGAAGGGCTTTTCCTTGCCGAAGCTGACCGTGGTCATCCGCTCGGCAGAAATGCCCAGCGAAACGAGATACTGCTTCACGGCGCCGGCGCGGCGATCGCCCAGCGCCAGGTTGTATTCCGTGGAACCGCGCTCGTCGCAGTGACCTTCGATGGTCACACGAAACTGCGGATAGTTGCGCAGGAGCTCCGCGGTCTTGGCGAGCGCTTGGCGCGCATCCGGGCGAATGTCAGCCTTATTGAAATCGAAATAGGCATCGCGCACTTCATCTGTAAAGATTTTGTTGTAGTCCGGCTCCGGCGCCTTCTCCGGCGGCGGAGGAGGAGTACTAACAACCACGCGCGCGGTGGCGCTCGCGGAACCGCCCGGGCCGCTGGCGGTGACGGTGTACGTCGTGGAATCGGCGGGCGTCACCTTCGTCGAGCCTTCGGCGTTGACCGTGCCCACTTCCGGCGCAATGGTGAGCTGCGTCGCGTTCGTGGAGCTCCAGCTCAACGTGGCGGACTCGCCCTTGGTAATGGAAGTCGGACTGGCGGAAAGGGTGACAGTGGGTTCAGGCTTGGGCTGCTCCACGGGCGGTGGCGGCGGCGGAGTAGCTGCCACGGGCTTCTTTTTGCAGCCAGCCGTAAACACCGTAGCCAGCAGACCCGCCACTAGCAAAGCGCGGTACAACGGTCGCGAGACGTCAGTCATTCGTATTCCTCCTCAGAAGTACTTGGACTACCCGTGTTCGTCCCACCGAAGGACCTATCCTAACACCGGCGGGCTAGTTCCGGGCGATATCTCGTATCACGATATATTATCAATCGCGCACAGCAGAGTCATGCTTAAAAAGCATCATTTGGGTGACCAATTGGGCGACTCGTTGTGTCCGGTCATGGTCAGCTCATGGGCCTGGCTGCCGTCGGCGAGCATGGTCCAAATCTGCCGCTCGCCGTTGCGCGTGGACTCAAACACCATATGACGGCCGTCGGGCGCCCAACAGGGCCGCTCGTTTTTGCCGCTGTCGCGCGTGATTTGCACGATATTGTGAGTTGCCGCTTCCATCAAGTAGATATCGAAGTTGCCGTCGGGCCGCCGCCAACTGAACGCCAGCAACTGACCGTTGGGCGCCCAGGCTGGGTCGATCAAGTAGCCTTTGTCCGGCACGTCGATTTCCGCAGAGCTGGTGCCATCCGCGTTCATCATGTACAGCTTCGGAATGCCGCCACGGTCGCTGACGAATACGACGCTCTGGCCGGTCTTGGGGTTCCACGTCGGGGAGGTGCTGGCGCCGGTTGCAAAAGTCAGGCGCTGGGGACGGCCGCCATTCGCGCCCACCACAAACAGCTCCGGATTCCCCAGCATCGACGACGAAAACATGATTTGCGAGCCATCCGGCGACCACGCCGGCGCGCTGTTGGAACCTCGGAAGCGGGGAAAGGAAACGACTTTGTTGGCGTCCACGGAATACATGCAGATTTGTGGGCTCACAACGCCGCTCGCGCCCGGGGCGAAACAGGTAAACGCGATGCGCGAAGCGTCCGGCGACCAACGCGGCGTAAGCGAAATGGTGTGCAGGGAGGTGAGCGGGTGCTGATTGGCACCGTCGTAATCCATGATCCAGATTTCTTTGGTGCCAGTGCGCGAGCTGACGAAGGCGATCTGTGTGGAAGCCACGCCGGGCAAGCCGCCGGAGAGTCGGCTGATGATTTCATCGGCAAACTGGTGCGCGAATTTGCGGACCTGGGCGTCGGTTGGCGTGCCGCGATAGACCTTGCCGATCACCGCTTGCGTTGAGGGGCTGCGCACATCAAAAAGCCACCCGGAAATCACCGCTTCGGAGGCAGCCTCTGTCGAGTTTCCGAAGGCGATGAGATTGCTGTTCAACTGCGTCGTGGTCCAGTCACTGTTTCGCAATTCGCCGGGAACACTGGGAACCTGAACGGGGTAGAAGCTTGGGCTCACAAGATCGACGATACCGCTGAATTGCAAATCATCGCGCACCACTTGAGTGAAGAGCTGCGAACGCGACTTGGCGTTCTCTCCGCGCGGAGCGAAATCAGTGACGGCTATCCGCGGCTTTTCAACGCCCAACCCGGTGCCGATGCGCACCCAATCCTGCGCAAACGCCGCATTGCCGAAGAAAAGAAACAGGACGAACGCAGACAACACAAAGCATGACAAGTACCGCTCTCTCACTCTCGCCTCCCGATTCAGATGGTCCTGCCGCGAGTCGCCTGTTTTCCCGCACTTAGTGCGTTCCTGGCGGCAAAAAGTCAAACGTCACCGAAACATACGAGCCCGAATAGTCCGCTGGCAGGGGAGGCATGGGATTCGAGTCGTATAAAGCCCGCAAGCCTGAAGTGTCAAACGACGAGTTCCCGCTGCTGGTTGCAATGCGAATGTCGCGCACGCTCCCGTCGCGGTTGATGGTGAACGTAGCCGTGGCATGGATTGTGCGCGAAGCTCGCACGGCAGGGTCAATGCTGGATTGTATCCAGTTCTGCGAAATGCGCCTGCGGATCGCTTCCACATAGGCCGGGTAGCGCCCAGCGAAATCGCCTCCCGTGGGGCCTTGCATCTGCACGCCGTTCGAAGCGTATCCGGTCGTTTGCTGGTAACCGGTCGGGGGAGTCATCCGGCCGCCGTTACTGGGCGCGGCGTTGTCTGGAACGGGAGTCTTGTTTTCGAAAGCCCTCGACTTGGGAGAAGGCGGAAGTGGTTTCTCTTTCGTGAATTTCGGTATTTTTATCTCCGGCTTTGGCGGTTCGGGCGGCTTGGGCTGCGGCAGGCTCTTGTACAGGCTGTCAGTCGGATCGAACGTTCTGCTCTCAGTGAGTTCCGGCGGCGGGGGCATAGGAATGCCGGCCCTGCCACTGACCAGACTTACCTTGACCTCGCCTTCGCTGCCGCCTCCCACGCTTCCCCACCCTTGACCTTGAAGATGAAACACGATGGAAATAATGACCGCCGCCGTGAACAAGCCATGCAGAATCAGAGATTGCACAATGTACCGCCGAAGGCTGAGATCGTCCGGATTGGCGACCGCCACGCTCATAAGTTATTGGGTACGCGCCCGGTCCGTAATCGGCTCGGTCACGATGCTGATATTACTGATGCCCGATTGCCGCAGAGTGTCTACAACGCTGGCGAAGATGCCGAAGGGGACTTTTTCATCGCAGCGGAGGAATACGGCATCTTGCGGCTTCTTGAGCTGCGATTTCACCCTGGCGCCGAGTTGATGGACATTAACCGGCTCATTCCCGAGATACACTTTTTGCGCTTTGTCGATGGTCACCACCAGCCGCTGCTCGGTGATTTCCTTCACGCTGTGCGTTTTGGGGACGTCGACCTCGATGCCGGATTGCAGAATCGGCGCGGTGATCATGAAAATGATCAGCAGCACCAGCACGATGTCGATGAACGGCACCATGTTGATTTCGGAAAGCGAGGTCTGCGTCGATTTGCCGAGTTGAGGCATGTCAGAAGCTCTTCAACGCCGCCATGTTAGCTGAACGTTTTTTCGACCTGCGCGGCGACTTCCAGTGTGAAGGTGTCCAGCCGCTGCGCCAAGTCCTTAATATTTTGCAAGAATTGGTTGTAGAAAATAACTGCGGGGATTGCGGTCGCAAGTCCTGCGGCTGTGGTCAGCAGAGCTTCGGAGATGCCCGGCGCCACGGCACGAAGACTCGCCGCGCCGGCGCTCCCCAGCCCGGAAAAGGCGTCGATGATGCCCCACACGGTTCCGAACAGCCCGATGAACGGGGCGACCGAGCCGGTGGTAGCCAACCAGGCCATGCCCTTTTCCACGCGACGCACTTCTTCTGCAGCGGCCACTTGCATGTTTGCAGTGACGGCCTGGAGGCTCTTGAGTCTTGGCGGATGCGGATTAGTGGGCTGCCCGCCAACTTGGCTCTGCAATTCGCGGTACCCCGCCGCATAGACATGGGCAAACGGCGAGCCCGCGGAAGCCAGCGCTTGCGGATTGGCAACACCACGCGTAGCGCGGAAGATGCGCAAAAATTGGTCGCTCTGCCTGCGAAGACGGCCGAACAAGCCGACCTTCTGCAGAATCATGGCCCACGAGATGATCGAGAACAGCAACAACAACAACAGAACGCCGCGGGCCACCCAACCGGTGTTGGCGAAGATGCTTCCCAGGTCGATTAAGAGAACTGCTGCGAAGACAAAAATGACGTTATCCCCTCAGTTCCAACGAATTTTCTGGGCCTTCAGCACCGTAGCACACGCTTCTCACGGAATCAAAGAAAACCGCTAAAAATGATGTTGTCGTTTTGGCGGCGCTCAACACCCGCGGAAATCGCGGTTTTCTCTTACGAAGCGACTCCAGAGAGACGTTGCGACCTATGCTAAACTGCAGCGTGCAAGATGGCTGAAACATTCGACATTAGTTTGGACTCGCTGGCCGGGCGTTCGGTTGCTCCGCAGAACGTGGCTAGCAGCAATTCGTCCGCGTCTTCCCACCGAAACGGCAGCACCTTTTTCCTCGAAACATTCGGCTGCCAGATGAACGACCACGACTCCGAGAAAGTCGCGGGCGTGCTGCTCGCGCGCGGCTATCGCCAGGTGGAATCGCCGGGGGCCGCTTCATTGGTCCTCTACAACACTTGCAGCATCCGCGAAAAGGCGGCGCAAAAAGTTTTTTCACGACTCGGGGAGTACCGCACGAAACAAGCCGCGGGGCAAATCATCGGCGTGCTCGGCTGCGTGGCCCAGCAGGAAGGCCAGGAAATCTTCGAGCGCGCGCCGTGGGTCAGCTTGGTGTGCGGCTCGGCCAGCTACCGGAAATTGCCGGACCTGTTGTCGCAACTGGAAGCAGGGAATCAGCGCGTCACCGGGCTCGACACCGACACCGACGAAACGTTCGAAACGCCGGTAACCCGCCGCGACAATCCCTGGCGCGCGTACCTCACCATTATTGAGGGCTGTGACAAAGCGTGCGCCTATTGCGTCGTGCCCTATACGCGCGGGCCGGAACGCAGCCGCGCCAGTGATTCGGTGTTGAAGGAAGTGCGGGAGCTTGCGAACTTGGGATATTCCGAAGTGCAGCTTCTCGGCCAGACGGTGAATTCGTACGCCGATCCGTCCAAGCGTAAGATGCGCTTTTCCGATCTGCTGCTCGCCGTTGCCGATGTCCCGGGAATTCGGCGCGTGCGCTTCACCACCTCGCACCCGCGCGATTTCGGCGCCGACATTGTTGCCGCGCTCGAAGCGCAGCCCAAGCTGTGCAATCACGTGCATCTGCCGGTGCAATCGGGCTCGACGCGTGTATTGCGCGCCATGACTCGCACCTACACGCGCGACGAGTATCTCGAGAAGATCGCCATGCTGCGTGGCGCCAAGCGCGAAATCGCGATTACCACCGATATCATTGTCGGCTTTCCGGGCGAGACCGAGGCCGATTTCGCCGAGACGCTGAGCCTCCTGGAAAAAGTTCGCTACGACGCCCTGTTCTCCTTTAAGTATTCGCCGCGTCCAAATACGCCATCGCTTTCCATGCCGGACGCAATTTCCGAAGAAGAAAAAAGCCGGCGCCTCGCGATTCTGCAAGAAATACAGCGGGAAATTCAAAGCCAGCGCAACGCAACCTTGGTGGGCAGCACGTTTGAGATACTCGTGAGCGGTAAGTCGCGCCGCGAAAACCAGTGGAGCGGCCACACCGCATGTCACAGGGTCGTAAATTTCGCTTCACAACAGCGCGAGCTTTTGGGAACCTACGTGCAGGTTCGCGTGACCGGCGCGGGCCCAAACAGCCTGGTGGGAGAACAGGTGACTTAGCTCAGGGAGGCCTCGATGGAAGTGGAGATGAAAATCCGCGGCCTGATGATGGACCCCGTCACCAATATGCCCATCGTGGTGCTGAAGGACGTGCAAGGCCAGGCCATACTTCCCATCTGGGTCGGCGTTTACGAAGCGAACGCGATTGCGCTGGAAATCGAAAAAGTGCAGACGCCGCGTCCCATGACCCATGATCTGCTGAAAAATGTTCTGCTGGGGCTTGAGGTACGCGTGCAGAAAGTCGTGGTCAACGATTTGAAGGACGACACGTTTTACGCCTTGATCTGGGTGGAGCGCGACGGCCAGATGATGACCATCGATTCGCGGCCCAGCGATGCGCTGGC
>WNEY01001820.1_pt1 | contig 15316 bp, 10 predicted proteins | sample 5400531 | NCBI WGS metagenome assembly WNEY01 (sample SAMN13153338, study PRJNA577476) | soil metagenome | isolation source: 200 cm saprolite under Douglas fir tree site 1 | place: USA:California | collected 2015-04-18
CACCTGGTGGCCGTGCTGGTTGACGGCGACACCGGCGTCGGCATCGATTTGCCAGAGCAGCCATTCTCCCGGCCCCTCGTGCAGGCCAAGATGCCTGGTCAGCGGCGTGTCCCGGGCCGCGGCGACGGTCCAGCCCCAGTCGTCGGGCGCCAGCGAGACGAACCGCACGGCCAGGTGATCGCCCGGCACCGCGCCGCGCACCGCGATCGGGCCGGTCAGGCAGTGCCCGCGCCGCGAGCTGAACATGGTGGGCACGGTCTCGCCCGGCGTCTTCTGGCGCTCAAGAGAGCCCGAGGCGTCGAGCGAGCGCAGCAGCACGGTGTCGCCGGAGTCGACCGTCAGAACAGGATCAAGCTCGTGGTTGAAAACTTCAACAGTGGTCTGTTGCGTCGCGTCCAGACGATAGCTGCCCATGAAGTGATCTTCCCCGTCAGGCGGTTGGTCGTCGAGTGCATGAGCTGGCGCGCTCCCGGGTAGCTGGAGGCGCCGCTTCGCGGTCGCTCTGGCGCCGCCTCCGGCTGGGTCAGCCCAGGTCAGGAGGGGCCATTTTGGTGTGCCCTCAGTTCATGACATTTCTGTCATGTTAACGGGGCTTTCATGACCATTTTGTAACTTGACCCGGGCATACCGGTTATTAGGCTCATGGGTTAATTCGAGCAGTTAGCTGGGGACAACTCACGATTAGTTCGGCTGCGTTCGACTAGAGCAGGAGAGTGGCCACATGACCGAATCCTCATTAAACCGAGCCGGCCGTTGCCCGATGCAGGGCAGGCCCCTGGCCGCCGACGAAGCGGCACCCGTTCCCGAGATGGTGCAACTGGCCAGTAGTCCGCTGAACCGGCGCATGGTGCTGAAGGTCGGCGGCGTCGGTGCCATGGCCGCGACGATCGGCGCCGTCGGTGCTGCCGCCTGGACTCCACTTCGAGCCAAGGCCGCGACCACCAGGTCCAGCGGCCCCATGGCCCAGGCGGCGTCAGGCCCGTTGCCCGATATCCAGTTCGACATCGGCGCCTTCGTCCACCCGGCCCAGACCATCGCCGGGGTGCTCGTCGACTTCGGCGTCCTCTACACGTTCTGCGCGCCCGCGTCACTGACCCGCAATCCGACCAAGCAAGACCAGTCAGTTCTCGCCGCCGCGCTGAACACCATCGAGCAGGCCTACGCGTTCTCCCCGAGCGGGATCTTCACGTTCGTGGCCTACGGCCTGCCGTACTTCAACCGGCTGCCGAAGAGCCTGGTCTCGAGCGCGATGCCGCGACTGACCTCCAACACGAGCCGGTTCGCGCTGGAAGAGGCCGTCCCCGGTCCGACCGACGTATCGCCGCTCAACCCAGGTGTGACCAAGCGGCTCTACAACGTCCCGGTGCGGATCGAGACGAACGACGTGCTGTTCACCCTGCGCAGTGATTCGCTGGTCAACATCACCGAGGTCGCGGCCTGGTTCAACGGCAGCGGTATCCTTAACAACCAGTCCGTGCCTTCGCCCTCGTTCAACGGGCTGTTCAGCTTCAAAACCCCGCGGCTTAACTTCGTGCAACCAGGTCTGCCGCGCAAGGTGGCCGCCACCAACGGCTTCTCTTTCACGAACCAGATCAACCCGGCCTCGTCGATGTGGATGGGCTTCGTCGACCAGCAAGTCAACGGCAGCGCGCCGAGCGGGGCGACGGTGACGTTCGCCGGGACCTCGTCCGCCGTGCTTACCACGGCCAAGCCCGGCGACTACTTCGACAACGGCTCGATCCAGCACCTGTCGCACGTCATCGACGACCTGGAGCAGTTCTACAGCGTCGACGGCACCAACTCCAGCGAACCGGAGACGTTCAGCGAGCGGGTCCAGTACATGTTCCGCTCCAAGACCCCGAGCGGCGCCCCTGGCCTGCCTTTCCCCGAGGACCCCAACGACGCGTTCACCAACGGCGGCGGGCTCGGCGCGCCGACCGGGAATCTGACTACGCAACAGCAGTCGGCCTTCCTGCCGAACCAGTTCAACGGCCCGAACGACCAGGCCACGAACTTCGATCCAGGCGCCGTTACGCCTACCTACCGGGTAGGCCACCTGGCGGGCCTGCAGCGCTCGTCCCGGGCCGCCGACGGTACCCCGCTGCACATACGCAACGACGGGCCGGGCTTGTCCTCCCAGGACGTGCCGGACGGCTCGGTGCAGCCCACCCTCGAATTCACCGCGTTCGTGCCGACGGCTGACTTCTTCCGCGTCATGCGGATCAATTCGGCGTCGCTCGACTACGTCAAGGCGGGTCAGCAAGGAGGCACCGCAGCCAGCGTGCCGCCCGGCGTGGAGGCTGCTGACCCCGGTGACGACGGCCTGGAGCGGTTTACCCAGGCCACCAGGCGCCAGAACTTCTTGGTGCCACCAAGGCGGCACCGCGCATTCCCGTTGCTAGAGGAGACCTGATCTGGCCGCGTTCTGACGCGGGTCAGGTCCATTGGATTTGCCCAGGGAAGCCTGACCCGCGCCGGTACTCAGGCAACTAGCGCAGGTCAGGCTCTACGCCCGCCCGTCGACTCTCCGCGACGGGCGGGCGTTTTCTTAGCTGGCTGCGCTGGCCGCGCTGGCTGCGCTGGCCGCGCTGGCTGTCTATGCGGGCGCCCGGCCTAGTTCCCCAGGGGATCCGCCGTTCATGGCCCACCGACTCGCCTTTCCCCCGGACCGGCCCCTGAAGAACGCCCGAACCGCGCCGGCACTACTGACGACCAATCCAAGCCAAACGGCGTCGCATGATTCCAGGAGATGGTGGGTTTCTGGACTCATAAACGATATCCGCGCGGTCCGGGTCGCCGTGACCCGAGTTGGCTCGTTTAGTGCGTACCCGGTGAACTCCGGTAGCCGGGTTTGGTGCGCAAAGCTGGCCCTGGCGGACCTGAACGGGCAGGTGCAAGCCTGGGAGCCAGAATGGTGAGTCATCTCAGGCCACATCATTCACGCGTATGCCATTTGACCACGCTCGCCCCAGGCCCCGTCCGCCGTGATCATCTTCCGGAACAGATGAATATGCTCTTTCATCTGGATTTCCGGGGATGAATATGCGCATTCATCTTTCGGACCCACTACCGGATAGTCGCCTGTGCCTGTTTAGTCCGTTAGTGAACCCGTCCTGGCGGAGCCGGGCGCCGGGAGCCGGGCGCCGGGAGCCGGGAGCCGGGCGCCGGGAGCCGGGAGCCGGGCGCCGGCCTGCGCGCGGAGCTGCCATGCGGTCGGCGTTGCTGTGGCTGTCCCGGGGTGAGCAGCGTCGCCGGCCCGCTGGCGTTGTTACCTCAGCGGTTGGGGGTCAGCGTTGTCGTGGGGCTCGGAGGTGTTGCAGCGGTCACGGGTCAGCGTTGCTGCGGCTCGGCCATGAAACCCACACCGGAAACCGAGTTCGGGGTCCAGAAATCTATTTCTCCCTAGAATCGTGGCGACTTTCCGCCTAGTGGAGACTTAGCCGCGGATTTCAGCGGGTAACTCTCCACGAAGCGGAAACTCTCCTAGATAAATCATGACATTCTGGTCAGTTTTTCTTGATCACGGAGAGTTTTCGGCAGCCCTGCGGCAAAGTCTCCGCGGAACCCGGATCTCGCCCACGCCAGGCACTCCGACTATCGCCCCCGCTGAGGGCGCACTAGTCACTACTCGCTCAGGTCACAAGCTGTCTGGGCATGGCTGCTAGTCAAACGGTCGCCGCGAGGCGGCAGCCGCAAGCTGACGGACTTCGTCCAGGATCTCCTGGGTCAGCTCCAGATCCATGTGCTCTTCGATGCGCCCAGGCTTGTCCTGGAGTGGCTGGCGCAACATGTTGAACCTGAAATTCAGACTCCGGTACAAGTTGACCGCCGGATCGTTGCCGTCGAGCACCCATAGGCGCACGAGCTTGAAGCCAGCTTGGTGCAGTTGGCTCAGTTCCTGTCCGACCAATCTGCGTGCGATGCCTTGCTTGCGATACCGCGGGTCAACCCATATGTATTCGAGGTAGCACTCGCCCTCGGGGGTCTGCTCTTCTCTGGTGACGGCGAGCAGGCAGATATCTTCGCCGTCGATGGAACCAATGGGGTAGCCGGCGGTCGGTCGGCGGCGCGCTCCATGCCGCCGACCCGGCCACTCTGATGCTAGTGACGCACGAGCAGTGTGCGGCGGATGTGACTGGTCCGAGCTCAGATCTCTGTCGCGTATTTGAGCAGGCGCATCCCTTCGAGGCGAAGAGCTTCCGGGTAGATCGCCTTGTAGATGTTGCAGTTTGGCGACTTGATGTCGTACCGGCCGGTCGCGCGAAACGTGGCGACCGCGCAGCCACCCGAGCACCAGTGCCGCCAGGTGCAGTCCCGGCAGCCTTCCTTCTCTTCGACCGGCAGGTTCAGGACCGTCGTCTCGTCGCGCCGCACCAGTTCAAGCGGGTCCTCGCTGAAGATGTCGCCCAGGGTCCGCTCGATCTCCATGTGGCATTTGGAGACCCGGCCGCGCTGGTCGATCACCAGGTAGTCCTGGCCGACCCCGCACGAATGTTGCCGAGGCTGCAGCAGTTGCCCCCGGTCCAGGATGATCCCGAGCACGCTCCAGCGCGGCAGCAACTCCTCGATCACGGCGAACGCGTCTAGCAGCGACGCGATCATCGTCTTTTCTTCGTACTGCAGGTCGGAGAAACTAGCGGCGCAGTCGTTGTCGCGGAAGAAGTTCAGGCTGAATGTCAGGTCCCGCTCGAGCGCGTACCGCACCACGTCGGCAATGCCGGCCGCGTTGCGGCTGGTAATGGTCACCGACAGGTGCGGCCGGTGGTCCTGCTCGATCAGCTGGGTGATCGTCCGCTCGACGAACTTGAACGACGGCCTGCCGTTGACGAACGGCCGCTGCGCGTCGTGCGCCGCACCGATGCCGTCGAGCGAGATCATCACCCGAACACCTTGAGCCTTCAGCGAGTCGACCAGCTCAGGCGACAACGTGACCCCATTGCTCAGCAAGGTGGCGTACAGATGCAGGCCGTGCTCCTGGGCCAGTGCCCGCGCTCGCTTGTGCATGCTCAGCATCAGCCGATGGTTGAGGCTCGCCTCGCCGCCGCCGTACTTCAGCTTCACGGCCGGGAAGCGGTTAGCGACCGCCGAGCGGAACACCGCATCAACGGCCGAATGGCCCGTATGCTCGTCCATCCCTTCTGGCGATTTATGCACGTAACAATACGGACAGCGTAGATTACAGCTATTTGTCACATGTAGCCAGGCGGTGAGCACCTTGCCGTCGCTGAACTCCGGGTGCGGCGCCTGGCCGGCGGCCGGATAAATCACATCGAGCCGACTGAGCTTGGTGAAGATGTCGGCAACGTCATCGGCGGCATCGGGCCAGGCCGCTTGGACCTCGGCGATCGTGACCGGCCGCGCGGCGGACCGGAAGATCCGGTGCGCGAGCTCGTTGACCACGGCGATCCCGCCGCGCCCATTTGAGTTGAACAGCAACTGGTGGTCGTCATCGAGCCGCAGGTCAACGACCTGATCGGCACCTACCCAGCGACGGCGGTCGGACGAGGTAAGTGCTGGCCCTAGCGTTGTTCGCTGGCCACCACGCTCAATGACCGGGCAGGCGCAATCCTCACAGCTGTAAACCAGAAGTTCGTGTGCTTCAGGCAGGTCAAAACTTGATAGTGCGATGGCCCGGCGCGCACCTTGCGCATGCGTCATTTAGACCGCGCCTTCCTAGACGGTATAAATATATCAATATTGTTCGCCACTGCTGAACCATGCAGTACTTGACCATACAACAAGAACTCAGTACTGAAGGAAACTGGGTAAAACGGGTACTACGGTAACTTAGTACAGTTCTTCCAATCGGGCCAGCAACAAGGTCGCGCCCTGTGAATCACCACTCCAGGCACGCCGGAATTCTTCTTGCCATTGGGCCCGGATTGGGCCAGGGAGGCCCCACACCATTGTGGCGAACTTCCTGAACTCGCCCGGGATAGCTGCCGCGCCAGATGACCCCACGTGTTGCTGCGCGATCTCGGCGAAACCAACCTTGAAGAACTCCAGGGCCGCATCCAGCGAGCTGGCGTCCCCGGAACCCCGCCACTCGCCAACCCGCAGATACCCTTGCAGGATCTTCCACCGGCCTCTGAGGTCGGGGAACTCGAACTCCTCGCTTGCTAGAGCGATTTCGGGTTCACGGCTGGCGATCAGGTCAAGATAGGCCTGCTGCTCGGTCTCCTCCCAGGCTCGGTAGCATAGCTCGACATGCTCGATCAGGTTGGCAAACCAGAACCATCCATCGGACAATTGCCGGGCTGAGTCGATGCCCTCGGCCAGATATTTAAGACCTGCCTCGATATCTTCCTGGCCGAATATCCGGCCCGCTCGGTTGAGCGCCGACGGGTAGCCTCGGATGGCAAGGTCGCGGCACAGGTTCAGAGCCAGTGCAATCAGCCGCTTGGCCTCCGCGATCGCGTCCGATCCGGGCAGAATCTCTATTCCATCCTGCGCGGCTTGGAACAGGCAGATCGCCTGCTCCTGATAGATAAGCCCGAGCCACGCCGAATTGCGGCGATCATCAAAGATCCGCTCGGCCTGGGTGTAGGCCTTCCAGGCCTTCTGGAACCGCCGCTCGTAGCGGTAAATCTCGCCGCACGTGCTCCAGGAGATGCCTTCCTCGTGCCGACGCCTCAGGCGATGCCGGACGGTTATCGCCGTCTCGACCAGATTCGTGCCCTCGCGGTAGTCACCGACGAGACCCTTGACGTACGCCCAGTTGGTCTGAATCGACGCCATCTCCTCGCGGTCATTCGGATCGCTCTTGGTCGAAAGCGTCCGCGATATGGCGCTGAACGCCTGCTGGTAGGACTCGTCGGCGTCGGTCCACATTCCTCGGTGCCGATAGAAGAACCCCAGCTCCTTGTGCGCCTTCGCGACTAGTTTCAGCTGATCAGCCCCGTCGATGTCGCCCGCTGCCTGCAGCGAGTTCTGGAAGTGGCGCAGCCCTTCTCTCACGTGGCCGGGATTGCGCATATATGCGTTGCCCAGCAAGTTACTCAACCGGAAGTCATCTCGGGAGCTGCCTATATAGGCGGGCAATCGCTCGAGCAGATCGATGGCTGCCTGCGGCTGCTCGCTCCTGATCAGGCAGTCGGCCATGTCCAGGGCCATCTGCAGGTAAACGGGAAGGCCGCCAGCGGAGGTGAGCCACGTCCGGAACTCCTCGATGACCTCACCGATAACGTCGCCGAAGACGTACGGGGCCCCGCCTGGAAGGAAGCGCTCCATTTCGTAGACCAGCAGGTCCTGGTAGGGAACATCGTGACCGCGCCTGGCTTCGTCCAGCCGCTTATGGAAGAGCTCGCAGCCCTTCGGGAAGTCACACAGGAGCTGATAGTAAAGACCAACGGTCTTGAGCTGGCTCAGCTCGTGCCGTTGGACGTCCAGCTTGGCCGCCTCGTCGACATAGGCGATTTCCCAGTCCTCGGCCGGGCCGGTGACGCCGTTTTCGCGGGCCGGTGCGCTCCAATCAAGCGACGTTTCAAGGGTGGTGAACTCGGCGTCCAGTTCGGCTTCCCGAATGTCGATTCGTTCGGCGTAGACGCGCGCCGCCCGGGTCCACAGCGTGTGCCGCCACTCCTTGCCCTGGTCGTGGATCGGGAAGATCCGCCGGGCGAGTTCCTCAGCGACCACGTCGTGCAGAGTTACGTACTGCGAGTTGGCCCGCGGCCTGATCCAGGGGGTGTTCAGCAGGATCGGCCAGGCTTCGTCGAGACTGCTGACGCCTTCTGGCAACTGGCTGTCGGCCATGAGCTCACGCCAGATTGACTGACTCACGCTCTTCCTGGCCACGGCCAGGCGCTTGATCGCCTCGTGCCAGAAGTCCGCTTCCCGGTAGCTGGAGACCAGCCGGCGGTTGAACGCCTCCTGCAGATCCTGTCCGGCCTTGCCGACGTCGCCCTGAAGAGGAATCCGTTCCTCGATGTACTCCAGCGGGTTCGCAGCTTCTTCTGGCAGGCCCTTCTCGCCGAGATAGGACACCGTAAACGCGAGCCACAGCGGGTGGCCCCGGGTGAGCCGGACCAGGGCCCGCTTCTCGTCGTCGGTTAGCCCGGTGCCGATGCCGCTGTTGTCTAGGTACTCTCGGGCTACGTCTTCGGTAAAGTCTTCCAGCCGCATGTACACGATCGGAACCGGCAGATAGGGGTCTTCGAGCGCGCTCCTGATCGGGTCTGGCCTGGTCTCGGTGGGCGGCTGCGGTCGGCCAGACAAGACGAACAAGGTGGCCGGCAGTTGCTTCATCAACTGGGTCAGCGTGACCAGCAGATCCATGCCACGGATGGCCTCGACCGTGTCGAAGGTGATGACCACGCTCTTGCCGGTGCTGGCGACATAGTCGCGGTAGCACTGCAGGAAGACGTCCTTGATCCGGCCCAAATGGCTGATTACTGTCTCGTGGCCGATCCGGGGCCGCAGATAGTGCGGCAGGCGGGACAGATATTCCAGGTACTCAGTGAAGTACCGGCCCTCGTTGCCCGGATCAAGACTCTCGGCGATCAACTGCTCCAGGTTCGATAGCAGCCAGTACTCCGAGTCGTCCATGTCTATGGGCTTGACCCATACGGTCTCGGCGTGATCGCTGTTCGCCTCGACCACGTGACGGACCAGCCATGTCTTGCCGACACCGCCGGTTCCGTAGAGTATGATCGCGCGGCTCTGGCGGTCCTGCGCTACCTGGGCCGCGGCCCGTCCGATCAGGTCCTCTTCGCCCCGCTCGACATAGCTTGGGTACATGCTTACTTCGGTCACGTCAGGTCTCCGGCGACGGCGGCGGGTTCTCTACCATCTCGATCAAGTGCTGGAAGAAGCCCTCGACACGCTTGAAGGCTGCCGCCAGTTCGGTATCTACAATCATTCGTGCCGACGTGTAATGCCGTAGCTCTTCGACCGTATAGAGAGGTGACGGCTTTAGCCCAAGAGACAGTTCTGTGGCCGAATGACTGACCTGCCGCTTGAATTCCTCATCGCTGCTATCCGCTAGCGCCATTGCCTCGTGCCACAGGCACTCCACGAGTCCGACCGTCTGCTCTTTACCGAGTTGCTGCTCACCCCAGACCCCGACAAACTTACGGGCCTCCTCGTGCGCGGTCGCTCGCTGCTCTGGCGTTTTGTAGCAGTAACGATAGAGCAGGCGGCGGATGGCGGGATGTATTTCCTGCCACGGCTCGTCTAGTGGGCGCAACAGCACGGCGGAGTCGCTCACGGCATTCCACAGATCCTCAAGCGACCATTTGAGACGGGCCAGGATGTCGTATACCCATTCGTCGTATTGCAAATGATAACGAAGATGAGATTGGGTAAATAGCCGATAGGGGACGAGTGCCCGGTATGCTCGCTCCACGATCTGTGATTTGAGTTCGGCGGTCGCGTCCGTGAGCTCGTCGCCGGCTATGCGGATACCAGGAAACAAACTGTCATAGGACAGCAGACCTTGCCTGATGTACGGCTCGGCCAACCCTTCGAAGTAGCTTTGGGTGTTAAGGCGATCGAGTTCGAACCAGCCCTCATCTTGGATCCACTGCAGGCAGCGCGGTAGCAGCGCCGGCAAGCCCTCGGTGACCTGATGCACGAGTTCGGCGACCGGCCGAAGGTCGGTCGCGAATCGACCTTGGAGGTCGGCGGTTTCCGCGAATTCGAATAGCGCGTGCTGGACGACGGCGTCATCGAACTCGCTCAGCGGCAGCACGGTCAGGCGTGGATGCGGAGTAACCCCTCGCCACTCCGCGTCGCGGCGGCTGGCGACGACGACGGCAAGCCGGATGCTGTCGGTGAAGTTGGCTTTGAGCACGGCGTGGATCTCGCCAAGACGGGCACGCAGGGCGTGTGCGGTCCGCTTATCAATGAGTTCCGCGCTATCGAGCAGACACAGATATGTCCTGGCGCTGGCGATCTTTTTAACGATCTCACGCCTGGCCGTCGGCCAGTCAGTTAGCGGGGAGGTCAGCCCGAAAAGGCGCGCTAGCAAAGCGTCAGGATCGGTGCGGGCCTCGGGCATCTCCCGCCGAAGATCCACCAGTTCCGACTGCCAGCTCTTCAGCTTCTCATCGGATTGGAGTCGACGCAGGAACCAACTCTTGCCGAGATGCGGCGGCGAGGTCACGAGCCAGAAGTGCGGCCCGCTGAAGTTAGTGATGCTAAGTAAAACTTCGTCGAGTTCGCTCGCACGGTTACGGAATTCCATCGGGAAGTTCGTTACCGAGCTGACGGTGGACGGAGCGCCCACGGGGCGGGACGCGACCTGCCCCCATGCCGCTGAATCGCCAATGTCTGACCTGATGCGCTCGTTAAGCGACGTGAGTTCAGGCGTGATGTCGATCTTGTCAACTATGTCTCCCCAGTCGTAACCGCGCAGAAAGCCAGCGTCGGTTAGTGGTGTCGGCGCGACCCGCAGTACGTGGATAAAGCTTCGATCGCTCTGATGCGCCTGCAAGTCGTCCTCGCGCATCAGAGCAAGGTGGCGTTCCCGGCGACACCATGGTGAGGCTAGAAGGTGTGGCGAAAGCAGCGCCAAGAACGCATCGGCTCGGCCAATAGCCCCTTCGATTTCACGGACAAATTGACGGCCACGCTGATTTGGAGCGAGCCAGTTAAATAGCTCGACCCCCTGACTGGTGAACCAGGCGGCAACCTTGGTGCCGATCTCCCGGTCTTCCTCGGCGTAACTCAGGAACAACAAGCCAATCTCCCCCCATACCGAGCGCGGCCGAGACCGGTGGCGGTGACGGTGCCGACGGTCACTGGATCGCACTCCCATCCGCGGTGAACCCTACTGAGAGCGGGCCACGACCCCCCAACCAATTGGTGTGGCCAGCTCCGATGACATTTGCCGCTCAGCGATGCCTGGTGCAGATGAGGCGACCAGTGCGGCTAGTCGACCCCTGACCGGAATGAGTGACCTGGTGCCTTACGATGGCCCATTGGTGCCATCCAATGGTGGTACTGCTCCGAAGCCTCATTCACGTAGCTGGTGCGGAATTGTCAAAGCAGAATATACTTTGCGGAAGTCAATTACGCAACCCGCGTACGTCGAGGCCATTTGTAGCACCGAGCCCTTTATGACCAATTACTTTACGGGTGGCTAGCTCTCGGTGCTTTCAGCAGACGCCGCTGGGGTCGCTGGATACTTGGCCTGTAGCTGGCGCAACGTGGCTTCGATGCTGGCCGCGTTGTGCTTGAAGGAGCCGAACCACTTCAGGCCGTTCACCTTCGCGCTGCCGATCCGGCTGTAGTCGAAGGTCTCGGTGACGAGCGTGGTGCCCTCGGTCAGCGGCTTGAATTCCCACCGCCAGCTGTGCCCGAGCGGATGCTGCCACTCCACCACCTGGCCGTCGACGAAGTCGATGACCTTGCTGGTGATCTTGTAGGGGAAGCCGTATTGCTTCATCTGCACGGAGAACTTCGCGTCGGCGGAGAGCCGATCTGGTGCGGTGATGGCGCTCTGGACCGTTCCGCCGCCGTCTAGCTCGTGATGCCGGCGTGGGTCAGCCACGATCTCGAAAAGGTCCGCTGCGGGTGCGTTTACCTCGGCCGCCCTGGCGATCTTGCGCGGGCCGGCGTCGACGGTAGTGACGGTCATGCCAAAAGGCTACTCACTACCGCCTAGCTGACCAACAGCCAGTGCCTGGATAAAGCGTCCTTTAATGGTCAACGCCAACCGGGTTCACCGGCGCGACATCCAGGCGGATGAACTGGACGATGCCGAGCATGGTGAACATGGCTCGTTCCCGCCGCGCGAACAGTGAGCGGAGCAGCGGCCGGATCTCCTGGCCTTCGACGAACTGCGGATTGCTCGCCACGTACTCCTGGCCGGCCAGCCGGATCTCGCAGCCTCCGCCGGCCCTGATGTTCAAAGCCCAGTCAGAGACGTTGCCGAAGGTCAGCGGGATGACCGCGACGCCGCCGCCGAGCCGGGCGCTGACGGGGGTGACGTAGGACCGGCCAGAGCGGCGGCCGACGTGGCGGACCTGAGCGGCCATGCGGAAGTTGTCGCGCCCGGCCAGCTTGAGCATCAGGGGGTTGAACCGCTTGGTCAGCGGGCCCATCACGATCCGGACGAACGGCGACGGCCGGACCGGCCTCGGGCTGACCGGCGACGGCCGGACCGGCCCCTGGCTGACCGGCCCCTGGCTGACCGGCCCCTGGCTGACCGGCCTCGGGCTGACCGGCCTCTGGCTGCTCGACTCAGCCATGGCAATGCTTTCAAAATCGGCGGTCATTGCTTTCTCCCTTGCGCTTCAAGCGTGAGTCCGTCTAGTTCGTAGGTGTCCTGGCACCGGTAAGGACGGGGCGGCGGGCCAGAAAGTGACAGGGGCCGGGCCGGGCCGGTCAGGCGAGGCCGGGGAGCTGGGCGGCGAGATAGGCGAGCTTCCGCGGGTCGGCGATGGCCGTGATCGACTCGATGAGCTCGCCCTTCACGGCGAACACCAGCACGCCGGCCAGTTCGCGCCCGTAGAAGCCGAGCACGGCGGGCTGCCCGGCGATCGGATGCGAGACCAGCGTCGCGGGCGGGCTCCAGAAGCGCAGCAGGTTCGCCGCGACCCGTTCGGCGCCGACCACATTGACCTGGCGCGTCGCCGGGTCCGCGTCCGGGCCGAAGTCGATCGCGCCCCACGCGTCGGGCGCGAGCACCGAGAGCAGCGCGTCGAGGTCACCGCTGGCGCAGGCCGCGATGAACGTCTCGGTGACCTGGCGGTGCTCGGCCAAGGCGACGTCGAACCGGACGCCGTCCTGCCCCGAGGTGATCTTCTGCCTGGCTCGCCGGGCGAGTTGCCGGCAGGACACAACCGTCCGGCCGACGGTCTGGGCGACCTCGTCGAACGGCAGGCCGAAGATGTCATGCAGTACGAACACGCAGCGTTCAGCCGCACTGAGGCGTTGCAGCACGACGAGCAGGGCCAGGCCCACGGTGTCGTCGAAGGTGACTCGGTCGGCCGGGTCGGCCAGCTCGGTCCTGGCAACCGAGCCCAGCGCCGGTTCGCCGGAGACGAACTCGATCTCGGCGGCGTCGTGCGTGCGCTCTCGCCGGGTCCTGGCCGACCTGATCTGGTCCAGGCACAGGCGGCTGGTGACCACGATCAGCCAGCCGCGCAGGTCCTCTATCTCGTCAAGCTCCGACCGCAGCAGCCGGGAGAACGCGTCCTGCACCGTATCCTGCGCCGCCCCGATATCGCCCAGCATCCGGAAGGCCAGATCGACGAGGTAGGGGCGGTTCTGCTGGTAGGCGAGGCTGATCTTCGCGTCGTCCCGCACTGCTGGTCACCTCCTGGCGGTTCCGGTTCTGGTTCCTGTTCCGGCTGCGGGCCTCGCCGGTCGCGGCCCTCGCCCGGTAGGACGATATGGCGGTCCGAGGAGTGACAGGCCGCTATCCGGTGCGCCCTCTGGTGTCACTTTCCGGCGGGCCGCCTCGTCCTTCCCAGCGAACCCGTGCCTAACTGATGAGGCGGTCGTCATGAATCGGATTCCAAGTCACTCCATCAACGATGCCCCGGAGGCGGCCAGGCCGCTGCTTGAGAACCTGCTCCAGTTCTCACCCACCGGCAAGCCGCTTAACCTGCACGCGCAGATGGCACACGCCCCCGCGGTGCTCGAGGCCTACGTCGGCATCAGACGCGCGACTTCCAGCCCAGGATGCCTCGACCAGCGAACCCGGGTCGCGCTAATGCTTACTTCCGCAGTGGCCGCCGGCAGCGAATACGCGCTGGTGATCCTCTCGCAACTGGCCGTGCGCTCCGGCTGGGGCAGCGAAGATGTGGCGGCCTTGCGCTCGGGTAAAGACGCAGGGGGAGAAAGATTTGCGCGGCTTCTCCGCGTAGTGCGTGAGGCTTCGACCAGCTCGGGGCGGGTCAGCGACGCCGCCTGGGCTGATGCGGTGCAGGCTGGCTGGACGCAGGAGGAGCTGGCCGAAGCGTTCGGATGTCTCGGCCTGGCCGTGTACACGTCGTTCTTCCTGAACTACGCGGCGACCGAACTCGACATCCCAGAGGCCGGTGTCGTCCCAGCGAGGGCTGGTGCCGCTGCGGTGGCCGGTGTTCCCGCGGGCGTCGCTGGTTCCGCGGGCCCCGCTGCCGCCGCGGGCGTCGCTGGTTCCGCGGGCCCCGCTGCCGCCGCTGGCCCCGCTGGGGCTGGTGGCGAGTGAGATGGAGCTGGTGCAGAGCCGGATCGTGACCGACGACGTGGAGCGACTGGCCGCGTTCTACGCCGCGTTGCTGCAAACGCCGGTCGCGCTCAACGAGTACTACGTCGAGGTACCCGCCGGTCCGGCTTCGGTCGGTTTCTGCAAGCGCCGGTTCACCGAGTACTCCGAATGCCGGCCGGCACGCGGCTTGGCGGCACGGCCGGGGCCGAGGCTGAGGTCGGGGTCGGAGCTGAGGTCGGGGTCGGAGCTGAGGTCGGAGCTGGGGCTGGGCGACACCGTGCTGGACTTCCTGGTTGAGGACGTCGACGCCGAGTGCGAGCGGGTCGCAACCCTGGGCGTGGACTGGCTGATGCGGCCGGCCGATCAGCCGTGGGGCAGCCGGGCGATGCTGTTCGCCGACCCGGAGGGGCACTTGATCAACGTGTTCTCCCGGGGTCGGTCTGCTTAGCGCGGTCTTGGCTGGCGTCATCTTGCCTGAGGCGATCTTGCCTGGCGCGGTCCAGGACGATCAGGCGGTGGCTGAGCTCCACCAGGATCAGGCCGACGATCGCCTCGGCGATCCCTTCCCCGAGCCCGCGGATCGCGAGTACCTTCAGGAACTCCCCGATGTTGTCCGGGCTTGGAGCGAGTGCCTCGATCTCGCTCGCCAGCGCCACCGGAAGCGTCGCCAGCAGCGCGACGCTCCAGAAGTGCCCGCGCACCAGTCGGGCCGAACGCTTCAGGGCGTCGATGATCTTCCTGTTCTCGACCTCGATCACCGGGCCAACGAGCGCCAGCAGATTGAACATGATCAGGCCAGGAATCACCAGCAAGATCAGCCCGACCACGACGATGAGCGCGACCAGCAGGTCCGCCCCGATCAGGCGGCCCCACGGCAGCGTCGCCAGCACCCGCCTGATCGAGACGCCGTTGTCCGGCCGGTGGTGCTTGTCGCTGTCCCGGCTGTGCCCGACGAGCTTGGTCAGGAATCCGGAGATGAAGACCGCGCCGAGCAGGCCCAGCCCCGAGGCGGTCAGGTCGGCAAACAGCGACCAGGGGAAGCTGTCATGGGGGACCAGCTCGTCGATGAGAAGCTCGGCCAGCGTGGTCACTGCGGACACCGTCACGGCTACGGTCAGAATCCGCCACCAGTGCCGTCGACCCACTCGCGCCGCCTCGGCGAGCGCGGCGAGGATGCCG
>WNEY01001821.1_pt1 | contig 15313 bp, 19 predicted proteins | sample 5400531 | NCBI WGS metagenome assembly WNEY01 (sample SAMN13153338, study PRJNA577476) | soil metagenome | isolation source: 200 cm saprolite under Douglas fir tree site 1 | place: USA:California | collected 2015-04-18
CCTTCTTCTCGTCGTCTTTCTTGGCGGCCGACGTCGACTCGTCCTTCGCTACCTCGTTGATACCCTTCTTGAACTCCTTGACGCTGGAGCCGAGCGAGCGGGCGAGATCGGGAAGACGCTGGGCGCCGAACAGGATCAGAACGATGACGAGAATCAGCAGCAGTTCCTGATATCCCAGACCAAACATGGCGGGACTCCTTTCCTTTTCTCGGGCGCTCTAACACTACGCGTGCCTCCAGGGCTTGTCAACGCCGCGCGGCACGTCGGGCGCCGGAGTCGCGGATGCCCCCGAGACCCGTTTACGGGCTCCCGCGCAACACTCTCCGCTCGCCCTGGCGCACCGTCACCCGCTGGGCATCGAAGTATTCCATCAGCGGGATGGCGTACTTGCGGCTGATGCCCAGCAGATCCTTCACGTCGCCCGGCCCGATGTCCTTCTTCTCCCGCAGGTGCGCGACGATCTTGTCCTGGATGGCTCGGAGCGCCTCCGCGTGGAAGTAGAGCGACTCCTTAACCCGAAGCAGCCGCCGGTCCGAGACCAGGAGCTGGAAGAGCTCGTGCTTCTCCGTCCCCCGCACTCCGAGCCGGGCGAGCGCTTCCTCGGGGCTCGGTGGGGCCGCGCCCGCCTTGAGGAAGTCGGCTTCCAAGCCCTTGACGATCCGCTCCTGCTCGGCGCTCAGTCGGATCTCATGGGAGCCGAGGCGGACCTGGTCCTTCTCGCTCCTGACCAGGCCCTCGGCTTCCAGGCTTGCCAGGAGCTGGGCGAAGACGCGCTCCTGGGCATTGCCGGCCCGGCTGCGGAGCTCCTCGCGCGAGATCCCGGGCCGCAGCGGATTCTCGGCGTGGAAGGCTCCCAGCAGCGCAAGCGTCTGGGAGCGGAGCCGCTCATTGGCATCGCGATGGAGATACCACTCGCGGTCCACGGCGACGATCGCCCCCGCCTGCACGAGCTCCTGGAGGAGGGTCTTGAGGCGTCCGGGCCCGAAGGCCGTGCGCGCGCGGAGATCGGCGGCGCGGGCACCGGCAGGGCCCGCCTGCTTGAGATGCTCTTCCAGCACCTCGGTGGGTGCGCCCGTTTCGAGCAGCGCGAGATGGGCAAGCAGGGCCGGCGCCTTTCGCTTGAATCGCGGCGGCGCGATGTCGAGAAGCGTGCCGCCGCCGATGGTGACGATGGGCGAGTAGGAGCGGATGACGAAGCGGTCGCCGGGGAGCGCCACCACCGGCGCCTCGAGCCTGAAGCGGCCGTAGGAGACCTGGCCCGGCTCGAGCGCGGCGCGGTCCACCAGCAGCACCCGCGCCATGACCTCCTGGGTTCCCACGTGGAAGCGCACGCGGTCGCGCGCCTTGAGCGGCCGCGGGGCGTCGGGGAGCAGCTCGAGCGTGGCGTCGGCCAGCAGGGTCGGCACGAGGCTCCCGGGTGGCGCCAGCACGTCGCCGCGCTCGATGGCGGCGCGCTCGACGGCCTGCAGATTCACGGCGGTGCGCTGGCCGGCCGCCGAGCGCTCGACGGCCTTGCCGTGGACCTGCAGCCCGCGGACCTTCGACTGGACGCCGCGTGGGTACACCTCGACCTTGTCATCCACGGCGACAATACCGGCGGTGAGCGTGCCGGTGACCACGGTGCCGAAGCCTTTCACGGTGAAGACGCGGTCGATGGGGAGCCGGGCCGTCTGGTCCGTGGCTTTGGCCGGCACGGCGCGGGCCAGATCCGCCAAGGCCCGCCGCAGGTCCCCGAGGCCGGCGCCCGTCTTCACGGACACCGGCACGATGGGGCAGCCGGCGAGGAAAGTGCTCCGAACCAGATTGGCCACGTCGTCGCGCACCAGCTCGATCCAGTCCGGCTCGGCCAAGTCGGCCTTGGTCAGCGCCACCATCCCCGACTTGATGCGGAGGAGCTGGCAGATGGCCAGGTGCTCGCGCGTCTGGGGCATGATGCCCTCGTCGGCGGCGATGACGAGCAGCGCCAGGTCGATCCCGCCGACGCCCGCCAGCATGTTCTTGACGAAGCGCTCGTGGCCCGGCACGTCCACGATCTCGATGACGAGCCCGTCCGGCTCTTCGAGAAAGGCGAAACCGAGGTCGATGGTGATGCCGCGCGCCTTTTCCTCCGGCAGCCGGTCGGTGTCGGTGCCGGTGAGCGCTTTGACGAGCGAGGTCTTGCCGTGGTCGATATGTCCGGCTGTTCCTACCACCACATGCTTCATGCGAGCGCGGTAATGAGCTGCGCGAGAGTCGCGACGTCGCTGGGCAGGACGGTGCGGCAGTCGAGCACCAGGCGATCGTCGAGCAGCCGGCCCAGCACCGGCGGCTGCCCGGCGCGCAGGCGCGCGTCCAGATCTTCGGCCGGCTGCGCGGGAGCGCCGAGCGTCAAGGCCGCCGTGGGCAACTCCACCGTTGGCAGGGCGCCGCCACCCACCTGGGAGGTCGCCTCGATCACCGCGGCGCCCAACGCGCGCTGGGCGTCGGCGGGCAGCAGCCGCAAGAGCCGCCGGGCGCGCCGCCGGATGCCACCGAGAGGCTCGGTCAGCATGCGGAGGGTTGGAATGGTCTCGATGGCATTGCCGGATTCATAGGCGTAGAGCGTGGCCTCGAGCGCGGCAACCGTGAACTTGTCGATCCGGAGCGCGCGGTTGAGCGGATTGTGGGCGAGCGTGTCGATCAGATCGGCGCGGCCGACGACGATGCCTGACTGCGGGCCGCCCAGGAGCTTGTCGCCCGAGAACGACACGAGGTCCACGCCCGCCGCCACCACCTCGGGCACCGTCGGCTCGTGGGGGAAGCCGTAGCGCGTGAGATCGACGAAGCAGCCCGATCCGAGGTCCTCCATCACAGGCACGCCGCGCGCGCGGCCCAGTTCGACCAGCTCCTTGGAGGAGACGGCCGCGGTGAAGCCCACGACGCGGTAGTTCGAGGTATGGACCTTGAGGATGAGCGCGGTCTCGGGACCGATGGCATTGGCGTAGTCTTTGAGGTGGGTGCGGTTGGTCGTCCCCACCTCGCGCAGCACGGCGCCCGAGCGCCGCATGATGTCCGGGATCCTGAACTCGCCGCCGATCTCGATGAGCTCACCGCGCGAGACGATGACTTCCTTGCCACGGGCCAGGCTCTCCAGCGCCAGCAGGACGGCGGCGGCATTGTTGTTGACGACCAGCGACGCCGGCGCGCCGGTCAGCCGGCGCAGGAGCCCCTCCACGTGGGCGTAGCGCGACCCGCGCTCCTTGCGCGCCAGGTCCATCTCGAGATTGGTGTAAGCGGCCGCGGCCGCGAGCAACCGCTCCTGGGCCAGCGGGGACAGTAGCGCGCGGCCCAGGTTGGTGTGCAGCACCACGCCGGTGGCGTTGATCACCGGAGCGAGCGAGAAGACGCCGCCCTGGGTGAGCTGGGCCACAATCCGACGGCTCAGCGCGTCGATGCCGGCGGGCGGGGCCGCGCCCGTTTCCAGGAGTCGGCGGCGCTCGCCCGCCAGCACCTCGCGCACGGTCTCGGTCAGCCGACGGCGAGGAATGCCGCGCAGCGCGGGATCGGCTGCGAGCGCGCCCAGCAGCGCGTCCACGGACGGCAGCGCGCGCAGGGCCGCCTGCATCGCGGCCGCGTTTCCGGCTTTGCCCTTACCCGCCCGCGGCAAGCTCGGTCTCCACGCGCTCCTTGACGCGCGCGATGACTTCATTGGCTTCACGCCGGATGACCTCCGAGCCGGCGGGTAGCTCGGCGGCCCGCAGCAGCCGGCGCACGGCCTCCTCGGTGAGCCCCGCCCAGAGCTCGTCCAGGTCCCGGGGCGAAAAGCCCTGACCGCGGAGCGCGACGGACCATTCGTGTGCGAGCTCGTGGACCAGACGATCCCGCTCGCGCGCCAAGCGGCGCGCGCGTTTGATCAACTCGGGCAGACGTGGGGCCACGGGCGCGCTCCTAGGGCTTGACCAGCCGCCGGACGGAGTCCAGGAGGTTGGCTTCCCAGCGCCCGGTAGATACGCATTGAAAGACCCGGTCGGTCTTGAGGGAGCCGGAGCCGCCGCGGCGGTAGGCATGGGTCTGCATCTTCGGATTGATCTGGATCTCGGTGACATTGCGATTGGGCTGGACGAACAAGGTGAAGCCCACGACGGCCTCGCCCTCGATGGACACATCGCCCAGGCGGCCGCAGTCGGCGTAGACGCCGATGGGGGAGACGAAGTCGTCGGACGAGATCACGCCCGAGTCCTTGGCCACCGTTCGCAGCGGCACGTTCTCCATGGCGAGCGCCCGGATGAGCGCCCGCCACGTGGCGTCGTAGGCAGCCGGCGCCTCGTCTCGATAGGGCGGCGGCGCGATCGGCGAGACGAATGGCCGTGAGCAGCCGCCGAGCGCCGCCAGGCCGGCGCACAATGCCAGCACGACGAGGGAGGAGCGCGCCGCGAGCGTCATGACGTCATTTTACCCCCGGTGATGGTCGATGCCCCGGTAGGCGCGGATGAACCTCACGACCCGCGCTTCATCGAACTCGTCGAACGCGTCGAGGCGGGTCCACGCGGTGAGCGCGATCCGCGTCTTCATCCCGGAATAGGGCGCCAGGAGGACTTGCCGCTCGTAGCGCTGGACGACGGTCTTGAGCTTGTCCACGAGGTCCGCGCAGCCCGTCGGGCAATTGTATTGGACAACGACGCCGCCGTCCTCGAGATTGTGGACCTGCAGCTCCTTCGGAATCGGCTCCGTGTGGACGCCCCAGGGCGCGATGTACGGCAGATGCGGACCCGAGGTGGGCGGGTCGGAGTTATAGGGCGCGTGCGGCTCGGCCAGGGTCTGGATATGCGCATTGCCCAGATCCGGATAGGACATGCCGGGAAGATCCGCCACCGCCCGGTAGGCGAAGTAGCCGACCACAACGGCCGCGACGACCGCCACGGAGCCGCCGACCAGCCACTGCAGCCGGCGCCGTCCCGGACGGCTGAGTCGCTTGGCCTTGTCAGCCCGGTCCTTCTTGCCCTTGGCCATTTCTACCGTCTCCCCTGACGCCGAGTGGCGGAAGCGTGTGGGAGTCGAACCCACCTCCGACTTGTCTAGAGCCGGACGCCGGATTTGAAGTCCGGGAGGCCCACCGGGATCCTAGACGCTTCCGAGAGGCTAACTCCGCTTCACGACAGCGTTGTGAGTTTACCATCTCACCCGTGATTCCAGACATTCCGGCTGGGTGGCGGAACCCATGGACCCCTGGAACGCATCTTGCTTAGTAGAGGTTGCAGAGGTAGGAGCAACCGAGCGGAGCACGGTTCGAACCGGGGGAGCACCACCCCTGAGGAGGTGACTGTGATGCTGACGATGCCGATCAGCCCAAGCCGTTCACGCCGGGAAAGTGGTCGCCGGAGATCCCGGAGTCTGGAAGCCCCGTCCGCCGACACACCGCCCATCTCAACCGTGTACATCGGCTCGGACGGAACCATCTATCACGCCCGCTGCGGCCAAGCGGTGGAATACATGCGCACCCGCAACGGACTGGAGCTGGATTTCTACTGCCTGACCTGCGTGGAGCACGTGACGCTGTCCCTGAATGCCTTGTCCCGGGTGCCCATGGCGGGTCGCATGGTGGTCCAGGGGCCGGTCTTCAGGGGGACAGTTAGCCGCTGATCGTCCCCCTGCTCCTCACGCCCGGCCGGGCTTGCGAGCACGAACGAAGGCGCTCATGAACTTGCCGTCCACCTCGGGCGCGATCGCGTCGGCGTCGATGCCCGAGCCGGCCAGGAACTCGCGCGCATCCTCGACCCGGTAGATCCGCGTCGGCTCCACGTCAACGGCCTCGAAGCCGGCCTTGGCCAGCTTGAGCCGGTACTCCGGCTCCTCGAGCGCGCCCGCCACGCAGCCGATCCAGAGCTCGACGCTCCGCCGGATTGCCGCGGGCACCTCGCCCCGCACGACCACGTCCGAGACGGCGAATCGTCCGCCCGGCTTCAGCACACGGAAGGCCTCGGCCAGGACGCGGTCCTTGTCCGCCGAGAGGTTGATCACGCAATTGGAGATGATGACGTCCACCGCATTGTCGGGGAGCGGAATGCTCTCGATCTCGCCTTTGAGGAACTCCACGTTGTCGAGACCGGCCTTCTTCTGATTCTCCCGCGCCAGTGCCAGCATCTCGTCGGTCATGTCGAGCCCGTAGGCCTTGCCGGTGGGTCCCACGCGGCGGGCGGAGAGCAGGACGTCGATCCCGCCGCCCGAGCCCAGGTCGAGCACGACCTCGCCCGGCCGGAGCTCGGCGAGCGCCGTGGGGTTGCCGCATCCAAGCGAGGCCGCGGCAGCCTCGGCCGGCAGGTCCTGGATCTCACCCTCGGCGTAGAGATTGGACGTGATGGGATCACATTCGCCGCGCGAGGAAGTCGAGCCGCAGCACGAGCTGCCCGCGCTCGTCACGCGCAACGCCGCCTTGCCGTACTTGTCCTTGACCATCTCCTTGATGTCCCGCTCCGCCATCACACCCTCCGTGACGCGATCCCGAGCCCGCCACGCCGCTGCTTGAGGGCGGCCACGAGGCGCTCCAGCCCGACGATCGCGTCGGCATCCAGCGAGTAATAGATCCAGCGTCCCTGGCGACGGTCCCGCACCAGGCCCGCGTCCTTGAGAGTCTTGAGGTGAAACGACAGGCGCGACTGACCCGTGTCGAGGATGTCGGTGAGGTTGCAGACGCACTCCTCGCCGCCGCGCAGTCGCTCGATGATCCTCAGCCGGGTCTCGTCGGCCAGAGCGTGAAACCAGCGCGCGGCCTGCGAGAAGTCGTTGCCTGGGACAGGAGCCATGGCCGGATCGTATCAAGTTTTCTTGATTTGTCAATGGCGCGGGCATGCCCGGACGGGCCCTGTGGTTTACTGATGGGGTGCGGCTCAGTGACCTTCCCCTCGCCAGCGGCGAGCCCGCCGGACGCCACGTGCGGCTCGCGTTCTGGATCAATGCCTACAACGATCTGGTAACGGCCGGGATCCAGGAGCTCGGGATCCGTGACAGCGTCTGGGAGATCCCGGATTTCTTCGACCGGCCGAGCTGCAGGATCGACGGCCTGATCTTCTCCCTGAACGATATCGAGCATGGGGTGCTCCGCGGGAACCGGTCCAATCCCCTGTCCGGCCTCCGCCCCTTCGCCTCCGACGATCCGCGGGCGGCACACGCTCTGATCCCGCCGGACCCGCGCATCCATTTCGCCATCAATTGCGGGGCGCGCTCCTGCCCGCCCGCGCGCCGCTTCGACGCCCACGGGCTGGAAGGGCAGCTCGAGGCGGCGGCGCGCAACTTCGTGGCGCGGGAGGTGTGCGTGGCCGGAGATGCGCTCGTGGCATCCCTTATCTTCAAATGGTTCGCCGACGATTTCGCCGATCAGCCAGGCGGGCTCGCCGGCTTCCTGGCCGCTCACCTCGAGGACGGTCCGGTGCGGCGGGCCGTCCTCGCCGGAGGGGCCGAGCGGATCACGTGGCGGGAATACGACTGGCGGCTGCCCGAATCTGTGGTGACCGAGAAGGAGAGAGGCCGCTGATGGAGAGGGCGGGGCTCAAGCTCGGCATGCTGGCAGGGCTGGTCGGCATTTCCTGCTGCGTCAGCCCGGTGGTGCTGGTGCTGCTGGGGCTGAGCTCGGTGAGCGCCGCCATCAGCCTCGGCAACACCCTCTATTATGGGTACGGATGGTATTTCCGCGGCGCGGCGCTGCTCCTCGCCGCAGCCGGCGTCTTCGGTATCCTGCGTGGCCGTCGGTCGTGCACGCTCGCAGGCGCGCGTGTCCACTGGCGGCTGCTGGTCACGGTCGTCGTGGTGATGGTCGCGGTATACGTCTCGCTCTACTGGCTCACGGCGTATCTCGCTCGCTCCGCCTCCTCGGGCGCTTGAGCGCCCCGCCGCCCACGCTCTGCCGTCGGGGCGCGGCCGCCGGCGCGTGTTACCCTGCGCAGTCATGAGGGCCCTGGGCGCGATCCTGCTCGGCCTGGGCCTGCTGATCTTCACGAGCGCGACGGCGCCCGGTCAGAGCCAGCGCGCCTCGGGCCTGTCCCCGGCCGAGCGTGAATTCCTCGAGCGCCACTGGCGGCGCCCGATCCCGCCTCAGGGCGAAGCCCCCGAAGGCTTCACGCCGCTCGAGAGCTCGCTGGCTCCCGCCGATTGCGGCAGCTGTCACCCGGTCCAGTACGCCGACTGGCAGAGCAGCATCCACTCGAAGAGCATGGGCCCGGGGGTCAGCGGCCAGCTCGTCGAGATGATCCGGAGCGACCCGGCCGGCGCGCGATCCTGTCCGGCCTGTCATGCGCCGCTGGCGGAGCAGTCGCCGGATCTGCTCGGTCCCGGCGGGCTCGCGCAGAACCCGGCATTCGACGCCTCCCTCCGGCGGCAGGGCGTGGTCTGCGCAGGCTGCCATGTTCGCGGCCACCAGCGCTTCGGCCCTCCTCCGCGCGCAGGATCGGTTGCCGCCGCGCCCGCCGGCGCGGCACCCGCGCACGGTGGGGCGACGTACACCACGGCCTACCTCCGCTCGGAGTTCTGCTCGAACTGCCATCAGTTCAGGCCAAATGGGCTCAGCCTCAATGGCAAGCCGCTCGAGAACACGTATAAAGAGTGGCGAGGCAGCCCCGCGGCCCGCCAGGGGCTGCACTGCCAGGACTGTCACATGCCGGATCGCCGCCACCGCTGGCGCGGCATCCACGACCCCGACATGGTCAAGAGCGGGGTCAGGATCAGGCTCGCGACGGATAAGGCGCGCTACCGCCCGGCAGAGACGCTGCGCGCGACGCTGACCATCGCCAGCGTAAAGGTCGGCCACTACTTCCCGACCTACGTGACCCCGCGCGCGGTCGTGCGCGTGGAGCTGCTGGACGCGGCGGGAGCCGTCGTCCCGAGGAGCGTCGAGGAGCGGGTGATCGGGCGCCAGGTGACGCTCGATCTCTCCCGCGAGATCGCCGATACCCGGATCCCGCCGGGCGGCCGATTCACGCTGCGCTACGCGCGCCCACTCGACCAGCCCGGCCTGCGGCTGCGCGTCACCGTGACGGTATTTCCGGACCACTTCTATACGGGGTTCTTCGAAGCGCTCCTGGCGGCGGGAGCGGGCCAGGCTGAGGCGGAGCTTCGCCAGGCCCTGGAAGAGACGCGGCGCTCGGCGTTCCCGGTCTTCGCACGGGAAGTCCCGCTGACTTGAGTGGACTAGACGGCCGAGTAGGCGCGGTACTCCATCTGGTCGGCGACGCGCTCGCGCGCCGGCCTGCCCCAGAACTTCTCGACCAGATACAGGCCGAGATCGAGCGCCGAGGCCACGCCGCCCGCGGTCACCACGCGCCCCTCGTCCACGATTCGGCTGGCCGTGACGACCTCGCGGCAGAGCGGGCGGAGAAGATCGAAGGCGCTGTGGTGGGTGGTAGCCCGCAGCCCCTCGAGATACCCCGCCTTGCCCAGGAGCAGCGCTCCCGTGCAGACGCTGGCCACCGGCCGCTCGCCGCCCCAGGTCCTCAGGTACTCGATACACCGGGGGTCGTCCATCAAGGTCCGGGTCCCGAAACCACCCGGGACGTAGAGCAGGTCGAACGGCGCCAGGTCCTCGTAGACCCCGTCGGGCCGGACGACGAGACCACTGTCATCTTCGATCTGGCTCGCCGTGCCGATCACCCGGTGGGTGACTTCCGGATCGATACTCATGCCGGCGATCCGGCGGAGCGCGTCGTAGCCCCCGATAAAGTCGAGGAAGGTCATGCGCGGGAAGATGAAGAAGGCAATGCGCTTGACCGGCGGGACGTCGGGCGTCTCCTTCATGGGCGGGCGACGCCACCCGGCGCGGGCGAACGGTCCACCGGCGCGATGTCGGACATGTCGGACTCGAGCTGGAGCGTGTCGGCGATCTTGGTGTAGCTCGAAAATATCTGGGTCACGCCGAGGATCTCCATGACGCCGCGTGGGCCCACGCCCAGCCGGCGCATTTCTCGCAGATGGAAGGCCGTTCCCCAGGGTGAGCGGGAGGTGAGCGACACGGCGAAGGCCAGGGCCTCCTTCAGCCGGCGAGCGAGCCGATGATCCGAGAAGGCGCGCTTGACCGCGCCCCAGACCTCGGCCGCGTAGCGGGGATCGTGCGCCATGAAGCGGAACGGCAGTGGCACCTCGGGACTCGCGTAAAACGCCCGAATCTCGTCGAACAATTCACGCGCCTCTTCTGGTGGCGTCGCTTCGTCCACCGGCGCCAGCGCCGGCTCATCGCCCGGGACCGCGGCGAGCCCGTCCGCCGCGACGTTGAGCGCATTGGTCATCCCGACCACGTAGGCGGCCTCGTACCAGAGGGCGTCGTCCGTCATCCCCTGCAGCTTCCCGGCCGCAGTATGGGCATGGACTCAGTACGGGCAGGCGTTGACGCCGCTCACGACGGCGGCGACCATCTCCTTCTCTGCGCGGGCGAACTCGCCCGGCCCCATGGCCCGGCGCATCGCGCGCCCATGCGGGCCGCCGAACTCCAGATCCCAGGCCATCACCCGGCTCATGGCGGGCGGCTGCTCGAATTCGAAATTGAACCAGCCACGGCTGAGCTCGAACAGCTTCCGGGCGGGCTCAGGGTACTCCGAGGCGTCGCGAAGTCTCACGGTCGGCATCGAGTCCTCCTTGAGCGCGGCAATGGCGACGGAGCCGCGCTAGGCTAGCGCCCGCCCGCCAAGGGCGGGAACACGGACAGGATATCGCCGTCGGCGAGCTTGTGTTCAGGGGAGGCATCGCGTCCGTTGACGACGGTGAGGCGTTCGAGGCCGGGCGGGAGGTTGAGCAACCGGATCACATGCTCGACGGTGGCGCCCGCGGGCATATCGAGCACCGCGCTGTCGCCCTGGGTGCCGGGGGGCAGGTAGACGGCGAGGGTCGCCGTCAGCTGCACCTCCACTTTCAACGGAAGCCGCCCTGCTCCGGCTCCTCCGCGCGAGACGCGATCAACGCCACCCGGAGCCGGTCGCCGGGAAAAATGCGCGCCGTCTCGGTGAGGTCGTTCCACTGCAGCAGGTTTGCCACCGAGATGCCGTAACGCTTGGCGATGGCAGAGAGCGTTTCGCGCGGCTGAACGATGTGGATGTCGTGGGCGCCGACCCGCGCGGCGCGGGGTTTGCCCGCGGACTGCGCGGAGGCGAGTTGGCGCGCCGCCGGGCGATCGAGCGCGGCCTGGATTCGATCCGCGCCGCCCGTCGGCACCTTGAGCGCGTAGGGTCCCGGCGGCGTCTGCTTGAGACGCAGCTCGGGGTTGAGGCGCTCGAGGTCTTCGGCCGAGACGGCTGCCTGCACCGCGATGCGGCCCAACGGCATGGCCCGGGAGACCGTGACGATCTCGTACCGGAGCGGATCGTCGGGCGCGACCACGAAGCCGTAGCGCTCCGGCTCGCGCCCGATCAGGGTGGCGGCGTGAATGGCCGGCACGAAGTCCTTGGTCTCCTGGCGCAGCAGCCGGCTGCGGGTCAGCGCCCAGAAATCGGTCGTGCCCATGCCCTGAATGGCGCGGCTCACCTTCATCTCGCCGGCGTTGTACGCCGCCTTGGCGAGATCCCAGGAGCCGAAGAGCGCATGAAGATCGCGCAGGTAATTGGCCGCGGCCACTGTCGACTTCTCCGGGTCCAGCCGCTCGTCCACCCACCGGTCCACCCGCAGGCCGTAGCGGCGCGCGGTAGGCGCCATGAACTGCCAGAGCCCCTTGGCGCCGGCCCTCGACACGGCCACCGGATTGAAGCCGCTCTCAATCATGGCCGTGAAGACCAGCTCCTCGGGCAGCCCCTTTTCGCGGAACACGGTGAAGATCATGGGCAGGTAGCGGCCGGACCGCACCAGCCAGCGCTCCACGACGGCGCGCCGGTAGCCAGTCTGAAAGAGGTCGAGGAACTGGCGCACCTGGGCGTTGTTTTCGATCCGGTACGTGGACCGCGGCACGATCGTGCTCTCGTCCGGCGCCGGCGGCAGGCTAACGGTTTCCGGCCAGGGATCGCGGGCGAACTGCCTGGCGGCCACCGTGCTGGAACTATCTTCGCGGGTGGGCTGCCTGGTGGCCACCGCGCTGGAACTATCCTCGCGGTCGGCCTGTTTCACCGATGGGACGGCGGGAGCGAGATCGCGCGGGGGTTCGATTGGACGGTCGTCAGTCGACCGGGAGTGCTCGGCAGAGAGAGGGATCGACGATGGTTCTGAGCCGGCCTGACCCGGGTAGCCCAGGAGGCCGATGCTCGCGAACAGGACCGCGATCTGAATTGCCCGAATTGGGCGGGACATTGACGAGCGTAAGCTCACGAAATTTAACCACAAGAGGCCGGTCGGGTCAACTCGGATGAGGAGATTATCCTTGACTCCCCGCGGCGCAGCCTCTATGCTAGGCAGCCGATAGAAAACACCTTTAATGGTAACTAGTTACCCAAGATCGAAGGGAGGTGAGACCTCATGAAGAAGCTCATCGCACTTGTAGCTAGCATCATGTTCTCGCTCAGCGTCGCCGGCTTCGCGGTGGCGCAGACCCCCGCCCCGAAGGCCGAAGACCAGAAGACGGACAAGATGGAGAAGAAGGAAACCAAGGCCAGCTGCCTGAAGATGGCCAAGGACGATAAGGACAAGAAGGCGGAATGCGAGAAGAAGTACGCGAAGAAGCCGGCTGACAAGATGGAGAAGAAGGACGAGAAGAAGTAGCCGGTCGCCAGAAGGTCGACTTCAGCGAGCTGCTTAGGGCGCCACCTCTTACAGGGTGGCGCCCTAACGGCGTTTAGGGCCCGTCGGCGCCGGTTGGTCCGGGAACCGCCGCTCTTCCTTCAGCGCCGTGATCCAGACATTGCGGTCGGTGAGCGTGATCTCGCTGGCCTCCTTGGCTCGGACAGTGACGCGCAGCCGCCAGTAGGTCACCATCGAGTAACCCACGCTTGTCGGCACGTCCGGATACTTCCGCGTTTCCCCCTTCTGCAACCTGTAGCGCTTGGCCGAGTGGCCCAGATCCTTCCAGGCCACCAGCAGCCAGTCCCCCGCCGGCAGGCCGGTGAGCCGGATCCGTCCCTGGTCGTCCGTCACGTCGCCGCGGATCAATTCGCCCCCGCCGGCAAACCGGAGGGCGCTTTCGTAATTGGTGCGCGCCGCTTCGATGCGGCCGGCCGCGTCGGCGAAATCCTTGAGTGAGTCGCGCTGGCCGCTCTTGACGGCGTCGAGCTGCGCCTCGAGCTCGGCCGAGTAAGGCAGCAGCATGACGGATACCGAACGGTCCGGCGCCGGAGGAGCGCTCGGGCGCGAGGGCTCGGCCCAGGCCTGGCACCTGACCTCGCCCACGGCGCCCGCGTCGCGGGCGCGCAGAAGCGGCGTCACGAGCTCGCCCGGATCGCCGGCGCCGGCGGGTACCGGGCCGATCGCCGCGGCCAGCAGCAGGCCGATCACCTGGAGCCGGCGCCTCATCCGGCCACCGCGTCCGCGTCGGCGCGCGGGCGCGTCCTCCATCGCGCGTGCATCCAGAACCATTGCTCGGGCGCTCGCCGGATGGCGGTTTCGATGGCGCGGTTGAAGGCCGCCGTGTAGGCCGTGACATCGCCGCCCACCGGCGGCGGCAGCGCGGGCTCGACACGGACGGTGTGGCGGCCGTTCGCGTCACGGCAGATGAAGACGGGCGTCACGGGGGCGCGGGCACGGAGCGCCAGCACCGCGAGCGCCTTGGAGGTGGAGGCCGGCACGCCGAAGAACGGGACGAAGATGCCTTCGCTGCGGGCGGCGTTCTGATCGAGGAGGATCCCGACCATCCGCCGGCGGCGCAGGGCGTCCATGACTTCGCGCAGCGCGCGGCGCTTGGCGATGAGCTCCACTCCGCAGCGCCGGCGAAAGCGGGCGACCACGCGATCGAGAATCGCATTGTCCAGCGGGCGCACCACGACGGAGAGCGCGAAGCCGCTCAGGGCGTGCGAGGCCGCCAACAGCTCCCAATTCCCGAGATGCGCGGTGAGCAGCAGGATGCCCCTGCCCGACGCGGCCGCTGCTTCGAGGTGCTCGACACCCTCGAGCGTTACCCGCGAGAGCATGACCGCCGGCGGTCGGAAGAAGAACACGCAGCCCTCCACGAGGTTCATGCCCAGGTGTTCGAAGGAACGCCGGCCGAGCCGGTGCAGTTCCGCCGCGTCGCGAGCGCCGCCGAAGGCGCGCTGCAGGTTGTCGACGGTCAGCGTCCGCCGCCCGGGCAGCGCCGCCCAGGCCAGATCCCCGAGCCGCCGCCCGATCCAGAGGCCGAGCCGCGCGGGCAACCAGGCCAATAGCATGCCCGCAGGAGCCAATAGCGCCAAGACAACCGCCCCCAGAGCCGAGGCCGCGGCGCGGCCGTGTCGCCTCATCCGTGAGGCAGCAGCACCCTGGTGATCACGATCCAGCTCGCAGCCGCGATGAAGCCGGACAGCGGGATCGTGAGGATCCAGGCCCAGATGATCTGGCCGGCCACTCCCCAGCGGACGGCCGAAAAGCGCTGCGTGGCGCCCACGCCCAGGATGGAGCCCGTGATGGTATGGGTCGTGCTGACGGGGATGCCGCCGATGGCGGTGCCGAGCAGCATGATCGCGCCGGAGGTCTCGGCGCAAAAGCCGCCGACCGGGCGCAGCTTGGTCAGCCGCATGCCCATGGTCTTCACGATGCGCCAGCCTCCGGCGAAGGTGCCGAGCCCGATGGCGGCATGTGCGGCGAGGATGACCCATACGGGCACGTAGAACTCCGGCCCCAGATAGCCGGCTGAGAACAGCAGGATCGCGATGATCCCCATGGTCTTCTGCGCGTCATTGGTGCCATGTCCCAGACTGTAGAAGGCGGCGGAAACCAGCTGCAGGCGGCGGAAGAGGCCGTCCACTCGGCTCGGCCGGAAGCGGCGGAAGGTCCACTGGGTGGCGACCATCAAGCTGAAGCCCAGGGCCAGGCCGATGACCGGCGCCAGCACGATGAAGACGAGGATCTTCAGCAGTCCGGGCAGCAGCAGCGCGCCGAATCCGGCCTTGGCGACGGCCGCGCCCGCGAAGCCTCCGATGAGCGCATGCGAGGAGCTGGTGGGGATCCCGAAGTACCAGGTGATCAGGTTCCAGGTGATGGCGCCGATGAGCGCGCCCAGGATGACCCACTGGTCCACCACGGCCGCGTCCACCACACCCTTGCCCACGGTCCGGGCCACCTGGACGCCGAAACCGAAGGCGGCGACGAAGTTGAAGAACGCGGCCCAGACCACGGCCTGCATGGGCGTGAGGACGCGGGTTGAGACGACCGTGGCGATGGAGTTGGCGGCGTCGTGGAAGCCGTTGATGTAGTCGAAGACGAGCGCAACCAGAATGATGCCCGCGATCAGCAGCAGGGACCAGCTCATGGGCAGGGACGCAAGCCCGGCTTC
>WNEY01001823.1_pt1 | contig 15306 bp, 13 predicted proteins | sample 5400531 | NCBI WGS metagenome assembly WNEY01 (sample SAMN13153338, study PRJNA577476) | soil metagenome | isolation source: 200 cm saprolite under Douglas fir tree site 1 | place: USA:California | collected 2015-04-18
CCCAGGTGGATCACGCCGCCCTTGCCGTCGCCGAGCACCTGGATCTCGATGTGGCGCGGCTCTTCGAGGTATTTCTCGAGATAGAGCGTGTCGTCGCCGAACGCGGCGTGGGCTTCGCTGCGGGCGATCGCGAGCGCCGCGGGCAGCTCGGCTTGCGAGCGCACCACCTTCATGCCGCGGCCGCCGCCGCCGGCCGCCGCCTTGACCAGGACCGGAAAGCCGATGTCGTGCGCGAGGCTCAGCGCCTGCTCGTCCGACCCGACATTGCCTTCGGAACCCGGCACCACCGGGATGCCCAGCCGGCTCGCGGTGCGCTTCGCCTCGATCTTGTCGCCCATCAGCCGGATGTGCTCGGGCTTGGGGCCGATGAAGTGCACCTTGTGCTCGGCAAGGATTTCGGCAAAGCGCGCGTTCTCCGACAGGAAACCGTAGCCCGGGTGCACGGCGTCGGCGCCGGTGATCTCGCAGGCGGCGAGCAGCGAGGGGATGTTGAGGTAGCTGTCCTTGGCCGGCGGCGGGCCGATGCACACGCTCTCGTCGGCGAGCCGCACGTGCATGGCGTCGGCGTCGGCGGTCGAGTGCACCGCTACCGCCGCGATGCCCAGCTCCTTGCAGGCGCGCAGCACGCGCAGCGCGATCTCGCCCCGGTTGGCGATCAGGATCTTGTCGAACATCACGCGGCCCGCGCCGCTCAGTCGCCGCCGCACGGCCGCGTCCTTCGAGACGGCCGCTTCGCGGCCTCCTCAGGACGAGGGCGCGACTGTTTGTTGGACGCGTGAAACGCGCCCTCATGGTGAGGAGCCGCGCGCAAGCGCGGCGTCTCGAACCATGGGAACGCACGCTGTCGGTCGCCCATCATTCGACGATCATCAGCGGCTCGCCGAACTCGACCGGCTGGCCGTCCTCGAACAGGATCTGCGTCACGGTGCCGGCGCGCGGCGAGGGGATCTGGTTGAGCACCTTCATCGCCTCGACGATCAGCAGCGGGTCGCCGACCTTGACCGTGCTGCCGATGTCGATGAACGGCTTGGCGCCGGGCTCGGACGCGCGATAGGCGGTACCGACCATGGGCGAGGAGACGACGCCCGGGTGTTTGGCCGGGTCCACCTGGGAGGGCAGGGGCGTTGCGACCGGCGTGACCGGCGGGACCGCAGCGGGGTCGGACGGCATCGCGGGAACGGAGGACAGGCCCGCAGCCGGCGCGGCATTGCGCGCGACGCGGATGCGCTGGCCGTCCTGCTCGATCTCGATCTCGCTCAAGCCGGTTTCCGCCAGCAGCGCGGTCAGCTCGCGGATGGTGTCACGGTCGATCGCTATCCGGCGTCCGGCCGGTCGCCGCGGCTTGGGCCAGCGCGCCACGGGCTCAGCTCTTCGCGGCGCCGGTCATCGCGGCGAGCCCGCTGATGGCGAGCACGTAGCCGTCGACGCCGAAGCCGCAGATGACCGCGCGCGCGGCGCGCGACACGTAGGAATCGTGGCGAAAGCTTTCGCGCGCATGGATGTTGGTGATGTGCACCTCGATGACCGGGATTTTGACGGCGAGGATCGCGTCGAGAATCGCCACCGACGTGGTGGTGTAGCCGGCCGGGTTGAGCACGACGCCCAGCGCCTGCTCGCGCCCCGCCTCCTGAATCCACTCGACGATCGCGCCCTCGTGGTTCGACTGGCGGAACTCGATCGCAAGGCCGAAGCGCTTGCCGGCATCGCGGCACAGCTCCTCGACGTCGGCTAGCGTCGCGCGGCCGTATTTCTCCGGCTCGCGCGTGCCGAGCAGATTGAGGTTCGGGCCGTTGAGGACGTAGATGGTCTTGGCCATGACGTACGGGCTCGATGCGATTGCGGCGGTTTGCGCGCGCCTAGAGCGGGATGACGTTTCTTCGCATCGTCATCCCGCTCTGCCGTGTTGTCGGAGCATGATCTTTTCCGAAAACCGGTGCCCACTTTTCGGGATCATGCTCGAAACGACGGCCGGCGCCTGAGCCCAAGCCGCGTTCACCAGCCTTATAGGAAACGGCGCCCGGAAGGGGAAGCCTGCGGCCGGCGCCGACGCGCGCGGGTCAGCGCCGCGCGATGTCGACTTTCTCCTTGAGCACCGCAAAGCCGAGCGCGCCGACCACCACGTTCGAGCCGATGACGTAGCTCGGCGTGCCGTTGAGGCCGACCGCGTCGGCCAGGCGCAGGCTTTCCTGCAAGGTCGTGCGCACCTCCTCGCTCGCCAGATCCTTCTCGAGGCGGCCCATGTCGAGGCCGACCTCCTTGGCGGCGGCGAGCGCGCGCGCCTTGTCGGCCTGACCGCGGCCGCTCAGCAGCTTCTGGTGGAACTCGAGATATTTCTTGCCGGTCTTGTCCTGCATGCGCACCGCGACCGAGACCTGCGCGGCTTCGATCGAGCCGGGCCCGAGCACCGGATATTCCTTGAGCACGACCCTCAGATTGGGATCGGCCTTCATCAGCTCGAGCATGTCGCTGAGCGCCCGCTTGCAATAGCCGCAATTGTAATCGAAGAACTCGACCATGGTGACGTCGCCCTGCGGGTTGCCGATCGTCACCTGGTGCGGGGAATTGAACAGCAATTCCTTGTTGTCGCGCACGCCGGTCAGCTGCTTCTCGCTCTCGGCCGCCGCCTGGCGCTTCTCCATCTCGCTCATCACTTCCTGCAGCACCTCGGGATGGGCGATGAGATAGTCCTTCACGATGCGCTCGATCTCGCCGCGCTGCGCCTCGGAGAAGGTTTGCGCGCGCGCGGCCGGGGCGGCGATGAAGGCGGCGAGCACGGCGGCCGCGGCGGCGAGGAAAAGAGAAAGGCGCATCGGGTTGTCCTTGGTTGATGGTCAGTTGCGGCGGATCGAGCCGGGCGGCGGTTTGTAGGTGACGATGTCGTCGGCGCGCACCCAGCCGGGCGATCCGGTCGGGAAGCGCGTCTTGGCGCGGGTGGCGAGATCCCGCGCGGTCTTGAAGTCGCCGCGCGCGAAGGCGGCCTGGGCGGCGGCGAGGTCGGCCTCGGCAAGGTCGCCCTTGCGCCCATAGGCCATGGCGAGCTGGCTGTAGCCGTCCGGCATGTCGGGCTCGCGCGTCACCGTGGTGCGCAGGAGCGGGATCGCCTCGTCGGCGTTCTTCTTGTCGTCGGTGGCGACCAGCGCCTGGCCGAGCATCATGCGGATCAGGGTCGCGTTCGGCGCGATCGCCGCGGCGCGGCGCAGCGGCGCGATCGCCTCCGCGGCCCGGCCGTTCTCCAGCAGCGCCTGTCCCTTCAATTCGAGCAGGTAGGGATTGGCGGGCTGCGCCTGCAGCAGGGCGTCGATCTGCACGAGCGCGGTATGCAGATCGGCGTGCCGATAGGCGGAGATCGCGCGGGCGTAGCGGGCCGGCATGCTGGTGTCGCTCGGCGGATAGCGGTTGGCCACCGTGTCGGGCCGTTCGATGAATCCCGACAGCTTGGCGCGCATCATGTCGTGGCGCTGCTGCAGCTCGGGCGGATCCTTCTTGTCCCAGTTCGGGCTCGACTTGGCGATCTCCGCCAGCGCCTCGACGCGCTCGGCCGGCATCGGGTGCGTCTGCAGATAGGGATCGATGTAGCGGACCGAGAACTGGATCTTGTCGGCGAAGCGCTTGAACGTCTCGTACATGCCCCTGGGCGACTGGCCGGTGGCGTTGAGAAATTTCACCCCGGCCTTGTCCGCCTGCTCCTCCTGGGCGCGCACATAGGCGAGCAGCGAGCGCTGGATCACGCTCTGCGGCGCCTGCAGCGCGGCGGCGCCGAGGTTGCCGACGCCCGAACCGGAACCGGCGCGGGCGCCGGCCGCGACCGCGCCCAGCCCGAGCAGGAGCGCGATGATCGCCGCGGTCTGGGCATTGGCCAATTCGTCGCGCAGCCGCGACAGATGTCCGCCGGCGATGTGCCCGGTCTCGTGCGCCAGCACTCCGATGATCTCGTTCGGCGTCTTGGATTCCATCAGCGCGCCGACATTGACGAAGATGCGCCGGCCGTCGACCACGAAGGCGTTGAAGGAGCGCTCGTTGATGATGACGATCTGGACGTTCTGCTGGGCAAGCCCGGCGACGCGCAGGATCGGCGCGGTGTAGTCGCGCAGCAATTGCTCGATCTCGGCGTCGCGGATGATCGGCAGGCCGGCGGCGGGCGGGGCCTGTGCGTGCGCCGGAATGCTCGCGGCCGCCACCGCCAGCGCGGTCAGCGCCGCGACCGCGCGGAATGCCGGCGTCCTGCGCCGCAGCCTCGGTACCGTCTCGCCGGGATGCATCTTCAAGCTTCGTGTCTGACCGAGTCGAGGCAACCTACGGACGCCATGGGGGCGGGTCAATGCAATGGGGATCACGTCTGCGCGGACGATGCTTGAACCCCGAATCGCGGCGTTTCCGGCGGCAAAATACCGGCAATGCCGGTTCGCGGCACCAAATCCCGCGAATACGGCAGTACCGAGGCCGGCGGCCAGCGCATGTTCCGGCGAAGTGGGTACCGGTTCGCCGATAAGAACATGCGCCAATCAGTGATTCTAGAGCATGTCCCGATTCCGAAGGAACGGGACATGCTCTAATGGCCGGCGGGCGTGCGGATCAGGAGATTCGCAGATCCCCCATGGACCGGCGCGACGCCTCGATGCGCGGGGCCTGACCGCCGCGCAGGATGCTGTTGCCCTCGAACAAGCCGCGCTGGTCGATCGGCGAAGGATCGAGCCAGTGGGCTTCCTGCATCGCGCCGGAGAGCCCGTAGACGGCGAGCGCATTGACGTAGGTCACCGCCCGGATGACCTCGGCGGCGATCCCGCGCTCGGCCATCAGCGCGGCGGTCTTGGGCACCGCGAGCGGATCGGACACGCCCCAGTCGCAGGCGGAATCGACGATGATCCGCTCGGGACCGAATTGGCGCACGATCTCGGTCATGCGCTCGTTGCCCATTTTCGTGCCCGGATAGATCGAGAAGCCGGCGAAGAAGCCGCGGTCGAGCACTTCGCGCACGGTCTCCTCGTTGTTGTGATCGATGACGCAACGCCGCGGGTCGAAGCCGAGCTCGACGAGCACGTCCATGGTGCGGGTGGTGCCGCGCTTCTTGTCGCGGTGCGGCGTGTGAATCATGATCGGCAGCTCGAGCTCCTTGGCGAGCTCGATCTGCTGGCGCAGATACTTGTCCTCGAGATTCGTCTGCTCGTCGTAGCCGATCTCGCCGATGGCAACGACGCCGTCCTTGGCGGCGAAGTGCGGGAGCACCTCCATCACCGCCTCGGCGAGCGCCTCGTTGTTCGCCTCCTTGGCATTGAGGCCGACGCAGCAGTAATGGCGGATGCCGAACTGGCCGGCGCGGAATTTCTCGAACCCGATGATGGTCGAGAGATAATCGACGTAGGAGCCGAGATTGGTGCGCGGCTGGCCGATCCAGAACGCCGGCTCGATCACCGCCGCGACGCCGGCGCGCGCCATCGCCTCGTAGTCGTCGGTGGTGCGCGAGATCATGTGCGCATGCGGATCGACGAACATCCTGCCGGCCGCCGCCGGAAGAGCGCGTGCCTCGTCGACCTCGACGCGCGCGGCTCCGTTGTTCGCGTGCAGGATCAGGCGCTCGCCGCAGCAGGGGCAGGCGAACCTCGTTCGCTCGAGCGGGTTTGGCTTGCCGGAACCAGCTGAATTGGACATTGCGGTCACTCCCGATTTGCGAAAGGAGAGCTTTCGAACGCTACAACAAGAGGTTTGCCGGGGGAAGCGCTGTTGCGTCCTGCCGCTCAATCGAAGACGTGCGCCAGGATGAGGTCGCGCACGTCGGTCGCGGCAATCGGCCGATCCGGCGTCAGGCGCGGCTCGCTGGTCAGTAACAGCGGTCCTTCCGCGGCATCATCGGTCGGACGGCCGTGCGAGCCCTTCACCAGGGTGGCATCGAGGGGAACGACGTCCATGAGCGCGCGCAGGCCGAGGGCGCGCTTGGCGAGACGCCAGCCGATTGCCAGCCGGGGGAATCGGATGTCGGGATCGAGGAAAAGCTCGGCCGGATCGTAGCCGGGCGTGCGATGAATTTCGACCAGTCGCGCGAAATCCGGCGCGCACGCGTCGTCGAGCCAATAATAGTAAGTGAACCACGCGTCCTTGCGGGCGATCGCCACCAGTTCGCCGGCGCGCGGGTGATCGAGGCCGATCCGCGCCTGCTCGGCGCGGTCGAGCACGCGCTCGACGCCCGGCAAGCCGGCGACGATCTCGCGGACCTCCGGCAGCAGCGCTGCGTCCGCGACGTAGATATGCGCGATCTGGTGATCGGCGACCGTGAAGGCGCGCGATTGCATGACGTCGAGGTGCTCGCCCCCGTCCTCATTGCGCACGGCAAGCAGGCCGGCGCTGCGCAGCGCGCGGTTGACGTGGATTGGGGTCGAGACGGCCGTGATGCCGTATTCGGACAGCACCATCACGCGGGCGCCGTCGCGCGCCGCGTCATCGATGAGATCGCCGGCGACCGCGTCGACGTCGGCGAGGGCCGTGACGTTCCGCGCATCGTCGGGGCCGAACCGCTGCAGATCGTAGTCGAGGTGCGGCAGATAGACGAGGGTGAGGGTCGGGGAGCGCGTGCGCCGCACATGCCGTGCCGCGTCAGCGATCCAGCGCGACGAGGCGATCGACGTCGCCGGCCCCCAGAACTCGAACAGCGGAAACGGGCCGAGCGTGCGGGTCAGCTCGTCGCGCAATTCGGAGGGTTTGGCGTAACAGTCCGGCAGCTTGCGCCCATCCGCCTTGTAGATCGGCCGCGGCGTCACGCCCACATCGTGGCTTGCCGCCATGTTGTACCACCAGAACAGATTGGCGCAGGTGAAAGCCGGATCGCGGCGCCGGCCCGTCTCCCAGATCTTTTCCCCGGCGACCAGGCGGTTGGACTGGCGCCACAGCCAAACTTCCATCAAGTCGCGAAACAGCCAGCCGTTGCCAACGATGCCGTGGTCGCGCGGCATCGCGCCGGTCATGAACGTGGCCTGGACCGTGCACGTGACCGCCGGCGTCACGGTTGCGAGCGGACGCATCGCGCCGGCGCGCGCTAGCGCGTCGAGGCGGGGGGTGTGGCGGCCGAGGTGGCGCGGCGTCAGGCCGACCACGAGGATCACGATTGTTGGACGCATGTCGATTCCGGCAAGGCGTGGCGCTGGACGGCAAATTGACAGCAGGTAGCGCCGCCCTGACAATACATGCACTGCGATTATCCGCCCATGCGAGCCTTCACGATGGCCATTGCGGCGCGCAAAGCCGTCTCGCCCGAAACCCTGCTCAAGCTCGGCCGCGTCTCCAACCTGCCGACGGTGTGGACCAACGTGCTGGCCGGCACGGTGCTGGCCGGCGGCGCGTGGGACGCGCGGCGCACCGGGCTGGTCGTCGTCGCCATGTCGCTTTTCTATGTCGGCGGCATGTATCTCAACGATTATTTCGACCGCGGCATCGACGCGCGCGAGCGGCCGCAACGGCCCATTCCGGCGGGCGATGTTTCTGCCGCCACGGTGGCGGCGCTCGGGTTCGCCATGCTGGCGCTGGGGGTGGCGCTCATGGCCGTGATGGGCGCGCCCGCGGCGTTTGCCGGCGCGCTGCTGGCGGCCATCGTCATCGCCTACGATCTGTTCCACAAAAACAATCCGCTGGCGCCGGTCGTGATGGGGCTGTGCCGCGCCCTGGTCTATGGCGGCGCGGCGGCCGCTGCGATCGGAGCCGTACCGTTGGCCCTCGCGATCGCCGCGCTGGCGATGCTCGCTTATGTGGCGGGCCTGACCTACGCGGCGCGCCAGGAGAGTCTCGACCGGGTCGGCAACCTCTGGCCGCTGGTCGCGCTGGCGGCGCCCGCGGTGCTGGCCCTGCCTGCCCTGCGGCAGGGCGTTGCCGCCGGTCTCATTTATCTCGCGCTGATCGGCTGTGCCGGCTTCGCCATTTACCTGCTGGCGAAACGTCCGATGCCGGGCGCGGTCGCGCGCGCCGTCGGCATCCTCATTGCCGGCATTTCGCTGGTCGATGCGGCGCTGCTTGCCGCCGCCGGCGCAATTCTGCCCGCGCTCCTTGCCGTTGTCGGATTCGTCATGACGTTGGCGTTGCAGAAATACATCCCCGGGACCTGATCATGGGCGCAACGCCTCCCGCCGTCGCACAGGCACCGTTGGTCGATGCGAAAGCGGCGATCGACCTGTTGCGCCGATGGCTTGCGCCCGTCGTGCCCGCGGACGCGGCGGCTTGGCTCGATGCCGAGATCGAGCGGCAAGGCGCCGGCCTCGACGCGCGCCGGCTGGGGATCGCGCTCGGCCTGATCGGCCGCAAAGTCGGCCGCCGCCCTCTTGCCCTGCCGCGCGAGGAAGTCGCCGCCGCCCAGGTCCTGCGGCCCGGATGGCAGCCGCAATTCTGGGGCACCGACGAAACCGCGCGCGTTGCCGTCCTGCTGGCGACCCATCGTGGCGAGGACGCCGCCTTCGCGGCGCGGGTCGACAAGCTGTGCCAGACCGCCGAGATCACCGAGCACGTCTCCTATCTCAAGGGCTTTGCGATATTCCCGGCGCCGGCGGCGCTGCACGCGCGGGCGCGCGAGGGCGTGCGCTCGTCGATCGGCGCCGTGTTCGAGGCGATCGCCTGCCGCAATCCCTATCCGCATGATCATTTCGACGAGGCGGCGTGGAATCAGATGGTGGTCAAGTGCGTGTTCGTGGGCGCGCCGCTCGAAACGATCGTCGGCCTCAATCAACGCCGCAATCCCGAGCTCCTGCAGATGCTGCGCGACTTCGTGGCCGAGCGGCACGCCGCCGGGCGGCCGCTGCCCGAGGAGGTGCACCGGTTCATCGAGGGGTGACGCCGCGGCGGCACGCCGCGCCGGGCCGCAGGCAAGAAATTCGCGCGGCTCCTTGTCGCCAATGACCGGATCGGACAAGGTCGCCCCATGCTCGACACCGCCGCCCGCCTGCTCAAGCCTTCCGCGCGCAGCGACGTGCCGCCGTTCATGGTGATGGACGTGATGGCGGCGGCGGCGCGCATCGAGGCCGCGGGCGGGCGCGTGGTGCACATGGAGGTGGGCCAGCCGGCGGCGCCGGCGCCCAGGCCCGCGATCGAGGCGGCGCGCGCGGCGCTGGCCGCGGGACGCATCGATTATACCCAGGCGCTGGGCATCCCGGCTTTGCGCGCGCGCATCGCGCGGCACTATGCCGAGCGCTACGGCGTGGCGCTCGATGCGGAGCGCGTCGTCGTTACCACCGGCTCGTCGGCGGCCTTCATCCTCGCCTTCCTGTCCCTGTTCGAGCCGGGAGCCCGGGTGGCGCTGGCCAATCCCGGCTATCCGCCCTATCGCCACATCCTTACCGCGCTCGGCTGCGAGCTGGTGCTGATCGAGACCAAGGGCGAGACGCGCTGGGCGATCACCGTCGAGGCGCTGCTCGACGCGCACCGGCAAAAGCCGCTGCAAGGCGTGCTGGTGGCAAGCCCGGCGAACCCGACCGGCACCATGATCCGCGGCGAGACGCTCGCCGCGCTCGTCGAGGCGGCGCAGGCCGAGGGCATCCGCTTCATCTCCGACGAGATCTATCACGGCCTCGACTATGCGTTCCCGGCGCGGACCGTGGCCGACCTGTCCGAGCACGCGGTCATCATCAATTCGTTCTCCAAATATTTCTGCATGACCGGCTGGCGCGTCGGTTGGATGGTGGTGCCGCCGGCGCTGGTGCGGCCGATCGAGCGGCTGCAGCAGAACCTCGCCATCTCGGTGCCGACGCTCTCGCAGGTCGCAGCGCAGGCGGCGTTCGACGGCCGCGCCGAGATGGAAGCGGTCAAGCACGGCTACGAGGAGAACCGCCGCATCCTGGTCGAGGGTTTGCCGCGCGCGGGGCTGGACAAATTCCTGCCGGTCGACGGCGCGTTCTATCTCTATGCCGACGTGTCGCGCTTCTCGAACGACAGCCTCGACTTCGCCAAGCGCATGCTGGAGGAGGCCGGCGTCGCCGCCACGCCGGGCATCGATTTCGATCCCGTGCACGGCCACGATTTCATCCGCTTCTGCTACGCCGGCGCGGCCGACGACATGCGCGAGGCGGTCGCGCGGATCGGAGGGTGGTTGAAGCGCGGGTGAATAATCCCGGTATCGAAATTTATCGACAATTATTATTCTCTCAAAACTTGGCCGGGCGCGCCAGCTCTCCGTGCCACTCTGGGATTTCCTCGGTTAATCCAATGTCGGCGAAGCGGCGAGCGATGCGCGTGCCGAGGCCTTCTTTGTGAGGATCGTCTCTACGGCGTGGCTCGTGTTTGACGGCCTGACGCAGGATATCGCGTACTTCCTCTTTCATAGTCCGACCGTGACGGGCAGCGCGAAGCTTTAGGCGCGCCTCAACAGCCTTTGGAACCTTGACGATGATCTGAGCGAGTGTCGCCTCCCAAAAGAATCGTAATTTGCCAGATATGCGCCGTTCCTACATCCGTCAAAACTCGACGTCCAGCTCTTCCAGCTCGTCCGGCTCCGTCTTGGCGGCGGCGATCCATTCCTGCATGAACGGCGCGGTCATCACAGTCCGGCAATAAGCCGCGCAGTCGGAATCGAGCCGCACGTCGTAGGTCGCAAAGCGCGTGCACACCGGCGCGTACATGGCGTCGGCCATGCCGGGCTGCGCCCCGAACAGATAGGGCCCCTTGTAGGCGGCAAGGCACTCGCGCCAGATCGCCGTCACCCGCTCGATATCGGCCTGCGCCCCCGCCCAGATCTTGAAGCCCGGATAGTGGGCCTTGAGGTTCATCGGCAGGGCCGAGCGCAGGTTGCTGAAGCCCGAGTGCATCTCGCCGCACACCGCGCGGCAATGGGCGCGCGCGGCGCGGTCGTCGGGGAGCAGGCCGGCGGCCGGCCTGATCTCATGCAGATACTCGGCGATCGCCAGCGTGTCCCACACCTTGACGCCGTCGTGGGTCAGGCAGGGCACCAGGAAGGAGGGCGAAAGCAGAAGCAGTTCGGCGCGAATCGATGGGTCGTCGCTCGGGATGACCTCCTCGTCGAAGGCAAGGCCGGCAAACCTGCACAAGAGCCAGCCGCGCAGCGACCAGGAGCCGTAATTCTTGCTGCTGATGGTCAGTGTTGCCTCGGCCATGCGCCGCCCCCTTTGGTTCACGGCGCGGCCGCGAGGCGCGGCGAGCCGGAATGCTCCGGAAAACCAGTCCGTTAGCCGACTTGATTGAAGTCGATCCCGAACTGCCTTCCGGCCTCACCCCGGCACGGTCGATTGTCCCCAGCCAGGCCCGCAACATCAACAATTATCTCGCGGCGCAACATCAAATCCACTACGCTTCGGTTTGCCGGGATGTGTCAGGGAACGGGGCGGGCCGACCGCACCGGCGCCATCGATGCTCTACGAAGCCTACCAGGCTCATGCCGACATCATGGGCCCGGTCCGCGCTTTCGCCGGCATGGCCGGGGCGCTCGGCCGTTCCTCCGGGCTCGCCGCGACCACCGGCCACGCGGCGCTGCGCAATCTCACCGCGGCGTACGAGCTGATCGCCCGCGCCGGCCTCACCCATGAGCGTCCGCCGTTCGGCATCGCCCGCGTCGCCGTAGGCAATCGCGAGGTCGCGGTGCGCGAACGAAGCGCCTGCGCCACCCCGTTCGGCACTCTGCTGCACTTTCGCAAGGACATCGACCCGCCGCAGCCGCGCGTCCTTCTGGTGGCGCCGCTGTCGGGCCATTTCGCCACGCTCCTGCGCGGCACCGTGCGCACCATGCTGCCCGAGCACGACGTCTACATCACGGACTGGCACAACGCGCGCGACGTGAACCTGGGGCACGGACGGTTCGGCTTCGACGATTACGTCGAGCACCTGATCAAATTCCTCGAGACGATGGGGCCCGGCGCCCACGTCTTGGCGGTGTGCCAGCCGTGCGTCGCCGCGCTGGTCGCCGTCGCGGTGATGGCGCAGACCGGCAACGCCGCGACGCCGCGCAGCATGACGCTGATGGCGGGTCCGATCGACACGCGGGTCAATCCGACCAGGGTCAACGAGCTTGCCACCGGCCGGCCGAGCGAATGGTTCGAGCGCAACCTCATCGCCGGCGTGCCCCTGCGCTACGGCGGCGCGATGCGGCGCGTCTATCCCGGCTTCGTGCAGCTCGCGGCGTTCATGAGCATGAATCTCGACCGGCACATCAAGGCGCATCGCGACCTCTACGACCATCTGGCGAACGGCGATCACGAGAAGGCGCGCGCGACCCAGGCGTTCTATGACGAGTATTTCGCCGTGCTCGATTTGACCGCGGAGTTCTATCTGGAGACGGTCGAGCGCGTGTTCCAGCGGCCCGCATTGGCGCTCGGAGAACTCAAATTCCGCGGCGAACGCGTCGACCCGGGCGCGATCCGGCGCACCATGCTGCTCACGGTCGAGGGCGAGAAGGACGACGTGTGCGCGGTCGGCCAGACCGTCGCCGCGCACGACCTGTGCGGCCGGCTGCGGCCCTACCTGAAGCGCCACCACATGCAGCCCGGCGTCGGCCATTACGGCGTGTTCAGCGGCAAGCGCTGGGAGAGCCAGATCTATCCGCTGGTGAAGAACGTCATCCTGGCGAGCGACTGAGCGCGACCCGCATCAATCACGGGGTCGTCTCGGGCGGCGGTTCGATTTCACTGCTTGCTTTGCCGCCCGTTCGATCGTCGCGCGGATTCTTCTCATCGCCTCGTCGTGCGGCACGACCCGGTCGGCCTCCACGTCGGCCAAGCCCTGCTTGATGCCGGCCACGACCCCAAGGTTGGATTTCCGATCACCGCGCATGGCTATCGCAGCGCCGCGGCGATGTTGCCGCCGTCGACGGTGGTCACGTCGCCGGTGGTCTTGAGCTCGAGCGCCTGGTGCAGGAACGCCTGGGCCACGTCCTCGGCGGTGACTTCGCGGCCGAGCAGGTTGCCGGCCATGTAGTCGTGCTCGCTCAAGCCTCGCGCCTTGGCGCGGGCGGCGATGAATTGCGGCGTGAGCAGGCCGGAGCGGATGCGGTCGGCATTGACCGCATTGGCGCGGATGCCGTCGGCGCCGTAGTCGAGCGCGTACTGGCGCACCAGGAAAAGCGTCGCCGCCTTGGGCAGGCCGTAGGGGCCGAAATTCGGGCCGGGATTGACCGCCTGCTTCGACACGTTGAACAGCAGGACGCCGCCGGTGCCTTGCGCCAGCATCACGCGCACGGCGTTCTGCGCCACCCGCTGGTGAGCAAAGAAGTTGAGTTCGAAACTCTGCCGCAGCACCGCCTCGTCGACCTCGCCGATACGGCCCTGCCAGGCGGCGCCGGCATTCGACACCACGATATCGACGCCGCCGAAGGCCTCCGCCACGCGATCGAAGGCGGCGCGCACCGACGCGGCATCGGTCACGTCGCAGCCGACCGCAAGCGCCGCCCCGCCGATCTCCCTTGCCCTTGTGCGCCCGGCATCCTCGTCGATGTCGAGGAGCGCGACCTCGGCGCCGGCCGCTGCGAAGGCGCGTGCGGTCGCCGCCCCGATGGCGCCGCCGGCGCCGGTGACGACGGCGATCTGTCCGGCGAGCGGCTTCTCCGGCTCCTTGCCGAGCTTGGCCTGCTCGAGCGACCAGTATTCCACATCGAACATGTCGGCTTCGTTGATCGACTCGAAGCGGCCGATCGCCTCCGCATCGGTGATCGTCTCGACCGCGGCCTGCGCCAGGTCGGCGGCGATGCGCGCGTCCTTCTTGCTGCGGCCGAGGCCGAACAGGCCAAGTCCGGGCACGAGCACCACGCGCGGCAGCGGGTCGAGCATGCGCTTGGTGCCGTTGCAGCGCGCATTGTTGCGATCGAAATAGGTTTTATACCGATCGATGAAGGCCTGGACAGCGGTCGTCGTGGATTGTTTGAAATCGCCGAGGCTGCGGTCCTCCGGCGGCGTGACGACGAGGGGCCAGTTCTTGGTGCGGATGGTGTGGTCGGGCGTCACCACGCCGGCCTGGCTGTAGCGTGCGACCTCGGCCCCGTTGACGAAATTGAGGATCGCGGCGTTTTCGCGGAACTCGAGGATCAGCCGCCGATAGGCGCCCTCGACCTTCGCGTCCTTGAGACTGCAGGCGCCGCGCACGATCGGCGCCACGTCGGCGAGCGCCGCCGTGCGCTGCGGCAATCGGGCGGTGACGAACACCGCCGTGCGCGCACGCGTGAGCCGCGCCTCGGCGAGCGTGACCATCTCGATCATGCGCTCGTAGGCTTCCCGCGCGCTCGCCCCGAAGGTGAAGATGCCGTGCTTGATCAGGATCAGCCCGTCGACCGCGGAGGCCGCGTCGAAGACCTCCCCCGACTTCTTCGCCAGCGCGAAGCCCGGCATCAGATACGGCACGAGCCCGAGGCGGCCGTCATAGACCTCTTCGCAGATCGCCGGCCCGTCGGGTTGATCGACCAGGCTGAGCACCGCGGTCGAATGGGTGTGGTCGACGAATTTGTGCGGCACGAAGGCGTGCAGCAGCGTCTCGACCGAAGGATTGGGCGCCATCGGATCGATGAGGTTGGCGCGCTGGATGCGCACCATGTCCTCGTCCGAAAGCGCATCGAGCGCGCGCAGCTTGCGCAGCGGCGCCAGGCGCACCGCCGGGAGCCCGGCCGGCTCGATCGTCGCCATGTCCCAACCGCTGCCCTTGACGCACAGCACCTCGGCGTCCTCGCCGAGAAGATCGCGCACGCGCGTCTTGACCGAGGTGTTGCCGCCGCCGTGCAGCACGAGCTTCGGGTCCTGCCCGAGCAGTCGCGTGGTGTAGACGCGCAGCGCCAGATCGGCGCCGATGCCCTGCCCGGCGTAGCGGTCGATGAGCGCCTGCGCGTCGCGATCGACCCAGGCGCTCCTCATCCGTGCCCTCAGGACTTGTCGCCGGCCATGCGTCGCGCCCACCAGCCGGTGCGGCGCGGCCGGTTCTCGGCCTCGGCGGCCTCCTCCGGTGTCGGGGCGGACGGGGCGGGCTCGGGTTCAGAGTGCGCCTGCGCCGGCGGCACTTCCGTCTGTCCGCCGCCGAAATAGAGCGGAGCCGGCTCGCGCACGGTCGAGCGCCGCGGTTTTGGCTCCGCCTCGGCCGGCGGCGCTTCAGTCGGGGGAGGGGGCGGCTCCGCGGCCGTCGGCGCGGGCTCGCGCGGCGCCTCGGGTGCGGGGGCCTCGTACGCGCGCGGCTCGTACGCGCGCGGCTCGTATGCTCGCGGCTCGTACGCCGGTGTCTCGACCGCGGGCTGGTCGCTTGGGGGCGGCTCGGCCTGGTGATACGCGGTCGCGGCCGCCGGCTGGTCGAAATCGGCGACCGCGCTGCCGCGTTCGGGCTCGAAGGGGGGCCCGCTCTCGAACGGCCCGCCTTCGCGGC
>WNEY01001824.1_pt1 | contig 15302 bp, 13 predicted proteins | sample 5400531 | NCBI WGS metagenome assembly WNEY01 (sample SAMN13153338, study PRJNA577476) | soil metagenome | isolation source: 200 cm saprolite under Douglas fir tree site 1 | place: USA:California | collected 2015-04-18
TCAGCCCAGCCAAGAGCATCACTACTCGGCCCCGCCTCATGATCCCTCCGTCGTCTGGCACGCCTACCCTTGGCGGCTTTGTTACTGGCCATACCGGGCACAGATGTCTTTCAGGGCCTTGATGGTGGCCTTGTCAGAAGGCTCCCAGGGTCCGCTGAGGCCGTGGCCGGGATTCCGCCGCCGAGCAGGCAGCCATACGTCACGTTCGATCCCCGTTGAGGTCAGGATAGACGGACATCAGCAAACGAGTGCGCTTGCCGTGAACCGGCCAGGGCGCCGGAAAGACGTTCACGCCCTTGTCCGATCCTAGAGAGCCGCCGCCTGCGTAGGCGCGGATGCCCTCGAAGTCAGCCGACGGTCCGAGCGCAGACGCGATCTGGTCGTAAACGTTGGAATCCGCGCCGATAATCATGTGCCGAAACCTCGCGTGCACCCAACCTGAACTCGTGAAATGCGCATCGGAAGACCCGCCTGGGAAGATATCCACCTAATGGCTCATCTTAATGCGGCCCGCAGGTCTGTGCTGCGTCAATAGGTAGCGAGACGGCTCCGACCGTCGTGGGAGAGGTAGAGCCTTCCATCCACCGGTCCCCCAGCCATCGCAGAGCGGTCCGTGATACCTCGAGCGGGAACATCTTTGGAAGCGTCGGCGCCCAGTATGACGGTCACCCCGCTCGTGGTGACCTGCTCTGCGAGCGCGTCGGGCACCGAGGCCAGCGCCAGATCGGTCGCGGCCCGGAAGCTAGGGTCTACCCGCGGTTCGGCCTCATGCCGCGTCTGCGGCTGCGCTTCCCCAGCCGGGGACCGAGTAAGGGTTACCCGTCGCGATGTGGCCGAGCGCCGCGCGGCATTGGCTGATCATGGCCTCAGGCAGCTCGTCAAGCGGGAACCAGCGCAGTTCGCCGCACTTGCGCGGCTCGCGGTTCGCTGGAATGCCCTTCCATCGCCGGACACAGAAGAAGAAAGACACCCGGCCGCCGGTCAGCGGGCTGTGCATGACGTGGGCGAACTCGACCTGCTCCGGGTCGATGGTGATGCCCAGCTCTTCCCAAGCCTCGCGGATCACGGCTTCGACCACCGACTCGCCCGCCTCCAGATGACCAGCCGGCAGGTGATACGTGCCATCCATGAAGCCAGTATTCCGGCGCCGGCCGAAGAGCGCCCGGCCGGCAGAATCAAGCAGGAGCAGGTGGACGTCGCCAATGGGCTTGTAGCTACGGGTATCTGAGCCGTGCGCGCGGATGACATGCATTTCGTCGGCGGCGCGGCCTGCCGACGTCGCTGCCGCGATCGGGGAGACGGCCACGGCGGCTGATTCGGCGTCACTGGCCAGCAGGACGCCGTTGTCCGCGAAGATCGTCTGACTGTACCGGTGACTTTTCATCGAGAGTCTCCCTGTCGGTTGTTTCGCTGCTGACAATGGTGTCCTTGAACGAGACGCAGATCATCGGACGTCTGACCGGACCTGACCGAGCGTTTCGGGAAACTGCGGCGAGACGTCTGTCGCCCGCACCCAGGACATATGTCTCGGCTGGCGCCTAGGGCCAGCGCGAAGCCAGGTCGGGGCGGGCTCGACCCGGAGGACCTGACAGCCGGTCAGGTGAAAGCTTTGTCGTCCAGCTAGCTGGCTAAGCCTGAACCGCGGTCGACCGCGACTACGAGCAAATCCGCATCCACATGCAGACCCTCTTCGGCGACCTCGGCCTGAGCGCCGTGATCACCGCAGCATAAACACCAAATTGTCGATATGAAGCGTCAAGAGGCTAGCGGAAAGGGGGCCGGGTTTAACCCGGCCGAGAAGTGCTGAGCGCGGTCGCGTGCAGCGCTGCGAGCAGGAGCTCCGGTGGACAGCCCTTATCCAGGAATTGGTACGCGCCTGCGGCGAGAGCCTGGGCGCGGAGGCCGCCTCGCATACTCATCGCGACCGCCGGGATCCCGAGATCGTCGGCTAGCGCGCGCAGCAGGCCGAGACCATCGGTTGCGGTCGGCAGGAGAACGTCGACAAGCGCGACGGCGGGAGCCTGCTCTCGCGCCAGATCCAGTGCCGTCTCGGCAGTGCCGGCTTCTCCCGTGACGTGGAAGCCGGGCGAAGCAACCAGGAAGCTGCGCAGTGCTGCCCGTACTCTGGGGTCGTCGTCGGCGATCAGGACCCGGACAGGCCGCGGGCGGTCGTCACCAGTCATTGACGGCCTCCCCTATGCTGCTGCTGTGTCTTTGAGTTAACAGGAGCATGACCTCTTCGTCCATGGCACATTGACCCGGTCCGGCCGCGACATATGTCGTAGACACTTGGCTGGCCGACCATTACTGGCGCGCCGTCAGGGAGCAGCGACGAGGCCCTCCCGGATTGCCCACAGGGCTGCCTGGGTCCGTGACGCCAGCCCGAGCTTGGCCAGCATGTTGCTGACATGCGTGCGCGCGGTGCGTTCGCTGATCACCAGGGCGTCAGCGATGTCCTGGTTTGACCCGCCCCGCGCGACCAGTATCAGGATTTCGCGTTCCCGTGGTGTCAGCGATGCGGCGGTGCGCTGGGGAGCGATCAGCGATCTGGTCAGCTTCCGGACTACCGCCGGGTCGAGGTGAACCTCGCCACGGTGTGCCGCCCGCACCGCCGCGCCGACCTCGTCGGCCTCGGCGTCCTTGAGCAGGTAGCCGGCTGCGCCAGCCTCTAGTGCCAGGTGCACGCGCTCAGCCTCGCTGAAGCTGGTCAGCATGACCACCTCTACGCTCGGGTACCGCTGCTTGATCGCCGCTGTCGCGGCCAGGCCGTCGAGGCGGGGCATGACCAGGTCCATGAGCACGACGTCGGGCAGGTCGTCCAAGACCGCCATCTCAGCCAGCTTGTCGAGTGCGGCCTGCCCGTCGGCGGCCTCGCCCACGACCTCGGTGTCGGTGAGCATGTCGAAGAATGCGCGCATGCCGCGCCGCACGACGGCGTGGTCGTCGACCACGAAGACGCGGATAGGCGGCGAGTTACCTGGCTGGTCCATGGTCATCTCCTGGCGGCGGGGCCGCGGTCCTGGCCAGGGTCGGCCGGTGAAGTGACGGTTACCGCCCGCCCCCGCAGGATGCCTGGCAGCACCGCGCGGACTGTTGTCGCCGTGCCGGGGGAACTGTCCACGGTGAGCTGGCCTCCTAGTCTCTCGGCCCGCTCGCGCATGCCATCTAGGCCCAGGTGCCCGGGGCGCGGGGCATCGGGCTGGAAGCCGATTCCGTCGTCGGTGACCTCGATGATCAGCGTCCCTGTCGCCTCGGGGTCGGCTGCCAGCCGAATGCTGAGGTGCTGGGCGCGGGCGTGCTTGACGCTATTTTGCACTGCCTCCTGCGCTATACGGAAAAGCTCCTGCTCCGCACGCTCGTCAAGCCGCAGCGGGTCTTCGGGGACGTCTACGTCTATGTTGAGCCCTTCCCTGGCTGCGACCGCGTTTGCGTGCTGGCGCACCGCTGCGGCCAGTCCTTCTTCATGGAGTGTGGCTGGCCGCAGCTGGAAGATCAGTGCCCGCATCTCGGTGAGCGCGTTTTGCGTTAGGTTGCGAAGCTCGGCGAGGTTCCGTCCGATCGGGCCTTGCGGATCCGGGCCTTGCCGATCCGGGTCCTGCTGCTGGACCGCCAGTTCCAGCGCGCGAGTGTGCAAGGTCATCGAGAACAGCGCCTGGGAAACCGAGTCGTGCAACTCGCGGGCCAGGCGATTGCGCTCCTCGAGAGCCGCCGCGTGTGATGCCTCATCGAGGATCGTCATCAGCTCGTCCGGCCCGAGTTGTTCCTCCTCGACCACCGAGCCAACGACCAGACGCGCGCATGCCGTACCCACCGACCCGGCCAGGAGCGACTCCACATACTGCACCAGTTCCAGGTCGGCTAGCGCGGCAGCCGAGATATCCGTATTCGGCTCCTGGTAGTACGCGCGCAACGCCTTCCCGACGGCGGCCGGCCCGAGGAACCGTTCGGCCAGCGCCCGCAGCTCGCCGACCGAGGCGCGGACCCGCCAGCGGCCTTCCCCGGCCGGGCCGGCCAGTACGTCGACGAACTGCACAGCCTCCGACCGCTGGGCTGGGCTGAGCCGCCCCGCAAGCGAGACGGCCACGTACCCGGCGATATTGAAGAACAGGCTCAAGAACATCGCCCGGCTGACATCGTCCATCCCGCTCAGGCCGAACAGTGCCGTCGGCCGGAGCATGCTAACGCCAAACGGGCCGTCCCGCAGCAGCGACAGCGGCAGCAACCCAGCGTGGGCGAAGGTCGGCAGCAGCAGGGTATAGATCCACACGGCGAAGCCGGCGACAAGGCCGACGAACGTGCCGTTCCTGGTGCCCCCTTTCCAGAACAGGCCGCCTAGGACTGCGGGCGCGAACTGCGCGACCGCGACGAACGACACCAGGCCGATATCGACGAGCTCGGTCCCCTGGGCCGCCAGCCGGAAGTAGGCGTAGCCGAGAAATACGATCACCACGATCGCCGTCCGGCGGATCCCCAGGATCGGGCCGGTGAGGTCAGGCCGGCGTGCCAGCCGGGACCGGCCGCGCAGCAGCAGCGGCATGACCAGCGAGTTCGACACCATCGTGCTGAGCGCGATCGTCTCGACGATGATCATGCCGGTGGCCGCGCTGAGCCCTCCGATGAACACCGCCAGCGACAGCGCCCGCTGCCCCGCCGCGGTCGGCAGCGCGAGCACGTAGGTGTCGGGGTTAACCGCGCTCGCGCCGCCGAACTTCAGCAACCCGCCGAGCGCGATCGGCAGTACGAAGACATTGATGGCCAGCAGGTACAGCGGGAAAAGCCACACCGCGCGCCGCAGGTGCCGCTCTTCCTTATTCTCGACCACGGTGACCTGCCACTGCCTGGGCAGCAGCAGGACCGCCAGCATGGACAGCACGGTCAGCCATGCGAAGGTGCCGTACTCGCCGTGCCCGAAGGTGAACAGCGGCGTGATGCGCGGATTCGCCGCCGCCTGCGCGAACAGGTGCCTGAAACCGCCGAACATCTCGACGACCACAAAGTACCCGACCGCCAGGAAGATGACGAGCTTCACCACGGCCTCGAAGGCGATCGCCAAGATCATGCCCTCATGCCGCTCTGCGACATCCAGGTGCCGGGTCCCGAACAAGATGGTGAACGCGGCCAGCACTAGCGCGACGTACAACCCGGTGTCGCGCACGGGCGAAACGCCCCCGGCTGACCCCGCGGAGGTGATCGCCAAGTGCCCGGTGATGAGCTCGAAGGTGCTGGACACCGCCTTGAGCTGCAGTGCGATGTACGGCACGACGCCGACGACCGCCATCACCGCTACCAGGGCGCCGAGCGACACGCTGTTGCCGTAGCGGGCCGAGACGAAGTCAGCCAGCGAGGTGATCCGGCGTTGGCGGCAGATCCGGACAATCTTGCGCAGCACCACCCAGCCCAGCGCGAACATCAGGGTCGGGCCTAGGAAAATCGGCAGAAACGCGGCCCCGCTGCGGGCCGCGAGACCCACGCTGCCGTAGTACGTCCACGTCGTGGCGTACACGCAGAGCGACAGCGCATAGATCGTGCCGCCGCCGACCTTCCGGCCCGCGTCGGCGCGCCGCTGGCCGTACAAGGCCACGGCGAACAGCAGGGCGAGGTATCCGGCCGAGACCACGACCACAATCCACGTCCGCACCGCGCTAGCCTCGAGCCCGCCGAGAACTCCAGTTAATTACCGCGACGAGGCCGATGACAAGCGCCCACGTACCGAAGAGGTACACCCACAGGACCGGCACGCCAAGCACTCGCATCTTGCGGTCGAACAAGGACACCAGCGGGGGGGCGAACAGCGCAAGACCCAGCACCGCCACGGCCACCAGCCGCGGGCCCAGCCGGTCGCCGTCTGGCTGCCCGTCGGCCATCGCGCTCACCCGCTTAAGTCCGGCAACGACCACTTACCCACCAAAGTTCGGTAATGGCCCATGGTAGATCGGGCGAGACGTTACCGGAAGGTTGCCGCTCGTATGGGATGAGTTTGTTTACGCTGCGAGGACGTGGGTCACGCGGTATCTGGCGGGATTGATGTGTTCGTGCTCGCGGCGTCGGTGGACCGTCTGTGGATTCTCACGACAACCTGCCCGACCCTGTCGCCGCCGCGGCCATAGCAAGGGGACGGTTCGCTGCGGATCGGCAGATCGCCAGGGCCAGGATCGCCCAGCCGGTGATCGAGTTCCGGGTGCCGTTCGCGGTCAGCCGGCAGGCGGTCGCCGATGTGGAGCACGGCCCGCAGGACCCGGACTGGCAGCCGGTCAAGGACGCGGCGCTCACGATCGCGAAGGCCGAGGACCGAGGACCGAGCTATATTCGACGGCTACGCCGCGGGCAGCATTGCCGGGATACGCAAGTCGGCGTCGAACCCGGCGCTCAGCCTGCCCGGCGACACCAAGGACTAGCCGGATGTCGTCAACTCGGCCTGGTCACCCGCCCGGCTGCCGCCGCCACACCGCCCATCCCTCGATCGTGCATGCCTTCATTACCGAGCGATTCAACAAGTATCAGTTCCTCGTCGAAGAAAACGGCATGATGCTTCCGGCCACGCATCCGGTGATTGTCTCGGCGGCGGCTGGCGCCACGAGACGTGCATCAGTTCCGCCGAAGATCCTTCTTAGCTTTTTCAGATTCACTCGCTGAACCCAGCGCATCTCCCCGGTCTCAACCCGTCCCACCTAGTCTCGTGCACAATCCGGTGCGCAAATCCAGTTCTTGATCTGCGGGTTCGCGGTCGCCCTAGGCGACCGGCGAGCTGTCGCCCGGATTGCTTAACGAGCGTGCCGCCTACGCTGCCATCCGGCTGCTTCGGCTAGCTGAAGACGCGTTTGGAGCCAGTCCAGCGGCGTCTTTTGGATGAGAGAGCCTGCGGTTTCAGGTAGTGGCGGCTGGGCGCAGGTCGCGGCGCAGTTCGAGCGGGAGCGCGAACCGCCGGTGCTCGCGTGTAGACTGGACTTCCCGGAGGTCGCTGAAGCTGCGCTCGGCTAGCCACGCCAGCACGCTCTTGACTCGTGCCTCCGGCGCTGACGCCCCGCTGCTCACTCCGACCGTCGATACGCCGTGCAGCCACCGCGGGTCGATGTCGGCCTCGGAGCCGATCAAGTAGGCAGCGCGGGTGCCGGCAGCGCGCGCTACCTGGACCAGGCGGTCCGAGTTGTGGGAGTTCGCCGAGCCGACGACTAGCACGAGATCGCAGTCACCGGCGATAGCCCTGACCGAGAGCTGGCGGTTCTGGGCGGCGTAGCAGATGTCGTCGCTGGGCGGGTCAACCAACGCGGGGAAGCGCTCCCGGAGCTTGCCGACGACGGCTGCGGTCTCATCGACCGACAGCGTCGTCTGGGACAGCCACGCGACCTTGGCGGGATCGCGGACCTGAAGGCGCGGCACGTCGCCGGGACCGCTGACCAAGTGCGTATGCGCAGGTGCCTGGCCGGTCGTCCCGACGACCTCGTCGTGTCCGCGCTGGCCGATGAGCACGATGTCGTAGTCCCCGGCGGCCAGGCGCCTGGCCTCGTGATGCACCTTCGTCACCAGCGGGCAGGTGGCGTCGATGGTCCGCAGGCCCCGGCGGGCGGCTTCCTCGCGGACGGCCGGCGCGACACCGTGGGCCGAGAAGACGGTGATTGCACCTTCGGGCACCTCGCTGACCTCGTCGACGAAGACCGCGCCCCGGTCCCGCAGCGAGGCCACCACGTCGTTGTTATGCACGATCTGCCTGCGCACGTAGACCGGCGGGCCGTACCGCTCGAGTGCTGTCTCCACTGCCTTCACAGCGCGGTCGACGCCCGCGCACCAGCCATGCGGGGACGCCAGCAGAACCCGGCCGACAGGCTCCCGCCCGCCGCCGGACACCGCGGGACAGGCCGGGCCGACCTCGCAGCTGGCAGAGCGCTCACCCATGTCCACTCACCTCACGTCCTGACCCCGGATCTGAGCGCCGCGAGGACCGATCGCCATGACCACCAAGCGCCCAGCCAACGCATGCACCCACTAAGCGGTTACGTCCTGGCCGCCTGCCCCGTTCACCTCGCTGGCCCGGCCTGTCGCCGCGCTCCTGCGCATCTCCGATTCGGAGCCTCGGTGGCTCGGAGACCTGCGGCCTCGGCGGTCGGGTTGTCGAGCGCTGCGGCGCGCTGCGCGTGCCGTTCGGTCATCCGCTGAAACAACCGCGGCCAGTGCGGCCGTTGCCGAACCACTCGTCGCGGGGCACGCGTTCCAGCAAGTCGCTCACCACCTCGCAGGTCGGCTCCCCCAGCATGTACTGGTGCTGTTCCGCCTGACGCACGACGATGCCCACGAGATCCTCGGTCATATAGTCGTCGAAGTTAAGGGTCCGGCTAAACCGCGACGCCAGGCCAGGGTTGGCTGAGATGAAGTGCTGCATGTCGTTGGGGTAGCCCGGCGGCGATAACGACGACCTCGTCGCCGTGGCGGGGTGAGGGCATAGGCCTCGTCGATAAACAGCACCCCAACCAATGGCCGGCTGAAGACCGCCTGGGTCTTAGCCCGGTGTGCCCGACATACTCACCGACCAGGTCGCTACGGTCGGTCTCGGCCAGATGAGCGCTGGTGAGCATGCCCAGTGCGCGCAGCAACTGACCAGTGAGCCGGGCGACGGTGGTCTTGCCGGTGCCGGGATTGCCGGCGAAGACCAGGTGGCGGCTGATGGGCGGCGGCCGCAGCCCAAGCTCCTCGCGCTTGCGGACCAGCTGCGCGAGGCTGACCAGCGTTGTCACGTCTTTCTTGACGCGCTGCAGGCCGACAAGCCGGTCCAGTTCGGCCAGCAGATCCTCCAGGGTTTCCCCGCCGCTGGCCGGCCCAGCGGACACGAGCGGCGCCGCGAGCGCCGCCCGGCGCGTCCGGATGTGACGGCGCAGCTGTCGGCGGGCGGCGGGGACGTAGTGACGCGGTCGGCGGCGCAGTCGGCGAACACCGGCTCGGCGCCGTCATCGAGCAGCACGTCCTGGCTGGTGGCGCGGAACCTGCAACGGCGGATGACCGGGTCCGCGCCATCACCGGCCCAAAGGGCCGGATAGTCGGTGGCCGACAGCGCGCAGTCCTCCAGCAGCAGGTGTGCGCTCGATCCGGCAGCCGCGCAGCACGATCCGCCCACCACCTCCATCGATGACACCGGCCGAGGCGGTCCCGGTGATCTCGCATCCCGTCCAGGACCGTGCATGACTCGCCCGCATGGCCGACAGCGAGCGGTGGGCTGTCGCCGCCGGATATGGCCGAGGACACGTGTACCCCCTCGGCCTTACCACCGCGCATCCGGCACCGTCGTAGCAACGGCGCGGCTCCCCCTAGTCACCCGCAGTCCGGCCCCACCGGGCCCCGAGATCTCACAGTCCTCCAGGACCCCGGCGACATACCCGCGGGCCTGGACGCCGTCGCCGCCAGGGGAAGCAATGATTAGCTCGCTGATGTCAGGCGCGGCCCCGGCGTCGAGGATGACGGCGACCCGATGACATCCGACAGCGTGCCGCCCCGAACGATGGCGCGGCCGTCCCCATCGAGCGGCAGCCCAACCCCGCCGGACTGCCGCAGTCGGCAGTCTCGAAGCTCAGGTGCCGCGTCACCGATCACCTCGACGCGGCCGCCAGTTACCGTGCAGCGCTCGAGCATGACCGTTCCCGCGGTCACGAGTACCGCCAGGTCGTCGCCGGGTTCAGCCTCGACCGCGAGATCCCCGACGATCCCGGCCCGCCCGACGTGGTGAGCGCGGCACTGCCGGGGCGCCACGAGACGAACAGTTTCGGGGCCTTTCTCCGCGACCACGGTCACGGTCCGGTCCAGCACCACGCTCTCGCGGTACTCGCCCCGGCGCGACCGACACAACGCCGCCGTCGGCCACGGCCTTGATGCCCGCGGTGATCGTCCGCTGACGCCCCAGCCCCGCTCACCCACCCTGACCCCTGGGGTACTCATTTCCCTCACCTCAGTCAACCCGCCATACGCAGTCATTTAGGATTGCGTTCGGTCATGGCTGCTACCTACGTGCAGGAATTGCTGGCTCACGGCTGCCTCGGCCACAGCGGGCGCTCGAAACCCGGCGCGGCAGCTAAGCGGCCGCTCGGCAGGCGGCGCCCCTGGCTGGCAACGGTCACGACCGCCGTCACCAGATCGGTGATCTCGGGAGCGTTGAGCTGACGCGCGGTAAGGCGCGGGCGGCATTCTCTACGCCGGGCGGACTTGTGACCCATCTCCACGATGGCGCCGACGCGGTCAGCGAGCAGCGTCCGGCGGCTGCGCGAGCGCGGTGTCCAGTCCTGCCCGGAGCAGTCGTTGATCACGACAATGAACCGTCGCGCCGACAGGCCGCACTCCTCGGCCAAGGTGATCGCCTCCAGCGTCCTGGCCAACGCGCCAGGTTTCGGATCGGTGACCCAGACAGCGGCAGCACGCACGGCCGGCGTCCGCAGCCACGCGGCCGCCACGCTGAGCTCGCCTCCGGCACGCTGGCGCACCAGGCGAAAGCCTTCCATCGCGTCGGCGTCGATGACGGCCGCACGCACGCACGGCAGTGCGGGAGCCCAGAACTGAGGCCCCGGATCCGCGCCGCCAAAGCCGGGCTGCGGCTCGCCGGTGTCGCTCAGCACCCATACGGGACCGCGCTCGCCGACGTACATGGCCGACGCGGCCTGTCGCACGTCGCGTGCGGACGCGCCGCGGCTAGCGGTGCAGGCAGCCAGCCATCCGGTGCCGCGCACGGCGGCATGGTCCACCCAGTGCGGCCATGGCGAGGCAGACCGCGGGCTGACATCGCACACCGCGACGACCCGGCCGCTGTGGTCGGCGGTGCGGTGGTTCAGCGCGGCCGCCAGGATGGCCGCCACCGTCGAGCGGCCCACGCCGCCTGCCCCCGACAAGACCGGCACGACTAGCGGGTCGCGGCCATCCAGCGACATCGGCACCGGACCCGCACTCCCGCTTCCCTCCGTCACCGGATTGCTCTCGCCCGCACGGGCTCCTGTCGCCATACCCCGCGAAGCGGATGACGCGGGCCGGGCGGCTGCCCTCGGCTCCATCTTTACGCGCTTCTCGCCAGTGAGTAGTCCAGACTCCGGCGGGCCAGCGCCTCCTTCATGGCGCGCAGCGCGTAATACGCTCGCGACTTGACCGTTCCCTCCGGTACGCCCATCCGCTCAGCTATCTCGGCCGCGGGGCGATCCTGGAAGTACATCTCCTGCAGCACCTGCTGGTGCGCCGCGCTCAGCGTCGCGAGGGCTGCACGAACCTCCGCCGTCAGCAGCACCCGGTCGATGCAGTCGACCGGGTCGACGGCTGCATCCAGTTGCCGTTCGTCAATGACGAGCGAAGGCCGGATCTCTGCGGCCCGCAGCTGGTCGATGGAGATCCGCCGGGCAACGGTGAACAGCCACGCGCGGCTCGTCGAGAGCCCCCGCTCGCAGCACTCGGGGTGCTGCCAGGCTCGTAGCAGTGTTTCCTGGTAGATGTCCTCGGTGCGCTCCTGGTCACCTAGGGTGACTCGGAGCAGGAAGCGGCGCAAGGCCGCACCGTGCAGATCCACCAGCTGCGCGAACATCTGGTCGGGGATCGTCCCGCGCAGCCCGCGCCCTGCTACCTGTCGTTCGTCCGCCGCCCGGTGGTCCTGCTGCGGACGGACATCCATTATGACGCTCACGTGAACTCCGATCGCTGAGCCTATGCGTGCTTTGTTGTTCTCACCCTCGCTGCCAGGCCCGCGATTCTGTATTACTGAGGTTCGTTATATCGAGGCGACGACGGGCGGCCAAGGCACGCCGGCGGCGGGAACTGGCCGCGACGACAAGCAGCGGGCCAGCGGCGTGTGCCGCTGGCCCGCTGGCCATGTCGTGCTGTCAGTCGTGCTTGCAGAATCCGAACCAGCGCTTGTCCGCGATGTCATAGCAGAAGAAGTTGTGGAAGCGTCCAGACACCGCACGCGATTTCGATGCCGTGCTCCATTGCGACGTACTGCCTCCGCAGCCGACGTGGAGCGAGTACTTGCCGCCGTGCGGCAGCCAGTACCAGTAGTAGGCGACGGTGGAGTCGATGCCGCGCCATTTCGCCCAGCCTGAGCCGCCATTATTCGCTTCAACCCAGACGCCCTCCACCGACATCGTGGAGCACTGCACGTAACCCGCCACGCGATGGGCCACGGGCTTGTTAAAGGTCGCCGTCTTTCGGTGAGTCGCCAACTTTGGGCGTTTCGCTACGCCGCGGGTCGGATCGGTCAGCACCCGGTGCGGCACGGGCGCCCGCGTTGGCCGCGGGACCGTCGCCGGCGCGGGCGGCGGGACCGTCACCGGCGCGGGCTGCGGGACCGTCACCGGCGCCGGCTGCGGGACCGTCACCGGCGCCGGCTGCGGGACCGTCACCGGCGCGGGCTCGATCTGCACGATGATCGACGGGGGGGCGGCCGACCTGGCCTGCTGGCTTCGTGACGGAGCATGCCGGACCAGCGGCTTCGGCTTCGGCTTAGGCTTCGGGGAGGGGCTAGGGCTGTGCTTCGGCACCGGATGCGCGTGCCTTCGGGGCTGTGCCTGCGTCCGGTGACGGGAGGTCACCGTGATGGCTTGCGGAGCTGGCCCGGCAACTCGCGCCGCTTTGCCCGATGGCAGCAGCGCGCTCAGTGCCCCGATCGCGAAGGCGACGGCGAGCACGCCTGCCAGGCCCACCATCAGGGTCACCGGCCGGATCGGCGACCGCCGCCGGGGGTAGGGTTCGTCCTCCCCGGGGTCGGGCGGCCCGGCATCGCTCTCATAGTCGTAGATCTCCGTGTGCATGGATTTGCTCATGTGGGCATCGGCCTTTCTGGTTATGTGGTGAGCGCCAGCCGCCCCTCAGGCACGCGGGCACCCCGGGAAGCTGCCGTGATCCCACGGTAAGAAACGGCGAGCGGACGGCGGCAGAGCCAATTCCGGCACCCCGGATGTCTCCGAACGGAGACCTACGGTTATCCGCGCCCTGGCCATGGGTATGCCGAGGCCGGGCTGGGGCTGAGGGCGCCCTGATGGCCGTGTCGTGATCGGCGGCGGGGACGTCTGGCCGCGCGCGCATTCGGCATCGATGTGGGCCAGCAGCTCGTCGATGCTCAGCTGGAAGTCCGGGGCTGGCCGCCAGGTGACCTGTTACCTTCCGCGCCCACCAGTCGCTGCCTTCTGGTATCGCAACGGCGGATGCGGCGTCCGCGCCGCGGCTCGTCCGGCTTTACCGCGGCCAGCGCCGCGAGCTTGGCCTTCACCTTTACCAGCTGCCCGGCTATCTTCGCCTGCGTGCGCGGCTTGGCGTTGCCTAGCTGCTGCTCCAGGTGGTGCTGCTCCTCCGTCAGGGCCTGCACCTGCTGCGCGTGCGCCTGCGCCTGCGCCGCCCGCATGGCCTGCACGTCCGCCGCCGCCACCGCCGCCCGCGCTGCCCGCGCCGCCGCCGCCTGCGCAGCGTCCTTCGCGGCCTGCGCCGCACTCGCCCCCGCCTGCGCCGCATCCGCCCGCGCGTGCGCGATCTGGTTCTGCTCAGCAGCCGACCGGACTGCCTGCGCCTCGATCAGCTGGTGCTGCTCAGCGATCTGCTTGTCCACCTCCGCCAGCTGCTGCCGCACCTGATCCCGCGCCGCGCTGCCCGCGGAGGTCTCCTGCTCCGGCGTCGCATGCTTGAGGGTGAGGGTCAGCTCCCGCTTCTGCGCCTGCAGCTGCTCCAGCCTCCGCGCATGCGCCGCCGCCTGCTGGGCCCTGGCCTCCGCCGCCTGCCGGATGGGCCGGACCTTAGCCGCCGCCGCCCGATCCTCCAGCGCGTGCGCACGCGCCAGCGCCGTGTCCGCACGCTCCCCTGGCCCGCGACTATGCGCGGCAGCAGGCTCGTCCGGGTGCACCGCGGCCCGCGCCGCGAGCTCGGCCCTCACCCGCTCCAGCCGCACGGCCATCCCCGCATGCACGTCGGGCCTGGCCTTGCCCACCAGCAGCTGCCGTTCCAGGTGCTGCTGCTCCTCCGTCAGGGCCTTTATCTGCCGCGCGTCCGCCGCCGCCTGGACCTCCCGCACCCGCTGCGCGTCCGCCGCCACCTGCGCCGCCCGCGCCGCCCGCGCCTGCTTCCCCTGCACGCCATCCTTCGCGGCCTGCTGCGCACTCGCCCGCGCCTGCGCCGCGCCCGCCCGCTCCTGCGCGATCTGATTCTGCTCGGCCATCGACCGGACGCTCCGCGCCTCGATCAGCCGGTGCTGCTCAGCGATCTGCGCTTCCACCTCAGCCAGATGCTGGTGCGCCTCCTGCCACGCCGAGAACTTCTCCTCCGGCGACAGGTGCTCCACGGTCAGGGACAGCTCCAGCTTCTGCGCCTCCAGCTGCTCCAGCTTCTGCGCATCCGCCGCCGCCTGCCGCGCCCTGGCCTCCGCCTGCTGCCGGACCGCCTCGCCCTTGGCCGCCGCCACCAGATCCTCCTGGGCATGCAGGCGCGTCAGCACCTCGTCCACCCGCTCGTGCGCGGGACCACGCACGTCTTCAGGAGTGTGCGACTTGAGCTTGCCAGCCGGGCGCAGAATTGGGCGCCTGACCGGTGACGACGGACCCGCCACCGAGTCGGCCTTCGGGTCCGCGGTCTTCGAGTCGGTCTTCGGGTCCGCGGTCTTCGGGTCCGCCGCCTTCGGGTCTCCAGGCCGCACGGCACCACCCCGCGAGCCGTCGCTCAGCTCCACGCGCCGCATCCCGCCGCCCGGAGTTCTCACCCAGATCGAGTGACGCTCCTGCGGCGGCTCCTCCGGCTGGGCAGTTGAAGAGTGCGCTGATGAAGATTCCGCCGACGACCCGCTGGCACCCGACCCTGTGCCATCGCCGGTACCCGAGGGCGTCCCCTCCCCGCTGCCCGAGCCTGTCCCGGTCTCGCCGCCGGAGCGTGCCTGCGTCCCGTTGCCCGAACGTGATCCCGCCCCGTTGCCGGCGCGTGGTTTTCCGTTACCCGGCCCGGTAGGTGCGGCCGAACCCGGCCGCGTGTCCGTGGCCGGGCTGACATCCGGGGCGGCTTCCTGCCTGGTCGTGCCGCGGACGTCGGTCGGGTGCTGCTGGGTGGACGCGGTGTCAGCCGCCGCAGGCTTCTGGCCGGCGGCCGCGGCGGTCGTCGCGGGCTTCTGTTCTGTGGCCGCGGCATCCGTGGCCGCGGGCTTCTGTTCTGTGGCCGCGGCATCCGTGGCCGCGGGCTTCTGCTCAGTGCCGATGCCCTCCCCGGTCGCCGCGTGATCTCCCGTGCCCGAGCCCTGCCCGGTGCCCGCGCCCTGCTCAGTGCCGATGCCCTCCCCGGTCGCCGCGTGATCTCCCGTGCCCGAGCCCTGCCCGGTGCCCGCG
>WNEY01003367.1_pt1 | contig 15301 bp, 15 predicted proteins | sample 5400531 | NCBI WGS metagenome assembly WNEY01 (sample SAMN13153338, study PRJNA577476) | soil metagenome | isolation source: 200 cm saprolite under Douglas fir tree site 1 | place: USA:California | collected 2015-04-18
GCCGAAGCTCTTCCGCGTCACCGCCGGTACGAGCTTCACGGCCGGCAGCGAGACCGGCGCGCGGCGCGAGCACGAGCTCGCCGTCGGCGAGGTCGAGCACATCGAACTCGATCAGGTCCACCCCGAGCTCGGCCGCGAGCCGGAACGAGCGCAGCGTGTTCTCGGGCGCGAGCGCGGCGGCACCGCGGTGGCCAATGCGGAGAGCCCGTGGGCCCGCGCGGCCGTCTCTCCGCTCGAGGGCCAGCACTACCCGGGCCGGCGGATGACGACGATCGCGGCGTCGTCGGCAAGCTCGCCGCCGGCGAAGGCGCGGCAGCCCGCCGCGACCACCCGCGCGAGCTCGCGCGCAGGTAGCTCGCGTCGCCGCGACAGGAGCGCGTCCAGCCGCTCGACGCCGTAGAGCTCGCCGCCGCGCCGCGCCTCGATGACCCCGTCCGTGTAGAGCACGACGGCGGCGCCGGGCGCGAGCGACTCGCGCGCCTCGCGGTAGGTCTGGTCGCCGTCGATCCCGAGCGCGAGCCCGTGGCCGCCGACCGCGCGGACGGAGCCGTCTGGCTCCACGATCCGCGGCTGCGGGTGCCCCGCGGCCGCGCACGCGAGCTCGCCCGTCGCCGGGTCGATCGTCAGCATGACCATCGTGATGAACTTGCCGGCCGCGATCTCGTCGACCACGACCTTGTTCGCGGCAGCGAGGAAGGCGGCGGGCTCCGGCTGGCGCCGAGCGAGCAAGCGGAAGACGAACTTCGCCATCGCCATGTCCGCCGTCGCCTCGATCCCGTGGCCCGTCACATCGCCGAGCACGACCGCGAGCCGCCCGTCCGGCAGAGCGAGGTAGTCGTAGAGGTCGCCGCCCACGTCGACGCGCGACGAGGACTCGTAGACGTCGCCGACCTCGAGCCCGGCCACTCGCGGGCGCGTGCGCGGCAGCAGCGAGCGCTGCATTGTGTCCGCGAACGCCTTCTGCTGCTGGTACAGGCGCGCGTTGTCGATCGCGAGCGCGGCCTGGCCGGCGATCGAGAGCGCGGTCTCGATCTTTTGCTGCGACACGGGCCGCTCCGGCGCGAGCGAGAGGAGCGTCAGCGTACCGAGCACCTCCGCCGGCGTCGCGATCGGGATGACGGCGGCCGTCGACCCCTTCTCCAGGAACGGAGCCAGGAACTCGTCCGCGGCGGAGGCTCCGTCGACGACGAGCGGCTGGCGCGTGCGGAAGAGGCGCTGCAGCGGGTGCGAGCCGAAGGCCTGCGGCCGGCCCAGGATCGAGACGAGCGCAGCCTCGAGCCGCGGCTCGGCGACGTGCAGCGCGGCCGGCACGAGCAGCTCGCGCCGTTCGTCCGGGACGCGGATCACGGCAGCGTCGACCTCGAGCAGCTCGACGACCGCCCGCGCGACGGCCTCGAAGGTCGCCTCGAGCGAGAGGCTCTGGGCGAACGAGCGCGAGATCTCGTAGAGCGAGCGGAGCTGCTTCGCCGCTTCGCGCTCGGACGAGAGCGCCTGCTCGAGCTCGGCGCCGAGCCCCTTCGCTTGCTCGTGCAGGCGTGCGTTCTGGACGGCGACGGCGAGCTGCGCCGCGAGGGCGACGACCAGGTCGGCTTCGCTCGGGCTCGGCTCCCGCCCCCGCGGCGGGTAGACGGCGAGCAGCCCGATCACGTCGTCACGGACGGCCAGGGGCACCGCCAGCGCCGCCTCGATACCGCTCTCCGCGAGCACGCCGCGCTGGTGGGCGAGGCGAGGGTCGGCGACGGCGTCGGTGACGGCGAGGACGCCGCGGCCGCGGAGCGGCCCGAGCAGGAGCTCGAGCAGCCGCTCGGCGACGGCGGTGTGCGGGCCGGCTAGGCCGCGTCCGGCCGCGGGGAGGAGCCGTCCCTCCTCGCGCAGGTAGACGGCGACGCGGCTCGCGTCGAGCAGCTCGGCGATCCGCTCGATCGCCGTCTCGAGCGTGTGCGAGAGCGAGAGCTGGGCGATCGCCTGCCCGAGCACGGTCAGGAGCGCACGCGTGCGCTCGAGCTCGGAGGCGAGGGCGGTCGCGCGGGCGCTCACCCGCAGCGCCTGCGCGGCGCGCACGCCGAACGTCGTCAGGCGGGCCAGCGCCGCCTCATCCGGCGCCGCGTGCGGTGCAAATGCGAGCTGGAGGACGCCGAGCGACGGCCGCCCCAGCCCGAGCGTCACGAGCGCCTCTCCCGGGGTGACCGCGAGCGTGGCGGGTGCGCTCCCGCGCAGCGCCGCCGCGGCCGCTTCGGCCGCGCCCTCGGGCTTCTCGCCGCCGTGCCGCGCCAGCAGCTCGACGCCGACGCGCCCCTCGCCCCAGAGCAGCACAGTGCGCGCGCCGGTCGCCTCGGCTGCGAGCCGGAGCAGCCGGGACGGCGCCTCATGGGCCTCGGCGGCCGGCAGCGCCAGCGCGTCCCCGGCGAGGTCGAGCGCGGCGCCGGCGCCCGAGCTGCGACGCGGGGCGCGCGCTTCAGGCGCGAGCGCGCGCAGCGCCAGCTCCGCCAGCGCGGCGGCGAGCCGGGCGTGCGCCCGCTCCCGATCTCCGAACGGCCGCCCGTCGCCGCGCAGCAGCTCGAGCGTGCCGAGCGCGAGTCCATCGACGACGAGCGGCAGCTGGAGGAGTGTGTCCGCGCCGGCCCGCGCAGCCGCGCGCACAACCGCCGGGGCGGCGTGCTCGAGCTCGTCCAGCTCCCCCTCCGGCAGCTCGGCCGCCGCAAGCATCGTGCCTTCGAGCTCGGCCGCGAGCGCAGCCGAGGGTGCGTGCACGGCCCGCGCGACGACGGCGTCGCGCTCGCGGTCCAGCACCCGTACGAGCGCGACCTCCGCTCCTGTCGCAGCAGCTGCCGCGGCGGCGATCGCGTCGAGTGCCTCGTTGACCGTGGTGGCGCGCGCGGCCGTGTGCGCAGCGGCCGCCAGCGCCTCGAGCGCCCGGCTTCGCCTCCGCTCTCGCGTCCTGACCGCCATCGAAATCAGGTCAGTATCGCCTAAGGTATTAAAATCCGCGCATGGCCCAGACCGCCAGGCGCCACAGGCCCGTCGTCGAGGACTCTCCCGTCGACCCGAACGCAATCGAGCGCGCCTACCGCGTCCACCGCGCCCGCCGCCGCGCCCGCGTCGAGCGGCGCGTCGAGACGCGGCGCGCGCACCTGCGCTTCTACGCCGTGCTCGCGGTGCTGCTCGTCGTCGTCGCCGTGATCGGCGCGACGATCTGGCACCAGATCCAGCAGCTCTTCGGGCTCTAGAACTAGTGGACGCGCTCGTGTGTGGCGCGCCCGAACGGGCTCCACGCCGATGGTTCCCAGCTCGTGCCGCCGCACATCGGGCACTGGGGCAGCGTCCGATAGACGATGACTCCGTAGCCGCACTCGCAGCAGTGGAACTCGCCCTTCGCACTCATCCCGGTCGTGACGAACTCGACGTAACCGTCTGTAACCGTCGTCTCGTCGATGAGCTCACTCATACGTAACCCACTAGGATAACTCTTTCGTAAAGGATAACTCTTTCGTAACCCACTAGGATAACTCTGGGCGCTCGGGGCCCGGCTGACCTGGCTCTCGGGCCTTCTGCTCGCCGTCTCGGCTTTTACCGACTGGTACGCCGGTTCCGGCGACGGGATCACGATCGGCGTGATCGGCTGGCACACCGGTGCGCTCGGCAAGCTCGTCTTCTTCATCGGCCTCGCCGTGCTGGCGCTGTGGGCGCTACGCGAGGCGGGGATCGAGCTGCCGGCGACGCTGCCCGAGAGCCTGATCGTGATCGGACTCGGCGCGCTGGCGACGATCTTCGTCCTGATCCGGCTGATCTCGATCCCCGACCAGTTCCCCGGCTCGGGGCGCGGGATCGGAATCTGGATCAGCCTGATCTCGGCGCTCGCCGTGATCGCCGCTGGACTGCTGCAAGCAACAGAAGAGCTGTGAGCACGCCGAGCGCCGCTCCGCCGACGACGTCGAGCGGATAGTGCGCGCCGACGTAGATCCGCGAGAAGCCGATCGCCAGGGCGAGCAGGTAGAAGCCGGGCGCGAGCCGCGGCACGAGCGCCGAGAGCACCGTGGCGCACGCGAAGCTCGTCGCCGTGTGGCCGGACGGGAACGAGCCGTCGCGCGGGACGTGCACGAGCGGCCGTGGCTCGTGGAAGCGGAAGGCCGGCCGCTCGACGTGCGTAACCCGCTTCAGCCCGCCCGCGACGAGGTCGGCGACCCCGTCCGCCGCGAGCAAGAGCACGAACAGCGTCGGTCGCCGGCGCAGCGCCGCGAGCGCCAGACCGAGCGCGAGCCAGACGAGACCGAGCGTCCCGATGCGCGAGAGCCACTCGAAGGCCGGGCTCAGCCACGCTGCGCGGTGGTGCACCACCCAGCGCTCCCAGTGGCGGTCGAAGCCGGTCAGACCGGGAGCAGGCTCTTCGTCTGGTCGATCAGCCGTTGCAGGTCGAACGGCTTGCCGACGAAGCCCTGCGCGCCACGGGACTCGGCCTCCTCGCCGGCCTCGGCCTTGCCGCTGAACATGACGACCGGGATCCCGCCGGGGCCGAAGCGCTGCTGCACGCGCTGGAGCATCTCCCAGCCGTCCACCTGCGGCATCATCACATCGAGCAGGATCATGTCGGGCGTCTCCTCCTCGAGCGCCTCCATCCCCTCGTCCGCGCTGCCGGCCTCGACGACCGAGTAGCCCTCGAGCTCGAGGTTTACACGGACGAGCTCGCGCACCTGCGGATCGTCGTCTATGACGAGCACGGTCGGGCCTGCCTGATCGCGGCCGCCCGGGCCGGAGCGTTCGAGGAACGTGTCCAGGTCCGAGCGCCGGTAGCGCCGGTGGCCGCCGGGCGTGTAGAAGGCGGGGACGCGGCCGACGTCCGACCACTTCCGGATCGTGCTCTGGGCGACGCCCAGGTACTTGGCGGCCTGGCCCAGCGTGAGCCACTCGGGCTCCCGGCCGGTCACGGGTGTGCGGTAGCTGGCCATGTCAGGAGAATCTAACCAAAGCTCCGTCTATTTAATCATCGGCCGAAATTCATGTGATTTACGGAGAAGAAACGGTGACGGTGACCGTTTCCCGCGCGGGGGCGAGCGGCAGCGGCGTCAGCGTGCGAACGAGCGTGCGCGGGCCGCCGGGCGCCGGGTTGTCGTGCAGCGCTTCGCCCAGCGCGAGCCCGAGGCCGAAGGCGATCACCACGAGCCCCGCGACGAGGAGTCGGCGGCGGGTCACGGCCGGTAGTCGACCGCGCCGCGCTGGTAGAGGTGGAACGCCGCGTCCTCGGCGAGGGACAGCGTGCGCGGCCAGCCGGGCGACGGGGCGCGCTCGGCGACGGCGTCGCGGCTCCAGCGTTCCGCGCCCCGGTAGGCCTCCTCCAGCTGCGCGAGCGTGAAGGTCACACCGACGCGCTTGCGCAGCTCGTCGGTGATCACCTCCACCTGCGCGAGCAGGCGCCGGTAGAGCTCAGGGTTCCCACGCGCCGCCTCGAGGCGGCGATGGCCTTCCTCCCACTCCCTGCGGACGACATCGATCGGCTCCTGCACGGGCCGGGATGCTAGCGGCCGTCGCAGCAACAGCCGTCCGCCGGCCAGAGCGGCTCGACCTCCGCGAGGATCCGCTCGCCGAGCAGGTAGCCCGGTCGCGCGAGCGCGAAGGCGGCATGGGCGTGCAGGCACTTCAAACTGCCGTCACGGCCTGAGCCCGCAATGCCGAGCTCGAGCGAGGGATGCTCGTGCGCTCCCGCAAGCTCACGCCGGAGCGTGCGCTGCTCGTCGTTTGCCTGCGCGAGGCTCGCCGCCAGCTCCGGCTCCTGCCGCGCTCGCCCGCTCCAGCGCTCGACGCCTGCGGCCGCCTCCAGCCGGGCCACCGCGGCGACCAGGTACGGGCACGTCAGATAGTAGGTGGTCGGAAAGGGCTCGCCGGACGCGTCGAAAGGAGCCTGCTCCGTGACCGCAGGTAGCCCGTACGGACAACGGACCGCAACGCGACGAAGGGCACGCGGCGGGCGCCCGAGCTGCTGCTCGACGAGAGCGCGATCATCCATTCCTCGCGATCGTAGCCCGGTGCGTGCGCCAGGCCGGGATGCCCTTGACGATGTAGAGGTGCTCGCCGGGCCGGACGAAGCCGAGCCGGCGCGCCTCGCGGGCGAGCGCGTCGGTCGAGGTCGAGAAGGCGAGCCGCTCCAGCAGCGCTTGCTTCTGCTTCTGCAACGCCCGCACCTCGGCGTGCCGCTGCGCGACCTCGCCCCGGGCATGGAAATACGAGTGAAGCGGCTTCCAGTAGAGAAACGCCATCAGCGCGAGCGTGCCGATGGCGAGCCAACGCTGGAACCTGCGCGGGGCGCGCTTCCTCCTTTTCGCCACGGGCGCCTGTTTTCGCCCGCCGGACGGCGGATTCCTGCTCTACGGGGCGATGGCAAGGACGGTCAGCCCGCCGTGCAGGCTCCCGCTAGACCAGGTCCACCTTGATGACATTCGTGGAGCCCGGGATGTTCACCGCCGTGCCCGCCGTGATGACAACGCGGTCGCCGGCCTCGAGCAGGTTCGTCTCGCGTGCGGCCTGGAGCGATCGCGACCAGATCTCCTCGACGTCGCTGCACTCGGGGATCCGGACCGGCGTCACGCCCCACTCCAGCGCCATCTGCTGCAGCGCCCACTCGTGGTGCGTCAGCGCGATGATCGGCCGGCGCGGGCGCAGACGCGCGACCGCCGAGGCTGTTCTGCCGGTGAACGTGGGCACGAGCATCGCCTTCGCCCCGAGCGCCTCGGCGAGGTCGCAAGCGGCGTTCGACATCGCGCGCCCGATCGTGGGGTCCTCGCTCGCCTCCGGGATCTGGTGCCGGTAGCCGAGGCTCGGCTCGACGGCTCGGGCGATCCGATCCATCATCGCAACCGCCTGCACCGGATACTTGCCGACCGCGGTCTCGCCGGAGAGCATGACCGCGGAGGTGCCGTCGAGGACTGCGTTCGCGACGTCGGACGCCTCGGCGCGCGTCGGCTCTGCGTTCTGGATCATCGTCTCGAGCATCTGCGTCGCGGTGATCACCGGCGTGCCCTGCTCGAGCGCCTTGAGAATGATCCGCTTCTGCAGCAGGGGCACGTCGGCGACGCCGATCTCGACGCCGAGGTCGCCGCGGGCGACCATCACGGCGTCGGTCTCGGCGAGCACCTCGTCGAGGCACTCGATCGCCTCGGCCTTCTCGATCTTCGCGATCACGTGCGCCGGCGAGCCGGCGTGCTCGATCAGCTTCTTCAGCTCGCGCACGTCGGCGGCGGTGCGGACGAACGAGAGCGCGACGTAGTCGACTCCGAGTTGCAGCGCGAACTCGAGGTCCTCGACGTCCTTGGGGGTCAGCGAGGGGATCGGCAGCGAGACACCGGGCAAGTTCACGCCCTTCTGCGAGGAGACCGACCCGCCGACGACGACGGCGCAGCGCGCCCGCCGGTTCGCCACCTCCTCGACGCGCAGGCGGACGAGCCCGTCGTCGATCAGCACGTCGTGGCCGGGCTCGAGCACGTCCCCGACGACCGCGGGCAGCACCGGCAGCTCGCCGTCGGAGGCGGACACCTCGCCGACCACCGTGACGATGCTGCCGGTCGTGAGCATGATCGGCTCGGTGAGCTCGCCGATGCGCAGCTTCGGCCCCTGCAGATCGGCGATCAGGGCGAGCGGCGTTCCCTCCTCCTGCTGCACCTGGCGGACGAGCCGTGCGCGCTCGGCGTGGTCCTCCTTCGCGCCGTGCGACATGTTCAGGCGCGCCGCGTTCATCCCGGCGTGAACGAGCGAGCGGACGACCTCGAGCGACGACGACGACGGGCCGATCGTGGCGACGATCTTCGTCCGGCGCGTTTTCGCGACGTCCACGCGACCTAGCGTAGCTTCTCGGTCATTCGATCGTCATCGAAATAAACCGCACGGGGACGCTCGTTTCTTCCTTTGAATGAGGTCCCGCGCCGCTGTAGGAGCAACTCTCGGCATCACGACCGCCGTCACCTGGGGCGGTCAGTTCGTCGTCGGCAAGTCGGCTCTCGGGCGGGTGGACGCATTCCCGCTGACGACGATCCGGTACGCGGCTGCGGCGCTCCTGCTGCTCGGGCTGCTCGCAGCCGTCGAGGGCCGGCGGGCGCTGCGGGTAGACGGTCACGGGGCGCGGCTCTTCTGGCTCGGGTCGCTCGGGTTCGCGGGCTTCAACCTGCTCGCCTACACCGGCCTCGCGCACGCGCGGCCGCAGAGCGCCTCGCTGCTGACGGCGCTCGGGCCGCTGCTCACGGCGCTGGTGCTGTGGCGGCGCAACCGCGTGCGGCCCGCGGCCTCCACCTTCGCGCTGCTCGCCGTCGCGCTCGCGGGCGTCGCCCTCGTGATCAGCGGCGGCGATCCGGCCTCGATCGTCCACGGCTCGATCGGCTGGGGCGACGGGCTCGTGCTCGCAGGCGTGTTCAGCTTCGTGCTCTACGGCCTCGGCGCCGCCGCGCTGCCCGGCTTCTCGCCGCTCCGCTACACGGCGCTGACCGCTGGGCTGGGCTGGCTCACGATCGCGGCCGCCACGGCCGTCGCCACCGGCGCCGGGCTCGTGCCGCTGCCCTCGGCGGGAGACCTCTGGGCGATCACGCCGCAGATTGCGTATCTCACCGTTCCGGGCGCGGTCGTCGCAGTGCTGACGTGGAACGCCGCGATCGGGCTGCTCGGGCCCCAGAACGCCGTCCTGTTCGGGAACCTGATTCCCGTGACGACGTTCGCGATCGAGATCGTCCGCGGCTACCGACCGGGGACGGTCGAGCTGGCGGGCGCGGCGCTGACGATCGCCGCCCTCGTCGCGAACAACCTGCTCGCCCGCAAGCGACAGCCGCCGTTCGTGCAGGAGCCGGCCTGCGCCGAGTCGCTGCTCGAAGCCGCCTAGCGCCTCGCCCGCGGGAACGCGTCCCAACCCGGATACAAGGCCGCGTCGCCAAGCTCTTCCTCGATCCTGAGCAGCTGGTTGTACTTGGCGACGCGGTCGGTTCGCGACGGGGCGCCGGTCTTGATCTGGCCGGCATTCGTCGCGACGGCGAGGTCGGCGATCGTCACGTCCTCGGTCTCGCCGGAGCGGTGCGAGATCACCGCGTTGTAGCCGTTCTCCTTCGCAAGCCGGATCGCGTCGAGGGTCTCCGTCAGCGTGCCGATCTGGTTGACCTTGACGAGGATCGCGTTGCCGACGCCCTCGTCGATGCCGCGGCGGAGGCGCTCGACGTTCGTGACGAAGATGTCGTCGCCGACGAGCTGGAGCCGGTCCCCGACCCGTTTGGTCTGCTCGCGCCAGCCGTCCCAGTCGTCCTCTGCGAACCCGTCCTCGAGCGAGACGAGCGGGTAGTCGTCCGCGAGCGAGGCGTAGAGCTCGATCATCGCCGCAGCGTCGAGCTCGCGACCCTCGACACGGTAGGAGCCGTCGCGGAAGAACTCGCTCGACGCGGGGTCGAGCGCGATCGCCACCTGGTCGCGGCGGCCTGCCCGTTCGGCCGCCTCGAGGATCGCCTCGATCGCGACCTGCGCGCTCGGCAGGTCGGGCGCGAAGCCGCCCTCGTCGCCGACAGCGGTTGCGAGCCCGCGCTCGTGCAGGAGCGCCTTCAGCGCGTGGTAGGTCTCGGCGCCGATCCGCAGCGCCTCGGCGAAGCTCGAAGCGCCGGCGGGGACGACCATGAACTCCTGGAAGTCGATCGAGTTCTGCGCGTGCACGCCGCCGTTGATCACGTTCATCATCGGCACCGGTAGCGTCTGCGCCTTCTCGCCGCCGAGGTGGCGGAAGAGCGAGACGCCTGCCGCGGCGGCGGCCGCCTTCGCGGTCGCGAGCGAGGCGCCGAGGATCGCATTCGCCCCGAGCCGGCCTTTGTTCGTCGTGCCGTCGAGCTCGATCAACCGCTCGTCGAGGGTCGCCTGATCGCGCGCGTCCATCCCGGTCACGGCCTGCGCGATCTCGCCGCGTGCGTTCTCCACGGCCTTCGTCACCGCCTTGCCGCCGTAGGCGTCGCCGCCGTCGCGCAGCTCGACCGCCTCCCACTGCCCAGTCGATGCTCCGGACGGAACCGCCGCGCGCCCGACCGCGCCGGACTCCAGCGCGATCTCGACCTCCACGGTCGGGTTCCCGCGCGAGTCGAGGATCTGCCGCGCCTTCACGCCCGCGATGCGACTGCTCACGTTCCTTCCTCCTTCGCCTGGTCGAAGTATCGATCTTGCTCGTCGAGCGGGAGCTCGACCCAGTCCTTGCCTTCGGCTGCGGCGAGCCGCTCGGCCGCCTCGACGCGCGAGCGAAAGCGCTCGGACGCCGCCCGCAGCGCCAGCTCCGGATCGACGTTCAGGCGCCGCGCTACGTTCACCGCCGCGAAGAGCACGTCGCCGAACTCGGCGACGACCTCGGAATCGGGCTCGGTCTCCGGGGCGGGCTCCTCGCGAATCGTCTCCTTCAGCTCCCGTACCTCGTCGTCGAAGTCGGCCAGCGCGCCCGTGAGATCCGGGTACTCGAAGCCGACCGCCCGCGCCCGCTTCTGCAGCTTGCGCGCGTGCAGGAGCGCCGGCAACGCCTCAGGCACGTCGTGGAAGACGCCCTCGCGACCCTCCTGCGACGTCTTGATCCGCTCCCAGTTCTCGCGCACGCGCCCAGCCGTGCGCGCCTCGACCTCACCGAAGACGTGCGGGTGCCGGCGGACGAGCTTTTCGTGCACGGCCCGGGCCACCTGCGCCAGGTCGCCCTCGCCGCGCTCCTCGAGCAGGAGCGCGAGGAAGTAGACCTGGAAGAGCAGGTCGCCGAGCTCGTCGAGCAGCTTCGCGTCGTCGCCGGCGAGGGCCGCGTCCGCGACCTCGTAGGCCTCCTCGACCGTGTGCGGGACGATCGTGCGCGCCGTCTGCTCACGGTCCCACGGGCACTCGCGCCGTAGCCGCTCGGTCAGGCGCTGGAGGTCGGTGAGAGCTGTTGAGAGGTCGCTCACGTTCCTGGGACGCCGCTGGCGGCGCAAGCCGTCGCCGCGCGGCGCGTGGACAGTACACCGAGTACGGCCACGCGACGCGCGGCCCTCGGGATCTGGCCGGAGGCCAGATCCTGCCCGCCAGCGGCGTCAGCCGTTCGCGGAGGCCGGCTACGCCGGCCGGGAGCGAAAGGCGGCCAGGGGCGCGAGCGGGAGGCTCAAGTCGTGGTGGTCTTAGCCGGCGCGCACGGGTCGGGGTTCGGCGTGTACCCGGCCGCGTAGTTGAGCTTGTGGCCGGAGCAGAACGACTTGCGCGTGTCGTCGACCCACTTCGTCATCTTCGCGTTCTTCTGCTGCTGCAGCAGCTGCTGCTGAATCGAGGCCTTGACGTCCTTGAGCGGCGTCGTCTTGGCAGGCCGCACGGCGGAGAGCGCCTGGATGATGTGGTAGCCGAACTGCGTGTGGATCGGCGTCGAGATCTCGTTCGTCGTCAGGGCGAAGGCGGCCTTGTCGAACGCCGGGACCGTCTGGCCCTTCGAGATCGTCAGCTTGCCGCCGTTTTTCTTCGAACCGGGGTCCTGCGAGAACTTCTTCGCGTACTGCGCGAAGTCGGAGCCCTTGTCCCCGTGCAGGTGCTGGTAGATCTGGTCGGCCTGCACCTTCGACTTGACGAGGATGTGGCGGACGTCGCGCGTCTCCGGCTGGCCGTACTGGGACTTGTGCGCGGTGTAGTAGGTCTGGACGTCCTTGTCGGACACCTTCACGTCGTTCGTGACCTTCTTGAAGATCTGCTCCGAGACGAGCTGCGACCGGATGTCGGCGCGCACTTCGGGGTCGGTCAGGCCCTGCGTCTTCAGCTGCTGCTGGTAGCGCTTCTCGCTACCCCCGAAGTACTGCTGCTTGATCTGCTTGAGCCGGGCGTCGACCTGCTTGTCGGTGACGTCGATCCCCAGGTCCTTCGCCTTCTGCGCGAACTCCTCACGCTGGACGAGGAACTGGACCGCCTGCGTCTGCAGCGCCTGGTACTCCTGCGTCCCGGCCTTCGGGAACGTGCGCTTCTGCGCCTTGTAGCTCCGCTTCGCCTGCTGGATCAGGCCGTCGAAGTCCGCGCGGGTGATCGCCTGCTTGCCGACGACCGCGACGGCGTCGCCGGGCACCTTGTGGGTGCCGCCGCCGCCGCAACCGGCGACGACGAGCGCGGCCGAAACCGCGACGGGGACTAGGAGGCGGAGATGTCTCATACGCAGGAAAACGCCAGGGGCAGCCTCAAAACTCGTCAGGCGGCCTGGCGGGATTCCAATATAGCATCGACGAGCCGAAGCGCTCCCTGGAGCGCGCCGTCTCGCAGCGAGACTTCCTGCTGCGCGCTGGTGTAGATCGCGGTGTCGAGGCGCCCGCGCAGCTCGCGCAGCTCCGCCGAGCCCATGACGAGCTTGCCCACCGTCGCCTTGCCTGCGCGGAAGACGAGGTAGTCGGCACCGAGCCGCGCCAGCTTCAACTTCGCCTCCTGAATCGCGAACAGGTTCTGGACCGGCTCGGGCAGCTCGCCGTAGCGGTCTTCGGTCGCCGCCTGCAGCTCGCGCAGCTCGTCCTCGGACTCGGTCAGCGCGAGCCGGCGGTGCAGGTCGATCTTGAGCGCCTCGGAGCCGATGTAGCTCGCCGGCACGTAGGCGTCCACCCGCGCGTCGACGCGTACCGGCCGCACGGCCAGCCGCCGCTCGCCGGAAAGCTCAGCAACCGCCTCGGCCAGCAGCTCGACGTAGAGCTCGAAGCCGACGGCGGCGACGTGGCCGGACTGCTCGGCGCCCAGCAGGTCGCCCGCGCCGCGGATCTCGAGGTCGCGCATCGCGATCGCGAAGCCGGCCCCGAGCTCGGTGTGGTCGGCGAGCGTCGCGAGCCGGGCGCGCGACTCCGCGGTCAGCTCCTGCGCGTCGGGATAGAACAGGTAGGCGTGCGCGACCTGGTCGGAGCGGCCGACGCGCCCCCGGATCTGGTACAGCTGCGCGAGCCCGAGCGCGTCGGCGCGCTCGACGATCAGCGTGTTCGCCTGCGGGATGTCGAGCCCGGACTCAATGATCGTGGTCGAGACGAGCACGTCCGCGTCGCCGCGCAGGAAGGCGTGCATCTTCTCCTCGAGCTCCCGCTCCTTCAGCTGCCCGTGCGCGGAGAGGAAGCGCAGCTCCGGGCAGAGCTGCCGCAGCTTCTCGGTCACCTGCTCGATCGTCTCGACCCGGTTGTGCAGGTAGAAGCTCTGGCCCTCGCGCGCCCGCTCGCGCTCGAGCGCGAGCTTGACGAGCTCCTCGTCGTACTCGGACACGGTCGTGCGGATCGGCCGGCGCCCCTCGGGCGGCGTCTCGATGATCGAGATGTCGCGCAGGCCCGACAACGACATGTGCAGCGTGCGCGGGATCGGAGTCGCGGAGAGGGCGAGGACGTCGACCTCGAGCCGCAGCTGACGCAGCAGCTCCTTCTGCGCGACGCCGAAGCGCTGCTCCTCGTCGACGACCACGAGGCCGAGGTCCTTCGGGATCACGTCGCGCGAGAGGATCCGGTGCGTCCCGATCAGCACCTCGACCCGGCCGGCTCCGAAGTCGGCCAGCACCTGCTTGACCTCCCTCGGCGGGCGGAAGCGCGAGATCATCTCGACGCGGACCGGGAAGTCGCGGAAGCGATCGCGGAAGGTGTTCCAGTGCTGCTCGGCCAGGATGGTGGTGGGAACGAGCATGAGCACCTGTCTCCCGTTCACGGCAACGGCGAAGGCGGCCCTCAGCGCCACCTCGGTCTTACCGAAACCGACGTCGCCGCAGACGAGGCGGTCCATCGGGCGCGGCGCCTCGAGGTCCTCCTTCACCGCCTCGATCGCGCGCTCCTGGTCCTGCGTCTCGCGGTACGGGAACTCCGCCTCGAGCCGCTCGAGCCACTCGTTGCGGAGGTCGAAGGCGACGCCCGGCGCCTGCTGGCGGCGCGCGTAGAGGGCGATCAGGTCGCCGGCGAGCTCGCGGACGGACTCGCGCGCGCGGCTCTTGAGCAGCTGCCAGGCCTTGCCGCCGAGCTTGGAGAGCGCAGGCGACTTCGCGTCCGCGCCGATGTAGCGCGAGACCTTGCCGAGCTGCTCGTGCGGGACGTAGAGCCGGTCCTCGCCGCGGAAGGCGATGAAGAGGTAGTCGCGCGTGACGGCGGCGACCTCCTTCGTCTCGAAGCCGAGGAGCTTGCCGACGCCGTGGTCCTCGTGGACGACGTAGTCACCCGTGCGCAGGTCGGCGAATGACTGCAGAGCGCGGCCGACGCGGTCGGCGGCGCGCGCGGGCCGCTTGCGGAAGACCTGGGTCTCCGGCAGGAGCACGAGCCCGAGCTCGCGCCAGACGAAGCCGCGGCGCGCCGGCGAGACGGCGAAGAGGAGCGCCGGGTCGCCCGGCAGCTCGTCCTCCTCGAGCAGCTCGGCCTCGACCCGGCGCAGCATGTTCTGCGTGCGCAACGCGTCGCCGGTGTGCGGGAAGGCGACGACGACGCGCTGGCCCGCGCGGACGAAGGCGGCGAGCTCGTTCTCCGCCTCCGACAGGCCGCGCGCGGCGAGCGCGGGCCGCTGCGCCTCGAACGAGAACGGCTGACCGGACGGGAACGGGCTCAGCTCGGCGGCGCCCTTCAGCCCGACCGGGGCGTAGCCCTCCTCCTCCCAGACCCGGACGGCGTCCTCCCGCTGCCACACGAGGTCGGGCGGGCCGGGGAGCGGCGCGACGAGGTCGTTCGGTACGACCGACCTGTCGTCCAGGCTCGGCTCGGCGAGGTCGAGGCGGCGCTCGGCGGCGGGGTAGATGACGCAGTCCACAACCGGCCGCAACGCCCGCTGCGTAAAGGGCGAGAAGGCGCGGATCTGCTCGATCTCGTCGCCGAAGAACTCGATCCGGAGCGGCTCGCGGCCGGTGGTCGGGAAGACGTCGAGGATGCCGCCGCGGACGGCGAACTGGCCGCGCTCGTCGGCGCGCTCGACGCGCTCGTAGCCGGCGAGCGCGAGCTGCTGGGCGAGTCCGTCGATGCCGGTCTCCTCCCCGACGGCGAGGCGGATCGGCTCCGGCCGCGCCGCCGGCGGCGGCAGCAGGTCGGCGAGCGCCGCCGCCGAGGCACAGACAAGCCCGCCGCGGGCGAGCACGGCGAGCGCGCGAGCGCGCTCGCCGACGAGGTGCGGCGGCGGCTCGAGCCCGGAGCCCCAGCGCACACCGCGGCCGGGCAGGAACGCCACGCGCTCGTCGCCGATGAACCAGGAGGCGGCCTCGGCGGCGTCACGGGCGTCCTCGTTCTCCGGCAGCAGCACCACGAGCGGGCGCTCGAGCGTCTCGTACAGCGCGGAGAGCACAAGCGGCAGCGCCGACTCCGAGACGCGCGCGCGCTCGGGCCTCGGCCCCAGCCCGATAGCCTGG
>WNEY01001825.1_pt1 | contig 15300 bp, 10 predicted proteins | sample 5400531 | NCBI WGS metagenome assembly WNEY01 (sample SAMN13153338, study PRJNA577476) | soil metagenome | isolation source: 200 cm saprolite under Douglas fir tree site 1 | place: USA:California | collected 2015-04-18
TGCGGCGGTGTCGCTCTGCGCGCGGAGCAGGCTGATCTCCACCGCCGTGCCCGCGGAGATCTGCGCCTTGGCGTCTTCCTCGCGCCGCATCGCCACCTTCTCGGCGTCCCGCGCCGCCGCGAGCAGCCCGTCCACGCCCTGCAGCGACAGGTAGGTGCGCGCGACGTTGAGCAGCACCTGCTCCCGCGCCTCGTCGGCGCCGCGGTCCGCCGCCTCCGCGAAGCTGTTCGCGATGCCCGGCAGGAACAGCCCCTGGGGTGTCAGGAGCGGCTGGCTGAGCTGCAGCGTCCCGTACCGCGAGTTCGGCGCCACGATGGTCAGCTTGGGGAGGGTCGCCGGCAGGCCGAGGCTGACCGGGTCGAATTCCTGCGGCGCGCTGGTGTGATCGAACGTCCCGGTGGCCGAGAGGTCCGGCTTCCAGGCGGTGTAGGCGCGCTCCACGCCCACGCGCGTGATGGCCGCCTGTGCGCGCGCCGCGGCCACGTCGGGTCCTTGCTTCGCCGCCAGCTGCAGCGCCTCCCGCAGGGGCACCGGCCTGCGCTGCGGCTCGGCTGCCGCCGCGGCGCTGGAAGCGAAGACGAACAACGCCAGGGCCGCGCCCGCGCGCGACCACGAACGATGCTGGAAGTCCATGTCGTCTACCCGTTCGCCGCTTTCGCCGGGGACTCCCCGGCGATGGCGGAATGGAGGGGAACGGCCACCGCCGGAGCGCGGCCGCGCAGCCGGGCCAGGAGCCCGCCGAACCGCAGCCTCTCGATGCCGGCGAAGATCACGGGCACCACCAGGAGCGTGAGCGCCGTCGAGGTGATGACGCCGCCGATGACCGCGATGGCCATGGGCGAGCGGAATTCGCTGCCGGTCCCGGTGCCGATCGCGGTCGGCACCATGCCGATCGCCATCGCGAAGCTGGTCATGAGGATGGGCCGGAGCCGCCGCGGTCCGGCCTTGAGCAGCGCCTCGTCCACCGGGTCGCCCTCGCGGATGTGCTGCAGCGCGCCGTCGACCAGGAGGATGGCGTTCTTGGTGACCAGGCCCATGAGCAGGATGACGCCGATCATCGCTCCCAGCGAGAGGTTCTTGCCGGCGAGCAGGAGCCCGAGGCGGGCGCCGATCAGCGCGAGCGGCAGCGACACCATGATGGTGAACGGGTGCTTGAGCGACTCGAACTGCGAGGCGAGGACCATGAAGATGAAGACGAACGCCAGGCCGAACGCGGCGGAGAAGGCCTCGTTCTGCTCGTTGAACGTCTTCATCTGCCCGTCGTAGATGACCGAGTAGCCGGCGGGGAGCGGGTGCTTGCCGATTTCCGCCTTGAGCTTCTCCGCCACCTCGCCGAGGGCCGCGCCGGTGCCCAGCTGGCTGAACACGGCGATCTGGCGCTCGCGGTTCTCGTGCTCGATCACGCTGGGGCCGTCCTGCAGCGAGACCCGGGCGAGGTCCGACAATTGGCGCACTCCGCGCGGGGAGAAGAGGTCCATGCCGCGCACGCGATCGGGATTCTTGCGGTCGCGCTCGGCGAGCCGCACGCGGATGTCCGTCTCGTCCTTGCCCTCGCGCAGCTTGGCCGGGACCTCGCCGTCGATGGCCAGGCGGAGCTGCGCGGCGATCTGTCCGGCGGAGAGACCGAGGTCCATGGCCCGGGTGCGGTCCACGGCGATGGCCAGCTCGGGCTTGGGCGGATTGGACTCGATCTTGACGTCCACCGTGCCCGGGATGCGCCGCAGCGCATCGGCGATCCACCGGCCCTGCTCGTTCAAGACCTTGAGGTCGGGCCCGGTGATGCGGACCATGATGGGGAAGAAGTCGCCGAGCCCCTCGATGGCCGGCGGATCGCTGATGCTCACCTTGGTCGCGGGGAGATTCGCCAGCGCCGGGCGCGCCGCGTCCTTCAGGGCGAGGATGCCCCGCTTGCGCGCCTTCTTCGGCACGGTGAGGGCGCGCATCTTGACCTTGTTGGCCTCGCCGTTGAGCCCGATGATGGCGTAGACGTCCTTCACCTCGGGCATGGCGCGGAGCAGCTTCTCCGCTTGGGCCGACCGCTGGGCGGTGAGATCGAGCGAGGCCGAGTCGGGCAGCTGCAGATCGACGATGAACTGCGACCGGTCCTCCACCGAGAGGAACTCGCTGCGCAGCCCGCTGGTCAAAGCGAAGCTGACCACCGTGACCGCGATCGCCGTTCCAAAGGAAACCCACTTGTGCTTCAGCACGGTGCGCAGCACGCGCTCGTACCACCGCTCGGTCGCCTCGAAGGCCTCGCGCAGGACGCGGGCGACCTTGGCTTCCTTCTTCACCTCGCCCGGCTTCCGTGCCTTCGCCAGCCGCGCGGAGAGCATCGGGTCCAGCGTGAAGGAGATGAACAGCGAGATCAGGACCGCGGCGCTGATGGTGATGCCGAACTGCTTGAAGAACTGCCCGACGATGCCCGGCATGAAGGCCACCGGCACGAACACCGCGACCAGGGAGAGCGTGGTGGCGAGCACCGCCAGCCCGACTTCCTTGGTGCCGCGCGAGGCGGCCACCGCCGGCGCCTCGCCCCGGTCGAGCCGGTGGGTGATCGCTTCTCGCACCACCACCGCGTCGTCGATCAGGAGGCCGATCGCGAGCGACAGCGCGAGCAGCGTCATCTGGTTCAGCGTGTAGCCGAGCACGAACATGACGAAGAAGGTGCCGATGACGGACGTCGGCAGCGCCAGCGAGCTGATGAAGGTGCCGCGGGGATCGAGCAGGAAGAGGAGGATGATGAGGACGGCCATCGCGCCGCCGAAGAACAGGGCGATGTAGACCTCCTCGGCGTTGGCCCGGATCAGCTCGCTCTGATCGATGAGCAGCGTGGTCTTGAAGCCGTGCCCGAGCGCGGGGAGCATCTCGGCCAGCTTGGCCTTGGTCTGGTCCGCGACCTGCACCGTGTTCGAGCCCGGCTGCTTGACGATCTCGACGATGATCGCGTCCTGGCCGTTCAGCCGCGCGAGCGTGCGGCGTTCGGCGACCCCGTCGGTGACGGCCGCGACCTCGCCCAGCCGCACCTGCGAGCCAGTCTTGCCGACCGATACCGGCAAGTCGCGGATCTCCTCCGCGTTGCGGAACTCGCCCAGCGTGCGGACGGTCAGCTCGGTGGGCCCCAGCGACAGCCGCCCCGCAGGCAGGTTGAGGTTCTCGGCGCCGATGCGCTGCGCGATCTCGTACGGGCTGGTCCCCGCCGCCCTGGCCTTGTCCAGGTCGATGTCCACCTGGATCTCGCGCACGTCGCCGCCGGTGACGCGCACCTCGGCGACGCCGTCGAGCTGCTGCAACGCAGGTTGCAGGCGGTCCTCGATCATCTTGCGCGTCTTCTGCGAGTCGAGCGACGACGACATCGCGTAGGTGAGGATGGGCGCGGCGCCGACGTCCACGCGGCTGATCAGCGGCGCGTCGGCGTCCTTGGGCAGCTTGCTCGTGACCGAGGCGACCTTGTCGCGCACCTCCTGCACCGCGCGGTCGAGGTTCTCGGAGAGCTTGAACTGCACCAAGACGACGCCGGCGTTCTCGCGCGAGAAGCTGTGGATCTTGTCGATCCCGCTGATGCCCGCGACGGCGTCCTCGATGGGCTTCACCACCTGGTTCTCGATCTCGCCCGGGCCGGCGCCGCGGTAGACGGTGGTGACCGTCACCACCGGGAAGCTGACGTCCGGGAACAGGTCGGTGCCCAGGCGCTTGAGGCCCATGAGGCCGAGCACCAGCAGGCACACGGACATCATGCTGGTGAAGACGGGGCGCTTGATGGCGACGTCGGAGAGGGACATGGCGGACCTTCTTCGGCTCGAGGCGTGAGTCTTGGGCTTGCGGTTTCTAGCGGACCGAGACCTTGGTGCCGTCGGCGAGGTCGGTCGCGGGGTAGTCCACGATTCGCGAGAGAGGCTCGGAGGACTTCACCACCACTCGCTGGGCGCCGCGGTCCACCACCTGCACCGGGATGCGCTTCACCTCGCCCGAATCGGCGACGGCGTAGACGTGGTCGCCGCCGGTGGAGGCGAGCGCGCTGGCGGGCAGCTCCAGGGCCGCCTGGGGCTCACCGAGGGACAGGGTGGCGCGCGCGAGGGTGTGGGCGGTGAAGCGCCCGTCGGCGTTCGGCACCACGATCTCGACCGGGATGCGGCGGGTGGCTGCGTCGGCCGAGGGGATGATCGCCCGCACCAGCGCGTCCGTCTGCGCGCCGCCGCCCACCGCCTCGACGCTCACGGTGGCGCCGACGCGGAGCGAACCGCGCGCCGTCTCGGGAAGCGTGAGCTTGAGCACCAGCGGGTCGAGCTGCTCGAGAGTGAACAGCTCCTTGCCGGGCGCCACGGTCGCGCCGACCTGGTCGGGCTGCTCGATCAGCGTACCGGCGAACGGGGCCGCGAGGTCGTGCCGGCGGCGCGAGGCGCGCGCCTGCGCGAGCTGGGCCCGGGCGGCCTGCAGCTGCGCGGCGGCGGCGGCGGCCTGCGCGCTGGAGCTCTTGCTCTGCCAATCGCTGATGCTCCCCTTCTCCTGCAGCTCGGCCTGGCGGCGGGCGGTGTCGGCCGCCTGGGTCGATTGCGCTTCCGCCGCCTTCGCCGCGGCCTCGGCCTGCAGGACCTGCGCGTCGGCGATCTCGGAGTCGAGCTGCGCGATCACCTGGCCCTCGCGGACCTGCGCGCCCTTCCTCACGTTCAGCTTGGCCAGTCGGCCGGAGACCTCGAACCCGAGCTGCAGCTGGCGGGCCGGCTGCAGGGTGCCGGTGATCTCCTCGCGGGTGAGGCTCTGCACCTGCCTGGGCTCGACGAGCTGCACGGCCGGATCGGCCGCGGCTGCCGGGGCGGGGGCGGCTTTCGACTTCGCCTGCGCGTTGACGGCCGCGACGAGCGCAGCGAGGAGGCCCGCGGAGATTCCGGACAGGACGAGGGTGCGGCGCGAGATCGTCACGGCTTGCTCCTTGCTGGCGACTTGCGGTTCTCGAAGTTCGTCTGCGCGCTGGGCTGGCTCCCCTCGTGCACGAGCGTGTGCAGCGAGAGCGCCCACTCGCGCAGGTCGGGCTTCTCTTGCAGCCGGCTCATACGGACGGCGAGCAGCAGGTATGTCCCGACGATGAGCGACCCGAACAGCTCGCCGGGGATGTCGGGCCGGCAGACGCCGTGCCCCTGGTAACGCTCGAAGTTCTCGCGGACGCGGCTCACTTCCCCGTCGGCCAGCTCCCAGATGGTCCCTTCGAACGCGGTGCCCTGGCATCCGCGCACCAGCACGCCGACCACGTCCCGGTACGTCCACATCGCCTCGAGGGTGTCGAGGTCGGAGCAGGTGTCGAGCTCGATCAGCTCCTGGTAGCGGGGAGTGCGCAGCTCGACGTCGCGCTCGCTCAGCTCGCCGTGCTTCTCGATGAATTGCTGCATGGCGCGCTCGCGCTTTTCTTGAAGACCGGCGACCGCCTCGACGAAGGCGCGCACCAGCCCGCCGAAGAGCGCTTCCTTCGATTCGAAGTGGAGGTAGAAGGCGCCCTTCGAAAGGCCGCAGGCGGCGGTGATGTCCTCGATGCGCGCGCCCCGCAGGCCGCGCCTGGCGAACTCGGCGCGCGCGGCCGCGACGAGTGCTTCCTTCGCGTTGGGGTCTGCTGGTCGGGCCATGGTGGGCGGCGTTGATGACTGGAGGGTCAGAAACGGTTCGGGCGGTAACTAACCCTCCGGTCAGAAACCGTCAAGCAGTTTCTGACCAGTTGGTCACATATCCTGGATTCAACTGAAGTTTCGCGGGTCCTGCGTCCGGGCGGTTGCCGCCCGGGCGGCCCATCCCCACCTCTTGTGCGCCGGCCGTACGGGCGGGCGGAGGGGGCGGGATGGCGAGGGGGATCCTCGGGCTGCTGGTGGCGGCAGCGCTGGCCGGATGCGGCGACGGGCGCGGAAACCAGAACTGCCCCGGCGGCGACTGCAGCATCGCACCGGCGAAGTGCCAGCGCGACTCGGACTGCGGAGGCGGAGGCAGCTTCTGCCAGGCGGACGGGACGTGCAGCATCCCGAACACCGCCCCCGTCGCGAGCCAGTGCCAGAACGTGACCTGCCCGGCGAGCTTCTTCTGCGCCAACGGCAAGTGCCTGCCGTCGGTCCCGCAGTGCAAGCCGGCCGACCCGACCTGCATCTTCATCCCGCACGGCGCTTTCGAGCCGCCCGAGCACGCCTGGTGGTGGCCGTTCACCTCGCCCCTGGGACCCGACGATCCGAAGTTCAACGGCCTGACGCGCAAGGACCTCGAGTACCCCGACTTCGTCGAGGTGATGTCCACGCCGGTGGTGATGCGCCTGCACCAGGGCGACGCCGAGCCGGCGGTGGTCTTCAATTCCTTCGCCGCCGAGAAGGGCAGCGGGGGCACGGTCGAGACGCGCGGCGTGATGCGCGCCATCCGCGGCTCCGACGGCTCGCCCATCTGGAGCGCGCCGAAGGACTTCTGGAACGCCATCAACGTGATCGGCGCGGTCGACGGGAACGCGTCCATCGCCGCCGGCGATTGCAAGGGCGACGGGCACGTCTGCTTCGTCACTGGCGGGTGGGACGCGAACGACGTGAACAAGGAAAAGCCCGAGCTGTCCCACCAGCACGGCGGCCTCGTCGCCTTCGACGAGAACGGCGACTTCCTCTGGGTGAACCGCGGGAACCCGCAGACCGGCGAGCCCGCGCCCTCGGTGTGGTGGGGCGGCCCCGCCATGGCGCGGCTCCTGCCCGACTCGAAGAGCGCGCAGGTGGTGGTGGGGAATGGCGTCTACGACGCGGCGACGGGCAAGACGCTCTGCCCGCAGACCTTCGCGCCCAAGGGGACCGACCAGGTCAGCGGGAACGGCGTGGGCGCGCTCAGCGCGATCGCCGACATCGACCTCGACGGCGTGCCCGAGATCGTCACCGGCAACAACGCCTACAAGCTGGAGAAGAACGCGAGCTCGCCGACGGGGTACACCTGTCGCGCCTCGTTCGGCGCCGGCGTGCGCATTCCCAACAAGCCGCCGAACTGCCCGTACGGCAGCACGAAGAGCACCATCACCGGCCAGCAGGTCTGCCTCTGCCCGGGCGGATTCGAGGACCTCTGCCCGGACGGGTTCCCCGCGCTGGCGAGCTTCGCCGGCTACGGGATGCCGATGGGCATCAAGCCCGAAGACAAGCACCCGCAGATCGTGGTCGCCACCCGGGGCTTCCTGCGCATCCACGACTGGACGGGCGGGATGGTGCTGAACCCGATTCCACTGCCGGCGAGCACGAATCCGGACTGCGCGGTCGAGACGAACATGGGCGGCGCGCCCACCATCGCGGACTTCGACGGCGACGGGCTGCCCGAGGTCGGCATCGCGGCGCAGGGCGGGTACGTGGTGTGGAAGCCCGGCGCGGGGTTCATCTGGCAGTCGCAGACGTTCGACTGCTCGTCGGCCACCGGCAGCTCGGTCTTCGACTTCGAAGGGAAGGGGAGCGCGAGCGTCGTCTACAGCGACCAGTGCTACTTCCGCGTCTACGACGGCAAGACGGGCGCGACCCTGGTGCAGGAGAAGAACGCGAGCTGCACGGCGTACGAGACCCCGATCGTCGCCGACATCGACGGCAGCGGGCGCGCCAAGGTGCTGGTGCCGAACAGCAACGTCTGCGCTTACAAGTGCGACTGGCCGGGCGGCACCGTCCAGATCGACACTTCACCGTACGTGGGCCTCAAGGCGCTGCGGTCCCCCAGCGACAAGTGGGTCAACACGCGCAGCGTCTGGAACCAGCACGCCTACCACGTGACCAACGTCAACGTGGACGGGACCCTGCCGTTCCCCGAGCCGAACTCGTGGGACCCGGGGCAGTCGAACAGCTACCGGCAGAACGTGCAGGGGCAGGGCGTGTTCAGCTCGCCCGACCTCTCCGTCTGCGAGGTGGACCCCGACCTGACCAACTGCATGACCGGCGGGGCCGCGGTGGGCGCGACGGTCTACAACGGCGGCGCGATCCCCGCGCGGCCCGGCGTGCTGGTGGACTTCTACGCCGACCTCCCGGGCGGGAGCGTGCTGATCGGCAGCGGCGCGACCAAGACGACCCTGCAGCCGGGATCGAGCGAGAAGGTCACGGTTCCATGGTCCGCGCCGCCGCAGAACGCGTCGGCGCCGGTGCGCGCGGTGGTGGACCCCAACCAGAAGGTCGGGGACTGCCACTTCGAGAACAACACCGCATCGAGCGCGGCGGTGAAGTGCTCGCCGATCGGGTAGCCGAACAAGACTCAAGGCAAACAGGGAGCGCGGGAGGGCCTTGCAGGCAGAAAAGCCGCGGCAGGGCCGGATCGGCTGCTATCCTCGCCGGCGTGAGCGAGCAGACCGCGCCGCCCGTCGCGGCGACTCCAGCGGCGCCGGTCCGCGGGCGCGGCCGAGCCGGCGGGGCGGCGCTGGTGGCGGCGGGGATCCTGCTCAGCCGGCTGGCCGGGCTCGTCCGCCAGAGCGTCTTCGGGCATTTCCTCGGCACCTCCGACGCGGCGGACGCCTACAACGCGGCGTTCAAGATCCCCAACTTCCTGCAGAACCTGCTCGGGGAGGGAGTGCTCAGCGCCTCGTTCATCCCCGTGTACGCGGCGCTGCGCGCGGAAGGCCGGGAAGAGGAAGCGCGCAGGGTCGCGGGGGCGGTGGCGGGGCTCCTCTCGCTCGTCACCACCGTGTTCACCTTGCTCGGCGTGCTCGCCACGCCCTGGCTCATCGACGCCATCGCTCCCGGGTTCAGCGGCGAGAAGCGCGAGCTGACCATCCTGCTGGTCCGCATCTTCTTCCCGGGCACCGCGCTGCTGGTGCTCAGCGCGTTCTGCCTGGGCGTGCTGAACAGCCACCACAAGTTCTTCTTGAGCTATGCCGCCCCGGTGGTGTGGAGCGCCGCGCAGGTCGCCGCGCTCATCCTCGGCGGCCGCGGCTGGCGGCTGGGTCCCGCGGACCTGGCGGTGGTGACCGCGTGGGGCGCGGTCGCGGGCGCGCTCCTTCAAGTGTTGGTGCAGGTGCCCGCGGTGCTGGCCCTGCTGGGAGGCCGGCTGCGCCTCTCTCTAGGGCGCGCCAGCGCGCACGTGCGAGAAGTGGTGCGCAGCTTCCTGCCTGTCGTGGCGGGGCGCGGCGTGGTGCAGCTGTCCGCGTACATCGACAACGTGATCGCCTCCTGGCTGCCCAGCGGCATGGTGGCCGCCCTCGCCTACGCGCAGACGCTCTACACGCTTCCCGTGTCGCTCTTCGGGATGTCCATCTCGGCGGCTGCGCTCCCGTCGATGTCCGCGGCGCAGGGCACCCGCGAGACGTTGCGCGAGCAGCTCGCCGTGGGCCTGCGCGCGATCGCCTTCCCGGTCGTCCCCAGCGTGGTGGCGTTCCTCGCCTTCGGAGACGTGGCGGTGGCCGCGCTGTTCCGCGGCGGGCGCTTCGGCCCGCAAGACGTCCGGGACGTGTGGCTCATCCTGGCGGGGTCGACGGTGGGCCTTTTGGCCGCGACGTGCGCGCGGCTGTACTCGAGCACCTTCTACGCGCTGCGCGACACGCGCACGCCGCTCAAGTACGCCTCCGTGCGCGTGCTGCTCACCGCGGCCCTCGGCGTGCTTTGCGGGCTCTGGCTCCCGCGCGCCTTGCACCTGGATCCGAAGCTCGGAGCGGTGGGGCTGACCGCTTCTGCGGGTGTCGCCGGATGGGTGGAGTTCGCGCTGCTCCGGCACGGCATCGCGAAGCGGGTAGGCAAGGCCGACCTGCCGGCCGGACTGCTCGCCCGGCTGTGGGCGGCGGCGATCGGGGCCGGCGCCGCGGGCATGGCCGTGCGGTTCCTGCTCGCCGGCCTTCCGGCCACGCGGCTGGCCGCGGTCGCGAAAGCGGCTGCCGTGTTCGGCTGCTTCGGCGCCGTCTACCTCCTGCTGGCGCTCGCGCTCGACGTCCCCGAGGCTTCCGCCGCGGTGCAGCGCGCCCGCCGGATGTTGCGCCGTTGAAACAGAATCTCCTCTTCACCTCTGCTGTCCAAGCCGTGTCCTTGGCTGTCGGAGGGCGCGTGAGTCACCGGATTCGCTGGGTCCTCGGTGCCGTGCTTGCCGCCTCGTGCGCGAGGGAGGCCCGCAGGGACGTCACGCCGCCGCTCGCCACCGACGCGCCGCAGGCTGCTGCTGGAGCCGCTGCCGAGCAGGATCCGGAAGCGGGGCCGCCGCTCTCGACGCAGGAACAGATCGAGCACGCGCTCTCGCGGGTCACCTTCGGCCCGCGGGCGGTCGACCGCGAACGCGTGGCGCGCATCGGAGTCGCGGCGTTCCTGGAGGAGCAGCTGCATCCGGACGCGATCGCGGACGGCGCGATGGAGCAGCAGCTGGCGAAGTTCGCGGTCCTGCGGCGGAGCCCCGCGGATCTGGCGCAGGAGCTCGCGCGGTACCGGAAGCAGAGGAGGGAGGAGAAGACTGCGACGACGGCGACAGCGACGCCGACTACGACAGCGACGTCGACTGCGACGCCGACTGCGACAGCGACAATGACTGCGACAGCGACGGCGAGTCCGACGATGAGCGTCGACTCGGTCGTCGATGCGCTGGACCCGAACCTTGCCGGGCCCACGCTGCCCAGGCCGGGGCAACGCGACCTGCGCAAGCAGCTGGGAAAGGCGGGCAAGGGGCCCGCGTTCGACATGGTCGCGCAGCTCACGCAGGCCAAGCTGGTGCGCGCGATCGGATCGGAGCGCCAGCTGCAGGAGGTGATGGCGGACTTCTGGTTCAACCACTTCAACGTCTTCGCGGGGAAGGAGAACGAGGCGGCGCTGCTGCCTGCGTACGAGCAGCAGATCCGCGAGCGCGCCCTGGGCAGGTTCGCGGACCTGCTCGCGGCGACGGCGCACAGTCCGGCGATGCTGGTGTACCTGGACAACTGGCGCAGCTCGACGCCGCTGCCGCCGCGGCGCGCCGGACGCGGCCAGGTTCCGCAGCGGAACCCCAACCGCGGGCTCAACGAGAACTACGCGCGCGAGCTGCTCGAGCTGCACACGCTGGGCGTGGACGGCGGCTACACGCAGCAGGACATCGTCGAGGTGGCGCGCTGCTTCACCGGCTGGACGGTGGCGGAGCCGCAGCGCGACCCGCGGTACGTCTTCCGCCCCGGCATGCACGACTCAGGGCCGAAGTTCGTGCTGGGCCGCGAGATCGCCGCCGGCGGCGAGGACGACGGGAACGCCGTGCTCGACCTCCTGGCGCACCATCCCGCGACGGCGCGCTTCATCTCGCGCAAGCTCGTGCAGCGCTTCGTCTCCGACGATCCGCCCGAGGCGCTGGTGCAACGGGCGGCGGACACCTTCTCGGCGACCGGCGGGGACATCCGCAGCGTGCTGCGCACGATCTTCGAGTCGCCCGAGCTGTGGAGCCGCCGCGCTCTGCGCGCCAAGGTGCGCTCGCCGCTCGAGCTGGTGGCGGGCAGCGTGCGGGCACTGGGCGCGCGCGTGGACGATCCGATGCCGCTCGCCCGCGCGGTGGCGCGGATCGGGCAGCCGCTCTTCGCCGCCCAGCCTCCGACGGGCTACCCCGACGACGCCGCCGGCTGGCTCTCGTCGGGCGCGCTGCTGGCGCGCATCGATTTCGGCCTGGCGCTCGCCGGCGGCCAGATGGAAGGCGTGCGGGTCGACCTCGTGCCGCTCGCGCGCGACGCTGTGGGTCCGGAGGAGGTGCTCGACCGTGCTGCCGCCCAGCTCGGCCTGCCGGCGCTCTCCGACCGGACCCGCCATTACGTGCTGGCGCAGCTGCGCGGCGCGCCCCCGCGGCCGCACGTGGTCGCCTCGCGGGCGCTGGGATTGCTGCTCGGCTCGCCGGAGTTGCAGAGGAGATGACGGCGCTACGCTTTGGCCCGGCGATCTCGCGGCGCGCCCTGCTGAAGGGTGGCGCGGTGGTGGGCGCGATGCTCGGCGGCGGCCTGCTGCCCGGATTCATGGGTCGGGCGCTCGCCTCCGCGGACAAGGGGCCCGGCCGGCGCAAGGTGCTGGCGTTCCTCTTCCTGCGCGGCGCGATGGACGGGCTGAACGTCGTCAGCCCGCACGGGGAGCCGCGGTTTGCCGAGCTCCGTCCGACCCTGGCGCTGCCCGCGCCCGGAGGGGAGCGCAAGTCGGACGCGGGCCCGGGTGCGCTGCTGGACCTGGGAGTGCCGGGATTCGGGCTCCATCCTTCCTTGGAGCCGCTGCTGCCGCTGTGGCGTGAGGGCACGCTCGCCTTCGTGCACGCGGTCGGCTCGCCCGACGCGACCCGCTCGCACTTCGACGCGCAGGACTTCCTCGAGCTGGGCACTCCGGGCGTGAAGGGGACGCGCGACGGCTGGATGGCGCGCGCCGTGGCGCAGGCGCCGGGCGACCGCTCCGCGCTGGAGGCGATCGCCGTGGCGCAGCGGCTCCCGCGCAGCCTGCAAGGAGATCCGGCCGCGCTCGCATTCGCGAGCCTCGATCAGCTGCGGCTGCGGCCCATGGCGGGCACGCCGGGGGGCGAGCAGGGACGGACGCTGGCCAGGCAGACCTTCGAGGCGCTCTACGACCTGGCGCCGGACGGTCCGGTCGCGGCGTCGGGGAAGGAAGCGCTCGCGGCGGTGGAGCTGCTCGAGCGCAAGCTCGCCGGCCGCACCTTCCGGCCTGGAGAGGGCGGCTACCCGGCCGCGCCGGTCGGCCAGTCGCTGCGCCTGCTCGCGGCGCTGATCCAGTCGGACGTGGGCCTGCGGGTCGGATTCGCCGAGGTGGGCGGCTGGGACACGCACGTGCAGCAGCAGGGCGTGCTGGCGCGCAACCTGGCCGACCTGGGCAAGGCACTCGCCGCCTTCCACGCGGATCTGGGAGCGCGCCTGGAGGACGTGGTGCTGGTCGCCGCGACCGAGTTCGGCCGCACCGCGCGCCAGAATGGGACGCTGGGCACCGACCACGGGCACGGCAGCGTCGCCTTCGTGCTCGGTGGTGCCGTCGCGGGCGGCAAGCTCCACGGCCGCTGGCCGGGCCTTTCCGACGACCAGCTCTTCGAAGGACGCGATCTCGCCGTCACCACCGACCTGCGCGCCGTCCTGGCCGCGGCGGCGCGCGCGCAGCTCGGTGCGACCGACGTCCCGGCCTTGTTCCCCGGCTACTCCGGCCCCGTGCTGCCCGGGCTCGTGCGCGTGTAGACTGCGCGCGTGCCGCGACGGTACTGGCTGCTCAAGACCGAGCCCTCGGTCTTCTCCTTCGACGACCTGTTGCGCGCGCCGCGCAAGACGACCGGCTGGGGCGGCGTGCGCAACTACCAGGCGCGGAACTTCCTCCGCGACCAGATGAAGAAGGGCGACGGGGTCCTCATCTACCATTCCAGCTCGGAGCCCACCGCCGTGGTGGGGACAGCCGAGGTGGTGCGCGAGGGCCATCCCGACCCGACGCAGTTCGAGCGGGGCGACGATCACTACGATCCCGAGTCGCGCCCCGAGGACCCGCGCTGGTTCCAGGTGGAGGTGCGCGCGGTGGAGAAGCTGCCCCACCCGGTGAGCCTCGAGCGCATCAAGCGCACGCCGCCGCTGGCCGGCATGGGCCTTCTGCGGCGCGGCAACCGGCTCTCGGTGCAGCCGGTCGACGAGGCGGAGTTCCGCGCCATCGTGAAGCTGGGGCAGACGCCGGAATGAGCTCGTTCCTGGTCGCGCTGGCGGCGGTGTGGCTGGCTGCGGCGCTGCATCTGTTGCGCGATCCGTGCAGCCCCGTGGCGCTGGCGCCGGCGCTCGCCCTGGGTCTCGCAGACGCGGCGCTGCGCCGCCGCGGCCCGCTGCTGCCGGCGCAGATCGCGCTCGGCGCGGGGCTCGCCGGCGCGCTCGCCATGCACTTCCTCTTCCCGCCCGCCGAGTTGCCGTTCGCCCGCCTCGCCGGGTATCGCGGATTCGCGGTGATGGGGCTGGTGCTCGCGGCCGCGTACCTCTGCCTCCACCTCCGCGCCTCGCTGCAGCGCGCGCGCTTCCTTCTCCTGGTCGCCTGCTTCGTGGTGCTGGCCCTCGCCGCGGCGCCCTCGTGGAGCTGGACGTTCGAGGCCGTGGCGCTGATGTTCGCCGCGCTGTTGCTGGGCCAGCTCGGCGGGCCCACGCCACAGCTCGCGGCTGCCTTCATGCTCTTCACCGCGCCTCTCGGAGCGCCGTACGGCGTCGCGGCGGCGGCCGTGCTCGCCTTGTGGTCCGCGCTCCTCTACGTGGACCGGAGCGCGCGGTGGCCGCGCCTGGTCGCGCCGCTGGCCGGGTGTGCCTTCTGCGCCGCCGGACTGCTCTGGCCCGGCTCGGTCTGCGAGGTTCCCGCGCTCGGCGTGGGGCTCTTCTGCGCCGCGGCGGCCCTGGAGGGTGTGTCCTGAGCTACTCGCCGCCCTGGGGGAACACGCGGCGGACTGCTTGCAAGAGCTCCTCGAAGTCGAAAGGCTTGGTGATGAGCTCCGCCCAGCCCAGCTTCCGAGGTCCCGCCAGCGGGGCGGAGCTGATCAGGATGACGGGCACGCGCCGGAGCGCAGGGTCTTTCTTCAGGGCGCGAATCAGATCCGCCCCGCTCATGAGCGGCATCATCAGGTCGGTGATGACGAGGCCCGGTTTCGCCTCGGTGGCGCGATCCAGCGCGTCCTGCCCATTCGAAGCGGTCACCACGGTATAGCCCTCCTCTTCGAGGAGGTGAGCGAGCACCTCGACGATCGAATACTCGTCATCGACGAGGAGGATCGTCTTCACGTCGGCGAGCTTCCCGATGGCCAGGCGTCCGGTCGCGGCGAGCGCATCCGCTTCGCTGAGCAACGGACTCAGCGTCTTTGCAGAACGGTAGGCGTCCCGCCGTAACGCGCTGCGTCCCGCCCCGGGACAAGTCGACGGTTGCGGCTTGCGCCGACCCCGCCCGTGGTGTACTCCCCCGCCTTCCTACACGGGCGCTTAGCTCAGATGGATAGAGCGTCGGTCTCCGAAGCCGAAGGCCACTGGTTCGAATCCAGTAGCGCCCGCCAATATCGCGAAATTGCTGCAAATTGTAGGCACTACATTCAGTGTATAAGATGCTGGTAACAACCGGGTAACAACGACCTGGATTTCGCGTCGCCCAAAGGGCCTCGGAGCGCGTGCAGCGCGATGCAACTCCGGGTTGCCTGGGCATGCATGGGAGATTCGGTGTCCGCTGTGGACTCGTGCGCGTCCGCCCATGGAGCCGAAGGCCACCGCTCCCAATGGACATTCGCAGCATCGCAGGAATCGCCGTCCGGCGCTCGAGATGAGGCGACCGAATCTGGACGAAACGTCGACCGCCCGACGGAGCTGTTCCGCGCGTCAAGCATCTCCGGCGATCAGTGCCGCTCTCCCGAAGGGAGCCCCACCCCGAGTGAATGATG
>WNEY01001826.1_pt1 | contig 15298 bp, 9 predicted proteins | sample 5400531 | NCBI WGS metagenome assembly WNEY01 (sample SAMN13153338, study PRJNA577476) | soil metagenome | isolation source: 200 cm saprolite under Douglas fir tree site 1 | place: USA:California | collected 2015-04-18
GGCATTCAACGCTCGCCGGGTAAACAGTCATGCGGAGGTTGGTCAGGAAACCGTGCGGCACGAACCCTCGCCCCGCCACAGGGTCAAAATGCAGCGCCTCTTGGTCGATCTGGATCTCTTCTTCGAATCGGATCTCCGCAAACGGGACGAAAGGCTCCCGAGCGTCACCTACGCGCTGGGCTTCCATCCGCACGACTGCGTGCCGTGCCACAGCGTCGGTGAGGCCTTGCTCACGGCCCGCGCCATCCACCGGCGTTACTTGACTCGTCCCTCTCTCCGGGAGCATGCGAATCCACACGTCGAGCGTTCCATCGTTAATTCTGTACGGCACTTGGGAGTAATAGGCGTTCTGAAGATAATCGAACCGGCGAAGGCCATACATCCAGCCTCCGGTCAAGAGGTTCACGACCAGCTTCCAGAGACGGTCGCCACCAGCGGTACACAGCAGATCAAGATCTTCGCCCCGGCGACGTTGCAGCCTAATCTCACTCGCTGTCGAAGAGGAGAAAAAGCGAGACGCAATACTCGGCGCGTCGGGAATCCGGTCTGCTATCCACCGTGGCACTCCCTTCTTCATGAGGCCCATGCCCATACGCAGCAAGACCGACCCAGCAAGCTGCTCGGAGGCCCGCGCCAGAGCGGGGTCCGCTGAATGCACCGAACGAACCGATCCTCGAAACACTCGCCCATCGGGATGGAAAGTGCGCGCATTGCGCACTACGCCGCTCACGAACCCGAAGAAACTAGCAGCGATTCTCGCGATCGGTCGAGGGCGCGCGTCTGGGCCCAGGCGAGCATCCGCGCTCCAGGCTGAGAGCGTCCACAGGAACCCACCAAAGTCGCTGACGGAGAAAGCAAGCACAAGTGGTCCTGGAAGAATATCCAGGCACCAAAGAAGCCCCATGATGGCCGGCACCATCGGCCGGTCGAGTAAGGAGGCGAAGACGAACCCCTCCGCATTCAGTCGTCCGCTCACCACGTATAGCATTCCCAGTCCGGAAACCAGCAGGCCGACCAGCCGGAGATAGTTTGCGCCCTGAATCGTGAGCGGCGGTAAATGCAGCAGCGACGCGCTCCAATAAGGAGCGACAAGGATTATGATCCCTAAGACTAAGTCAATCCAGCCGAAGTATTCGACGGAACGGGCTGCGCGAGTCTGCCCCTCGGCCAGCAACAAGCGGTTGAACATCTCGGCCAAGCTCCGCGTGCTCATGATTGCAGCCGTCCCTCAGGCGAGAATTTCCGAATGCAAGGGATGCCGGCGAAGGATAGCAAAGAGGCCCGTTATTATCAAAGATGGAAAATAATCGTGGCGGAAAAACCGAACCCGATGGCGTATAGCCGTGATCCCTCAAGATCTAAGGTGGTGTGTTTAGCATTTGACATCCGCTGAATGGCGGGCGGCACTTTGACCGGCAGTCACGGACGATTCTCGAAATCACGTGGTCACAGAGCGGTCTGATTCCGTGATAATTCAGGGCTTGTCGCCGGCATTTGTTCGATAGCTGCTCAAGAGCCGGAACCCGTGCTCCATCCAGTCACGCCGCAGCGCTGAAAACTATGCCAGGGAACTGCGTTACTCGCCGGCCTTGATGAAAACCACGAATCGGCCATCTGAAGAGAGCGACGGCTGTCCGCAGTTGACCTCGTCACACTGGCTGACATTCAGGGGATCGCTGGCGCCAACCTTGAGGAACACATCCGTCCATTCCGCCGGACCGGCGATGCTTTGTTTGGTCTGCTTCTTCACGTAGACACTTTGATTGCCGTAGACGCGGTCCCATGCTTGCAGATGTTGTATCAGTTCGCGATCCTCGCTCGCGGCGGGATCGAATGGAATGGCAGCAAGCTTTCCCGTACTCACGGAGAGCAACGAGACTCCGGAGCGCCCGCAGTCGTCTTCTGTGACAAGGAGAATCTGGTTCGGATCGTCCATACTGGATCCGACCAGTTTCAAAACCCCGCCGATGCTAGAGAGCTTTCGCGGTTCACCACCCGCCGCCGGCAAGCGGACAATGTCTGCGCCTTTCAGGGCAAGGATGTCATTGCTCCCTTGCGGGAAAATAGGAGAACGGAATCCACCGCTAGCCGTCAGTTTGCGCGTTTTCCTCGACGCCACGTCGGCCAGCCAAATCTGTCCGCTTGTGACTTCGTCGCCTGGTCCTTTCAAGGTTGTCGGGCTAGCGGAGATTCCAGCGAACCTGAGAAGTTTGCGGGCAAGCGATTCCTTCTTCTGCGGTCGATTCGTTTGCGTCTGCCCCAGCGTGGTCTCGCCGGCATAGACATTAAACACGGTGACAAGCAGCATCAGGGTGCTCGCGAAGCGCACGCGTTTTCTAATCACGGCCAACCCCCTTCTGGGAAGCAGGCTGGGGAATTGTCTGAGCAGCTCCGAAGAGTACCTGGAAAATCGGATCGTAACCCACAATCTTAATCTTGGCGTTCTTCTCAGGAATGGTGATCATTTCCCGCTTGTCATCCGCCTCGCGAACAAAATAGACGTTGGCCTCCTTGCTCTCCCAGAGCAGCCAAGCTTGCTCTCCGCCAGAAAGCTTTTCGCTAGCGCCCATGTCGGCAACGCGAGGGAGCTCCTGGCTCGCGATCAGGATGCCGTAATTCACGGGCAACAGGAGAAACTCAACCGCAAACAAGAAAGCCAGTAAACCTACGAGCAATTTGGAAAGCGAAGTGGCTGCAGATCCAGCACGGAGCGCATACTGCAGCAAGACACCGGTCAACAGCGTGCCGCCAACGACTCCGCTGAAGAATAGCGACTTGATTGCATCGTCGGCCAAGAGCAGAGAATTCAACCAGCGGTACTCGGAAAGGTGCGTGGCGAAGAGGAGGTTTCCGAAAACGAAACACTTGCGCAAGACGAACTGAATCATCCCGAGTGCCAGCAGTGTACCCAGCAGTGGCACCCGAACTGGGGGACTCGCCCAAGCATCACACCATTGCTGGAACCGCGCCCTCGCTGCTGCCGGAATCAAGCGATACGGTAGATACGCAATGGAGATGAGCGCCAAAACAATCAAAAGCACGTTCGGAACAGCGGAAACCAGATAGACGACGTACCTGCTGCCGGCAAACAGGTAACGTTCGTCAAAGACATCCAAGTTAGTGGCGACACCGTAAGTGCTGAGTTGGAAGCGGAGGGCGAGATATCCGAACAAATAGAGGAGGAACGTGCCAAACGCTGCATAGGACGCCCACTTCCCGACAAGACCGCCCAGCTTTTCCGTCAACTCGTTCCACAGGTCCGGCACTTTATTTTCCCGTCATGAGGAAGGCCCCCCAGAAATATGGGTGACGATACTCCGGGCGAGCCTTGACCGCAACCAGCGCCAGCCGCGCTGCTTCACTCGGAGAATGCGTTTGTGCTTCCCGGTAAAACGTCTCCATCCACAATGCCGTTGATTTTGCTTCCACCTCCCACGAAGAGAGCACCAGTTCGCTCGCCCCGGCATAAAGCAGCGCGCGCTGCATCCCCAAAAGTTCATTCGCGTGAGTGGCTCTCACCCGCCCGGTTTCACACGCGCTTAGCACCACCATGCTGCCTTTGGGCAGCGGCAAGGCAAACATCTCCGCAGCCGTCAGGTGACCAGCTTCTTGCGCTGCCGGGTTGAGCTCCAGGTAAGAGAGCAGCGGGTCGCTTTCCTCAAATCGTCCATGCACGGAAAGATGCAGCAAGTTATAGTCGGACGCCCACCTCTTTAGGTCGTCTTTCTTGACCGGAACATCCACGACGATCTTGCTTCGGCCTGGGTACAGACTGCCGATGGCCTGGACCTCCGCCCGCGCGTCCTCGATCGTGGGGGCCACCGCCAAGAGCTTGCCTCCGGCTATATTGGGCTTGTCTTTCAACGAATCAAGCACCGTCGCGCTCGGCGCGTACGTCACTTGAAATTTTTCTCCCACGTACATACCGTCTGCGGGATCCTGCAGCGCTTGGAACGGAACGTAGTTCAAGTCTTCATGCGGTACGATGACCAAATGCCGCGTCTTGATCGACTTCAGCGTCGGCTGGATCAGAAACAGAAAAAGTTCCCGCGACGTCTGCTCCTCGAATCTGGCGTCTTTGTCCCGTGCGCGACCGGTTAGGCTGCTCCTCAGCTTGACCACTTTGTCGATCAAATAGTTCCGCGGCAAGAAAACGTTGCGCACCTCCACGTCTTCGCCGCCGATGTGCCACACAATCAGTTCCGTCGGCAGCGCCAGGTAGTACAGCAAGTCGTAATCTTCTTGGCGTGCCATTTGCCGCGCCCTTTGCAGGCTCACCACGTCTGATTCCGTGAGCGTTCCCAGCCTTGGCGCATCCTTGGCGATCCGGCTCGTCACTAATTGAAGCTCCCCTTCCAGTTTGCTGATTTTCGCTTCGCTCTCCGAAATCTCCTCCGCATGTCTCTCTCGCGTGCCGCCGACGGTAAACCGAAAAAGTCGCTGCTGCTCCGCGCCAATCCGCGCCTTCAACTGCTCCGTCTCGGAAAATAGCTCGCGCTCGCGCGATGTGCCGAAGTCCAGCGGCCTGCTCCGCAGAAGATCCGCCATGCCCCGCGATCGCGACTTCTCCATCAAGTCGAACGCCTCCGCCAGCCGGTGCTGGTCCAGCAGAATCGTGATGGGCGCGTAGTAGAAATCAATCTTGTCTTCCAGAAATGTGCCCCGGCTCTGGTCATCGCGAAGCCGCCGCCGGTCGCGCTCCAACAACTCCAGCGTTTTCAGGTACGCCACCAGTGCCGCCTGGTTGTTCCCTTCCATCTCCCGCATTTCGCCTTGCACAAAATACGAACGCGGGTCGGGGCTGCCGGTGAACCCCGGATACTGCTGCAAGAACTTTTTCAGCTGTGCTCCTCTTTCCGGCGAGCCGCCGGCCGCAAAGTGCTCGGTGACCAGAACGTCTTTCGGAGCCTTCGGAGAAAAATACTGCGAGTTGGCCTTTAAGAAGCGCTCCTGGCTCTGCACCAACTGCTGCAGCACGTCCAAATCGCCAAATTCGCGTCTTGTGTCCTGCAAAAGAAATTGGTAACCCAAATCCTGGCAAATACCGCGCGCATGCTCCAGCTCCACGCGCGCCAGTTTCAGCGCTTCATAGCACTCCCCATACCGCGGTTCTGTCGTGCAAACTTCCACGCGGTTCCGGTATATGTCCGCTCGGTCGCGATAGCTGAAATAAACCAGCAACTTCTTTTGGACTTGCGTGCTGAGGGCCATCGCGCGATCCAGATATTCGGTGGCCGCTGCCAGCCTGCCGCGCTTCAGTTCCAGCTCCGCCGCCAAATCAAGCGCGTCAAACAGATCTTCGGTTTTACCTGCTTGTGCAGCCAACCGGATCGCTTCTGTAACGTCATCGACCCCGTCGCTCACGTTCCCACGGTTCAGTCCATCGGTCCTCGCAAGCCCGATGAGCGCCTCGGCTTCCCGCCCAGGATCCCTTGCCTTCTTGGCCAGCTCCCGCGCCGTGCTGAACATCCGAAATGCCGCATCGTTATGCGACTCGATCGGCTGCGCTGAAGCCACGTTGATCCCGTGTGACCCTGTCGCGATGCTGAGCGTATCCACGGATCGAATGTTTTCAAGGCGGCCGAGCTGGATCTCGCTGAACGCCGCCCCCGCGAAATCTCCCTTGGCAATAAACGTGTCGTAGCTGGACTTCAGTTCCCTCTCCCCTTGCTCCAGCTGAGGACGCAGGGAATCGCGCTCGCCCGTCCGGTAGAAGTGTTCCCGGTACTGTTCGATCCGCTCCATCCCCTGTTTTTGCAGCTTCTCCGGCTCGTCCCCGGCCGCCGCCAATCTCACGGAAAAAATCAAGCAGCAGAGGAGGGCTGGCTTCTTCATAGGCCCAATCCAATCGTGCGGCCTCTTCTGTCGCGCGAATGATGACGTGACACGAATCAACAAACTGTCCCCTCCCTCTGTAGTGCAGCCGCGAAACGTTTCGTTTCACCGCTCCCAACGGAGAACGACCATTCGTTTTGGCATGGGTGACCTCGAGTGACAGGGCAGCGTTCTAACCAACTGAAGTACGTCCCCGCGGTGGGTAATGCTCACGGATGGTGGGCAGTGCAGGGCTCGAACCTGCGACCTCCTGCTTGTAAGGCAGGCGCTCTAACCAACTGAGCTAACCGCCCGCTGCAATTCATCGTACAGGAAGCAGCGCAGAGCGTCAACGAATTGCAGCAATACGCGAATTTCTTGCGTGCGATTCGCGGAGTTTGCACTTCGCTGAGTTGCACTTTGGCGGGGCTGCCAGTAAACTGCTTTTCCTTGTAATTGTTAAGAGCTGTTGGGTAAAGGACACCGCTGGAATGCTCCTGGTTCGGGATTATGTTGGCCATATGGCGTCGGAAGTGGTCAAGCGGCTCATCGAAGGCAATCTGATTGAAAGCAAAGCGCCGGAAGCAGTGACGCAGCGCGTGCGGCAGCGCATGATGGAAGAGTTGACCGTCGAAGACCGCCTGAACGACGAAGTGCGCGAAATTTTGGTGCAGCACCAGGACGAGATGCGGCGCACCGGCGCGTCCTATCAGGAGATGTACAAAAAAGTGAAAGGACAGCTGGCGCGCGACCGGAAGCTGGTGCTGCGTTGATGCCGACCCGGAGCGCTGCGCGGTCCGCAAGGGCGGGTATCCGCCCATGAGACTCAGCCGGGAAAAAATCGTTCGACTTTCGCATCAGATTACCGATGTGCTGGTGTCCAGCGACGAAGTGGAATTCGTCGAGGACCGCGACACCATCCGTCAGCAGGTCGTGCACATTCTCACCGCCACGCTGAAGGACGAAGAGAAAGCCGACGCCGAAGTCCGCAAGCGCATCACCTCGCAGAAGAAAGAAATTCTCGAGGGCAGCGAGGAGTGGGACGTCCTCTATCGCAAGTATTACGCCGACGAACTGCGCCGTATGGGAATCGCCGCCGCGCCGGACGACCGCCGAGAACGTAGAAGCAGTTAACAGTTGGCAGTTATTAGTTCTTAGTTTCAGACGGCCCCCTGGTAAAACAGCACCACCAAGAAAACGAAAACAAAACGCGGAGACGGCGGTCGAATTTCGGGCTTGAATGGGGATTGCAAGCATCGCACGGCGGGAGGTCGGGAGAGTCAAAACCCGTATCCCTGCACGGCACTTACGCTCCGAGTGCCTCTCGAGTGTGCTCCGACCGGCCCAGAATCTACACTTTGCTCAGACCGTAGCAGCTGCTGAGGCCCGGGGAGACGAACGGGCGCCTGCTCCATTGGCTTTCAGCCAATTTGCTCGCAGCTCTTCGGCGCGACGGATGACGCGGTCGATCATATCGTGGGAAGTCTGCCTTGCGTTCTCGGCCTCGATAGAGTCACCGGTGGGCGGGATCTCCAGCGTCTCCAACTTTTCGAAGACGGGCTTCATGGCGCGAGCCGGGTTGCGCAGAAACTCCGAGCTGCGGATGCGGGTGAAGATCCAACCCATGCGTTCGAGCACGGACTGGCGGTCCATGTCTTCGGGAAGCTTTTCGAGCGGGTGATAACGGTCGCCGTCGCACTCGATGGCCAGGCGCTTGCCGTCGCCTTCGACGACCAGATCGATCCGGAACGTTCCAATCTTCCAGTGCGGAGTGACCCGGTACCCCGCCGCCGCGAGACGCTTCATGACTTCGCGCTCGAAATTCGATTGCGTGCGCTTTTCTTTCTCTTCCAACGCGCGCATGAGGCGCGCGGGGTCTTCCGCATGCTCAATCAATTGCCGGCGAAGGTCGTCCGCTTTCAAGTCGTTGTGTGGAGTGAGCGAATGAACGATCCACATCTGGTCGCGGGCGCGGCTGGCGGCGACATTAAAACGCTGTTTGAAGAGTTCCTGATCCCGCAAAGAGAGAGAACCGCGCTCGGCGGTGTCGACCAGGGAGACGAACATCACGTCTCGCTCGTCTCCTTGGAATTGCGCGGCGTTTCCGCAGAGTACGCGATGGAGTTCGTAGCGGTCAGGCGAGACGTGCGCACGGACCAAGTTGTCGATTTCGATGGCTTGCTCGTCGCCAACCAGAGAAACCACTCCAAAGCTCAGAGGCTGGCCCGCGTCGTTCTTCTTGTATTCGGGCTGCTCCATCGCGGCCGCAAGGAGCGAGGCGATGGTTAGGGCTTCCTGGCGATTGATCTTGCCGTCGCGGCTGGAACCAGAAACGCGATGCGCAATGGTGTGCGGCCGCAGATGGACGCGGCTCGCGTCGCGCAAAGGCTTGATGCGGCCGTCGTAGGAAACCATGTTGCTGAATTGGATGATTTCCGGAACGCACCGGAAATGTTCGACGAGGCACGTCGTGCCGCCGAACGACTGGCGCGCAAGATCGTAGATTGAGATTTGGCCGTCGTAGAGGTCGGAGTTCGGGATTCCGCGGAGATATTGGAAGATGAGGTTCTGAATCACGCCCAAATCCTGCCCGACGGCCGACGGGCTGACTTGTTCGTGGTCGCCGACAACGAGCACTGTCTTGCCCAGATACAGGGCGACCAGTGCCATGACGTCGCTCTGGCTGGCTTCATCGATGATGACCACGTCGAAGCGGGTGGTATGCGGGTCAAAGTTTTCGACCACACGCGAAAGCGGCATGACCCAGACGGGAACGGCGCCACGGCACTCGCTCATTTTTCTGGCGGCTTCGGCGCGCAAAAGGGAGACGCGGACTCCGTGCCCTTTGCCGATGCGACGAATGGTGTCGAGCCAGCCGACGAGAGCCTGGCGCTGTCGAGAAGAGGTGCGGCGCGCTTGCGAGGACCAAGAGCGCTTGTCGATGAGTTCGACGGTCACACGGCGCAGCTGCTCGCGCAGTTTTTCGCTCTTCGCTTGCAGGACTTCGAGCGAGACGCTGGCGCGGCGATCGAGCTCATCGTTTAGCTGGCGCCAAGTCCAGGCGGAGGTGGCGTCGCGCGGCGGCTCGCCCCGACCATGCACGCTGGCGCGATTGCGAATCGCGCCGGCCCAAGCGGGAGCAGCGGTTTCCAGCTTTGCGAGCAAGGCGCGCCGCAGGTCGAGGTCCGCTTGTTTGCTCTTTAATTCCAGCAGCCGCTCGTGCGCTTCGCGATAGCGATTGGAATTTTCGTCGTTCACCGCGGCGAAGAGCTGCGCGATCGCTTTGGATGCCTTTGCCACGCGGGCGGCGAGTTTCAGCCGGCTTTTGAGGTCGCGGAATTCTTCCTCCAATTGGAGCAGCTTCAGCTTTTTGAAGCGGGAATCCAAGATGGGTAGCAAAGCATCGGTCACCGCGATGCGGATGCGCGCGAGCTCGCCCTCGGAACCAAGTACCGCAGGCTGTTCCGCGAGGAATTTATCCCACCGGAAGCCGATGTCTTTCAGCTGCTGCTGCAGCGGAAGCCACATGTGCTCCTGCCAGTCCAGGCAGGCTTCGATAGAATCGCAATATTGCATCAGCGTTTTCTCGAGCTCCTCTCCCATTTCGCTCGAATGGGGAGCGTCCAGCGTCGCAACCTGGCGATCCCACCGCGCGCCGAGATCCCCACGAAGGCCCTTGAGCCGGAGGAGTTGGCGTAGGGCTTGAAAATGCTCGGGACGATGCGGGCGCGTGTTGTTCACTTTCGTTTGTTCCAAGAACTGGCCCCACGACTTGTGCGTGAACAACGTGAAAGTGCCCAACTTGCCGCCGCCCTCAAGATGCGCGAGGATTTCGCCGGCAATGTGTTCCTGCTCTTTGAACGCAGAATCTCCGGAAGTCTCCGGTCCGTACTTGACGAACGATTCTTTGGCATTTGCGGCTTCACGATGAACCAGCCGCACGAAACTGATGAGCTGGTCCCAGGGCTGCCGGTGCACGTCACCATACCTGCCCGCGTAAACGGCGGCGAGTTTCCACTTGTCTGTGCCGGAAAGAGGCTCGACGGCCTGAACCAGAGCGGCAGCCAGACCCTCTATTTCTCCGGGCGAGCACTGGGCCGTGCCGGACTCCCACAAGTCGGGGCGCAAATCGCGGTCCTCCATGCCGAGACGATTGCACTCACTCACGCTGCCTTCAAAGTCTTCCGCTCTCGGAAGATCGTGAAGCTCCGGAAGATGACCTGAGAGTTCGTGCTCGTCTTCGCGGGAAATGGAAACACCCGTGCGATAGAGGTCGGCCAGTTCGCCCGGAGAAAGAGGCAGCGGTGCCACCGCAGCGACGGGGCCGGGGATCCAACCGTGCGCTTCTTTTTCCTGCATCACTTGGCGAGCGGCATCGGCCGGTGCCCAAGACTTTCCGCCAATAGCAATATCTCGATACTCGTCGCCGCGAGCCTCAGTCAGCTGGTTTCGGATTTCGTCGAGCTTCTTCAGCAGTTCGAAGCGCTCGGACTCCAATTTCTTCGCCTGCATTTCAAGCGAGCCCGCGTCGGCCCGCGACAACCTTTCCGCGATCGACCCCACGGCGCTCTCGAGCTGTTTGCGGCTGTCCAAGTCACTTTCGAGCACGCTGACACACAAGGGACGCAACTCGGGAACGATGTGATGGCGCACCATGCGCAATGCCTTCGTGGTGTGGCTTGTTACCAGAACGCTCTTGCCCTGCGCCAGCAAATGACCGACAAGATTGCCGATGGTGTGAGTTTTTCCTGTACCGGGAGGGCCTTGCACCAAAACGCCTCCATGTTCCTCAAGTTGCCGGGCAATTCGGATCTGCTCGGGATTAGCCGGTTTGCTCAGCAGCACCTCGCCATCCGCTTGGGCCGCACAGTTGGCGAGTCGATTCGCATCTCCCGCGTCGGGAGTCGGCAATTCTTCGCCAACGATATTCAGGAGTGACCAAGGCAGATCTTCGCGCGTGCGGAGGTCTGCGAGAATGCCCTCGATCGCGGCCGCGAATCCCAAGGTGCGCGCGCGCAGGAAGAGGACTGCGTCGCGTCCAATGCACGGGTCGTTGACTTCAGCATCCGGCGCGCGGTCTTCGAGGAACTCTCCGTGTGGAGACAGCTGCACTACCAGGCGCTTCAGAAAGCCGGAGGTGGAACCATTGTTAAGTGGATGAAAGCCTTCTTTCTCCAGTTCCTCGCGGCATCGGCCGATCGCGCGTCCATCAACATCGTTCATGGTTTGAAACAAAGCAGAGTAGAGCTCAACGGGATGGTCCGCTTCCGAAAGCGTGAATTCGGGCACAGACGCGTCGAACTGCAATTGGAGGCGCTGGAGGAGAATCGGATGATAAATGCCTCCTTCCGCGCGACGCCAGCTCAAGATGCCATCTCCTAGGACGAGCTCCACGCGTTCCGCCTCGCGATCGATGCGACCGTAGAGCGCGTAGAAGGACTCGAAGAGCTTCATCGCCGCGCGAGCGGGCTTTTCCGTTTTCACCCACTCATTGCGCAGAAGCTTCCAACGTTCCAGGCTCGCCGGCCTGGCAGGATCACTTGCGAACGTCACAATCCTCGGCTCTGCACTGTTCTCGGCTTCCTCCGGAGTTTGCCTGAGAGTGAAGCCATTCGAGGGATCGGCCCACCCGTCTTCCAGCCATGCGGCAATTTCTTCGGGCGGCTCGGGCGCGCGAGTCAACCGTGGTCGCTGCACCTTCAAAACGAAGTTCGCGCCGCCGTCCTCCGTACCCTGGCTTTTCCCGGTCTCCATCTTGGAAGAGCCGGCCTTGCCGGCGCCACGCCGAATGGAAGGGTGGTCGGGAAGATCGCGCAGCCGGAAACTCCAGGGCTGCTCGTGAATCTGCCGCTTCGCGGGATTGCGGTGCTGGTTCAGTGCTTCCAGATAGCGGAAGACGCGTGTGAGCTTGTCGCGGGCAACGCGGATTTTTTCGGCATCCATAGTTCGCTGCCTTTTTTATAGAGACACGTCTAGGGGCCTGAGGGTGGGTGGTGGAGACTTCAGAATATCAGTCTCGCATATCGGGACTCAATGGTACCCCACTAGTACTGCTGCCGAGGAAGGTCCCGCATCTCTTGAGGAAATGGATGAGTCATATGTTCCTAACGCCGATGAGTGCGACAAATTTCTCGTCATCACCGGAACCGAGACCAGTAACGCAGCGGCCACCGAGGCTCAAAGAGCCTTTGTCTGCAATCCGGTTTGTGCTGGCCAGGCTTCAGTACAGCGAGCACACGAAAGCTTAGTTGGTGAGCGGGGAGTCGGGACGGCGCTTTAGCGTCGGGCGATCATCGTCCGTGGCGTTAGGATCGTTGCCGGCGCCCTTTTGCTTGTCGGTTTGTTCGGTGCGGGTGCGCAGCGTGGGCTTGCCGGGGGCGTTGTCCTGCGCTTTGCGCGCGAACATGATGCCGCGCAGGCGGCCCTTGACGGAATCAAACTCGGAGGTGGTCACGATGTACTCGGGGCGCGCCGGGAGAATGCGCGCGATTTCTTTTTGCGCGTTCTCGATGCGCTCCGGCGTCGGCGGGTGCGTCGAGAAAACCTTGGGGATGGTGCCGGGGCGGCGCTTCTCGTCGGCCTGAATGCGCTCGAAGAAGGTCACGTAGGAGTTGGGGTCGTACCCGGCCTTGTACATGTATTGCAAGCCGAGGAAGTCGGCTTCACGCTCGGCGTCGCGATTGAACTTGAGATAGGTGAGCGGAATGGCGATGTTCAAGCCTTCGTAGATTCCGTAGCCGGCCCATCCTACGGGGCCGAGCAGCATCAGCGGAATGGTGGCCAATTGCATGAGTTCGCCCTTGGAGGCGTTCTTGGTGCCGTGGCGCGCGGTGACGTGCGAGATTTCGTGGGCCATTACGCCGGCGAGTTCGGACTCTTCCTGCGCGCGGAGGACCAAGCCGCTATTGACGTAGAAAAATCCGCCGGGCAGCGCGAAGGCGTTGACTTCGTCGGAGTCGATGACCTTAATGGTGAAGGGCACGCGCGCATCGGAATTGCGCACCAGGTTCTGCCCCACGCGGTTCACGTATTCGGTGACGACCGGATCATCGATCAGCTTGGAGGAGCGCTCGACTTCTTGCGCGAGCCCTTTGCCGAGGGCGATTTCGTGCTCCAGCGAATACAGATTGATGCCTTTGCCGACGCTGCGATTGCCGATGGCCTCGACGTCTTCCTTGGAGTTCTTGGGATTGACGGTATCCTTCTGCTCGATCGGCTTTTGCTGTCCGGCTTGGGTCTGCTCGGAAGCGGGCCGCGTTTTGGCGGGATCCGGGGTCGGCGGCGGACTTTGGGCCCAGGCCGCACCGGTGGCCAGCCCTCCCAAAAGTGCGAATCTTAGCGTCTGCCGAAGAATGTCTTTCATGAGTCCGCCTCCCGCTGCGCCTATCTACAGTATACACCCGTAAATGCCGGGTTAAACCTCCGTTGCGCCCCACTAGTACGATGTTAGCCCCACGAAGAAGGTTTCCTTGTTCTTGCCCTGCGTTTCCGGCAAAACGGGCCGAGAAACTGTCTTGGCTCTTCGGATGCGGTTCAGGCGCTCTGGAGTTGACACCTTTTGTAAGCCCCACTAGAGTCGAGACCTGACGATGGGCGTGAGCAAAATTCAGATTGGGCAGCTTTGGAAGAAGGACGGCACGCGGGACATTTACCTGGTCACCCGGCTGTATACGGAAGCCCTGAGCACCATGGTGATCATGCGCAAATCCGGCTCAGAGGGCGAAGCGCTGATTCGGGTGCGCGCCGAACGAAACGCCGGCGGGCACAGCATTCCGGGATTTTCGCCCGCGCAGGAGGAAGAAAAGCTGTAGGCTAGCCGCCCTCGTCGATCGACCTTCAACGCATGAGGCTGGGCGAGTGAGGGAGCAACCGTAAAAGCGGCGGCAAGGCCGCCGCACCCCAAAAAAAGCTAGATTGAGCGAACGTCCAACGCCACAACATCCTCGACTTGCATTAGCTCCTTGGTTAGAAACGGCTCGCCGTATTTTACCCCGATCATCTGGCCATAGTGCCGTGCGAGTTGATTCATTTCGTCTTCCAGGCGGTCGATCGCCAGGAAGACCTTGCTCTTGTGCGCGCCTTTGGCAGGTCGGAACTGCGAGCCGAAGGCCAGGATGGCCTTGCGGCGCTGCTCGAATTCCTTGGTGATGTCGACTACAAAAGTGGGGCGCACGTCCGCGTAGGAGGTCGAGTAGAGGATTTTGAACGGTCGGTAAGGCTCGCCCTCGATTGGGAGTTGCTTCAGTCCCGCCAGGAAGCAGCCCTCGTAGCCCAGCGTCGAAGCATGGTAGTGATCCGGGTGCCGCGCCTGCCAGTAGGGCAGGATCACCGTCTTGGGGCACAGCTCGCGGATTACTCGGGCCAGCTTGAGCTTGTGCTGGCGCGCAGGCTGCACGTCGGAATCGGGAACCCCGAGCGTGCCGCGCCAGACGACGCCCAGAATCTTGGCGGCTTTCGCGGCCTCTTTTGCGCGCGTTTCGGGAGTGCCGCGGGTGCCCATCTCGCCGGCAGTGAGATCGAGAATGCCGGTCTTGTACCCGCGCCGCGCCATCTTGAGCAACGTGCCGCCGCAGGTCAGCTCCACATCATCGGGATGCGCGGCAATGGCCAGCAGGTCGAGTTTCATCGATGCTCCTCCACGGCGCGCTGATTCTAGCAGGTCCGTTGTGGAGTGCGGCGGTCTTGCCTGCCTGCCCCGCCTACCGCAGGCAGGCGCAGGCGGGCCGCCGCTTTGGCGATGTAACGTACGTGTGACCAAGTGAAGCGCGGCAGCACTTGCGTAAATCCAGCAAGGCATTGTTTTCTTCTTGACACTGCGCGCCATCCCAAGATAGTTTCGTGCCACTGAACATCGAGTTTGTCGAATTATAGTAAGGTTCGCATTCGGCGTATTCCGGGGTGGCTATGCCGGCTCTTCCTACCCAACGGGCACATCGTCGTTTCCGAATCGGTCGCTCCCTAGACATCGAGAATACGAAATTGAAGAGCATTCGCGGCCGGTGCGTGTCGTCACGCACGCGGAGGGGCGAGCGCGTCACTTAACAGCAGGTTCTGAGCAACTCTCATTGTGTCCAACTGGGAAAGCGAGGGTGCACATTATGAGAACAACAAAATCGCAGGGAGCGGAAAGCGCGCCGGAAGCGGCGCGACTTTGTTACAGAGGATGGTGCGTCGCATCGCGCATTTTGCCAGCGTGCCGTCCGCAAGCTGTATCGATTCTGGCGAAGATCGCCGTGGCGCTTCTCGCGCTTCTGGTGGTGGGCAGCTCCAGTTGGGGGCAATCGACCGCGTCACTCCGGGGCACGGTCATGGATCCCAGCGGAAAGGCAGTGGTAGGGGCGAGCGTAGTGCTGGCGAATTCCGAATCCAAGACGGAGCGCGCGGCAACGACCGGGGAGCAAGGGGAGTACCAGTTTCTCTTAGTTCCGCCGGGAACTTATCGGCTGGCGGTGACGGCTTCTGGGTTTCGCCGGTACGAGCAGAC
>WNEY01002880.1_pt1 | contig 15297 bp, 15 predicted proteins | sample 5400531 | NCBI WGS metagenome assembly WNEY01 (sample SAMN13153338, study PRJNA577476) | soil metagenome | isolation source: 200 cm saprolite under Douglas fir tree site 1 | place: USA:California | collected 2015-04-18
CTTCACGTCCACGAAGGCGGCCGCGTTGCGCACGAGCCCGATCACCGGCGCGGGCACGTAGACGCCGAGCAGCACGACGATGGCCATCAGCACCGCGATGGGCGCGACGGTCCCCAGGCGGTCGCGGAAGCCCGCGGGCTCGCGCTCGGGCGGCTCGCCCTGCACGACGGCCAGCACTGCTCCGCCCATCCCGATGAAGACGATGGCGAGCATGACGAGGAAGAGCGCGCCCACGAGCGCATGGCCTTGCGTGATGGCTGCGCGCACGATGGTGAATTCGCTCAGGAAGGGCGCGAACGGCGGCGAGCCGGTGACGGCGAAGAAGCCGGCCAGGAACATCGCGCCCGAGAAGGGCAGCCGCCGCAGCGCGCCGCGCACGTCGTCGATCGACTTGCTGCCATAGGCACGATGGATGTTGCCCGCCGAGAGGAAGAGCACGCCCTTGGTGATCGCGTTGTTGACGAGATGGAGCAGCGCCCCGAACACGCCCAGTCCGCCGATGCCGATCCCGAGCACGAGAATGCCCATGTGCTCGACGCTGGAGTACGCGAGCATCCGCTTGTAGTCGCGCTGGCGCGCCATGCAGACGCCGGCCACCGCCATGGAGAAGAGGCCGATCCCGACCATGAGCTGGCGGGCGAAGGCCGCCTCGCCGCCGGCGGCGACGATCTGGAAGAAGCGCAAGAGCGCGAGGAAGGCGCAGCTGGTGAGCGCGCCGGCGAGCAGCGTCCCGACGATGCCGGGCGCCTCGCCGTAGGCGTCCGGTTTCCAGGTGTGCATCGGGGCGAGGCCCATCTTGGTGCCGTACCCGACGAAGAGCAGCACGAACGCAGCGTGCAGCCAGGGCCGCGACAGCCGCGGGGCCTCGCGCACCAGGTCGGCGAAGAAGAGCGAGCTGCCCAGGCCGGCCCTGAGCGCGGCGTAAGCGAGGAAGAAGGTCCCCAAGAGCGCCAGCGCGACCCCCACCGAGCCGATCAAGAGGTATTTCCAGGTCGCCTCGATCGAGCGGGCATGGTGGTTGAAGTGCAAGAGCGGCGCGCACGCGAGCGTGGTCGCCTCGATCGCGACCCACATCAGCCCGAGGTGCTGCGATTCGACGATGAGCGAGGTCATCGCGAGGAAGACGAGCAGACAGGGAACGAAGACCCGGTTCGAGCGCTCGGTGCGCAGGGCGAGATAGCTGGGCGCGTAGAGAGAGCAGGCGAAGAACAGCACGCTGACCACCGCCAAGACCAGCCGGCCCAGGTCGTCCAGCTTCAGCCATCCGCCGATGGCGGCGACGTCGGGGCGCCCCAGCGCAAGGATCGTGAGCGCGAGGTGGACGGTCCCGCACGCCGGCAAGAGCCACGGCCGCCACTTCTGCGAGGGCATGGCGGCCGCGGCGGCGGCAAACGCGAGCGGGACGAGGACGAGCGCGAGCGCCATGTCACTCCTTGAGCGAGCTGAGCCGGGTGGTGTCGATGGAGGAGAACTCGCGGCTGATGTGCTCGATGATGATGCCCATGACGAAGATGGCGACGACGAGATCGAGCAGGACGCCGATCTCGACGAAGAGCGGCATCGCCTCGACCAGCGTCAGGCCCATGACGAAGACGCCGTTCTCCAGCGCGAGGTAGCCGACCACCTGCGTGATCGCCTTGCGGCGCGTGGCGAGCAACAGGAAGCCGGTGAACGCCGTCGCCAGCGAGGCGGGGACGAGCAACGATCCGGCGTGCTCGGGCGCGAGCGGCAGGGTGCGCGCGAAGACCAGCGAGAGCCCCGTGCCCAGCCCGCCGAGAAGGAGCGAGGGGACGAAGCCGATCACCGGCTCGATCTCGCGATGGATGGCGGCGTCGCGCAGCGCGCGCGTGAGCATCGCAGGGATGACGATCGTCTTGAGCGCGATGGTGGCGAGCGCGATCAAGGCGGCCTGCAGGGTGATCCCGCCGTGCACCGAGAGCACCAGCAGCGCCAAGAGCGCTCCCTGCGAGGCGGAGCCGCTGATCAGCGCGCGGAGCCTGCTCGTGCCGAGCAGGAAGAAGTTCACCAAGAGCAGTACGACGAGGAGCGGGTCGACGGCGACTTGCATGGTCACCTCGCGAGCAGGACGATCCCGAATGCGGAGAGCATGCACGCTGCGACGAGCAGGCTGGGAACGTGCATGAGCCGCAGCCTCGCCATCACCGACTCCACCACGCCGATGCCGACCGCCACCGCGAAGAGGCCGGTGAGGAGCGCCCCCCACGCGATCCATGGATTTGCGCCGAGGTGGCGGAGCGCGATCCCGACGATCAGCGCGGCGAGGACGAAGAGCTTGAGCGACGCGCCGTACAGCACCGCGCCGAGCGCCGGGCCGCCGTGATCGAGCACCATCACCTCGTGGATCATGGTCAGCTCGAGGTGCGTGTTCGGGTCGTCGAAGGGGACGCGGCTGTTCTCGGCAAGCAGGACGATGAACAGCGCCGCCACCACCAGCACCAGCGAGGCGGCGGCGCGCGGCGGCCAGTTCCCGCCCGCCAGCATGGCCCCCAGCGACAGCGAGCGCGAGAGGCGCCCGAGCACCAGCAGTCCGAAGAAGAGCGCCGGCTCGGCCAGGCTGGAGAAGGTCGCCTCGCGCGCGCCGCCCATGCCCTCGAAGGCGGAGCCGGTGTCGAGCGCGGCCGCCACGGTGAAGAAGCGGCCCAGAGCGAAGAGGTAGGCACCAGCAGCGCGGCCAGCGCCGCGGTCGCCACGCCCGCCACAGGGCCGGCCTTGAAGACCCAGGAGGTGGAGGTGCTGAAGACCGAGCCTTTCCGCCACAGCTTGATGAGGTCGTAGTAGGGCTGCAGGCAGGGCGGCCCCACGCGGCCGGCGAAGGCGGCCTTGGTCTTGTTGATCACGCCGAGGAGCAGCGGCGGGAGCAGGAGGAAGACCGAGAGGTGCGCGAGGTCCAGGAGAAGGGTGCGCAGCGTCATTTCCACACCAGGAGCAGGACCAGCGTGAGGAGGATGTAACCGAGATAGGCCTGCACGCTCCCGCGCTGGATGAAGCGCAGGGCCTCGAAGGCGCGGCCGGCGGCGCGGAGGGATGGAAGCACCAGCCGATCCAGGACCGCGTCAGGCACTTCGCCGTGGTACGCCGCACGCGCCGGGAAAGGCCCGGCCAGCCGGGGCGCCTGCTCGCGCGGGCGCAGAGCGAAGGCGAAGAGCCCGACCAGCATCTGCGCGAACGACGAGGAGCTGTACTGCATCCGCGCGCTGGGCGCGGCGTAGCCGCAATCCCAGGTGGGCGCGGTGCTCGAGCCGCGGGCGCGCGAGGCCAGCGCGGCCGCGGTCAGGGCGAGCGCCGCGAGAAGCAGGACGGCGGCGAGCGTGATCTTCTCCAGCGGCACCGCGGCGGCGAGCGGTGTGCGCACCCCCCACGAGGCCGCGGCGGAGTCGAGCGCGGGCGCGACCATGGCCGGTGCCAGCCCGATGCACGCGCACAACGCCGCCAGCGCGATCATGGGTCCCAGCATCGTCCGCGGCGCCTCGTGCGCGCGGAGCGCATCCTGCGAGCGCGGCTCGCCGAGGAAGACCGCGCCGAACGCCTTGACGAAGCAGGCGAGCGCCAGCGCGCCTACCAGCGCCAGCGCCGGCGCGGCGAACGCGGTCGCGATCCACCATCTCCCCTCGCGCGCTGCCACCGCCTGGAACAACCCCAGGTAGACGAACAGCTCGCTGACGAAGCCGTTGAGCGGCGGCAGCCCGCAGATGGCGACGGCGCCGACGAGGAAGAGCAGCGCCGTCGCCGGCATGCGCTTGAGGAGACCGCCCAGCCGGTCCAGCTCGCGCGTGCCGGTGCCGTGGATCACCGACCCTGCGCCGAGGAACAGCAACGCCTTGAACAGCCCGTGGTTCCACACGTGCAGGAGCGCGCCCGCGAGCCCGAGCAGCACCAGCTCGGGGTGGCCGACCGCGCGCCCGAGGAGCGCCAGCCCCAGCCCCATGCAGATGATTCCGATGTTCTCCACGCTGTGATACGCGAGCAGCCGCTTGAGATCGTGCTGGCCGATGGCAAACGCGACGCCCAGCACTGCCGAAACGGCACCCAGCGAGAGGAGCGTTCCGCCCCACCACAAAGGTGGGTGCGCGAATCCTGCCGCGGTTCGCGCAAGGCCGTAGATACCCATCTTGATCAGCACGCCGGACATGAGCGCCGAGACGTGGGTCGGCGCGGAGCCGTGCGCGCCGGGGAGCCAGACGTGCAGCGGCATCAGTCCGGCCTTGATCCCGAATCCGGCGAGCGCGAGCAGGAAGATGGCGGTGCCCACCGGTCCGGCGGCGTCGACGCCGCGCGTGTCGAAGTCGAAGCGGCCCGTCGCGCCGTAGAGCAGGGCGAAGAGGGCGAACAGGCAGAGCGTGCCGAGGCGCGTGGCGACGAGGTAGAGGTAGCCGACCTCGCGTACGGCGGGCTTCTCGTCCTCGGTGGTGATGGTGAGAAAGGCGGCGAGCGCCATCACTTCCCAGCCGGCGAGGAAGAGCACCGCGTTGCGGGCGACGACGAGCAGGCCCATGGCGGCAGTCAGGAGCCCATAGAAGAGGCGCAGCTTGCGGCCGTTCTGCGGATGCTCGGCCTGTCGCCAGTAGCCGAGCCCATAGACGGCGCCGAGCGCGGAGATGAAGAAGATCTGCGCGAGGAACATCGCCGAGAGGCCGTCGACGCGCACTTCCAGCGCGCCCCCCGGCACCGCCCATGGCAGCGAGATTCCCCGCGGCGAGGGCGACGCGAACGCCAGCACGGCGGCGGTCACGCCTGCAGCGTCGGCCGTCGCGATCAGCGCGCACGCGAGGCGCTCGCCGGCACGGCCCTCGCGCGGCAGGAACAGGCCCGGCATGCCACTCAGCGCGGCCAGCGCGCACGCAGCGAGGGCGAGCGCCTCGCTCATCGGCCGGCCCACTCGCGTAGCGATGTCCAGGTCAGCGCCGCCACCACCACGAGGAGGATGTAGAAGAGATAGGCGTGCAGCACTCCCTGTTGCAGCCAGCGCAGGCCCGCGAAGCGGTCCGCCCAGCGGGTGAAGAACGGCTCGTACCAGCGGAGCGTGAGCGGGTCGGCATCCTCGGTCCGGAAGGCGGCGGGCGCGGGAAAAACCCCGCGCGGGCGGTGCTCGGTGGCGCGCGGCCCGAGCCGCCGCGGCAGCAGTTCCCCCGTCGCGATCTGCGCGAAGGAGCTGGCCGTGTACTGCATCCGCGCGGTGGGCGCGGCGTAGCCGCAGTCCCAGGTGAGCGGCGCCGCGGCGGGCCGGCGCACGCGCGCAGCCAGCGCCGCACCGAGCGCGGCGAGGGCGAGGGCGATCGCTGCAGAAACCGCGCCCAGCGTCGCGAGCGAAGGGGCGAGCGCTTCGACACCGGCGCCAACCTGCGCACCGAAGAGCTGCCCGGCGAACGCCGCCACCGGCCGCAGCGCGATCGAAGGCCGCAGCGAAAGAGCGGCGCAGCCGGCGCCGAGCAGAAGCATGGGCACGAGGATCCCCGCGGACGATTCATGCGCGCGGGCAGCGGCCTCGGTACGCGCGTTGCCGAGCAGCGCGATCCCCACCAGCCGCACGAAGCAGAGCGCGGCCAGCGCACCGACGAACGCCAGCGCGCCGACGGCCAGGAGCGCGGCGATCCCGGGCGCTCCACCGCGCGCCAGCGCGCCGGCGAACAGCCCGCGCAAGAGCAGCCACTCGCCGACGAACCCGTTGAGCGGCGGCAGTCCCGCGATGGCGACCGCGCCCAACACCAGCAGCAAGCCGGTCACCGGCATGCGCTTCGCCAGCCCGCCCAGCGCCTCGAGGTCACGGGTGCCCGCGCCGTGGAGCACGCTGCCGGAGCAGAGGAACAGCAGCCCCTTCATCAGAACGTGGCTCCAGAGGTGAAACCCCGCCGCCAGCGCCCCGAGGGCGGCCACGGCCGGCGCGCCCAACGCGGTCCCCCAGAAGGCGATGCCCAGCCCGATGACGATGAGCCCCATGTTCTCGATGCTCGAGTACGCCAGCGCGCGCTTGAGATCGCGCTGCGCGAGCGCCTGCGAGATGCCGAAAGCGGCCCCGGCGAATCCGATGAGGATGAGCGCCGGACCCCACCAGGGCGCGGGCGGCAGGAAGGTGAGCACGCGCAGGAGGCCGTAGAGGCCGATCTTGATCGACGCGCCCGACATCATCGCCGAGATGTGCGAGGGCGCGGCGGCGTGGGCCTCGGGCAGCCAGACGTGCAGCGGGACGAACCCGGCCTTGACGCCACAAGCGACCACCGCCAGCGCGGCCAGGCCCGCCGCTAGCCAGGGGCCCGGCGGAGCCATGCGGTGGAACGAGGAGAAATCGGTTCCGCCCGCCTGGCGGATGAGGAGGACGAGGAGGGCGGTGAAGGCCGCGGCGCCGAGCTGGCTCGCGACGAGATAGATCCAGCCGGCGCGGCGGACGCCGGCCTCCTCGTGCTCGAAAGTGACGAGGAGAAACGAGGTGAGGCCGATCGCCTCCCAGCCGAGGAGCAGCACGATCGCATCACGGGCCAGCACGACCAGCGCCATGCTGGCGACGAGCAGGTTGAAGAAGAGCGCGGGCGGCCCCAGCGGGCGCCGCTTTCCGCCGAGGAGATATGCGCGGCCGTACACCGCGGCGACAGCCGCCAGCGCGAAGAGCGGCACGAGGAAGAACGCGCTCAGCCGATCGAGGCCGACTACAAGATCGCCGTAGGGAGGGGTCCACGGCCAGCGCGCCTGCAGCTCGCCGCTCGAGAGCGCCGCGACCGAAGGCCAAAGCCCCAGCGCGCAGCCCGCCACCGCGCCGGCCGCGCCCACGCCCGTGGCCCAGCGTGGCCAGCGCGACAGCGCCGCGGCGAGAAGGCCGGTGGCAACCAGCACCGCCAGCGAAGCAAGCAAGGGCGCGGCGCTCATCGCCCGGCCTTCGTCGCGGCGTCGTCGACGCGGCGCGCGTGCGCGAGGATCTCGCTGGCCGGCGCGCGGCGCAGGACGGAGCTCTTGAATTCCGGGTCGTGCAACGCCGCCGCGAGCCGCGCCAGCATCGTCAGGTGCGCATTGACCGTCGGCGTCGCGAGCAGAAACAGAGTGTGGACCGGCTTCCCGTCGCGCGCGCCGAAGTCGATCGGCTGCAAAAGCGTGCAGAGCGCGATGGCCGGCTGCACGCCGTGCTGGACGATAGGCGCGCGCACGTGGGGTATGGCGATGCCGTCGCCGACGGCGGTGGATCCGGCGGCCTCGCGCGCGAGCATCACTTCGACCAGCATCTCGGGGTCCGCGCCGGGGCCCAGCGGAAGGAGCGAAACCGCCGCGCGGATGGCCGCCGCGCGATCGGTCGCGGCAAGTCCCTCGTGCACCCCGCCCAGGGAGAGCGCGTCGGCGAGACTCGGCGCCTGCGCGGCTCCCTCTGCGCGCAGCTCGTGAGAGGCGCGCAGGCCGCGCGCCGTCGCCCACTCGAGCAGCTCAGCCTGGTTGAAGCGGATGCGCCCCTGCTCGCGGGAGAAAGGGATCTCGCCCTCGTCGATCCAGGCATGGATCCGCCGCTCGGGCACTTCGAGGAACCTGGCTGCCTCCTTCACCGTGAGTTGCATGGCCGCCTTTCCGAAGTCAGCTGCGTAGTCCCAGCACCGCGCTCACCGATCGCGCCAGCGCGTCGGGCAACAGCGGCTGGCGCAGCACGCCCACGCCGCGAGCCCGCCACCCCGGGGATTCCTCCGCATTCCGGTGCCGCACGGCCAGCACGGGGATGCCGGGCCGGATCCGATCGATGGCGGCGAGCAACTCGACGATCCAGGCGGTCGGCGCCTCCGCGGAGACGACCGCCGCTTCGATCGGCGAGGCGCGCAAGGCGGACGCGGCTGCCGCCGTCGAGGGCGCGGTGACCAGCTCGAACGACGCCAGCTCGCGCCGGACCTCGTCGAGGTCGGCCGCCGGCCCCAGCACGAGCAGCAACGGTGACCGGCGCGGCGTTCCCTTTGCCATGCGCTCGCGCAAAGCAGAAAACGGGCCAACACGGCCCTCAGAGGGTGCAAAGGCCTCAGGCACGTCGGCGTGCCGGCAATTCCGGCAAAGCACGTGCCGTTTCGGCACCATATCCGAGCAGCTTGGTGTAGAGCGTGCGCAAGCCGAGGCCCAGCACGCGCGCAGCCTCCGCCCGGGTCGGACGGCGCCGCAGCGTCGCGAGGATCAGCTCCCGCTCCGCATCGGCGATGGTGCTGCCGACGGCCAGCAGCACCGCGTCGCCCTGGGGCACAGTGCGCGTCTCCGTGCCATGCCTGGCCGCCGCCAGCTCTGCGAACGCCTCGGGGCCGATGGTCTCGCGGCCGGCGAGGATGGCGGCGCTCTCGATCGCGTTCTTCAGCTCGCGCACGTTGCCCGGCCAGGGGTATTCCATGATCAGCTTGAGCGCCTGCGGCGAAATGCCGTGGATCTTGCCGCCGTGGCGCCGGTTGAAGTCGGCGATGAACGCCTCGATCAGCGCAGGGATGTCCTCCTTGCGCTCCCGCAGCGGCGGCAGCGCGATGGTCACGACCTTGAGCCGGTAGTAGAGGTCCTCGCGGAGCTTCCCGGCGCTGAGCGCGTCCGGGAGATCGCGGTTGGTCGCGGCGATCACGCTGAGATCGACCTTGACCTTGGCCGTCCCGCCGACGCGGCGGAACTCGTTGCGCTCGAGCACGCGCAAGAGCTTCGCCTGGGTCCCGGGATCCATCTCGGCGATCTCGTCGAGGAACAGCGTGCCGCCGTCAGCCAGCTCGAACAGCCCTTTCTTGCGCTCGTTGGCGCCGGTGAAGGCGCCCTTCTCGTGCCCGAACAGCTCGTTCTCGAGGATCTCCTTGCCGAGGGTGGCGCAGTTGAGCGGCACGAACAGGTGCTGGCGCCGGGGGCCTTTGGCGTGCAGCGCCCGGGCGATGATCTCCTTGCCGGTCCCCGATTCGCCGAGGATGAGAACGTTGGTCTTGTAGCGCGAGATCTTCTCGACGCTCTCGAGTACGCGCCGGATGGCGGGCGAGCTGCCGACGATGCCCATGAAGCCCGGCTGCAGCGAAGGCGCGGCGCCTGCGGCGGCCGCCGCACGATCGAGCAGCGCGCGGGCCCGGGAGAGGAGGAGATCGCGATCGACGGGCAACGGCAGGTAGTCGGCCGCGCCGTGCTGCATGGCGTCCACCACGTCCTGAACTGCGGACGAGGATCCGAGCACGATGACGGGGATCTCCGGATCGAGTTGGGCCGCGCGCGCCACGATGGTTCCGAGCGCGAGCGGGCCCATCGCCTGGGCGACGAACGCGGCGGCGACGGGCCCTCGTTCGAGCGTGGAGAGTGCTGCTGCCTCGGTCGTGGTCCTGTCGATTCGGAATCCCACGGAGGCGAGCACGGACGAGACGACCTCGACCCGCGCAGCGCGCGGCGCGACGACGACGCACCTGCGGCCCCCACCCCATGTGCGGTTGCGCAGCACGATTCGACATCTATGCCGATCCTGCATGCCAGGCAATAGTGCCCTGCCATTTCGGCACCCGTCAGGCTTGCGCCCACCGGACCGCGTCTAGTAGAGCCAGTTCATGGAGTGCATCCTGGTCGGCGTAGATATCGTGGGGATCGCGCGAAGCAGTCCGCTACGCAGCCGATCTGGCGAAGTCGACCGGCAGCCGGCTCATTCTCGCGATGGCGGTGTACTTCCACAAAGCGCTCGGCGCGCCTGAGCTGGAAGCGCAGGTCGCGGCCTGGGAGGAGGAAGAGAACGAGCGCAGCGCCAAGGTGCTCGGCAAGATGGCCGGCGTATTGCGGCGCCGCGGAGCGGCTGTCGAGACGCTGGTTCTTTCCGGGCCGCCCGCAGAGGCGCTGTGCGAAGAGGCGCGGGCCGCCGAGGTGGACTTGGTGGTGGTCGGTCACCGAGGGCGCGGGGGATTGCGACGCGTGCTGCCCGGGAGTGTGGCGGTTCGGTTGGTGGAGGTCTGTCCCAAGCCGGTGATCAGCAGCGCCAGAGTCTTCCGCGATCTCTCGACCATGGCTCCTCCTCGTCTCGGAGGTTGGCTCACGCCGCCTGGAACGCCCTGTTTTCGGCCTTCCGTCCGAAGCGATGATCCGTTGGTAGGCCGGCCCGCGAAACGTCACGGGCCGGCTACCGGCGTCACTGCACGACGAATGGGTCGACCGACGCAGTGAACGTGACACGCAGACGCGAGCCAGCGAGTCCGCCCGCCGCGTCCACCTCGTTGAAGCGCTCCACGAACACGCGCTGGTTGGCGTTCGGCGGATTCTGTGTAGCCGCGATCGTGAAGGCGCCGGTGTCCGGCGCGCTCACGGCGTTCAGGTCGCGCGTCCAGACCGTCGCCTGCTTCGCCTGCGTCGGTGTGGTCCAGCTCACCGCCAGTGGCTGGTTCGCCGGCATCGTCGAGTTGACCGTCGGAGCGTTGATGGTATGCATGCCCGGTCCGCCCACCACCACGCCTTGCACGTTGCCGCTCGGGTGCGTGACCGAAAGCTCGAAATCACCCGAGGGGAACTGCGCCACCGAGTTCGTGTAGCGCCCGCTCGCAGGCGTTGCTTCGACGAGCGGCAGGCCGCCGTTGGACAGCGACGGGTTCAGCACGACGACGGTGGCACCTGACACGTTGTTGCCCGCCCCGTCCTTCACGGTGACCGTGAAACTCGTTAGCGGGTTGCCGCTGCTGATCGAGCCGTCGATGTCGCCCGTCACCTTCAGCGTCGAGCTACCCGTGCCAGGGTTGTTGTGACTCGTGGCGGGACTGTTCCCGCCGCAAGCGATCGCGACTGCGCTCAGCGCGGCCACTGCATGGGTGTGCTTCATTGTGTGTGCTCCTTTTGCGAATGCTTTGCGAATCACACTCCCATGCGACTGCCGATGTGACATCTGTTCTCGAGCGGCCACGATCGTTCTCGGTGACGCGCGCAGCGCCACTGCGGATGTGCGCGCAATATCGCGGCGCGTCGCTTCCGCGGAGGAGTTCTCGCTGCGCTAGCAGGAGCAGAGCGGCAAGCTGACACGCCGGATCGTGTGCACGTAGCGCGGCGCATGTCGGCGGACGTCGCCTTCAGCGGTTTCTGCACGCACCTGAACTTTCATCCCACTTCCTGCACATTTCCCCTTCGAATGAACTGGGGTGTCCAGTCATTCATGGGACCGACACCGCGCCAACCGAAGATCTTGATTGTTGAAGCTCCGCGGCAGACCGACCCCAGAGAGCGCTCAGATCGACATGAGCATCGGCCAGCTCCCCGGCAGGCCTCCCCAGGAACGGGGAAGCCCCGCCCGGCCTGAAATGCACGCCGATGACGTCTGCGTGTTCTTGCGTGTCGATGACGAAAGACCCACGGTAAGCGCCCGACACGACGGCGCCCGAGAAACGCCGGCAAGTGTCCGCCCGCACGGCATCGTAAACCCTGATCTCATCCTCTCGGAGGTTGATCACGAGTTCGAGCGTACCGCTGGGAACGATGCGCTCCCGCGAGTGCCCAGGCGCGTCGTTGAGCAGCCAGAAGTATTCGACGAAGTCGCCGAAGGGAGGCGCTGGACTGTGGGACATGTAGAGCATGACCGAGAACGTACTCGATACGGAGGCTCACAAACACCTGCGGTGCCTCGTCACCGTGCGGCCGCTTGGTCGAGCGGCTCGGTGCAGCTCGCGCGCCGATCGCTTCCGCAGCCCCTGAAGCGGTGCCTCGACGCGCTGGCCACCTTCTTCCGCGCCCGCGGACCGTGCCCTTGGGTCGCATGGCGAGAGAGGAGTGCGACGTGCGAAGGTGAGCTCGAACTTGTGGAGGATCCTCAATGGGAACGACCAGGCGGCGATTTTTGACGACGGCGGCGGGCGGCATCGCGGCGGCCGGCACGGCACTCGGCGCAGGCAAGAAGAAGCAGGAGGCCGAAGTGGGGCCGGCCGAGGACCTGATGCGCGAGCACGGCGTGCTCCGGCGCGTGATGTTCCTCTACGACGAGGCGGCGCGGCGGCTGGACGGGAACGAGACGCCGCCGCTCGATGCGCTCGGGGCGGGTGCAGGCATCGTGAAGCGCGTCATCGAGGACTATCATGAGAAGTTGGAAGAGAACTTCGTCTTCCCGCGCCTGGAGAAAGCGAAGAAGCTCACCGACCTCACCGCGACGTTGCGCCGGCAGCACGAGGCGGGCCGTACCGTCACGGCCGAGATCGCACGCCTGTCCAAGGGCACGCTGGCGGACGCTGATCGCAGGGAATTCGCCGACCTCCTGCGCATCTTCAACCGGATGTACCGCCCACACGCCGCGCGCGAGGACACCGTGCTGTTCCCCGCCTTTCATGATCTCGTCGGCGAGAAAGCATACAAGGAGTTGGGCGATCAGTTCGAGGACGAAGAGAAGAGAAAGCTCGGCGACCAGGGCTTCGAGGGTGCGGTCGCGCAGGTCGCCAAGCTGGAGGAGCAATTCGGGATGGCAGACCTGGCGCAGTTCACACCGAGGTGAACCGCCAGCTCGGTAGTCATTCCTGGATGGTCACCGACGATCGGTTCCTCGCGGGATACGGTGCCGCGAAGGCCACCGCCGCAGTCCCGTTGCCGCCTGCGCGGCCGTCTACGTTGGGATGCCGGGACCTGACGCGCCGCTCCGCGCCTTGACGTGCAACGCGCCGGTGGTCGAGATGCGCGCAGGAGGATACGCCCATGGTCCCGAAGGCCTCCCTTGGACGCGCGGCGGGTGGGCTCGATGGCTCAACGCCCCGGCTCGGACGCCGAAGCTGGCTGAAGAGGACGGCTCTCGCCGCGGGGACTGCAGTCGCCTCTGGCTCGCTCGTGGCTCGCGGCGAGGGAGGCGCCCCGCTCGGGGTGCCGGAGACGATGCGCAAGCTAGGCAACCCCATCCTCTCGCCCGAGTACGGCCTTCCCTCGCCGCACGAAGGCGAGGTGGTGCGCCGCCCGACCGATCTGACGCCGACGCAGTACTCGTCGTGGAGCTTCACGCCCCTCCAGGACCTGGACGGCATCGTCACGCCCAACGGCCTCGTCTTTGAACGGCACCATGGCGGAGTGCCGGACATTGCACCCGACGCCCACCGCCTGGTCTTGCACGGTCTCGTGAAGCGGCCCCTCCTCTTCACCATGGACGACCTCGTCCGATTTCCCTCGGTCTCGCGCTTCCACTTCCTCGAGTGCTCGGGCAACGGCTCGACCGAGTGGAAGGAGCCGCGAGGCAAGACGGTGCAGTTCACCCACGGCCTCCTCAGCTGCTGCGAGTGGACCGGCGTCCCGCTGGCGACCGTGCTCGATGAGGCGGGACTCGCGCCCGGAGCAAAGTGGATCCTCGCCGAAGGCGGCGATGCGGCGGCGATGACCCGAAGCATCCCCATCGAGAAGGCGCTCGACGACGCGCTGCTGGTCTATGCGCAGAACGGCGAGCGGCTTCGGCCCGAGCAGGGCTACCCCCTGCGCCTGCTCCTCCCCGGATTCGAGGGCAACATGAACGTGAAATGGCTGCGTCGGATCAAAGTGGGCGACCGGCCGTTCTACTCGCGCGAGGAAACCTCCAAGTACACCGATCTGCTCGAAGACGGTCGCGCGCGCGAGTTCAGCTTCGTGATGGAGGCGAAGTCCGTCATCACGCGGCCGTCGGGCGGCGCGCAGCTGCAAAAGGGGTTCAACGAGATCCGCGGCCTTGCGTGGTCGGGCCGCGGCCGCATCGCTCGCGTGGACGTCTCGGTCGATGGCGGCAATAGCTGGCAGAGGGCCTCGCTGGAGCAGCCGGTGCTGGCGAAATGCCTCACCCGCTTCCGTTTCCCCTGGACCTGGGAGGGAGGGCCCCGGCTGTTGCAGAGCCGGGCGGTAGATGACACCGGCTATGTGCAGCCGAGCCGCAGCCAGCTCGTCGCCGTGCGCGGACTCAACTCCTACTATCACAACAACTCGATCCAGAGCTGGCAGATCGCGGCGGGCGGCGAGGTGACCAATGCGCACGCGTGAGCGGCGGGCGGCGAGCGTTGCGTTGCTGCTCGTTGCGGGCGCGGCCTTTCCGCCGGGCAAGGCCGAAGGGCGCTATGGCCTCGGTCGCTCCATCGCCGAAGCGGACGTCGCTTCTTGGAACATCGATGTGCGCCCGGACGGCGCCGGCCTGCCTCCGGGCCGCGGGACGGTAGCGCAGGGCAAGGAGGTGTACCTCGCGAAGTGCTCCGCCTGCCACGGCGAGAACGGCGAGGGCTCTCCCATGGACCGGCTCGTCGGCGGCGCGGGGACGCTCGCGAGCGACAAGCCGGTGAAGACGGTGGGAAGCTACTGGCCGTACGCCACGACCCTCTTCGACTACGTGCGCCGGACCATGCCGTTCACGGATCCGCAAGGCCTGAGCGCGGACGAGACCTACGCGGTCACCGCTTACGTGCTCTTCCTGAACGGCATCGTGCAGGAGTCGACTGCGCTCGATGCCCGCACGCTGCCGGCCGTAACGATGCCCAACCGCCGCGGCTTCCTACCGGACGCCCGCCCCGACGTACGTTGACGCGCGCTACGGCGCTGCAGCTGGCCGCCGCCGGTTCTGCGTTCCCCTCTCGTAAGCTCGCGAACGATTCGGCACGAATCCGGCTGGTCCAGACCTATCGAAGGAACCGCTGGAGCGTCCCCGTGAGCTCGTCGGGCGTACAGGGCTTCCGGAGCGCCGCGGTACAGCCCGAACGCAGAGCGCGACCCTCATAGTCCCCATCGGTGTACGACGAGACCGCGATCACCGGAACTCGCGCCATGGCGCCATCCCGTCGCCAGAGCTCAGCGACGTAGAAGCAGCAGCGGCTGCCGGGGGCCGTAGCCGCAGCGGTCCTGGTACGCGCCGAGCGTGTGCCGTGGGTCGGCGCGCGTGCCGCAGCCCGCCGGCGTGAGCGCGTCGTTCGCGGGATCCTGTGAATGGTTCACGATCGGCCCCATGACGTGGTCGTACCAACCGTCCGAGTCGTCGTAGAGAATGACTACAGCGATGTCTCCCCAGTCCTGGGTGCGCTGCAGACGGTTGACGGTCGAGACGAGGAACTCCTGCTCATCGAGCGGATCCGAGTAACCGGCGTGGCCGTCCTGGTAAGCGGGGGCCTTGAGGAACGAGACGGAGGGCAGGTTCCCTGCGTCGAGCGCGGCCCAGAAGTCAGCCAGGTCGGACTGATGATTCGCCTGGTCGGTGCGGCCGATCAACGCTACCGAGCTGGGCGCCGCGCAGAGGACGAGGGCCAGGGCTGTCGTGCATCGAGACATTGACATGGATTCTCCGGGCGGCCAGGGGTTGGCCGGCGCAAGCTGTTACGCTGCGAAGCGTGACATTCGGGTTTCTCCTGGGTGACTTGTGGCGCTGACCGACCAAAGTCAGACTGCCGC
>WNEY01001828.1_pt1 | contig 15295 bp, 7 predicted proteins | sample 5400531 | NCBI WGS metagenome assembly WNEY01 (sample SAMN13153338, study PRJNA577476) | soil metagenome | isolation source: 200 cm saprolite under Douglas fir tree site 1 | place: USA:California | collected 2015-04-18
CCGTAGAGCGCTGCACCGAGCCGACCATCCCCAGCGCATCCAACGCGAGTCCGGACTCCCCGGCCTGCGCCAGCACGCGCTCGATCGTCTGGCGGTCGTGCCGGGCCTCTTCGCGGCTCACCTTCACGTCGAGCAGTCCCGCGAACATGGGATCCCGCTGGTACTGCATGTTGGGGGTGACGGACGCGCTGCCCTGCGAGTACACGTTCACCGCCCGAACGCGAAAGACCCGCAGGGAGTCCTCGGTCTGGCCCAGGCGCACCTGCGCCTGCGCCAGCTGCGCCCCCAGAATCCGGGCCAGCTCGGTGAGCTTCTCGCGCTTGAGGGTGGCCGCGACCTCAACGAACCGGTTCGCCACGGCGTTCACGGTAGCGCTGATGAGGGCGGGATCCGGCCCGCCGAGCTCCATGCGGAGGAAGTTGCCGTCCAGATCCGCGCTGACCTTGAGCTGCTTCGCGAGCCGTCCGGTCGCCTCGTAGGGTGCGGTGACGGTGAAGTCCACGCGCCGGCCCGCCGTCAACGCGCTGGCCGCGGGCACCCAGACGAACCCGATCGCCGGGCCGACCGAGTCCCCGACCGCGCCCTCTTGCACCACGCCATCACGCCCGTGCGCCGTCAGCGTGAACTTCTGGCCCTGCGGGTCCACCTCGAGCCGGTACGTGCCGGGCAGGACCGCGTCCTGGATGCGGAAGCTGCGCAGGACATCGGAATCGCCGGGCTCGACCGGAGCCACGTAGAGGCGCAGTCCGCGCACCACGTCGTCGAGCACGGCATACGACTGCAGCAGGTCCATCCAGCCGGAAGAAATGGGCAGCTGGCCCGACCAGATGGGGCCTTCATCGCGAGCCGGCCGGATGGGCACCTGCACCCACACCGTGGCGCGAGCGACGTAGGTCGGCTTGACGAGTATGGCGGCGAGCACGCCGAGCGCGGTGCACGCCAGGGTGACACCGAGCACCACCCACTTGAAGCGCACCGCGGCGGCGAGATAGCGCTGCCACTCGGCCGGAGGTTGGTCCGGGGGACGGGGGCTCCAGGGAGCGACGGCCGCTCCTGCCGTCGGGCTCCGGGCGATTCGCTTCGGCTCGAGCGACAGGGGTTCGGTCGACAAATCAGTGCGCATATCTTTCCGCGGGACTCCCTTTCACAAACGGTGGGCGGGTGTTCTAACCCCACCCAGCACCGCAAGCTCGGTACCGCGGCGATGCACCGCCCGCCCGACGCAACTCCTTCCAGCCCAAGACGATCAGACCCGGCCGCGCAGCGCGCCCCGCCCGCGAACCGGTGATCTGTAACAGGGTTGCGACAATTTGGTTCAGTTGCTGATCGTCACCGGCACCCCCGCACTCGTCATGGCGTTTCCGGCTCCGTCTCGGGCGGTGACGGTCAGCGTATGGGACCCATCCGGCGCGCCGGCCGAGCTCCAGAGGAGCTGGTACTTTGTGAAGCGATCCTTCCGCACGAGGGTCGGCGCGGTCACTTCCGGTCCAATCGCCTGTCCGTCCAGCCGGAACTGCACGCCGACCACCCCCCGGTCGTCCACCGCCGTCGCAATGAGCGCGACCTTGCCCGTGAGCATGGGGCTGCCCGTCACGCCCGGCTGGAACAGCGAGACGATCGGCGGGGCGAGGTCCGGCAGCGAATCGGGATGACGCGCTTTCCACAGCGTGACCACACTGTCCCAGACTTGCAGGCCACGTGCGCCGGTCTGCACGGTGAAGCAGCTGGGCAACGGCTCCGGGAAGGGACCGTTCCCCTCCCAGATCATGATGTTGTTGGCGCACGGCCCCAGTCGCCCGGGCGGGGGCGCCATGTACATGTCGGCGTGATTCGACGAGACGGAAGAATCGTCCGAGAAAAACACGTTGTTGAAGAGACTCAGCTTGGGACCTCGCGTCGCGCTCCACTTCCAGAACGCCTCGTGGCGCGGAGCCGCTTCGCGGACTTCAAAGATCCCGTCCATCACCTGGAGTCGCAGCAGCGAGTTTCGGATCGTCACGACGTTGTTGCGGCCATCCGGAACGGTTTGACCGCGGTCTTCCAACGAGCTCATGACGTCGTAGCATCCATCGAAAAACGACGAGTCGATGAGGCCGCTGTTGTACCAGTCGTTCTCGATGCAGTCGTCTCGCCCGTAGACGACGTGCACGTTGCGGATGGTCCAGCCCGTATCGCCGCCAGCGTCCATGCTGACGCCTTTCCCGTAGGCGAATGACGTGAAATTCTCCACGGTGAAGCCGGGTGCGTCGGCGCGATTGGTGACACCGGCTACCATGCCGTAGGTCTCATGGATCGTGTTCCAGGAAGCCGCGGGGGAAAACGCCCCCAACGCTTCCCCACCGCTCCAGCAGATGCCCGCCCCGCCGGCGATGTGCACGACGATGTGGCTCGTCACGGGAAGGACAAATTGTGCCGTGGTCGCATCATGCCCGGTGCCGGCGGCCAGATGCGCTCGGTCATAGGGCGCGCGTTGCACCCCGCGCAGCGCCACGGAAGGACCCGGCGGACACGAGCCGACGCCGGGAGCCGGAGGGGAAAGGGGGGGCGCGCCCGGCGTGATCGTGATGGCGATCAGCGAGGCGAGCACGACCCACGACGTCGCAGGCATCTCCATGAGGCTGGGTTCAGCGCAAGGCCGGTACCGCTGGCCCGGCAGCGGCGCGTCACCCGCCACCGTCGCAGAACGCCAGCGTAGTTGTAAGTCGGCCGCGTCATCCGTCTGCGCCGGCCTGCCGCTCTCCCGTCGTAAGCCCTTCAGCCACAATGAGTCGGCTCGAAAACGGTCCAGCGCACAAGACCTGCTTATGGCAAAACCGCCAACTCCGACAACTGGACGCATGACCACACGACCTCATTTGACGACGTCCGTTCCCGATCACGCCACGGCGCCTGCACCGGCCGCTCCCCGGCGTGACTTCCTGTCGTTTTCTCCCCCGCTGATCGGCGAGGAGGAAATCAGCGAGGTGGTCGACACGCTCCGGTCCGACTGGATCACGACGGGGCCGAAGACCAAGCGGTTCGAGAAGGAGTTCGCCGCCTACCTCGACGCACCGGGAGCGCTGGCGCTCAACTCGTGCACGGCGGGGCTGCACACGGCGCTCGCGGCGCTCGGGATCGGCCCCGGGGATGAGGTGATCACGACCCCGATGACGTTCGCCGCCTCCGTCAACGTCATCGAGCACGTCGGTGCCCGACCGGTCCTCGTGGACGTGGAGCCGGACACGCTGAACATCGATCCGGCCCTGGTGGCTGCGGCGATCACGCCGCGGACTCGGGCCGTGCTGCCCGTGCACTATGCCGGTCATCCGGCCGACCTCGACCCGATCGCCGAGCTCGCGACCACGCACCGGCTGTCGGTCATCGAGGACGCGGCCCACGCCCTGCCCGCCCGGTACCGGAACCGCCCCATCGGGGCGGGCGGCAACCCCGCCGCCTTCAGCTTCTACGCGACCAAGAATCTCACGACCGCCGAAGGCGGGATGCTCACGGGCGACGCCGAGTTCCTGGAGCGCGCTCGGGTCGTGAGCCTGCATGGCATGAGTCGGGACGCCTGGAAGCGCTACGACCGCGGCGGCAGCTGGTTCTACGAGGTCGTGGTGCCGGGGTTCAAGTACAACATGACGGACATCCAGGCGGCGCTCGGGTTGTGGCAGCTGCGCAAGCTCGCCGGCTTCCAGGACCGGCGCCGCGCCGTGGTGCGGATGTACGACGAAGCGTTCGCGGGGGAGGACGCGCTGGAGCTTCCCGCGCGGCGCCCCGATGTCGAGCACGCCTGGCACCTCTACGTGCTGCGGCTGCGGCCGGGCGCCCTGCGCATCCATCGCGACGTGTTCATCGAGGAGTTGCGCCAGCGCAACATCGGCAGCTCGGTGCACTTCATCCCGATCCACGTGCATCCCTACTACCGCGACAAATACCACTACCAGCCCGACAGTTTCCCGGTGGCGTTCGGCAACTATGAGCGGATGGTCAGCCTGCCGCTGAATCCTCGGCTCGCCGACCGCGACGTGCTCGACGTGATCGAGGCCGTGTTGGACATCGTGCGCCGGCACCGCCGCTAAGCACGCGCCCCATGAGTCGCCCCGTGCTGGTCATCGCAGCGCACCCGGACGACGAGGTGCTCGGGTGCGGCGGCACCGTCGCCCTGCACGCCCGGGCGGGCGACGAGGTGACGGCCGTGATCGCGTGTGAAGGGGAGTCGCTCCGGTACGGACCGGCCGGCGTGGGACAGGCCGAGCACGGCCGCCGCGCCGCTGAGATGCTGGGCCTGAAGGCAACCCGCCAGCTCGGCTTGCCCGACCAGCGGCTCGACACGCTGTCCCTGCTCGATCTCATCGCCCCGCTCGAGCGCGCCGTCCGCGAGGTACGCCCGGCGGTGGTCTATTGCCAGTTCGGGGGCGACGCCAACCGCGACCACGAGCTGCTGTTCCGGGCCGCGCTCGTCGCCACCCGGCCGCTCGAGCCCTTCCTCGAAGCGGTATACGCCTTCGACACGGCCAGCAGCACCGAATGGGGCTACCCGCGCAGCTTCGTGCCGGATACGTGGGTGGACATCTCGGCGACGCTCGAGCAGAAGCTCTGCGCCATGGCCTGCTACGAGAGCGAGGTTCGGCCCTACCCTCATCCCCGATCCCTCGAGGCGTTGCGCCACCGCGCCCGCGCCTGGGGCAATCAGTGTTGCATGGATGCCGCGGAAGTATTCATGACCGTGCGGCGGACGCTTCGCACCGATCGCGCGCCCGGTTGACAAAACCGCCGCGCGACTCCGAGGCCCGTTGCTGATACACGATTGAGACTAAAGTGTGGCCGTTCTGCGGCAGGCGGGCCGGTCGGTTTTCGAGCCGCGCGCAGCCGGTCTCGGCAACACGCTGCGGAGTTTTCAGTTACGGAGCATCGTCGGACGCTGCCCGGAGGGCATGAGACCTGATAAGGACTCTCGGCAGGTATCAGGCTCGGCACCATCGCGCAAACCCTCAGCCCCTGTTCGGATGACCTCGACCGGCTTCGAGCTAGACCAACTCACCTACGGTTTCTCCTGGCCCGTCCGGGCCCTCGCGGCCACCACCCGCGTACTCGATCCATGGCTGTCGAACCCCGCGATGCGCCGCGCCGTGAAGGCGGGCGTGGACTTTTGCTGCGCCGCGAGCGCCGTCGTGATCGCGGTGGCGGTGGGCGAAGGGATTCCCACCTTCGGCGTGGCCCAGACGGCCGCGCTCACGCTGCTGGTCGGACTGCTGCTCGTCGTCGCCGACGCGCTGGGCGGCGGCTATCGCACGATCTGGCGGTACACCAGCCTGCCGGACGCGCTCACCCTGAGCCTCTCCAGCGCGGTGGTGCTCGCCGCGCTGCTCGTGCTGCGAGCCGTCGAGCTGCTGGACCTTGCGGCGGCGACCACGCTGCTGCTGGTGCTCTTGATGCTGTTCTTCTCCGTCGGGGTGCGCACCCTCCGCCGTTGGTCGGTCGCGGAGGCCAAACTGCTGAAACGTCCGCCGGGCACCGCATCCACCGCTCCCCACCGAGTCCTCATCGTGGGCGCGGGCGAGCATGGCCTCTCCATCGGCCGCGAGCTCATGGAAGGCGCCGCACCAGGGGTTGAGCTCATTGGGTTCCTGGATGACGACCCCGCCAAGCTCGGCGCCTTGCTCCGCGGGGTGCCGGTCCTCGGGCCGGTGCAGGATGCCCTCGCCATCGCGCAGGACCGCGACGTACGCGAAGTGATCGTCGCGATGCCCTCCGTGAAGGGCTCCGTGGTGCGGGCCCTCGGCCAGCGACTCGAGAACGCGGGCATCCGCGTCCGGGCGATCGGCGGCATCGACCGCTTCGTGCGGGGGCGCGACGTCCACCGGCCCGGAACCGTGACGCTGCACGAGCTGCTCGACACACCGCTCCCGGTGGCGCAGTACCACGGCAACGGGAACGGGACGCGGCGGGTGCTCGTGACCGGGGGGGCGGGGTTCGTGGGATCGCTGCTCACCCGCATGCTGCTGGATCGTGGCTACCATGTCCGCGTGCTCGACCGGTTCGACTACGGCCGGGCCGGCCTCCACGGGCTGCACCATCCCCGGCTCGAGATCCTGGCCGGCGACGTCTGCAGCAGTCGGGACGTGGGTCGCGCGCTGCGCGACACGCACGGCGTCATCGCCCTCGCGGCGATCGTGGGCGACCCCGCCTGCAACCTGGATCCCGAGGAGACGGTCAACCTCAACTACACCGCGACCAAGGTGCTCATCGAGGCGTGCAGCTTTTACCGGGTGCACCGCCTCGTGTTCGCCTCGAGCTGCAGCGTCTACGGCGCCAGCAACGGCGCGGCGCTGACCGAGCAGTCCAGCCTCAACCCCGTGTCCCTGTACGCCCGCACCCGGGTGCTCAGCGAGAACATCCTGTTCGACCGGGCCCGCGGGGTGGAGCCGGTGGTGCTCCGGCTGTCCACGGTGTTCGGCCTGTCGCCCCGCATGCGGTTCGACCTCGTCGTCAACACCCTCACGGTCCGCGCGGTGGTGGACGGCAAGATCGCGATCTTCGGCGGCAACCAGTGGCGCCCCAACGTGCACTGCCGCGATGCCGCACGCGCCTTCATCGCCGCGCTCGAGGCGCCGGCCGAGCGCGTCGCGGGAGAGATCTTCAACGTGGGCGGCGACGCCCTGAACCACACGATCGCCGCGCTGGGTGACCTGGTGGCGGAGACCGTGGGGGGCGTCGAAGTCGTGCATCAGCAGAACGCGACCGACCCGCGCGACTATCGGGTCAGCTTCGAAAAGATCCGCCGCGTGCTGGCGTTCGAGCCCGAGTTCACGGTGGCCGCCGGGATCCGCGAAGTGGCTGAAGCGGTGCGCAGCGAGCCTCTGCTGCGCAACTACCAGAATCCCGCCTACCACAACGTCCAGGCGCTGAAGCGCAGCTTCGTCATGCCGCGGCGCCGCCGGGAGGACTGGGCCCCTGCCCGCGAGCCGGCCCACGCCTGAGCGGGGCGACCTCCGTGACGGCTGCGCGGACGACGGACTTCCTGGTGGTGGGCGGCGGCATCCTCGGCCTCACACTCGCCCTGGAGCTCAAGCGCCGGCAGGAGGACAGCTCGGTCACGCTGCTCGAGAAGGAGCCCGCCTGTGGCCTCCACGCGAGCGGCCGCAATAGCGGCGTCCTCCACGCGGGCTTCTACTACTCGGCCGACACCCTTAAGGCACAGCTGACCCGCGAGGGCAACCGCCAGCTCGCCGCCTACTGCACCGAGCGCGGTCTGCGACTCGATAACTGCGGCAAGCTCGTGGTCGCCAAGGACGCCGCCGACCTCGCCGGCCTGGAGGAGCTGCAGCGCCGTGGCCGCACCAACGGCGTGGAGCTCGAGGTCCTGTCGGTGGACGACGTTCGACGCCTCGAGCCGCGGGCGCGGACGTACGAGCGGGCGCTGTTCTCCCCCAGCACCGCCACCGTCGATCCGGCCGAAGTCGTCGCCTCGCTGGTGAGAGACGCGCGCGCGGCGGGCATCGAGCTCCTGACGGGTGCGGCCTACCAGGGCCGCGCGCGCGGACGGGCTGTGCTCACGTCCGCGGGCACGATCGACGCCGGGTACGTCGTGAACGCGGCCGGGCTCTATGCCGACCGGGTCGCGCGCGACTTCGGGTTCTCGGAGCGGTACCGCATCCTGCCGTTTCGTGGACGGTATCTCGTCGCCCCGCCCGGCGCCTTGGGCGTGCGGACCCACGTGTACCCGGTACCCGCCCTCGCAAACCCGTTTCTCGGGGTGCACGTCACGCGCGCCGTGGACGGCTCGGTCAAGATCGGTCCGACCGCGACGCCGGCGTTCTGGCGCGAGCAGTACGACGGCTGGCGCAACTTCAAGCTCGGGGAGTGCCTCAGCATCGCCGGCCGGGAGCTGGGCATGCTGGTGCGCAACGACTTCGGGTTCCGGCGGCTCGCGCTGGCGGAGCTGCGCGCGTACGGGCGACGCGGTCTGGTACGCCGCGCGGCCACGCTCGTCGATGGCGTCCGCGCGGCCCGGTTCCGCCGCTGGGGACGCCCCGGGATCCGGGCCCAGCTGTTCGACGTGCGCGAGCGCCGCCTGGAGATGGACTTCCGCTACGAAGGGGACGACCGCTCGTTCCACGTCCTCAACGCCGTCTCACCCGCGTTCACCTGCGCCCTGCCGCTCGCCGAGTATCTCGTCCAGCGGATCGAAGAGCGGCTGCACGCGGTCGCCACCGCGACGTGACGCGATGATCCCCACCCCCGATCCCGCACCGGCGCCCGCGGGCGGTGCCATGCCACCGTCGAGCGGGACGACACGCGCGCCGACCCTCACGCAGAAGGCGTCGCTCACGGTCGTCGCGTACGGGCTGGAGTACGGCGCCAAGCTGGCCGTGGGCCTCGTGGTCACGCCCATCCTCGTGAGCCGGCTGGGCCAGGCGCTGTACGGCGTGTTCGAAATGCTCGGCCGCCTGACCAGCTATATCGCGCCGGTGAGCGGCCGCCCGCCGGAGGCGTTGCGACTCGTGGTGGCAAGCCGCCAGGCCGAGCGCGACCCCGCCGCCGAGCGGCGAGCCGTGGGCGGCGCCCTGGTGGTGTGGCTGCTGCTCCTGCCGCTCGCCGCCGGCGCGGGGGCGGTGCTCACCTGGTTCGCGCCGACCCTGGCCGGTGTCGAGCCCGCGCTCGCGGGGACCGTCCGAGTGGCATGCGCCGCCCTGCTCGGCGCCGTGCTGCTCGGCGGGTTGCTCGCCGTCCCGGAATCCGTGCTGTTCGGGATGAACCTCGGCTATAAGCGCATGGAGCTGCAGGCGGGGCTGAGCGTCGTGGGTGGTCTCTTGACCGCCGCGGCGGCGTATGCCGGCCTGGGACTCGCCGGGGTCAGTGCCGCGCAGCTGGGGGTGGCCGGCGTCACCGGCCTGTGCTACTGGGGGATCGCGCGTGCCTACGTCTCCTGGTTCGGGGCCGCGCGCCCCACCCGGTCCGACATCCGCGCCCTGTTCGCGATGAGCGGCTGGCTCTCGTTGGGCGACTTGATCGCGAAACTGCTGCTCGCCAGCGACCTCATCATTCTCGGTTTCATGCGCTCGCCCTCGCTGGTCACCACGTACGTCCTGACGAGCTATGCCGCGCGTGCGGCCGTGAACCTCCACAGTGCCGCGGTTGCCGCCGCGATGCCGGGACTGGGCGGCCTCATCGGCCGGGGACAGTTCGCGTGGGCCGCGCTGGTGCGCCGCGAGATGCTGGGGCTCACCTGGCTGTTCGTCACGGCCGTGGGCGCCACGATCCTCCTGTGGAATCACTCCTTCGTGGCTCTCTGGATCGGCGCCGGGCAATGGGCCGGCCCCACCGTCGACCTGCTCATCGTCCTCACCGCGGTGCAGACCGCCTTCATCCGCACCGACTCGAGCATCATCGACGCCGCCTTGCACCCCTGGAGCCGCGTGCGCGTGGGCGCCGTCGCCGCCGTCCTGACGTTGGGCGGGATGATCGTGCTGACGCGCTGGTGGGGGCTGCCGGGTCTGTGCCTGGGCATCCTCGTGGGTCGCGCGGTCCAGACCGTCATCTACCCACGGCTGGTGCGCGCCTCCCTGCCTGGTGTGGAGCCCGACACCCTCTGGTCGACCGTCCGGCCGTTGGCGGCGATGCTGCTGGTGTTCGTCGCGGCAGCGGCGCTCGGCAGCCGCCTCCTGGCGCCGGGGTGGGTGGCGTGGGCGGGGGGCGTGACGCTGAGCCTGGGACTCGCCGCGGCCATCGCTTTCGTGACCGGACTCGCGCCCGAAGCGCGCCGGGCCGTCATGGCGCGCGCGCGCGCCATCGTGGATCGGCGCCCGTGACGCAACCCGTGCTGCGGTATCGCGAGATCGCCGGGCTCCCCCGACTGGCGTGGCTGGCCAGTACGCCGCGGGACGCCGGGGAGGTGCTCGTCTACCACGGCTCGGCCGTGGAGCGCACGCCGGAATGGATGGTCGAGGGGGTGTGGGACGCCGAGTTCCGGCTGGGCGCCTTCCACCGCAGTCCGCACTTCTTCGGCAGCGGCATCCGGGTCGAGGAGGGACAGGTGCACTTCGTCCCCTCGAGCGCGCTCGTGAACCGGCTGCTGTATTGCATCCACCAGGACCGCATCCTGGTCTCGAACAGCCTCGCCCTGCTGCTCGCCTTCACCGGGGCCAAACTCGACCCGGCGCACGATTATCGCGCCGAGACCTACGCCATCCGACAGGGCGCCGGTCGCTACCCGCGCGCCTTCCTGGTCACGCACCCGGCGATCCAGACCTTCTATCAGCTGTATGACGAGAGTCTGGTGCTCGCGGGCGGCGAGCGCGCCTTCCAGTCACCGCGGCCGCGGCTGGCGGTCTCCTCCTTCGAGCAGTATCGCACGCTGGTCACCGAGGCCCTCCAGCTCCTGCGCGCCAACTATGCGAGCCCGGAGCGCCGCTTCCCCATGACGGCGTTCGCGACGATTTCGTCGGGGTATGACTCGGCCGCCAGCGCCGCGCTCGTGGCCGACCTCGGCATCGCGACGTGCTTCACGAGCCGCCGCTCGAACTCCCACATCCCATGGTGGCTCAGTCGGCGCGCGGGCACGGACGATGGAACGCCCATCGCCGACCTGCTGCGACTGCGGACGGCCTACCTCGACCCGCGGCAGTCCCGCGTCACCGAGGACGAGCTGTATTACCTCGCGCCGGGCTGCGCCCCCACCATGACGGTGCTGCATTCGCTCACGCGCGATCTCGAGCGGCGCGGCGGCGCGGCCGTCCTGTTCACCGGATTTCAGGGGGACGAGGTGTGGGACGTGAACCCCTGGGAGCGCGCCTATCAGGACGCCGGGGTGCTGCGCGGCGACACGACCGCCTTGATGCTGACGGAGATCAGGCTGCAGTGCGGCTTCGTCAACGTCGCGGTGCCGTCCCTGCTCGCCCGCTCGGTGCAGGACATTGCGGCGATCGCGGCGTCGCCCGAGATGGCGCCCTGGCGGCTGGGCAGTGGCTACGATCGGCCGATCGCCCGGCGGATCCTCGAGTCTGCGGGCGTGCCCCGCGCGCTGTTCGGCTCCCGCAAGAAGGCGGTGGTCGAGCGCCGGAGCTATCCCGTCAACCCGGCGCTGCGCGCCGGGTTCTTCGCGTATCTGGGGACGCACTATGGCTGCTCGGCGGGTTTTGTTTATTTGCACGATGCCGTGAATCAGTTCGTGTACCCGTTCATCCGGGTCTGGCATCTGATGCGCAAGGCCCTCTTCGGCATCGAGCCGCCACCCACGCCGCGGGCGTACGTGTGGAAGCGCTTCGACTTCGCCTCTGTCCTGTTCGTGTGGGCCGCCGGGACGTTGAGCGCGCGGCTCGCCGCGGTGCTGCGGGAGAGCGGCGCGACGCGGCACGCGTCCCGGGCGCGCCGGCGGTCCGATCCGCAAGCGGCGCAGGAAACGCCCTGGAGCAGCGCGTCGCCATGACCAAGCGCCTGATGGACGTCGTGCTCTCGGGGCTGGCGCTCCTGGTGCTGAGCCCGTTGCTCGCCATCGCGGCGTTCGGCATCTGGCTCTCGGATCGCGGCCCGATGTTCTACCGCGCGCGGTTGGCCGGGCGCGATGGCCGGCCGTTCACGATGCACAAGCTGCGGACCATGCGCGTGGATCACGGGACGTTCCGGAGCGTCATCACGGCGGAGCGCGACCCGCGCGTGTTCCCGTTCGGCGCGTGGCTGCGTCGTGCCAAGGTCGACGAGCTCCCGCAGCTGATCAATATCCTGCGTGGCGAGATGTCGATCGTAGGCCCGCGACCCGAGCACCCGGATATCGTCGACCGGTGCTATGGACCCGAGCACCGCGAGCTCCTGCGGGTCCGCCCCGGCCTCACGAGCCCCGGCACGCTGTACGACTACGCGCACGGCGAGGCGATCGTCGGGCACGCCGATCCGGAGCGCGCCTACGTCGAGCGCTTGCTCCCGCTGCGGCTGGCGCTCGACCTCGTGTACGTGCGCCGCGCGTCCCTGGCGTACGACGTCGCCCTGATCGGGCGCACCGTCGCGCTCATCGTCGCCGTTGTGAGCGGCCGGCGCCGCTTCGGCGAGCCTCCGGAGATGGCCGAGGCGTGCCGGCTCCTGGTCGCCAGCGGCGATTCCGTTCCCACCCGTAACACCGCAACCGCGTAGCTGTAAGGGAGTTGCCACATGCGGGCCGAGCGTCCTTCAGGGCGCAATCTGTAATGCTATAGCCCAGAGTATGTTGCTGGCAGGTGTTGCGCGCACGCCACGTGCGGAGACTTTTGCTAGTGCTACCATCCATGACCCTGCCCCGTTCGAGGCTGTTCGCTCCGCTGGCGCTGGCCGCCGCTGTGCTGGCCACTACCACCTGCCACGATAGTCAAGGACCCCGCTCCCCCACCGATGTGGGGCGGGCCCCTGTCTTGAGCGCGGTGACGGTGCCGAACGCCGTCACCCTCGTGGGGACGGGCAACATCGCGCGCTGCGACCGCACCAACGACGAGGCCACGGCCGCCATCCTCGACACGATCGCGGGGACGGTATTCGCGCTCGGCGATGGCGCGTATCCGAACGGCACGCCGACGAACTATCAGAACTGCTACAACGCGAGCTGGGGCCGCCACAAGGCGCGCACCTATCCGGGGACGGGGAACCACGACTACGACTCGAGCGCCACCGCGGCGGGGTACTTCGGCTACTTCGGTGCCGCGGCCGGAGACCCGACCAAGGGCTACTACGGCTACGATCTCGGCGCCTGGCACGTCATCGTGCTGAACAGCAACAACGGCTTCGTCTCGACGGCGCTGGGCTCGCCGCAGGAGACGTGGCTCAAGGCCGATCTCGCCGCGACCACCAAGCAGTGCATCCTCGCCATGTGGCACAGCCCGCGCTTCTACTCGACGACGTCGAGCTCGTTCACGCCGACGGCGACGGTGAAGCCGTTCTGGGACGACCTCATCGCCCGGCATGCGACGCTGATCGTCAACGCGCACATGCGTGACTACGAGCGGTTCGCCCCGCAGACGACCGCCGGTGTGGCCGATCCGGTGAACGGCATCCGCCAGATCATCGTCGGCACCGGCGGCGAGGGGCTCGACGCTACCAATACGCTGATCACCGCGAACAGCGAGGTGCGGATCAGCGGCGTGTACGGCGTGCTGAAGCTCTCGCTCGGCGACGGGTCGTACGCGTGGCAATTCATCCCGGTGGCGGGCCAGACGGCGACCGACGCGGGCAGCGGCAGCTGCTACGGCGCGGGCCCCACGCCGCCCACTGTGAACGCCGGCCCCGACCTCACCGCCGCCACGGGCGACACGGTCACGGTCACGGCCACATTCACCGATCCGGGCCCGAACGACGCCCCCTGGACTTACACGGTGACCTGGGGCGACGGCAGCTCGACGAGCGGCTCCGCGTCGAGCACGTCGGCCCCGATCACGGCTGCGCACGTCTACACCAGCATCGGCCTGGACAGCGTGCGCGTCACGCTCACCAACGCCTTCGGCTTGTCCGGGAGCGATGTGCTCGCCGTGCAGGCTAATACGCCCGGCGCGCCGATCCTCGTCGGCGCCGGTGACGTCGCCGACAGCACGACCAACGGCGACTCGCTCACGGCCAACCTGCTCGACGGCATCGCCGGTACGGTGTTCACACTCGGTGACAACGCCTACCCGATGGGCAGGAGCGCGGACTACACGAAGTGGTACAATCCCACATGGGGCCGGCATAAGGCGCGTACCCGGCCCGTACCCGGTAACCACGAGTACTCGAACGGTGCCGCGCCAGGCTACTTCGGTTACTTCGGCGCGATCGCGGGCGATCCATCCAAGGGCTACTACAGCTACAACCTGGGCGACTGGCACATCATCGCGCTCAACAGCGAGCTCGACGTCACGCCCGCATCGCCCCAGGTCCAGTGGCTGCGCACCGACCTGGCGCTGTACAGCAAGAAGTGCACGCTCGCCTACTGGCACGAGCCGCGCTTCGTGTCCGGCATCGTCATCATCAGCAACCCCAAGTACCAGACGCTGTGGGACACGCTGTACGCGTACGGCGCGGACATCGTGCTGAACGGCCACAAGCATAGCTATGAACGGCTCGCGCCACAGTCGCCCTCCCAGCAGCTCGACACGCTGTACGGCATCCGGGCATTCGTGGTGGGCACGGGCGGCACCGGCACCGATGGCGGGAATCCTCCGGCGGTTCCCAACAGCGAGGTGCGCAACACGACGACGTGGGGCGTGCTGAAGCTCACACTGAACGCGGGCGCCTACAGCTGGCAGTTCATCCCGGTCGCCGGCCAGAGCTTCGCCGACGCGGGCAGCGGCTTGTGTCACGACGCCCCGGGCAGCGTCAATCATCCGCCGGCGGCGGTGGCGGGCGGCCCTTACACGGGCAACGAAGGCACCGCTATCGCCCTCGACGGCAGCGGGTCTACGGATGCGGACGGCGACGCCCTCACCTACGCCTGGAGCTTCGGGGACGGGAGCACGGGTACGGGCGTGCGGCCGAGCCATACGTACGCGGACAACGGCGCCTACACGGTGACGCTCACGGTGACCGACGCGCGCGGTGCGGCGAGCGCGTCGGCCACCGCGAGCGCGACCATCGCCAACGTGGCACCGTCGGTCACGGCGAGTGCGCAAGCGGCGACCGCCGGAGCGAGCTTTACGTTCAGCGCCAGCTTCTCCGACCCCGGCGCGAACGACGGCCCGTGGGCCTACACCATCGCCTGGGGGGACGGCTCGCCCGCGACGACGGGGACGGACAGCAGTCAGTCCACGGCGATCACCGCCGGGCACACCTATGCCGCCGCGGGCACCGACACCGTGCTGGTGACGGTGACGGACAAGGACGGCGGGGCGGGTACGGCCAAGGCCCCCGTCACGGTCACCGCCACGAATCACCCCCCCACGGCCGCACCGGGAGGGCCGTACGCCGGCACCGAGGGTGCCGCCGTGAGCTTCACCGGCAGGGGCTCGTCCGATCCGGACGGCGATGCGCTGACCTACGCCTGGAGCTTCGGCGACGGCGCCACGGGCACCGGCGCCACGCCGAGTCATACCTACGTGGACAACGGCAACTATGTCGTGACGCTCACGGTTACCGACACCCACGCGGCGGCGAGCGCACCCGTCACCACCGCGGCGACCATCGGCAACGTGGCGCCCACGGTGAACGCCGGAGCCAACCAGTCGGCCACGGTGGGCAGCCCCGTCACGCTCAGCGCGAGCTTCAGCGATCCGGGCGTCAACGATCGTCCGTGGGCGTACTCCATCGACTGGGGGGACGGCACCTCGCCCAGCCCCGGCAGTACGACCAGCCAGGCGAGCCCCGTCACGGCCAGCCACACCTA
>WNEY01001829.1_pt1 | contig 15293 bp, 18 predicted proteins | sample 5400531 | NCBI WGS metagenome assembly WNEY01 (sample SAMN13153338, study PRJNA577476) | soil metagenome | isolation source: 200 cm saprolite under Douglas fir tree site 1 | place: USA:California | collected 2015-04-18
GTAGCGCGCGCATGCGTGATCCTCGGGGTGGTCGGCTGACGCGATGAGCGTGAGCGACGCGGGGTTTCTTAACAGGCAGGCTTGAACAGTCGCCCTGGCGACGACCAGACTCGCGGCGAAGATGTCATCGCCCGTCACCGCCGCCGCGACCTGCGTGCCCGCCGTCGAACGCTGGATCAGGACCTTGCCTTTCAGGTCGCTCGCCATGATCGCCGTCGGCGAGTTGCTGATCGGAATTCCATCGACTGGCAGCGCGTCCTCCTCGGCGCACAGCACGGCGCCGGGCGTGCCAGCCGCCAGCTCGCGCGCCTCGGCCACAGTCTTGACGAGGCGGCACTCGCGCGCGCCGCCGGCGAGGGCGTAAGCGCTGACGGTGAAGGATCGGAGCACGTCGATGACGACGACGGTTCCCTGCGCGTGCCTCGCGCCATCGATGCCGGTGGCGTGGATGATGTTCACGTGTCAGGCCCAAACATCGGCGAGCAGCCGCGCGCCTTCGGTTTCGAGCAGATCGCGGACTGCGGTTCGATGCGCGTGGTCGGACTGCGCCTGGAGCCGGGCCAGCACGTGCCCGAGCATCGGGTCGCGATTCCCGTCGCGCTGATAGTGACCGGCGGCCGTCTCCACTTCGACGACGGTACGAACTCAGGGGACGTGAGCGCCGGCGAGATGCTGCTGATCAACCCTGGCGAGAAGCACACTTACCGCGCCGAGGTGGCGACGGCGGCGTTCCTGGTGTTCGCCGGCCTGCCGGGCGTGCGCAGCCGTACGTGGACATTGCGTCGCAGGTAGCGGCCTCGTTCACGTCGCGTTCCAAAGCTCGACGACTCGTCCTCGCTCGTCGTCGTCGCGGAGGATGTTGATCGAGGCGACGTCGAGCAGGAAACGGGCGGCAATGCCGATGTCGGCGGCGATCCAGGCGACCGCGATCGCCCGCAGTATGTGGCCGTGCGCGAAGGCCAGCACGCGTCCTTGCCGGCGGAGCGTGGCCAGGTCGATGAACGCGCGCGCTCGGGCGTAGATCTGCGGCGGCGTTTCGCCGCCCGGGCATCCGTCCACGTACAGCTCCCAGTCTGCGTCCGACTCGTGGATCTGCTTCGAGGTCAGGCCTTCGTAGGCGCCGTAGTTCACTTCCTTCAGGAGGTCGGTGACCTCCGGATGGTCGAAGCCCGCGAGCTTGGCCGTGCGCAGGGCGCGCTGCATCGGGCTGGAGTAGACGGCGTCGAAGGTCGTGCTCTTGAGTCGCTCGCCGAGCAGCTTTGCCTTCTCCTCGCCGTGTGGCGTGAGCCCAAGGTCGGTCGTGCCGGTGTGCCGGCCGGAGAGGCTCCACTCGGTCTCGCCGTGCCGGGCGAGGTAGAGCTCGAAGGTCAGGCGGGCTTGCCCATCATCTCGGGCCGGCCCGAACGGAGAGACCGACTCGCGCTCTCGATCACCGCGCCCGCGCGCACACGCTGGCCGGGGCGAACGCAGACCAGGCCGACCGAGGCCTGTCCGCCCTGTGAGCGGAGCGCATCGTTCACGGCGGCAAGGACTCGGTTCGCGGCGTGCGCCGTGCCGGCCACGTCGGTGTCGGGGAGGATCGCGAGCAGCTGCGGTGGCGTGCGGCCGAGGACGCCGGGAGTGTCGACGTCGCGCACCGTGCCCGCGAGCGCGGCGGCCATCGTCTTCAGCGCTTCGTCGGTGGGCAGCGCGCCGTTGGCTTCGATCAGGAGCACGCCAAGGTTGCGCTGGTAGCGGTGCGCGCGCGCGAGCTCGTCCTCGAGCACGGGGCGGACGAAGCGATCGTTGAACAGCCCTGTCGTGCGATCGACGATGTGCAGAGGCTCCGCCTGGGGGTCGTCGGTCCTCACTCCGCAAGAGGGACAGAAGACGGCGCCGTGCGGTAGAGGCGAGCCGCATGCCTGACAGGTTTGTGTCTCGGGCCGGCGGCGGAGGAAATCGCCAATCGGCATTCGGTAAAGCCTATCAGTCGTGTTCGCCAATCCCTTTTGATCCTCTTGAGTGCGTTCTTAACAGGCTCGGTTGCGCTCGGCTCTCCCGAATCCTAAGCTCGATCGAGGTGTGCCGGGGGGGAGGGACGGCAAGGTGGAGGAAGGGAGGGCCCGGCCTGAGGTCTACGAAATTCGGGGTGCGGCCTCAGCCCACCGCGGCGGCGGCCGTCGAGAGCCAGCGCTCCGCCCACTGCGAAACCGCGGCCAGCACCGGCTCCAACGCGCGCCCGCGCGCCGTCAGTCGATAGCTCACCCGCACCGGCGGCCCCGGGTCGACGAGGCGCTCGACGATGCCCTCGGTCTCGAGCTCTCGCAATCGCTCGGTCAGCACGCGGTCGCTGATGCCCGGTATCCCGGCGAGCAGTTGGTTGAAGCGAGCGGGCGCGGGGACGAGGGCTTTGACCACGGCCCCGGTCCAGCGCTTCCCAATCAGCTCGATTGCGCGCTGAAAGGGCGCGCTGTAGTCAAGGCCCCCTCCGACCATGGGGAGTGATTCTATGCGCTATCGGGACTCCGGGAAAGGACCCCGCCCCCCTTTTCCACAAGAATTTTTTTCGCGGCACAATCAGGGTCCGTCGACCACGCAGAACTGAGGCTGGAGGGCTTGGAAATGTTCAGGCGGACGAGTTCATGAGATTGCGATGGAGCTGACCGGGCGGGTAATCGTCGTGACCGGCGCGGCGCGAGGCATCGGTCGTGCCCTCGCGACTCGCTTCGCCTCCCAGGGCGCTGAGGCGGTGGTCATCGCCGACGTCGACGGCGATGGCGCGAGATCCGTCGCAAAAGAGATCAACGGGACCGCGATCCAGTGCAACGTCGCGCACGAAGCCGACATCGAGCGACTCGTCCAGCATGTCGAGGCCGAGCACGGACGCATCGACATCTTTTGCTCAAACGCGGGCATCGCGGTCGCGGGCGGACCCGAAGCTGCAGACCATGACTGGCAGCGCATCTGGGAAGTCAACGTCATGGCTCACGTCTACGTCGCAAGGCATGTGCTCCCGACCATGCGCGCGCGCAAAGAAGGCTACATCCTCGGCACGGTCTCCGCCGCGGGGCTGCTGAACCACGTCTTCGCCGCGCCGTATGGAGTCACCAAGGCCGCGGCCCTGTCTTTCTTCGAGTGGCTGGCGATCGCTCATGGCGACGAGGGGATACGCGTCTCGTGCCTCTGCCCGCAAGGCGTGAAGACCGCGATGCTCGCCGCCGAGCGCGAGCACCTGGGCACGAGCTTCCTGATGGAGGGAGCGCTCGAGCCCGAAGCCGTCGCGGACGCGGTCGTCAAGGGCATCGCGGACGAGCGATTTCTCATCCTTCCTCACCCGGAGGTCGCGGAGTACTTTCGCCGCAAGGCCGGCGACTACGACCGCTGGCTCCGCGGCATGCGCCGGCTGCGCGCAAACCTGCTCTCGGCGGCGGGCTGAGTTGCGCCGGCTGTCTCTTGCCGGCGGGTTCGCCCTCATCGTCCTGGCCTTCGCCGCGGCGAGCCGCGTCACGGACACGAGGGCGGGCCTTGTCGCGGAGATCGTCACTCTACTCGGCGGCCTTGCCGGAATCGGCCTCCTGACCTACGCGTTCGCCGCCAGGCCTCGAAACACGAAGCCGGACATGCCGGCCCGAGCTTCCAAGCCCGCAGAGGCGAGGCCACGCTCGAACCGCGACCTCGTCCTCGGCGCGGGCGGCGTGCTGCTCGCGGTCGTCCTCGTCAGCGGACTTGCGATCAGCGGCGGGATCCTGTGGGCGGGCCTCGGACTCACCCTCCTGGTGCCGATGATCGCGGGCAGCGTCTACCTGTGCGTCCGCTTTCTCAGGGCGAACCCGTGAGCGCGAGGATCTCGCCGACCAGGTAAAGCGACCCGCAGACCAGGACGTTGCCGGACGGTCCGGCGAGCTCGCGCGCGCGAGCAAGCGCGGCACCGGCGGGCCGGGCGACGTACGCACCATCGCCGTACAGCTCGTGCAGCATCTCCGGCTCGACCGCGTGCCCCTGCGCGCTCGCGGGCTCAGTGAACACGGCCGCGTCCGGGCGCAGCGTCTTCAGAGCGGCGATGAGCTCGACCGGGTCGCGCTCGCTGAGCATCGCGAAGACAGCGATGAGCCTCTGCGACCCGATGAGGCGGCGCAAGGTGGCGCCTGCCTTGACCATCGCCGCCGGGTTGTGGCCTCCGTCGAGGATCACCCGTGGCTCGCGGGCGATCACCTGCAGCCGGCCGGGCCACACCGCGTCCGCCAGGCCCGACCGCACGGCCGGATCGCCGCCCGCATCGAGCGCGTGCGCCGCCGCGACCGCCAGCGCGGCATTCACCGGCTGGTAGTCGCCGACCAGGGAGAGGCGCAGGTCCGTGTGCGCGAACCCGGGACCGCTGACGCTCAGCGTCGAGCCGTCCCAGCCAAGCGACCGCGACGAGACCTGCAGCTCATACCCGAGCCGCCACACCGTCCCCATGACGCGAGCGGTGTAGTCCTCGACGACCGCGAGCGCCTCGCCCTCGCAGCCGGTGATGACGAGGTCGCCCGCCTTGATGATCGCCGCCTTCTCGCGTGCGATCTCGCCGATGGTGTTGCCCAGGTACTTCTGGTGGTCGAGGTCGACGTTGGTGATCATCGCCACGCCGAGGTCGAGCGCGTTGGTGGCGTCGAGGCGGCCGCCGAGGCCGACCTCGCAGACGAGCACGTCGACGCGCGGCGCGAGGTACGCGATCGCCATCGTGGTCAGCATCTCGAACTCCGTCGCCGCGCCCATCTCCGACGCGACCTCGTCCAGGACGGGCCGCAGCTCCTCCAGCGTCTTCACGAAGTCGTCCTCGCTGACGGGCCTGCCGTCGACCTCGATCCGCTCCGTGTAAGAGACCAGGTGGGGCTTGGGCATGAAGCCAACCCGCCGACCGCTCGCGCGCAGGATCGCAGCGAGACACGCGCCAGTGGACCCCTTGCCGTTGGTGCCCGCGATCAGCACGCCGCGCAGCTTGCGGTCGGGCGCGCCGAGGCGGTCGAGGATGGCGCGCGTCCGCTCGGTGCCCAGCTTCATCGCAAAGCGGCCTTGCCTCGAGATGAAGTCCAGGGCCTCCTGGTATGTCAAGCCGGCTGCGCTTCGACGATGTGAAACTCGGAGTGCATCTCGATGTCGCGGGTCAGGCGAAGCCCGGCCGGCTGAAACAGCTTGCTGAACTCCGAGCTCGTCCGCTCGCGGCCGCCGAGCAAGACCATCATGTGCAGGTCGCTCATCACCGTCGCGAGGTCGCGCGCGCCTGTGGTGACACGATCCGGGACAAGCCTTTCCACCACCAGAAGTCGCGCTGCCGGCGGCATCGCCGCCCGGCAGGTGGCCAGGATCCGGGCCGCGTGCTCGTCGTCCCAATCGTGCAGGATCGACTTCAGCATGTAGACGTCGTCGCCTTTCGGCACCGCGTCGAAAAGCTGCCCTCGACGATCTCCACGCGGTCCGCGACCCCAGCCGCGGCCATCGCCTCCGCCGCACCGGCAAGGCCGGCGCGCAGGTCGAACAGCACTCCTCGCAGGTTTGGGTTTGCCCGCAGGACCAAGGCCAGCAGGGCTCCGTTCCCGCCGCCGACATCGACCACCGACCGCGCCCAGCCGAAGTCGTAGGCAGCGACGACCTCCCTGCCGACCCGGATCGAGGTCTCGACCATCGCGGCGTTGAACTGGGCCGCCGCTTCGGGGTCTTCCGCCAGCTTTTCCCAGCGACCCTTGCCGTGAATGTGCTCGAACGCCGATTTTCCAGTCTGCAGGCTGTACACCAGCGCGCTCCAGGTCGAGTAGGCCTCCTCGCTGAGCATGAGCGCTATGTTGCGCAGCCCGTGCCGGTCGGACCGGTATGCCTCCGAGATCGAGGTCGGCGAGTAGCGGCCATCAGGGTCCTCCGCGAAGACGCCCCATGCGGCGAGACCTCGCAGGAACCGGCGCGTGGCGTCGGGATCCAGGCCGGTGCGTGCCGCGATCTCGGCCGGGCCGAGCGGGGCCGCCGCGATCATGTCCGGAAGCCCCAGCCGGCACGCAGCCACCACCAGCTGGTAGCCCCGGAACCCGTTCAACAGCCGGACCGCGTCGGGATGAGGGGAGCTCATGGCCGCCGGCGGACCTCCGCCTCGTACGTGTTCTTGATCAGCATCGCGCGCGTCATCGGCCCGACCCCACCGGGGTTCGGCGTCAGCCACCCCGCGACCTCGTCGACGCCAGGTCCGAGGTCGCCGACCTGCCGGCCGCCCTCCCAGCTCGTGCTCACGTCGACCACCGCCGCCCCGGGCTTCACCATCTCCCTCCCGATCAGGTTGGCCCGGCCGGCCGCGGCGACCAGGATGTCGGCGGCGCGCGTGTGCTCGGCCAGGTCGCGCGTGCGCGTGTGGCACAGCGTCACCGTCGCGTTGCGCTTCAAGAGAAGAAGGGCCGTGGGCTTGCCCACCAGGTTGCTGCGGCCCACGACGACGGCGTTCGCGCTCTCGATGGCGACGCCCGAGCGCTCGAGCAGCTCGATGATGCCCGCCGGTGTGTTCGGCTCGACACCTCCTGGCAGGCCCAGGGCGACGAGGCCCGCGTTGATCGGATGAAAGCCGTCGACGTCCTTCACCGGGTCGAGGGCGAATATCACGCGCCGCATGTCAATGTGTTTCGGCGCCGGCTGCTGGATCAAGATGCCGCTCACCGAATCGTCGGCGTTGAGGCGATGCGTGAGGTCGAGCAGCTCCTCGGTCGTGGTCCGCACCGGCAGGCGATGGTCCTCCGACTCGATGCCCACGTTGCGCGCGTTGCGCTGCTTCAGCTCGACGTAGGTGATCGACGCCTTGTCGTCGCCGACGAGCACGGTCGCGAGCTTCGGCCTGGTGCCCCCGCGCGCCAGCCTGTCGCTCACAGCCTTCCCCACCTCGTCGTAGATCTGCCTCGCGACGGCCTTGCCGTCGAGAACGCGGGCCGTCACGCGAGCTCCATCTCGGCGCGCGCGGCCATCGTGACGACGCGCATCACCTCGCGCAGGTCGAGCCCGCGCTCCCGCGAGATGCGGCGGCAATCCTCGTATTCGGGCGCGACGTCCACAGCGCGCCCGCCCAGCTCTTTGACCTTGACCCGCACCGGGCCGTACGGCGTCTGGACCTCGACCACGCGCCTAACGGCAATCACGCGGTCGGTCCGCGTGAGCCGGACGCCGAGCGTGGTGCTGTGCCTCAGCAGGTGGTCGCTCAACGCCGCCACCATCTCCGGCGGCGACATCACAGTCACGACGTGGCCCGGCCTGCCCTTCTTCATCAGCGCGGGAACGACGGTCACGTCGAGCGCGCCCGCGGCCATGAGGTCCTCGACCAGCGCGGCGATGAGGTTCGGCGCCATGTCGTCGAGGTTGGTCTCGATGAGCGTGACCCCTGTCTCGGCCGCCACCTCCTCGCCGATCCACACCGCGAGCGCGTTGCCCGGCGACTCGTTCGTCCCGATCCCGTACCCCGCGCGCCGAAGCGACATCGCCGGACGCTCGAAGGTGGCGACGGTCGCCAGGATGGCCGCGCCGGTCGGCGTCACGAGCTCGCGGCCTCGGTCCTCCGCGAGAAGCGTGGCGCCAGTTCCCTCGAGGACCCGAAGCGTTGCCGGCGCCGGCCGCGACATCGGCAGGGCCGACGCGTAGACCCGCTCGACCTCGAGCGAGTGCAGGAGCCAGAAAGCCCCGACCACGTCGACGAGCATGTCCGCGCCGCCCAGCTCGTGGAGGTGGAGGTCGGTCTCGGGCACGCCATGGATCTGCGCCTCGACCCGTGCCAGCCGGTTGATTGCGTCGAGCGCTCGGGCCTTGACCCCCTCAGGCGCGTCCGACTCCTCGATCACCGCACGCAAGGCGGGGACCGTCCGCTCGAGCCTGTCCTCGACGCCCACGATCACGCGGATGCCCGCCGCGTGCCCGCGCGCCTCGCGTCTGACCTCCAGCGTGACCTCGCCGCCCAGGCGCATCGCCTCCACCGCCGCGTCGAGCACGGCGCGGTCGGCGCCGGCGTCGACGAGCGCGCCGAGTGCCATGTCGCCCGAGATGCCGGAGAAGCAGTCGAAGTACGCCACCGTCATGCGCGCGTCCTCTTAATGTGCACGGCCGCGGAATCGATCGGCTGCATGCCGGCCGGCCGCTTGGCGACGCGCACCGAGACCGTCTCGACACGGGGCAGCCGGAGGATGCGCTCAGCGATCGCTCCGGCCAGCGTCTCGAGCAGCTGCTGCGGCGGGCCTTCGATCACCTCGCGCGCTGCGTCGCGGACCTTCGTGTAATCGACCGTGTCGGCGAGGCGGTCGGTGCGGCCCGCTTCCACAAGGTCGGCCTCGACCTCGACGTCGACCCTGAACTCCTGGACGCTCGCGCGCTCGGCGTCGCGCACGCCGTGCCGTCCCGTGAACGACATGCCCCTGAGCTCGATGCGGTCCGACCCTCCCATCGATGCCAATTGTCGGTTTTAGGGGACAAATACACTGGACCTCGTGATTCTCGCGAGGGTCCACGTCCGTCCCGCGACCGAGGACGACCTCGAGGCGATCAACGACATCTACAACCACTACGTACTCGAATCGCACTTCACGTTCGACGACGAGCCGCTCACCATGGACACGCGGCGCGAGTGGTTCAGCCACTACGCGCCTACCGGCAGACACCGCATCTTCGTCGCCACCGACGGTGACGAGGTGATCGGCTACGCGACCAGCAGCCGCTACCGGCCCAAGCCCGGCTACCTCACCTCGGTCGAGACCAGCGTCTACCTCGCGCCGGACGCGATCGGCAAGGGTGCCGGCACGCGCCTGTACGAGACCCTGTTCAAGTCAATCGAGGGCGAGGACCTCCATCGCGCCCTTGCCGGCATCGCGCTTCCCAACCCGGAGTCCATCGCGCTCCACGAGAAGTTCGGCTTCAAGCGCGTGGCCCTCTACACCGAGCAGGGGCGCAAGTTCGGGCGCTACTGGGACGTGGCCTGGTTCGAGAAGCCGCTGGGCGCCTGACCGCCGCCGATCTGGCAAACCTGACGGTGATGTTGTCTTTCAGGTCCGAGGTCTTGCCGGCGACGTTCTTCTGACGCCTGTATGTCGGGATGGAATACTTGCGCCGGGGTAATAGGTTCTGTATATTCCAGACGGGATATATGACATTGACAGACCTGACACTCGAGACCTCGCCTCTCGCCCTATCCGTGCTGGAGTTGCTCGACCAGGGGCCGATGCACCCCTACGAGCTCGCGTCGACGATGCGTGCCCGGCACTACGACGAGTTCATCCGGCTCAACTTCGGCTCGCTGTACCACACGGTCGAGTCGCTCGAGCGCGACGGCTGGATCGTGCCGGTGGAGAAGGAGAAGGAAGGACGCCGGCCCGAGCGCACGATCTACAGGCTGACCGACGGCGGGCGGAACGTGCTGCGCCAGGTGGTCAGCGCGATCGTCGCCCAGCCGCGCCGAGAATATCCGCACTTCTCCGCGGGGCTGATGTTCATGCATCACCTCAAGGGTGAGGAGGCCGCGCGCCTGCTCGAGGAGCGCGCACAGGCTCTTCACGCGACGATCGCGAAGCTTTCACACATTCTCGATGAGCTGTTGGCCACCGGCCACACGCGACTCACCGTGATCGAGCTGGAACACAAGATCGCGATGCTCGAGGCCGAGCGCAACTGGACGCGAAAGATCGCGAAAGAGATCACCGACGGAAAGCTGGAATGGAGGGCCGGAATCGATGCCGGCGATGAACGGTTGAGGAGGAGACATGGCTCAGGCGCGCACTAACCCGTGGCTCGTGCTGCTGGTTCTGACCACGGGATTTTTCATGATCATGCTCGACACGACGATCGTCAACGTGGCGATCCCGGCGATGAGCGCGGGTCTGAACACGACCCTGGACCAGATCCTGTGGGTGCTCAACGCCTACATCCTCGTCTACGCGGTGCTGCTCATCACCGCCGGACGTCTCGGCGACCTCTACGGCCAGCGCACGCTGTTCGCGATCGGCCTGTTCGTTTTCACGGTCGCCTCGGCTCTGTGCGGTCTCGCCCAGAATCCGACTGAGCTGATCGCCGCGCGCATCGTGCAGGGCGTCGGCGGCGCGCTGCTCACCCCGCAGACGCTCGCGATCCTGACGTCGATCTTTCCGCCGGAGCGGCGCGGCGCCGCGTTCGGTGTGTGGGGCGGCGTGGCCGGCCTCGCCACGCTCGCGGGACCGACCGTGGGCGGCGCGATCATCACCTACATCGACTGGCGCTGGATCTTCTATATCAACGTGCCTATCGGGATCCTCGCGCTCGTCGCGACGTTCCTCATCATCCCGGACCTTCGGCCCGGCCGGCACCATGGCTGGGACGTGGTCGGCATCGTGGTCGCGACCGCCGGCCTGTTCGCGATCGTCTTCGGGCTCATCGAGGGCGAGCGCTACAGCTGGGGCCAGATCGAGTCGTACCCGATAACGATCCCCGAGCTCATCGGCGCGGGCGTCGTGCTCATGATCCTGTTCATCATCTGGGAGCGGTTCCAGGCCGAGCCGCTCGTCCCGCTGTCGCTGTTTCGCGACCGCAACTTCGCCGTCGCCAACTGGCTCGCGGCCGCGATCAGCTTCGGCATGCTGAGCATCTTTCTGCCCTTCACCATCTACCTGCAGTCGGCGCGCGGCTTCTCAGCGCTCGTCGCCGGCCTGACCATGGCGCCGATGTCGCTCATGTCGATGTTCACCGCGCCGTTCGCCGGCCGGATGGCCGATCGCATCGGCGGCAAGTACATCCTGATGACCGGCATCTTCCTTTTCACGATCGGCTTCGGCAGCATCGCGCTGGTCGCCGGTCCAGACTCGACGTGGATCAACTTCCTCGTGCCGGCGATCGTCGCCGGACTTGGCATAGGCATGACCTTCGCGCCCATGACGACAATTGCGATGCGCAACGTCGAGCCGCGCATCGCGGGGTCGGCCTCCGCCGTGCTCAACACGATCCGGCAGCTGGGCGCGGCCATCGGCAGCAGCGTCATCGGCGCGCTGCTCCAGAACCGGCTGTCGACCACGCTCCACGACCAGGCGGTCAGCCACTCCACCTCGCTGCCGGAAGCGTTCCGGGCACAGTTCGTGGCCGCGTTCACCAACGTCTCCTCGAAGGGTTTCGAGATCGGCACGGGCCAGAGCGGAACGACGCTCCCGGCGGGCATTCCCCCCGCGGTGGCGCACCAGCTGTCGGCAATCGCGCACGACGTTTTCGTCAGCGGCTACATCGACGCGATGAAGCAGACTTTCGTCCTGCCGGTCGCATTCCTGTTGTTCGCCGCCGTGACCACGGTCCTCATCAAGCGCCGCCCGCGGGTGGCCATCGCAGAGCAACCGAAAGAGGAGATCCGAGCCGCCGCCAGCTAATCGTCGTTTAGAGGCGGCCGCCCGAGACGAGCTTCAGCACGGCGAGCAGCACGACGGCGCCGATGAAGGCGACGATGATGCTGCCCCAGAAGTGGACGGTCCCGGTGGCGCCGAAGAGCGAGCCGAGCAGGAAGCCGCCGATGATCGCGCCCGCGATGCCGACGACGATGTCGGCGATGCAGCCGAACCCGCGGCCCGCCACCACCCGGGCCGCGACGGCGCCGGCGATCAGGCCGATCACGATCCAGGCGAGCCACGACCCCGGGTCGACGTTGAACTGAGAGGCGAGCACCGGGACCCCGGTCATCATCTGCCCAGCCACTCCGCGATTGTGGCAAAAACCTCGTCGCTGCCCAGGTCGTTGAACGGCTCGTGGTAGCGGCCATCGAGCATGCGCAGCGTGCTCATCGCCGGAGCGCGGCGGTGCAGCTCCTCGCTGCCCGCGGGGTCGATCAGCGAGTCAGCGGTGCCGGCGAGGATGAGGAATGGGATCTTGATGTCGCCCGCTCGGTCCAGGTTGTTCTTGGCCGCATTCGCCCACTCGGCGTAGAGGCGGCTCGAGATCCGGGAGTGGACGAGCGGGTCCGTGCGGTAAGCCTCGACGAGCTCGGGGATGCGCGAGACGGTCGCGGCATCGACCTCGTTGTTCATCGCCATTCGCGGCGAAAGCGTCGACGCAATGCCCGCGAGGCTCGACTTCCAGGCGGGCACTTTGACCTTCAGGCGTAACGCTGGGCTCGAGACGACAAAGCGCTTTGCGCGCGCTAGCTTGCCCGAGCGGACTGTGCTGAGCATCGCGACCCCGCCGAAGGAATGGCCGACGGGAACGACCTCTCCCTTCGACTGCGATTCGACGAACGCGACGAAGGCGGCAGTGTCGTCGACCCACTGCGACCACGAGTCGACGTGTCCACGGGCCCCGTCGCTCTTGCCGTGGCCGCGGAGGTCGACGGCGTAGGTCGTCATGCCGAAGGGCGCCATGCCGCGCGCGAATCGCTCATAGCGGCCGCTGTGCTCGCCGAGGCCGTGAACAACGGCGAACGTTATACGGGGATCTGTCGCGGGCCAGGCTCGGTACGCGAGTCGGGTGCCGTCGGGCGAGTTGAGAGATCCCTCGGTCACGACCGCGCCCTCAGGCGCCAAGGTGGCCGAAACCTCTCAGGATCTTGAGCGCTTCGTGCTCCGCCTCGAGCAGCGTGGGCGCGTAGGCGCGGATTCCGCACAGGGCGTACGCCCACTCCGGGCTGGGCGGGCTCATCGAGTGCAGGCGGAAGGCGGGCGGGTAGAAGAATATGCGCTCGCCCTCGACCTTTTTGATCACCGGGCGTTTGGCGAGCACGTCCTCCAGGGACTGGCCGCTGGGCAGCCTGCCAAACCGAAAGTCGAGGCGTCGCAGCTTGGCGAGCGGATGGTCCTCGTCGAGGATCGAGGTGCTGATTCCGTATTCGGCGCTGAGGTCGCGCATGAAGATGGTCACGATCAGCGCGTCGGTCTCGTCGCCGGCCATCTTCACGAAGCCGGCCGCGCTCAGCCGCGGACCGACGTCGTTCCTGAGGTGGCGGAAGTACTCCATCTCGAAGAGGCCTCGCGATTGCGAGCTGGCGATCCAGGGCCGGCCGCAGCGCCACGCCCGGACGCCCGCGAGCGCGTCGAACTGCTCGTGTACTCGTTCCAGGTGGTGCTCGGGTAGGCCGTAAAGACGGTAGTGGAGCACCCGGGCCATTTGCGAGTAAGCCTACGCGTCACGGCGGCGGGCGCGCCGTCGAACGCGCCTCGCGCATCAGCTCCTCCTGCCACGGCGGGGCCTTGACCTCGAGCGCGAGCCGGTCGGCGCCGGCGGCGAGGAGGAAGTCGCCGCGATGCGCCGTCTCGAGGAGGCTCCGCTGCCGAGGGCTGAGGCGGAAGGCGTGCTCGAGTTTGGCCGCCTCGCTCGGCCGCTGGGCGCCGAAGAAGACCAGCGCCGGGTTGGTGGCCACGACGGCGCCTTGCTCCGAGCTCAGGAGGTCGCCGGGATTCTGGGTCGCGAACACCAGCGAACCGTGGTACTTGCGGATACGGCGGGCGAGGCTCACGACGAAGCGGCGGATGGTCGCGTCCTCGAAGAGCAGCCCGAGCTCGTCGATGACGAGCATCCGCTTTCGGTCCTTGCGTTTGATCCGGGTCCACAGCGCCTCGGCGAGCAGGAAGTGCACCGGCGCCACCAGCTCGTCGCGCAGCTCGCGCATGCCGAAGACGACGATCGGGGCTTCGAGGTCGACGTTGGTGGGCGCGCTGAACATCCGGCCCAGGCTGCCGTTGACCCAGCGGTGCAGGATGACCGCGACCCGCGAGGCACGGGGCATGCGCTCGGCGACATCGCGAAGCACGGGCTCGGCGACCTCGTCGTACGCCTGGCGCGCGGCGCCTTCGACCAGCGCGCGCTCGGACTCGTCGAGCCCGCCGCAGACGCAGGCGCAGAGGTCGATCGCGTCGGCGGCGGCGGGTCCGAGCCACGCTTCGTCGTGCCGGTGCTCGGGGCTCAAGTCGAGGACGTTCAGGGCGGGGCCGGAGCCGAGGGCGAGCTCGACGTCGACGCCTCCAAGCCGTCGAGCCAGGCCGCCGTACTCGTGCTCGGGGTCGACGATGAAGACCTGCGTGCCGGAGCCGAGCGCGCCCATGGCGAGGGTCGAAAGCAGGTAGGTCTTGCCGGCGCCCGAATGGCCGAAGACCGCGATGTTGGCGTTGGCGTAGCGGCGTTGGTCGAAGGGATCGACCAGAACCGGCGCGCCGGTCGCGCGGTTGCGGCCGACGAAGAGCCCGCCGGTTTGCTGCAGGTCGGGTTCGTTCCACGGAAAGAAGGTGACCAGGGCCGTCGAGTCGAGGACGCGCTTGCGCTGGAGGCGGTCGGGCCCGCCGGGTTGGGTGGCGAGAACGCCGTCCAGCATGCGAAAGGTGCATCGCTGGATCTCGCAAAGGACCGCGCGAGCTGCTGATTCGACCTGGCGCGAGCCGGCATCGAGGTCCTCCCGTGTCGAACTTGTCAACGTGACGTAGACCGAGACGTGGAATGCCTTGTCCTGGCTCGAGGCCAGGCGGCGCTGGAGGTCTTCCGCGTTGGGCAGGGCGCCGGCAAGGGCGGGGTCCGACGCCGCGGACGCAGCATCCACGAGGCGACTCGCGCGCATGTTGATGAGCTGGCGCTGCAGGTAGCCGACGATCCAGTCCGCGGGAAGGGGCGTGACATGCCACGCAAGCCGGAGCGAAAGGCCCGGCGGCAGAAGACGGAAGATCCAGCCGGGTTCGAGGTCAGTGCCCGGTAGGCGATCGACGTACCACGTGCGGCTGAAACCTTCGACGTGAAGAAACTCGCCGGCGAGCTCCCGCCCAAAGACGTTCGATTGTTCCGAGTGGGCGACGCGCGCATGAATGCCCATGTCGGTGAGCGCTGCGCGCATGCGCTCTGATTGGCCGGCCGCGATCACCAGCGAGGTCTTGATGTCGTGCGCGGCCCGCGATCGCCGGATCCAGCTTGCGAATGCGAGGTCGGCCCCGCGCATGTCGTCGAGGCCGGCCGGCAGGGCTGGCTGTCGGTCGACGACCGGGTCGCGCCCCGGCTCTACGTCGATGACGACCTGCAGCGGAGAGTCGAGACCGTCGAGGAGCCGGCGGAATCCTGTCAACCATTTGTGACGCTCGTCGTCGGCGGCGCCCGCGAATCCGATCGGGTCGGTCTCGATGACCGCGAGTGCTGACGAGCCGGATTGCCAGCACTCGGCGGGCTCGGTTCGTTCGATGCGGATCATCGCCGCCGCCACCGAACCCGATAGGTCGCAAGCACAAATAAGGTGAGGTCCGTCAGCCATCGATCTAGAGGCCGCCCGCGCCATCTTCCCCACGCCGCCACCGCGCCGACGGCAGCGAGCGCGGCGGCGGCCGCTCCTCGAATCGGCGCGATCGACCAGTGACCGG
>WNEY01003949.1_pt1 | contig 15293 bp, 16 predicted proteins | sample 5400531 | NCBI WGS metagenome assembly WNEY01 (sample SAMN13153338, study PRJNA577476) | soil metagenome | isolation source: 200 cm saprolite under Douglas fir tree site 1 | place: USA:California | collected 2015-04-18
GCCGCCGTCGACCGTGCCGGGGCGCCTCACACACGCTCGCCGCGCGGCTCGTCTTGGGGGCGCGCGGCTCGGCGGGCCGGCTCGTCTTCAGCCTCCGCCTCGGCGTGCTCGATCGTCAGCGGCGGCCGCATCTCCTCGAGGCCCGCCTGCCACGAGGCCCAGAGCGCCGCGTAGCGTGCGCCCTGGGCGACGAGCTCGTCGTGGGTCGCGATCTCGACCAGCCGGCCGAGCTCGAGCAGCGCGACTCGGTCGGCCCGCTCGGCCGTGGAAAGCCGGTGCGCGATCGTGATCACCGTTCGGCCGCGCGAGACCGCTGCAATCGCCCGTTCCACGGCGCGCTCTGTGCCGGGATCGAGCGACGACGTCGCCTCGTCGAGGACGACGACTGCGGGCTCGACCAGGGCGGCGCGCGCGAGTGCGATCAGCTGCCGCTCGCCGGACGAGAGGCGCACGCCGCGCGTTTGTACGTCGGTGTGGATCCCATTCGGAAGTCGCTCGAATCGCTCCAGCGCGCCGATGCGCTCGAGCGCAGCATCGACGTCCGCGTCGGATGCGACGGGCCGCGCGAGCCGGACGTTGTCTGTGATCGAGCCGGCGAAGAGATGGCCCTCTTGCGGTAGGAAGACGATTTGTTTGCGAAGCGACTCCTCGCCCGCCTCGCGCAGGTCGACGCCGCCGAACGTCACGCGGCCGACACCGGGGTCGTACTGCCGCGTGATCAGCTTCGCCAGCGTCGACTTGCCCGCGCCGGTCGCACCGACGAGCGCGAGGTGCTCTCCCTGCTCGATCTTCAGCGACACGTCCTCGAGCGCGGGCGGGCCGCCGTCGTAGGAGAACTGCACGGCGTCGACCACGATCTCGCCACGTTCCGGCAGGCCGCGCGTCCCCGGCTCGACCGTCACCGGCGTCTCGAGGAGACCGACGATCTTCGTCAGCGCCGCCCGACCCGACTGCAGCTCGCTGTACCAGTCTCCGAGCCGTGCGACCGGCTCGAAGAGGCTGCCGAGGTAGACGACGAAGGCGGCGAGCGTCCCGATGCTCACGCGGCCGTGCCAGTAGAGGAAGCCGCCCGTCGCGAGCACGGCGGACGTCGACACCGCCTGCGCGAGAGAGATCGCGGGGAAGAAGCGGATGTTGACGAGCGACGCGGCGCGCCACGCGAGCACAAGCGCTCGGCTGCGAACGCGGTAGGAAGCCTCCTGCTCGCGCTCGCGCGCGAACGACTGCACGACGCGCATGCCGGTGAGTCCCTCTTGCAGCGCGGTGAGGACGTCGGCGACGCGGTCGCGCAGCGCGAGGAAGGTCGGTCGCGAGCGCTTGCGGTATGACGCCGACGATGCGATCAGGATCGGCAGCGATGCGAGGATCACGAGCGTCAGCAGCGGCGACAGCACGACGAGGATCGTCAGCGTGACGACGAGCAACAGCATGTTGCCGACGATCTCGACGAGCACCTGACGCACGAACGTCGTCAGCGACTGCACGTCCGCCGTCAGGCGGGACACGAGCACGCCGGCGCGCTCGCTCTCGAAGAACGGGATCGAGAGCGCCTGCAGGTGGTCGTACGCGGCGACGCGGAGGTCGCCGAGGAAGCGCTCGCCGGCCCGTGCGGACGACAGCACCACGAGCCGCTCGAAGAGCGGCCGCACGAGCGCGAAGCCGAGGTATGCGAGCGCCGCCCTGTTGACCGGGCCGAGGTCGTGCTTCCCAATGCCGCTGTTGATCGCGTAACGGAGCAGCAGCGGCGCCGCCACCGTCACGGCCGTCGAGCCGACGATCCCGAGCCCGGCGAGCGCGACCAGCTTTCGGTACGGCCGCAAGAGCGCGCCCACTCTTCGGCGGACGGGGCTCACGCCGCATCCTCGAGTGCTAATAGCTTCCGGTAGCGCGACGATCGGCGCAGCAACACCGCGTGCGTCCCTTCCTCGACGATGCGACCGCCCTCCAGGACGGCGACGCGGTCGGCGAGCGCGATCGTCGCCGCGCGGTGCGCGATCACGAGCGTCGCGCGCCCGAGCATCACCTCGGCGAGCGCGGCGCGAATCTCGTGCTCCTTCGTCGCGTCGACTGCGGACGTCGCGTCGTCGAGGACGAGCACCGCGGGGTCGGCGAGGATCGCGCGCGCGATCGCCAACCGCTGGCGCTGTCCCCCGGAGAGCGAGTAGCCGCGCTCACCGAGCAGCGTGTCGTAGCCCTTCGGGAGCCGCTGCACGAAGTCGTGGGCGCCGGCGAGGCGCGCCGCGCGCTCGACGTCGAGCGCGGTCGCGTCAGGCCTCGCGTATGCGATGTTCGCGCGCACCGTGTCGGTGAAGAGGAACGTCTCCGAGAACACGAGTCCGACCGCACGGCGCAGCTCGTCGAGTCGCAGGTCGCGGACGTCGACGCTGTCGATCGACACGCTGCCCGCGTCAACGTCGTAGAAGCGCGTGAGCAGCGCCGCAACGGTGCTCTTCCCGGAACCGGTACCGCCGACGAGCGCGAGCGACGTGCCGGGCTCGATCTCGAGCGTCAATCCGTCCAGCACCGGGCCGCCGTCTCCGTACGCGAAGTGCACGTCGTCGAAGTGGACGTGACCGCGCAGCGTCGAGGCATGCGCGTCTGGCCGTTCGACGATCTTGGGCCGCGCGCGTAGTACCTCGACGACGCGCCGCGCGGCAGCGGCTGCCTGCTGCAACGTCCCGACGCGCTGCCCGATCACGCGCATCGGCCAGACGAGCATGAGGACGTACTGCGTGAACGCGATCAGCGTGCCGATCGTAATGTGGCCCTCGAGGGTTCGCTTGGCGCCGAACCAGAGCACCACGAGGATCGCGAGCAGGGGCAGGAGCTCGAGCAGCGGCAGGAAGACGGCGTCGACGTTCGCGACGTCGATCGCACGGCGTACGACCTCGTCGCTCTGCCGCCGGAAGCGCGCGGCGAGCGCGGGCCCCGCGCCGAGGCCCTTGACGACGCGCACGCCGGCGACGCTTTCCTCGACGAGCGTCGTCGTGCCCGCCAGCTCCTCCTGCAGCCTGCGCGTGCGCTCGGCGTAGCGCGACGAATAGCGCCAGAAGCCGAACGCGATCACCGGGAGCGGCACGAGCACGACGAGCGCGAGGATCGGGTCGAGCACCAAGAGCACGACGCTGACGCCGAAGATCGTGAGGACATACCCGACGGTGTGTCCCATCGCGTCCAGCAGGCGCGCGACGAGCTCGGCGTCGTTCGACGCGCGAGACATCAGCTCGCCGGCGCCGACCCGGTCGTGGTAGCCCGCGTCGAGTTCGAGGGCGTGCCGGAAGATGCGGTCCCGCACGGATGCCTGCCCGCGGCCGCGGTTGCGGATCGCGAAGTAGTGCCGCAGCCCACCGCAGACCGACTCCACCAGCCCGAGCGCGACGAGTCCCGCGGCCGCGAGGATCAGGTGCGTGCGGTCGTGCGCGCGGATGCCCTGGTCGACCCCGTAACGCACGACCAGCGGAGCGAGGATCGCCGCGCCCTGCCAGCCGAGCCCGGACAACACGGCGCCGACGACGCCGAAGCGCTGTTCACGGATCGTCCCGCCGAGGTATCGCCACTCGTCGCCCACCGCGAGAAGCTATCCACGAAAGCGGAAGGCCCGCCGAAGCGGGCCTTCCGAGGCAACTCAACTAGCAGGCGACCGTCACTCGCCTCGAGTATGCCATGAAGAGGCGCCCCGGATTAGCCGCCGCAAAGTCGGCGGCTTCGCCGCCTCGACTTTGCGGCGGAATGGAATTCTTAGTGGGCGGCCCGGTGGGCCGCCTAACATCTGCCGCGCAAAGAAGGAACGGTTCTCTGGCCAGCAAGATCTCGAAAATGCCGATCGAGCAGCGCTTTCCCCGGCCGTCCGTCATGGGGATTGTCAACGTGACGCCCGACTCGTTCTCGGACGGCGGCGTGAACTTCGATCCGGATAGCGCCGCGGCGGCCGCGCGCAGGATGCACGCCGAAGGCGCGGCGATCGTCGACGTCGGCGGCGAGTCGACGCGCCCGGGCTCCGAGGGCGTGCCGCTCGAGGAGGAGCTGCGGCGCGTCCTGCCGGTGCTCGAGGCACTCCAAGGCGACGTGCCGGTCTCGATCGACACCGCGAAGGCCGGGGTCGCGCGGCGCGCGCTCGCGCTCGGCGCCGAGCTCGTGAACGACGTGACCGCGCTGCGCGCCGATCCCGAGCTCGCCGGCGTCGTCGTCGACTCGGGCGCCTACCTCTGCCTGATGCACATGCGCGGCGAGCCGCGGACGATGCAACGGAATCCGAACTACGGCGACGTCGCGTCCGAGGTCACGGCGTTCCTCGAGGAGCGGCTGCGCTTCGCCGTGGACGCCGGGATCGCCGAGGAGCGGATCTGCCTCGATCCGGGCATCGGCTTCGGCAAGTCGGTCGAGCAGAACTTCGAGCTCATCGCCCGGCTGGAGGTCCTGCTCGCGCTGGGCCGCCCCGTGCTGATCGGCTTCTCGCGCAAGAGCTCGCTCGGCCGCCTCCTCGGCGACCCGAACGCGAAGACGGGGCCGCTGTCGGCGTCGATCGCAGCGGCGCTCGCGGCCTACGAGCGCGGCGCGACGATCCTGCGCGTCCACGACGTGAAGGAGCACGTCGAGGCATTGACGATCGCGGCGGCCGTTTCCCGATGAAAATCGAGCTTCACGCGATCGAGGTCTTCGGTCTTCACGGGATCAGCACTGTCGAGCGCCGCGATGGACAGACGTTCTTGTTCGATGTGACGTTGGAGCTGGACGAGCCGCGCGAGGACGCGATCGGCGCGACGGTCGATTACCGTGAGGTGCGGGACTGCGTCGTCGAGCTCTCCGACGCGCACGCGTACAACCTGCTCGAGTCGCTCGCCGCCGCCGTCGCCGACGCGCTCGTCTCCCGCTTCGCCGCCGTGAGCTCGGTCCTCGTGCGCGTGCGGAAGCCCGGAATTGCGTGGGCCGAATACGCCGCCGCTACCGCCGAGCGGACGCGCGGATCGTGACACTCAGGCTGTAGGACGCCGCGCCTACGCCGCGGGCCAGGAAAACGTCGGCGTAGTAGTACGCACCGCGCTTCCCCGCGTCGGCGACCTTCACGGTGTCCGCCGCGGTCCCGTGCTTCGCGCTTGCCCCGGTGAGATCGCGCTTCGCCGCCGCGCCGGTCTCGGTGACTGTTCGTGCCGACGGCTTCCATGCCTCGAGGTCGACATTCTCCGAGCCGCGGACGGTGATCGTCGCGGTCTTGTGTGCCGGGATGAAGACGCGATAGACGTCCTCCGGATCCTCGGTGATGTCGAGCCGCGCCACGAGCCGCGCAGACGAGCGCGAGGAGGAGGTCAGGGGCGACGTCCCGCTCCGGAACAGGCCGCCCGGCTTGACGAGGAAGATGTCGTCGTTCGGCTCCTGCGGATCTCGCGCGGGCGCATTCATCGTCAGGGCCGTCGGGATATCGAGGATGCCGAAGCCCGTTTCGTCGTCGAACCCGGGCGGACCGACGTCGCGCGCCGACCAGCGCATGAGGTCGAACATCTGCGTGTTGTCGAGATCGCGTCGCACAGTCCAGACCCACGCGGCTGCGCCGGAGACGATCGGCGCGGAGAAGCTCGTCCCGTCCAGCGTCTCGTAGCCGCTCGCGTCGTAGGCGAGCGGGACTGCGGCCGGGATGTCGACTCCGGGAGCTCCAATATCGACGCCGGGCGAGGAGCTGGAGAAGCTCGTCGCCATGTCGTTCTCATCAGTCGCCGCTACCGTCAAAACGTGCGACATGTTCGCCGGGAAGTTGATCGGGTTGCCCTCGTCCCCCGAGTTGCCGGACGCTGCGACCACGAGCGAGCCGCGTCGGAAGACCGAGTAGATCTCGTCCTGCAGCGCTTCGTCGAACTGCGTCCCGCCGAGGCTGAGGTTGATCACGCTCGGCCCCGCCTGCGCAGCCGCCTCGATCCCCCGGATCAGCTCGGCGTCGGTCAGACGGCCGGAGAGATCGGCGTCGTACGCACGCAGGACGGCCTGCGGATAGACGCCGACGATGCCGACGCCGTTTGCCGGCGCGGCGACGAGCGAGGCGACGGCGGTGCCGTGGAAGTCCTCGGCGCTGTTGGTGACGACCTGTGAGTTGAGCGCAGTCGTGTCCGGCCGCCCCGCGAATTCGGGATGCGTCACGTCGATCCCGGTGTCGACGACTGTCACCGGCACGCCCGGCCCCGGAGGCTGAGCTCTGTCGGCACCGACTCTTGCCATCCACCACTCGGTGGCCTGGAGCGGGTCCACGGCGCGCACTTGTGCCGGCACGAGCCGCCGCTCGGGCTGCGCGAGCCGGAGCAGCGCGGCGCAGCGCAACTGCGGCACGAGCCCGCTGTCGAGCCGCCAGAGCCCGATGCTCGGCGACAACTGCTCGGCTCCGGCGAGCCGCAAGAACGGCACCGCGGCGGGTCGCGCCTCGACGAGGCTGAAACGCGCCGCAGCGGCAGGCTGGACGAGCGCGAGGAAGACCAGGGCGGCGATGAGGGGGCGACGCAAGGGCACTCAGGGTATCGGCGGCTCCCATTCGGGGCTAGATGGTTGATGCCATGCCCGGGTGCGCCTGGGGATGGCTCAGGCCAAGCCGGGCGGTCGCATCCCGCGCAGCCCAGGCTCGTGGCCTGGGCAAGCGGGAGGCGGCCGAGCCGGCGCCGTGCCTGAGCCACCAGCCAGGCGTGCACAGGTGTGGCATCAACCATCTGGAGGGAGAATCGACCCGTGATGCGCGCCTACGTCGGCCTCGGAGCGAACCTCGGCGACCGCGAGGCCGCGCTGCGGGGAGCCCTCGGGCGCCTCGCCGCCGAGCCAGGGGTGGACGTCGTTGCGGTGTCGTCCTTCCGTGAGACCGATCCGATCGGCCCGGTCCTGGACCAGCCCCGCTTCCTCAACGGTGCGGTCGCGCTCGAGACATCGCTCCCCGCCCGTGCGCTCCTCGATCTGCTCCTGCGCATCGAGGCCGAGTTCGGCCGCCGGCGCGAGGGGCCCGCGGGCGGCCCTCGGACGCTCGACCTCGACCTCCTGCTGTACGGGGATGAGCGGATCGACGAGCCGGGCCTCCGCGTCCCGCACCCTCGCCTCCACGAGCGGGCCTTCGTCCTGGAACCCCTCGAGGAGCTCGGCTGGAGCCCCTCCCAGCAGGGCTACACTGAGAATCGATGAGCCACCTCGACGAGCTGGATGAATTCGAGGCCGAGGCCGAGCTCCGGCTCAAGAAGGAGTACTCGGCGGTCTTCAACCTCTTCCGTTACTGCGTACTCACCGCGGACGCGACCTATCTCTGCAACACGCTCGACCTGAAGTACGTCCCGCAGCCGGCGTACCCGTTCTTCCACCTGAAGATGGAGGACGTCTGGGTGTGGGACAAGAACCGCCCGACGCGGATCATCCCGCGCGCCGAGGTCTACACGGCGAGCGACGTGACGATCGAGGAGCTGCGCGGCCCCGGCGACGAGCCGAAGCTGACGGCCGAGGCACTTGCCGAGCGGATCGGCGAGGCCGCGCAGCACGAAGAGGACTTCTAGGCCGCGCGCAGCAAACGGGCCCGCGCGGCGTAGTACGTCGCGAAGCGCCCTGAGGGCGTCCTCAACCAAGCGCGGTACTGATCCTCGAAACCGATGATCTCGGGGCGCAGCAGGAGCATCTGGTACTCGACGTAGCGCCGCCGCTCGCAGCGGTGCGTGGCGTCGTCCTCGTGCGTGACCGGAGCGCCGCAATCGGGGCAGGGGTGGTATTGAGACTGCGGGTAGTAGGCGAACATTTTCACTGAGGAAACGTCCGAAGCCCCCGCAAGGGTACGGTTCGCGCTCGTGCTGCTCGCGGTCGACGTCGGCAATACGCAAACCGTTTTCGGGCTCTACGAGGGCCCCGAGCTGCGTGCGCACTGGCGGATCTCCACCGAGTCGAACCGCACCGGCGACGAGCTCGCCGTGCTGCTCGAGGGGCTGCTGCCGGAAGTCGAGGACGTCGAGGGGATCAGCCTCGCGTCATCCGTGCCGACGCTCGTCTCCGCGTACACCCAGGTGGCCGGTTCCTTGGCCGTTCCGGTCCTCGTCCTCGGTCCGGGCGTCAAGACCGGCATCGCGATCCGTTACGACGATCCGCGGGAAGTCGGACCGGATCGGATCGCGAACTCGCTGGCCGCGCGCGAGCGCCACGGCGCGCCGGCGATCGTGGTCGACTTCGGAACGTCGACGAACTTCGACGTCGTTGGTCCGGAAGGCGATTTCGTCGGAGGCGTGCTCGCACCGGGGATCGAGGTCTCGATGGACGCGCTCTCCGCGCGCGCCGCGCGGCTGTTCAGCGTCGACTTCAGTACGCCGCCGACCGTCATCAGCAAGTCGACGGTCGGGGCGTTGCAGTCCGGGCTCGTCTACGGGTTCACGGGGCAGGTGGACGAGATCGTGACGCGCATCCGCGGCGAGCTCGGCGCCGAGGCGCCGGCGATCGCGACCGGCGGCCTGGCGGACCTGATCGCGCCGCACTCGCGCACGATCGGCAAGGTCGACCCGTGGCTGACGCTCGAGGGCTTGCGGCTCGTGTGGGATCTCAACCACCAGGAGGAGTGAGCAAAGGTCTCGACGGCGTCGTCCTAAAGTAAAACGCGGGTCAGGATCGTCGTATAGGAAGAATGAGAATCAGCGGTGCAACGTCGGCGGAGATCGAGGCGATCTACCGCGAGCGTTTTCGTGCATTTCTATTGAGCGTTACGGCGCTGCTCAGAGACGGGGAGGCGGCGCTCGATGTCGTGCAGGATGGCTTCGCGCTGGCTCTTCGCCGCCGAGGAAGCTTTCGCGGCGAAGGCAACGTCGAGGCGTGGCTTTGGCGGATCGTGCTCAACGTCGCGCGTGATCGGCTCCGATCTCGCCGGCGGCAGGACGCGCTCCCACAGCTCGAGACGACGGAGGAAGGGAGCGACCCCGACGACATTAGGGCGTCGCTGCTCGCCCTTCCGGAGCGACAGAAGCTTGCTGTCTTTCTGCGCTACTACGCGGACCTCTCCTACGGACAGATCGCGGAGGCGCTCGGCGTCAGCCCCGGCACAGTCGCCGCATCATTGAACGCCGCTCATGCAACGCTGCGGCGGGACCTCGAGGAGGTTGCGAGATGAACGACTTGGCGCCGGTGCTCGATGAGCTTGTGGCAGATGCGCCAGTCGGCAAGGCGAGCTGGAGCGACGTCCGGGCGCGAAGCCGGCGGCGTAGGGGCCGGATCAGGAGCCCGCACACCGGCCGGAAGCAGCTCGTGGTCGCACTCGCGGCGGCAGCGCTGCTTGCACTCGCCGGAACGGCGGTCAGTGTCGGCGTCGACCTGCTCGCGCAGCAGGAGCGTTTCCACGCGAGCGTCCCGGATGACCCGCAGCGGCTCGGCACGCTCGTCGAGGTCGCCTCCGGCGACAACTGGGCGCTCATCGCATGGAAGAGCGAAATCGGCATCTGCCTCGACTTCGCGATTCCGGGCAACTCACCCTTTGACTGCGACTTTCCCGTCCGCGGCGCGAAGCCGGCGACGGATGCGTCGGGAGCCGGCCCGCCCACGCACGCAGTCGCGGGTTTCGTCAGCGGGGGCGGCCTCGTGGGCGGCGACGGGAAGACGACGATCTTCGGCGTCGCTGCGCGTGACGTCGCGGCAGTGGAGGTGGAGCTTCCCGACGGGCGCGCCGTCGACGCCCCGCTTTATGACGCGCCGCCCGAGCTCGACGTGGAGCTCCGGTTCTTCATCGTTCGCCTGCCACTCCCTCCGCAGGGACTCGGCGGCGAGGGGCCGGTTCGGGCCTACAGCGCCTACGACCGCGACGGCAGACTGATCGAGCGCGTCGCGGACTGACGAGCCGGGACAACCGGAAGGGTCTCGAGCTCAAACGCCTAGGCCCGAACCAGTACGCCGCGAGCACCGACCAGGTCTCGCCGCGCGGGCCGAAAGCGCGGGACAGCGGCTCGCAGTCGCCGTAGCCGCGGCCGCCCTCCCACGCGGGGAACAGCGCGCTCGCCGCGGCGTACGTCCCGTCCGCGTGCTTGGCGCCGCCGCCGAGCTCCCAGCGCCGGAGCACGCCGCTGCCCGTTGAGTGCGCTTTGCAGCCCCAGCGCACGCCGTCGAGTGCGGAGTCGCTGCGTGCGTACTCGGCGCGGGAACGCGACGCGAGCGCCCAGCCGTCGAGGCCGCGCCCGGACTCCCACAGCCCGTCGGGCGTCGTCATGCTGACGTTCAGCGCCGGCACCTGCGGTCCCTCGAAGCGCAAGGTCTTGCGCAGGTCGTCGTCGCATTGGAGCGTCTGCGTGCGCGCGTCCGTCCCCGACCACACGCACGGCGCACCCGTGTGCTCGATCGCGTTGCGCGCGACCTCGCCGTTGGCGTCCAGTACGACCATCTGCGTGTAGCCGCCGCCGTCGATCGACGCCTCGAGTTTCGGCTCCTTGACGAACGCGCGGCCCTTCCAGCCGCAACGCCCGTCCCCGCACAGCTCGGTGACGTCGATCGCGGCGCGCACGACACGTGGCCGGACGCGGTAGCGGTAGCGGACGCGAACCAGAGGCTGAGCCGGCGAGACGTGGTTGTCCTTCAAGAAGACGTCGATCGTCATCCGCCCGACGCCGTCCACGACGCGCGGCTCGGCGACGATGCGTGCGCGATCGACGCCGACGCTGCCGCACGTGCGCCCGTCGATCGTCCATGCGTAGTCGTAGTCGAACGTACGCCCGTGGCGGCGCGCACCGTGCCAGCCGAACTCGCCCAGCCCGCCGTTGCCCGGCTTGTTGGAGCCGCCGGTGCGGTGCTGGTCGTCGGTCACGACCGCACCGTCGGAGCGGATGACTCGCACGACGTAGCCGGGGCCGGCGCCGTTCGCGCAGCGCGTGTAGATCGTCCACGCGCCGTCGAGATTTCGGAATGTGGCGCCGTATGAAAACGTGTGGACGCTCACAACCGCGTGGCCGCCGCAGCCCGCCGTAACGAACAGCAGGGCGAGAGGGACAAGGCGTCCAAGAGTTCGCCGGCGGCGCGGCTCTGCCGCGCCGCTCGCAGTGCCGTGGCCTAGCGCCACCCCACCGACCACCAGCCAATGCGTGCGCGTAAGCGCGAGCCCCGAGCGTGAGCGGAGCGAAGCGAGGGACAAGCGAGCCTCAATTCAGCGACGGATCCTCGGGCATGGTCGCGACGAACGCGAAGGCGCCGCCCATCCTGCGCAGCACCGTCGCCCAGAGATCTCCGCCCTCGCCGAACACGTCGTCGGGAACCTCGGCGTCGAGCTGTCGCGCCGACCAGCCTGCGTAGCCGGCGAAGATGCGGACGCGCCGCGTGGCCGCGTCGACGCCCTCGAGCTCCGCCTCAGCGCCCATCAGCCCGACGTCCGCGAAGATGATGTCGCCGGCCTCGTCTTCGTCGTCCCATTCCGCGAGCACGACGACCGCCTCCTGCTGCACGGGGCCGCCGAAGGACACGGTTGCGCCCGCGTCGACGAGGCCGGCGAGCTCCGGCACGGCCTCCGCAACCTCGACCTCGGAGACGCGATTCAGCACGAGGCCCACCGCTCCGTCGTCGTCGTGTGCGACGACGAGCAGAACAGTCCGCCGGAAGTTTGGATCGAGCAGCGCGGGCGCTGCAATGAGGAGCCTGCCCCGCAACGATTCACCCATTACGTCTCGCCCTAGGCGCGGCTTTGCCGCGCCGCCGCCGACATTGCAACGGAGCGGGGAGCCCACGACAATCGCAGTGGGTTTCCCTCGCGCGAAGTCCGCAGGACTTCGCGCGACTTCATCCGCCTCCGTAGATGGAGATCGGCATGTCGTCGAGGAGCGTCTCCTCGACGAGCGGCTGCTCGGCCTCGATCCTTTGCAGCACGAAGCGCGCGCCGGGCGCTGCGGCGAACAGCATGGCCTCGACCTCTGCGATCGTCTCCAGTTGGACGAGCTCCTGCTTGAACGGGCGCGGGAAACGGCCGCGCCCGAGGTACCAGGCGTAGAACTTCTTCAAGAAGCCGGTCGCGCGCCGCTCGCCGAGCTCGCGCACCGTCTCGCGGATGAACAGAACGAGCTCCGCGACGACCTCCTCCGGCGACGGCTCGGCGCCGTCGCCTTCGAGAATCTCCTTCAGCGCCCACGGGTTTCCCTGCGCAGCGCGCCCGACCATCACCGCCGCGGCTCCCGTCGTGGCGAGGACCGCGTGCGCCTTCGCGCGCGAGGTGATGTCGCCGGACGCGATCACAGGCACGTCGACGCGCGAGACGAGCTCGGCCGTCAGGGAGTGGTCCGCGTCGCCGGTGTACATCTGCTTCGCCGAGCGCGGGTGCAGCGTCAGCGTCTGCGCGCCCGCCTCGACGAGGCGCGGCCCGACCTCGAGGCATCGCCGCGAGCCGTTCTCGAGCCCGCGGCGCATCTTCACTGAGACGGGGATCTCGACCGCGGCGGCGACGGCGGCCACGATCCGGCATGCGCGCTCGGGATCGTCGAGCAGCGTCGCGCCGGCGCCCGTCTTCGTCACCTTCCGCACCGGACAGCCGAAGTTGATGTCGACCAGGTCGGCCCCGGCCGCCTCGACCATCCTGGCCGCCTCGGACATGACCGGGGGCTCCGAGCCGAAGATCTGGATCGCCAGGGGATGCTCGTCGGAGGCCACCCGGAGGTAGCCCAGCGTCCGCTCGTTGCGATGCTCGATGCCGGCGCAGGAGACCATCTCCGAGCAGACGAGCCCTGCCCCGAAGCGCCGTCCCTGGCGCCGGAAGGCCTGGACGCTGACGCCCGCCATCGGCGCCAGCACGACCCGGGTCGGCACCTCGACGGGCCCGATCCGCCAGCTCTCATGGAGGTCGATCACGGCCCGACAGGGTACTTCACATCCCGTTGACGCCCGGGGCCGGCCGCGCTACCATTCCCGCCCGCAAGCGGCGCCCCGGCGCCGGTTTTTCCTTTTCTGGAGGGTTAGTTGAAGGACGTTCTCCTCACCAAACAGGGCTACGAGAACCTGAAAGCCGAGATCGAGTACCTCTCGACCGAGAAGCGGCGCGAGGTCGCCGAGCGCATCAAGATCGCCCGCGAGTTCGGCGACATCGCCGAGAACGCGGAGTACGACGACGCCAAGAACGAGCAGGCGATGCTCGAGGCGCGGATCGCGAAGCTCGAGGAGCGCCTCGCCGCCGCGCGCGTGATCGAGAAGAAGGAGATCGCAAAGGACGTCGTCTCGGTGGGCGCGAAGGTGCGCCTGCGAGACGTCGATGCGAAGCAGACGGTCGAGTACCACATCGTCGGCTCGGCGGAGGCGAATCCGGCGGAGTTCAAGCTGTCGAATGAGTCGCCGGTCGGCCGCGCGATCATCGGTCACAAGAAGGGCGAGACCGTCGAGGTCACGACCCCGCGCGGCTCCATGAAGTACAAGATCCTCGAGATCAAGGCCGCGTAGCACGCGGTAAGCTGGCGCTCGGTGTTCGAGCGCTTCACGGAGCGTGCTCGACAAGTCGTCGTCCTCGCGCAGGACGAGGCCCGCGCGCTCAGCCACAACTACATCGGCACCGAGCATCTCCTGCTCGGGCTGCTACGCGAGGATGAAGGGCTCGCCGCGCGCGTGCTCGAGTCGCTGGACATCACGATCGAAGAGGTGCGCGGCCAGGTCGCCCGCATCGTCGGGATGGGCGACGAGGCGAGGACGGGCGAGATGCCGTTCACGCCGCGCGCGAAGAAAGTGCTGGAGCTTGCGCTGCGCGAGGCACTGGGCCTCGGCCACAACTACATCGGCACCGAGCACCTCCTGCTCGGCCTCGTGCGCGAGAACGGGGGCGTCGCCGCGCGCATCCTGCTCGACTTCGGCGCCGACGCGGAGACGATTCGCAACGAGGTCATCCGCGTGCTGAGCGGGCCCGGCCGAACGCCAGGGTCGGCCGCAGAGTTCGTTCCTAAGTCGCCGCCGCTCCCGCTGGAGGTTGTTGCGGAGATCGAACGCGTGCGCAAAGAGCAGGAGGAGGCGCTCGAGCAGCAGCAGTTCGAGCGTGCGGCGGCGGCGCGCCACCGGGAGCGGCAGCTTGTGAACGCGGCGCGCCACTTGGCTCACGCGCTCACCGGGGACCGGCGGCGTTTCGCTGTTCGTCGGCTGGCTGATCTGGGGATAAGGTCCGCTCATGCTCGCGTGGCTGAAGAAGTTCTTCCGGCCGGGCGTCGTCGAGTACCGACGCCCGGACGAGGTGCAAAGCGTGGCGCCCGTCGCTCCGCCGAATCCCTCGGTCGCCGTGCCTCCGGTGGTGCCCCTCGGAACTCCTGCCGACGAAGGGGCTGTAGAGCCAGACCCCGAATAGACTCGCCGAGATGTCGCTGCCGAAGCGCTTTCCCAACCGGGACGAGATCGTTGCGGTCCGCGCGGAGGCGGAGGCACTCGAACCGGATGCCGAGGCGCCGACGACGCGCCGGCTCGCCGGTCGCGTGCTCGCGCGCCGCGACATGGGCAAGCTCATGTTCCTCGACCTCGTCGACCGTAGCGGGCGGATCCAGCTGCTCGTACGGCCCGACGAAGTCGGCACCGTCGATCTCGACCTCGGCGACATCGTCGGCGTCGAGGGCCCGCCTACGAAGTCGCGGCGGGGGGAGCCCTCGCTCGCGGTGAAGACGCTCGAGCTGCTGGCGAAGATCCGCGTGCCACTGCCGGACACATTCCACGGCCTCACCGACGTCGAGCAGCGCTACCGGCGCCGCTACCTCGACCTGCTGATGAACGAGGACTCGCGCCGGCTAACGACGTTGCGCACGCGGATCGTCGCGGCGGTCCGCGAGTACCTGGACGGCGAGGGCTTTCTCGAGGTCGAGACGCCGATCCTGCAGCCGCGCTACGGCGGCGCGTTCGCGGAGCCCTTCGTCACGCGCTCGAACCTCCTCGACCAGGAGCTCTATCTGCGCATCGCGGACGAGCTCTACCTGAAGCGGCTGATCGTCGGCGGGCTCGAGAAGGTCTACGAGCTCGCGAAGGACTTCCGCAACGAGGGCTACTCCTACAAGCACTCGCCCGAGTTCACGCAGCTCGAGTGGTACGAGGCGTACGCTGATTATCGCGACACGATGGAACGGATCGAGGCGCTCGTCGAGCGCGCCGCGCAGGCGACGATCGGCGGGACCAAGGTGACGTTCCGTAGCCACGACGTCGACCTCGCTCCGCCCTGGCAGCGTGTGCGCTTCGTCGACGCGCTCGACGCCGCCGGCTTCTGGACGCGCGACGAGGAGCACCTCCGCGCGAAGCTGAACGAGAAGGACGTCGATACGTCGCACGACAAGACGTGGGCGCAGCTCCTCGACCACGCTTACTCGGCGTTCGTGGAGCCGGAGCTGATCCAGCCGACGATC